>Ga0247719_1000065_pt1 | contig 71568 bp, 67 predicted proteins | sample 41E_DmetaG_FD_189046 | JGI IMG/M metagenome (GOLD analysis project Ga0247719, IMG submission 189046) | Soil microbial communities from hillslope of Landscape Evolution Observatory, University of Arizona, Oracle, AZ, United States - 4-1-E_D | ecosystem: Engineered > Artificial ecosystem >...
GATGAGCGACGCCATCGTCCGCGGCGGCTGGAGCGAGACGGAGACGCAAGCGAGAGGAGGTGGGGAATGAGCGATCGGATCTTCCTGCATGAGATGAGCTTCGTCGGCCGCCACGGCGTCACTGACGAGGAGCGCGCCGAGCCGCAGCAGATCGACGTCGATGTCGAGGTGGCGCTCGACCTTGCGCCCGCCGGTCGAAGCGACGACCTCGCCGACACGGTCGACTACGGGTCGATGTACGAGCTCTGCCGCGAGATCGTCGAGCAGCGCAGCTTCCGGCTGCTCGAGGGCATCGCCGAGGCGATCGCCGGCCAGCTGCTAGGCCGCTTCGAGCGCCTGGAATCGGTGACCGTCAGGGTGCGCAAGCCCGGCCTGCCGATCGAGGGCCAGCTCGAGCACGCGGGGGTGACGATCGAACGCAGCCGCGGCTGACCGAGTCGATCAGGGAGAGGCGGCGGGCCTGACGTCGAGCGTGATCGCGATCTGCATCGCCTCGCCCTCGCGCAGGATCATCAGCGTCAGCCGATCGCCCGGCTGATAGGCGGCGAGCACATCCTCGAGGGTGTTGTTGGCGTCGATCCGCCGGCCGTTGATGGCCGTGACGATGTCGCCCTCCTGGAGCCCGGCCGAGGCGGCCGGGCTGCCCGGGAAGACTGCCGGCTGCCTGACACCGGGCACTATCAGCGCGCCGTAGTCGATGGGCAGGTCCTCGCGATCAGCGATGACCCGATCGATGGAGACGTACGAGATGCCGAGCCACGGCCGCTGCAGCGGCTGGCCGGCGATGGCCTGGGCCATGATCGGCTTGGCGATGTTGATCGGGATGGCGAAGCCAATGCCCTGCGCCCCCGAGGCGACGGCGGTGTTGATGCCGATCACCTCGCCGCGCTCGTTGACCAGCGGCCCGCCCGAGTTGCCCGGGTTGATCGCGGCATCGGTCTGGATCAGGTTGTTCAGCCGGCGCGTCTCGCCGGTCACCGGGTCCGTGACCGGCACCCGGTTGCGCCCGAGGGCAGAGATGACGCCGCTGGTGACGCTGTTGGTGAACGTCCCGAGCGGGCTGCCGATGGCAACCGCCAGCTGGCCCGGCCGCAGCTCGGTCGAGTCGCCGATGGCCGCCGCGACGAGGTCCGTGCCGTCGACCTTGACGATCGCGAGGTCAGTCAGGGTGTCGTAGCCGTAGACCCGGCCGGCAAGCTCGCGCCGGTCGTTGAGCCGGACGCGGACGTTCTGCACGTCGGCCACGACATGGCGATTGGTCAGTATCCAGCCGGCCGCATCGAAGATCACGCCAGAGCCGACGCCCGTCTCGGGCAGCGACATCGGGTCCTCCGATTCGCCGGCCAGACCGGTGATCGTGACGACGGCCGGGCTGACCGCGTCGGCTACGCGGGTGACCGCGCCTGGGTCGATGGTCGTGGTGACCGGCGTGGTCGGCAAGGTTGTCTGCAGCGGTGTGGCCGTGGCTAGCGCGCCGGCCGGCGTGCCGGCTGCGGGCCCGGCCCGGCTGTCCAGGGCCATGTACGTGCCGCCGGCGCCCACGGCACCACCGACCAGCCCGGCGAACAGGACAGCGGCAAAGATCGCCAGCCCACTCCGCCGGCGCGGCCGAGCGCGGCTGCCGGGCAGGGGCTCCAGCCAGTGCTCTGGCGTGCGCGACGCCGCCCAATAGGGCGTCCCGCCGTACGGTGGGCTGTAGCTGCTGTTCGGCTCAGTGGCGGGCTGGTCGCCCGGCCCGCGAGCGTCGTCCTCGGCTGGTCGATCGGTCATCTGGGCAGGTCTACTCGGGGAGCGTGGCACGGCACGGTCAATGATCGGACGGAAGTGTTCACGCCGCGCCAGCGCGCGGTGAAGAATTGGACACGTCGCGCGGCAATCTGACGGTGACCTCTGTACCGTCGCCCGGGGTGCTGGTCAGCGTCACCCGGCCATTGTGCATCTCGACGATGGATCGCACGATGGACAGTCCCAGCCCTGAGCCGGAGGCGCGCTCCTCGGTCGCCTGGGCGCCGCGGTAGAAGCGGTCGAAGACGTGCGGCATCTCGCTCGACGGAATGCCGATGCCGCTGTCGCGGACGCGGATCTCGGCTCCATCGCGCGTTGGCTGGAGGCTGATCGCGACTGACCCGCCGGCTGGCGTGAACTTGAGCGCATTGCCGATGAGGTTGCCCATCACCTGCCCCAGGCGCTGCGGGTCGTGATGCTGGCGCAGCGGCTCTGGCGGCAGCTCGACGGTCATCGTCACGCCCTCGCGGCCGGCCGTAGGCTGGGCCTGCTGGACGGCATTCTCGACCGCCGCCCGCAGGTCGTCAGGCCGCAGGTCGAGCAGCACCAGTCCCGAATCGAGCTTGGAGAGCTCGAGCAGGTTGGCGGCCAGCCAGTCGAGGCGTTCGATCTGGCGCCGGCTCTGGTCGAGGAACTCGCGACCGGTCACCTCGTCGACCGTGCCCTCGCTCAGCAGCTCGTTGAACGTGCGCAGCGCCGCCAGCGGCGTGCGCAGCTCGTGCGAGACATCGGCCAGGAACTCGCGGCCGCGGTCGCGGTCGCGGCGGATGAACTCGATCGACTGCTGCAGCCGCTCGGCCATCGTGTTGAAGGCGGCAGTCAGCTCGCTGACCTCCGGCGCGGCGCTCGGCGGTGCTACGCGCGCGTCCATCCGGCCTTCAGCGAGCTCGCGCACGGCGCCGGTCAGCCGGCGAATTGGCTGGGTCAGTCGATCGGCGAGGACGATGGAGGTGATGACGGCCACGATCAGGGCCAGCACCGCGGCCGCGGTCATGACGCTGACGATCGTCTCCAGCGTCTGGGCGCGGTAGGTGAACGGGTCGCTCAGGGTGACCGTGACCAGGCGCGACGGCGCGGCAGATCCCGAGGCCGCCCAGAAGTCGTCGCGGACCTGGATGGACACGCCGTAGTCAAACGCCTCGCGCTGCTGGCCCTGCTGGCCGGCATCGTCGGGCAGCGGCACGTACAGCTCGTACACGACATCGCTCGGTGTCGCCGGATCGCTGGCGATCGTGACAGTGATGCTTGCCTGGGCTATCTCCTCGGCGAGGCGTCGCACGAAGCCCTCGGTTGGCGAGCCCAGCGCCTCGTGTACGCCGGGCGCCGCAGTCAGGGGCTCGGTCGGCTGGAGGATGGGCTGCGGTGCGCCACCATCGCTGTCCTGGTACTCCAGCAGCTCGGCAACGACGAACTGCCAGACGACGCCGGTGCGCAGGCGCAGGTCCTCTTGTGCCTGCTGCACGAAGTAGCCGTCGAGCAGCCGCGGCAGGCTGGCCAGGACGAGCATCAGCGCGATCGAGACCACGACCACGAAGGCGATGACCAGCCGGACGCGCAGGCTGGTCAGCAGCCTGGGCAGCAGCGCCGCCATCCCGATCCAGCCCTGCCTCAGCCCGACGCCGGTCGGTCAGCGCTCAGCGAAGGCGTAGCCGGCGCCGCGGACGGTGAGGATGAACGCCGGCTCTGACGGATCGTCCTCCAGCTTCTCGCGCAGGTGGGAGACGTGGACGTTGATCGTCTTCTCATCCTGGTCGAGCGCCTCGTAGTCACGCACCAGCTCGAGCAGCTCGCGCCGGGAGAAGACGCGGCCGGGCTTTGACGCGAGATGGCGCAGGATCTCGAACTCCGTCGCGGTCAGGCTGATCCGTCGCTGTCCGCGCTGGACGCGCCGCCGCTCGAGGTCGACCAGCAGGTCCTGGTGGCGGATCACGCGGCCGCCGGCGGCGTCGGCGAGGTCGCCATAGGCGCGCCGCAGCAGCGCCTTGATGCGGCTCATCAGCTCGCGCAGGCCGAACGGCTTGGTCAGGTAGTCGTCCGCGCCGAGCTCCAGGCCGATGACCTTGTCCATCTCCTCGTCGCGGGCGGTCAGCATGAGCACCGGTGCCTTGCCCCCCGCGGCGCGCATCCGGCGCAGCATCTCGAAGCCGTCCATGCCCGGCAGCCGCACGTCGAGCACGACCAGGTCAGGCGCGTGGCGGGTGGCAAAATCGAGGCCCTCCTCGCCGTTGCGCGCGACGGTCACCTGGTAGCCCTCCTGCTGGAGGGCGTATTGGATGCCCCGCGCTACGGCGTACTCGTCTTCGACGATCAGGATCGTGGCGGCCATTCGCGCTCGATGGTACCCCGTGCTACGATCACGCCTCCCAATGAGCAGACCCAAGCTTTCAGCCCAGCCGCGCTCTGTCCAGGGCAAGTCCGTCAAGCACCTGCGCAGTGACGGCGTCCTGCCGGCGGTGGTGTATGGCCGTGGCCACGATTCGACGATGATCCAGCTCGACGCGCACGAGTTCGAGCTGCTGCGCCGGCGGACGGGTCGCAACACGCTCGTTGACCTGTCGCTCGATGGCGGCAAGGCCACGCCGGTGCTCCTCCAGACCGTGCAGGAGCATCCGGTCTCGCGCCGCCCGCTGCACGCCGACTTCCTGGTCGTGGCAATGACCGAGGAGATGACCGTTGACGTGGCGGTGGCGATGGTCGGCTCGTCGAGCGCCGTCGACCGGATGGGTGGGGTGCTGCTCCACCTGCGCGAGTCGGTCCAGGTGCGCGCCCTGCCGGACAACCTGCCTTCATCGCTCGAGCTGGACATCACGAGCCTCGAGTCCTTTGACGACGTGCTGCACGTCTCTGATCTCTCCGTGCCGGAGGGCGTGACCGTCCTCACTGACCCCGGCGAGTCGCTGGCCCGCGTGCAGGCGCCGCGCGTGGAGGAGGCCGCCGTGCCCGGCGTCGAGGAGGGAGCGCCTGAGGAGGGCGCTGAGGGCGAGGCCGCCGAGGGCGGCGCCGAGGCTGGCAGCGCCGAGGCCGCGGACACAGACGCGAGCTAGGGCTCCCAGGGCCGATTCTCCGCGCGCGCGCCGGCTGTTGTTCTCCCGGCGTGAAGTAACGACAAGAAGCGCAGCGACTACCGCGCGTGAAGGCTCTTGGCGGTTCGCCTGTGCACGCCGCTCGAACAAACGGCCCACGGACCGGGGAAAGAACGGGTGCGCGGCCCAGATCTTCGCCGTTAGCTCACCCGCGGTGAACGGGCGGCTGCTACAGCAGGATGATGCCGTTGGCGCCTGGGTCGCGACCGTCGCGAAGTGCGCGCAGGACCTGGCGAGTGTCCAGCGGGAAGGTGGGCGCCACCGCAGCCTCTATCTCGCGCAGCGCACGCCGGTTGTGGCGCGTGGCGCCCACCACCACGATCAGCCGATCCACTCCTCCGTCACGCTGCTTGAGGTGCAGCTGCCGCAGCTGTGCCTGGCAGTCGTGCAGGCGGCTGATGCACTCGATCGCGCAGCGGCAGCCGGGCAACTCCAGGACCGCGTCGAACGCGCGCCGGTCAGCCGGATCTGTGGTGACCGGCTGCTCCGCGCGTAGAACCGCCCGCCCGCCGATGCGCTCGCGGAGCCTGGCCAGCAGCCGCAGCTGGGCGGCGTCGCGCAGCGGCTCGCCATCTGGGTAGACCCGGATCCGGGCACGCATCCCGACTGCCGCGGCATGTGTGGCCAACACCTCCGGCCTGGCTCCGGGTGGCAGGCCGCGCTCGCATTTGAGCACGAACGAGGCCGAGACACCGATTGCGTCCGCGACGTCGCGCAGCGTGAGCCCAGCTGCCAGCCTGGCGTTGCGCAGCTCCGCGCCGGCGTCAGCCAGCTCGCGCCGCATCAGCCACGCCGAGCGTTCGATGCGTCGCTCCCTGCCCGCCATGCCTCGCAGCCTGACGATCCGTGCTTATCGGCCGCTTTGCCGCCGATTGATTACGCTGTCGGCGGTGCCGTGCATGAGGATCGTCGCCCTGGTCTGCGCGCTGCTGATTGCCGCGTGCAGCGGCGGCACGACCTCGCCGCCCCCGATCGAGACCGCCACCCCAATGCCGAGCCTCACCGTCCTGCCTCCCGGCCCGACTGCGACCCCGACAATCCAGCCGGCGACGCCGACCATCGACCGGCCCACGGCCAGCCCCGTTTCAACACCCGGGCTCGGCGAGGGCAGCGTCGCCTGGTCGAGGCTGGAGCTCGATGGCGGCCCGTCGGCGCGCGAGGACCACACCTTCACGGCTGACGCAGACGGCCGCTTCGCGTACCTGTTCGGCGGCCGTGCCGGCAACCGGGCATTCAACGACCTGTGGCGCTACGACCTGGCGACCGATGCCTGGCAGCTGATCGAGCCGCGCGGCCCAGCACCGGAGCCGCGCTTCGGCCACGTCGCCGTCTGGCAGCCAGAGCTTGGCCTCGTGGTGTGGAGTGGCCAGCAATCGGCGCGCGTCTTCTTCGGCGACATCTGGTCGTTCGATCCGGGCACGGAACAGTGGCAGGAGCTGCCCGATGCGGGCGACGTTCCCGAGGCGCGCTACGGCTCGTGCGGCTCGATCGGGCCGGATGGCCGGCTGTGGATCAGCCACGGCTTCACCGAGGACACGGGCCGCTTCTTCGACACCCGCGCCTATGACTTCGGGCGCCTCGCCTGGACCGACGAGACACCGGCTGACGGAGACGTGCCGGTGCTGCGCTGCCTGCACGACTGCCTGTGGACGCCTGATGGCGAGCTGGTGCTGTATGGCGGGCAGACGACCGGCGCACCGGCGATCGGCGACCTGTGGGCCTACGGGTTCGTGTCCGGTGCCTGGGCCGAGGCTGAGCGCCCGACTGCTCCTCCTCGCCAGCTCTACGCGCTGGCATCCATCGGGTCGGCGGCCTTCGTCTTTGGTGGCGCGGGCGCGGACGGCGCGCTGCTCGACGACCTGTGGCGGCTCGACCTGACCGGCCTGACGATGAGTGAGGCAGATGTGAGCGGCGCTGAAGGCCCGGGTGCGCGCCTTGGCGCGACGCTGCTGGCGGACGAGGCGCGCGGCCGGATGATCCTCTTCGGCGGGAAGGGTGAGGCCGGCGAGCTGGCCGACCTGTGGATCCTGTCCCCGGCAGGCTCCTAGGCTTGGCTCAGGGCGCGCTCGGCTTGCCGGAGGCCCAGACGTCGGCAGAGACGCCAATCGTCTTGCTGCCGTCTTTGACCTTGCCCTGCATGACGTCCATCAGCCAGGTCTTCCAGCTGCCGTCCTTGTCCTTGTAGCCGAACTTGTCACCGGCGTGAAGGTCGAGGTTCGTGCGGCCCGCGCGCTCGTGGAAGAAGAGCACCTGGTGCATCCACTCGTGGACGAAGACTTCCTCCGGCGCTGACGAGCCGGTCCACCACCACAGCTCGTGCGGCGTGACGACCGAGCTGAAACCGGTGTTGTTCGACCACGAGCCGTCCGGGATGGTCAGCCCCCAGCCGCCGATCGGGATCGACACGCCCTTGTCGTCCTTGGGCTGGTAGATCACGAAGACGCTGTCCCACTTGCCCTTGGGCGCGTACTTGTCGAGATCGGCCTGGATGGTGTTCGGGCCGACCCAGTAGCTGCTGCCCAGGGCATCGACGCGGGTCAGCGGATTGGGCATGTCGAGGATGGTCATGTCCATCGCCGCCAGCCCGCCCGACCAGGTCTCGGCCGACTTCTCGAACTGGCCGAGCGTCTTGCGCACGAGGTTGTACATGGTGTCGTTCATGCGCGCCTTGAGCTGGTAGTCGGAGCCGTCAGCGCGCTTGAACGTGACCTCAGTCTCGCGGTACAGCAGCACCACCGTCTTCCAGGTGCTGAGCGGGCCGGCCGCCGGGGCGACCGTCGGCTGAGCGGTCTGGGAGGGCTGGGCTGAGGCCGTCGGCTGAGCGGAGGCGGTTGGTGATGCGGCGGGAGTGGGCGTGGCTTTCTGCGAATCGGTCGCGCTGGGCACGATGATCCGGCTGGCGGCCACCCAGCGCCCGGCGAGCGGGCCGGTCTCGATGAGGTAATGGGTGGCGCCGTTGAACAGCGCACGCTTGGACGACTTGAAGGTTGCCGTCGTTGCCAGCGTGGCCATTCGCCGGGTCACGACCGGGCCGAAGAATCGCCGCGCGACGAGCCGCCCTGACCGCACCGTGACATTCAGGTGCGGAGTGAAATGGGTCGTCGCTGCGGACACGGTGCTGCCGGCTGGCACGTACCAGCCGCTGTACGGGCCGCTGGCCAGCTTGACGTAGCGGCCGGTGCCGAACGTGACCTCCTCGGCCGGCGCGCGCCAGACACGCGGGCTGGCGAAGCGGACCGTGCGCTGCTCGAGCAGCTTGCCGCGTGGGCCGAACCGATAGAGCTGATAGGCGGCGGCGCGTAGCCTGACCGTCGTGGCGCCGAGCTCGACCGCGGTGGCCGCCGATGTGGCCGCGGGCGTGGGATACGCCTCCGGCCGGGGCATCGCGGCGATGGGCTGGGGCCGGCCGGCGCAGAACGGGCATGCGTGGTCTGGCCCTGCGTGCGCGGCGTCGGCTGCGGGCATGAAGGCCGCGGCCGCGAAGATGAAGGTCAGGAGCGCGAGCGCCGCCATGCGCTGCGTGGTCCGGCTGTCCACGACCGATGGATCCCTCCGCTCCAGCCCGGTGCGGGGCTGGCAGTGCGCGCGACGTGTCGAGTTCGCACTTCGGAGAGTCGGCGCGGAGGGGGCGCGGCAGTATCACCCCTAAGGACTGGGCTCTGGGGAGAAGGGTCCTAGCGCTGGGGCGTCGAGTGGGGTTTGGGGCGGTCTCAGCTGCGGCCGGCCGGGCGCTCATGCCACCACAGCCGCCAGCAGCGTCGCTCACCGCCTCTGTCGTGCGTGTCGCGTCCGGGTACGGAACGCGCGACCCGTGGCCGGATCAGTGGCTCCCGGATTGATCGATGGAACCGGAGCAGCCGACACTGCGTCCAAGCGCCAGACGAGGAGATCCCCTCCCTCCCCGTCGACGCCACAGGAGAAACCATCTCTCTCCTGCTGAAGGGGCCGGGCCTGCTGCGCTGGGGCGCGCGCCCGGCCTCTTCGTTTCTCTCCCGTGGGCAATAGTGAAAGCCGGGCCGCCTTTCGGCGGCCCGGCTTCGGACGGGCGGGTGAGGGGTGAGGGCGTAGGCCCTACTTCATCGCCTTCTGGGCGTTCTCCCAGGCGGCCTTGTAGCGGTCGACGGCCTGCGGGTACTTGCCAGCTGTGCGCTCGGCGTCACCCTTGGCCAGCTCGTCCTGGGCCTTGGCAATGTCCTTGGCCTTGCCCGGCAGGGCGATGGCCGTGTCGATCGCCTTCTGGGCCAGCGCCCGGTCGGCGTCCAGGATGGCCTGGACGAGCGACTGGGCGACCGGGTTGTTGACGAGCTCCTTCTTGGTCAGGGCCTGAACGGCCTTCTTCTCCTCGTCAAAGACCTTGTTGCCCTTTGCAGCCAGCTCGTCGTCGCTGATCCACCAGTCGGCCGTGAGGCTCTTGGTGATCCGATCGATGGCTCGCTGGATGCGCTTGTCGGTGTTCTTGTCACCGGTCGGCAGCATCGACTGCAGCTCGGCGATGACCGCCTGCTTGATAGCGGCCGGAGCGTCGACGATTAGCGTCGCCGTGTACTCGCGGATGCCGAGATCCTTGTCGCGGACAGAGCCCTTGACGGTGTAGGTACCCGACGGCAGGCCCGGGCAGCTGGCGCTGCTTGCGGAGCTGAAGACGCCGTAGACGCCGGAGCCGCAGTCGAACGCGTAGGTGAAGCCCGCGCTTGTGTCAGCCGAAGAAGGATCGGTCACTCCGCTGATGGAGAGGCCGAAACCCACGCCGGCGTTGACCGAGCCGGGGGAGTTAAACGTCCCGGTGGGAGCGACGTTGTCGAGCTCATACGTGAAGTCGTCGGTGGCGGTCGCCCCATAGGCATCTTCCGCCGTCACGGTGACCGTGGTCAGGCCGACATTGTCAGTCGAGTTGAACGTCCAGCTCCAGCTGCCGTCGCCGTTGTCGACGAACGTGCCGTCGCTGTTGTCGGCGGTCAGCGTGAGGCCGACGCCATCGAATGAACCAGACGCGGAGAGCGTGTCGCCCTCGTCGCCCGAGGTATCAAGCGCCGCGGTGTTGACGGTGGGCGGGCTAATGCAATCGCCGTCGAGGTCGTTGCTGAGCAGCCAAGGCGTGAAGTCAACAGGGCCGAATAGTTGGCCGCCGGCGGGCGGCGGACCGGTGACCGGAGCCGTGTTCGGGCCGGAGGCCTGTCCGTACCAGTTGCACTCCGCGTCAAGGGTCTGAGTGCCTGCTATGAGCACATCCGTGCCATTACGCACGGCTCGGCTGCTGAAGGAGTTGCGATTGACGTGAACGTCGCCCAGAGACGCCGCGATGTTGTCCACCACGAATGCGAAGTCGTTGTTCTCGATTGTGAACTGGTTGTGGTGGACATCCACAGCACCGGAGGACCATGCGGAATGAAGTTGCACCGCGTTGCCCCAGTGGCTGACGAGGTTATTGCCCGTGATCTCGACACCCGTCGAGTCGCCGGCCACGGTAATGCACGTGAAGTGGCATGTGTAGCGGACGGTGTTGTCTGCGATGAGAGCATCGCTCGAACCGCTGAAGTTGAGGAACCGCACGCGGTCGTTGTTACCCTGCAGGGCAAAGGCAACGTTTCGCTGGAACACGAGGCCCTCGGTTTCCCACGGGTTGAATAGCTGCCGTGCGCAGTTGCTCGGGGCCGACGTGGGTGCGGTATTGCAGCCGCTGCCGGGCCGGGTCGGATTCGATACGCGATTGTCCGCGATCGTAACGTCCTCGGTCGGAGTGCTATCGGGGCCATTGACGTACACGGCAATCCGCTCGATGGCGTCAAAGACGTTATTGCTAACGATGGCGCCGTGGGCGGCCCCACCGAAGTTGGGCCCGGCGCCGATGATGGGCGACTGGACGTCGGCCGCGGCGACCGATGAATCCTCGAACCTGAAGCCGTCAACGCGGACGTCGGTCGCTCGTATGTCGATCGCGCGCATGGATCCTGTGACGGCGATCGTTGCCTCTGGGCCCCGCGCCGGGTTGGCCGCTAGAGGAGTTGTTGGATGATTCGGTGAGATGCCTGCATTGGGCCCTAGGAGGTGAAGACCTGCCGTCGCGATGTTGACCGTGCCGCTGTACGAACCGGCCAGGACATGGACGGTGCTGGCGGTGACCGAGTTGACACCCTCCTGAATGCGGTTGACCGCGCCAGTCTGAGCACCCTGCGCGGTCACCGTGAGTGACGAGAAGTCACCCTGGAAGCCGGCCGTGGCGCTTGTGTCCGTGCTCGACTCCAGCATCGGGGTGAAGTCGATGTTGGCCGAGGCTGAGCCTGCGATGTCGGGCTCGCCACCGGGGTTGGTCGCAGCTCCGCCATAGCCAACGGGGATCTGGGCCGCATAGCCCGGCTCAGCACTGTTGGCGGTCGTGACAGCAGGCGAGGTGGTGCCCAGCCAGTTGGCGCTGAAGTTCTTGAGATTAGTGGTGCCCGGCGCAGGCAAGGTGCCGCCGGACTGGCGGTCAACGATCTGACCGTACCAGTTGCCGCTGATGTTGTTGCCGCTGAATGTCGAGTTGAGCGCGGATTGAACGGGCACGTTGGTGCCGCCGCTGGCATCGAGGAACAGGATCCCGACGGTCCAGTTGTCGCGCACGAAGTTCTGGGTGAATGTCGTGCTGTCTGTCTGATTGCGGAAGATCAGACCGGTCCGGTTGTCATCAATGACGTTGTTGTGGATGTTGTTGCCGTTGCTGTTATTGACGTCGATGCCGGTCCGGTTGCCGTAAATCCGGTTGTTGCGGACTTCACCGTTGACTGTCTGCCCCTGCACAGCGATCCCGGCGAAGTTCAAGCCGGGGTTGTTCCAGTCCGTTGTGTTGTTGCCAGCGCGGGTGATGGTGAATCCGTCGATCAGGACGTTCGCCGCGCTGATCTGGATAGTCGCACCGGCGCCGCCGATGGGGCCAATCAGGACGGACTGGTCGACACCAGCACCCATCAGCTTGACGCCTGCCTTGTTCAGGCTTACGTCCTCGTTGTAGGTACCGGCGGCCACGTGGACGTTGCCACCAGCGTTGACGGCACTGACGCCAGCCTGGATCGTCTTCTTGGCCGTGGCCGGCGAGTCGCCGCCAAAAGCGTCGTCTCCATTGACGGCGTCGACATAGCAGTCGGTCGTACACGCGGAGGTATAGACCAGTCGCGCGTCGTCGATCGGCAGGTCGAAGATCTCTTGGTTGGCGAACCAGCCGTACCGATCGCCACCGACGCCGGTCATGGCAACGGAGTGGATGGTCCACGACGCAACCACCGCGTTTGTGCCGTTGATGATCGACATATCGACAGCGAGATTGCCGCCGTTGTCACGGAAGACGTGACGGAAGGTGTACCAACCCGAGGTCGTGACGCTGACCGGAGTGCGGCACGCGTTGGGTGCCGTGGCCGGGCTGGGGCACGGGTTGGACGGGAAGGTGTTGCTGCGGAATGCGTTTGTGCTCGATCCGATGATGAAACCCGTCGCCGTCGTGCCGACGTTGAAGGCGAAGTCAGACAGGTGCGTGCCGGTGGTGTTGTTGTTGATCGCCGACGACCAGTCGAAGCGTCGATCGAGATTGGCTGCCGCCCACGCGACATCGAGGTAGACCGAAACGTCGGTCATGTAGCCGCCGGGCCAAACGGTGTTGTTGGAGCTAACCGGACCCTTGCCCCAGCGGGTGAAAGGCCCCACGCACGTCGTAGCCGTGCTGAAAGGCGGTAGGCAGCCACCCATCTGGTTATTGCGCAGCCGGGCGTGCCAGCTGCCCGAGCGTGAGTTGATGCCGTCGGCGTAGGCACCCGCATTGCTGAAGGCACTTGCCTCGCGATTGGCAGTGCCCGAGGCGTTGACATACCAATCGGCGGTGTCGGTCTCGAACCCGTTGGAATAGATGACACCAGGTGCGGCCGCCACGGGCCCGAAGGCCATCAGTAGCGCCAGCACCATTGCTGACAGGACGCCCGCAGCGCTAAGCCGCGCACGACGCTTGCTCACTTGTTGGTTCTCCCTCTGCCCCCCGCCGTAGCGCGCCGGCTGCGCCCACCCGAGTGGCTTCAGGCTGTGACTGGGTGCCCGAAGGTAATGGGTCGAGCGTAGCAGATAAGTACTAGTTGTCCCATAGGACTTTTGGGCTAAACCGGTGCGTGCCGGCACCGGGAGTCAGTCGGTCAGCTGACGGATGGACTCGGCCAGCCTTCCCGCGGCTTCCGAAGCCTTGGCCATGAAGAGCGAGGGCTCCGTCAGCTCGAGTTCGATGAGGACGGGCTCGCCGCACGCATCGGCGAGCATGTCGACGCGGGCATAGAGCAGCTCGTCTGCCGGCCAGGGCAGGGCCGCCAGTGTGCGCCGAGCGAGGGCCAGCTCCGCGGCGGACGGTACGCGCTCGGTAATCACCTCCGCCTTGTACAGGCCAGCGATCGACTCCTTTGGCGCACCGAGCATGGCGCTCTTGGTGATGGCGTGGCTGTACTCGCCGCGCAGGAATACCAGGCCGGCCTCGCCGTGCTCGTCAACGCTCGAGAGGTATGGCTGGACCATCACCGTCTGGCCGGAGGCAAGCAGGCGCTCGGCATGCGCGCGCGCGGCGTCCGCGTCGGGCGGATTGGCCAGGTCAAAGCGCTCGGCATCGAGTGAGCCCGCACCAATGGCGGGCTTGATGACGTGGATGCCCGCGCTGGGCAGCTCGACCGTCGCGCCGGGCTCCAGCCAGCTCGTGCGCACCACCGGCACGCCGGTCGCCTCGAGCTCGCGCAGGTAGCGCTTGTCAGTGTTCCACGCGATCACGCCGGCCCGGTTGGCCAGCCGCGTGACCTGCTCGACCGATCGCGCCCAGGCGACGAACTCGTCGCGCCGGGTCGTGTAGTCCCAGGTCGAGCGAATCACCACGAGGTCGAAGCCCGCCCAGTCGACCGCAGGGTCGTCCCAGACCGCCGCGCTGACGCGCATGCCGCGCGCCTCCAGCGGGCCGATGACCAGCCGCTCGTCCTCGTCCAGCTCGGGCAGCGCGGCGCACGTTGCCAGGCAGACATGGGGCCGCGAAATCATCGGCGGGAGGATGACAGAGAAGTGGAGCCGACACTCGGATTTGAACCGAGGACCTGCTGTTTACGAAACAGCTCGGCCCCGCCGGCTTGCGACCTAACCTATCGGTCTCTCACCAAGAGTGGATTGAGCTGCCTTCCTGTCATCCCCGTGAAGTTTCTCGTTGACTTCACGGACTTCGTGAAGTCGCGCCAGTCTATACCCTCAGGGGATTGACTGCAAGAAACCGAGGATCGGCTGGCACAAGAAGCCAAGCGACGTAGGTTGGTCAATGTGAACCTTCCGCCGGACCTCAGCAGCGCTGTCCTTTTGGGTGGACATCCATCTTCCGCTGCATCGTGGGCCGCTGGATCGTCGTTGCTGAGCTGGCGGGCGAGCCTCGCTCGCTTCCCCAAGATCGTCGAGGCCAAAGGGTCGATCCGACCGGGTGGAAGCCACCTCATCCCACTCTGGCCTCGTGCCCTCACTGCCGGTTGCCGACGCACGGTGGTGGGATACCTGTCACACCTGCCGGACCTGCGACACGTTCTCCGGCCCCGGACGTGGGTCCACATAGGGTTCTCCCTCATTGCGCGCGCCCGCTTCGCGGCCCGATTCTGGCGCGAGTGCGAGGGGCACGGCCCAGCCTTCCTGGGCAAGGGCGTAGCGCCGGTGGAAGCGCTTCCGGCGCCCGTGAGGGATGAAGATGGCCACGATTTCCGTTCGCGCTTCGCGCCGTCGCGTGCGCTCGAGCCTGCTGCCAGTGCTTCTTGCCCTGGCGGTCACTGGCCTACCCACCTCAACTGTCGTGGCCCTGTCGGCGTCGACGGATTCGCCACTCGGGTCAGGCGCAGAAGCTCCAGACCTCCGCGCCAACGAAGTGCCCCTCTTCGTCGCGCAGCCGGCAGCACCACTGACGGTAGTTGGGGGGAAGGCTGGCGGCCAGCCGGCGAGTGACGCCAAGCTGCGCGTCCTTCCCCCGAGGAGCGTGCCGCCCAGCGTCGCAACTGAGGTGGTCGAGCTGCGCGGGCCATCAAGCCGCGTCATCGCACAACCCGGACGGAGCGTATACGGCCGAGTACTACATGGGCCGCCTGAACTATCAGGACGATAGCGGCATGTGGCAGCCCATCGATCTCAAGCTGGTCGAGGACAACGGCGACTACGGGCTAACTACCAGAGCCAACGACCTGCGGCTTCGCCTTAGTGGCAAGTCCAACAGTGACCGGCTGGCGGAACTCAGAGGCCCGCGCGCGACGATTAGGCTGCGTCAACTCGAGCGCAGCCCCGGGCTCCCAGTCCGCGCGCTGGATCGCGTTCGGATCCCTGGCCGGCCTGGTCAAGGCGAGGTATCGCTCATTCCGGTGCCCGAGGGGCTGGAGTTCACGGTCACGCTGGCCGACGCGACGCTGGCCAACACCTACCAGTTCGTTCTCGATACAGGCGGGCTCACGGCTAGGCTGGCGGACGACGGTCGTGGCGTCCTGCTCCTGAACGGAGAGGGCGAGATCGCGGGCACCATCAGTCCTCCATGGGCGATCGACGCGTCGGACAGCTTCGCCCCCGAGTGGGCGGTTACGACCACCCTCAGCAAGACGCCCGATGTCTTGCCTCCCACTCCGACTCTGGCGCCGACGCCGCAGGCGACGCCCGCCGAGAGCCCGTCCGAAACGTCGGAGCCATCCCCCAGTCCGGATGCCGAGGAGGCGTCGCCGTCACTCGCGGTCGCGCAACGAGGTCCTCGAGGGTCATGCCATCGGGCAGTCGGAAGACACGTTCTTGCCCGACGCCGGCGGCGAGCAGATCCGCTCGGCCATCTCATTGCTGAGTGTCTGCGGAAGATAGGTAGGTAGAGCAACCCCATCGGAGAGACATGTCCGCCGGAGCAACGGATCATCGTCAGCCTGGCAGCAGCGCCGGGCGGCTGGTGTCAGTCCGGCTCCCACTAGGCGGCGGCGCCCGAGTCCAGTTCCTCATAGGGCGACAACGCGGCCAAGATCGCCTCGACGACGTCCACGAACGTGGCCGCGGATTGCTGCGCCGCCACGGTCAAGATGTCGGCAACGCTCATGGACTCACTGGCCGGCTTGCGCTGCAACCGCATCAGACGGTCGAAGCTTTCCGCGAGCCATGGAAGCTCCGGTCGATGAGTGACATACAACATCGCCACGGGCTGGGCCATGTCCTCGATCTCCGGGATACTCCGAGCTCGTTCACTGAGGAGGCGGATCAGTCGCGCCAGATCAAGAGGATCCAAGACCCGGAACACCCTGTGGCTGTGGCGCAGACGAGAGTAGAGGTCGTACACATCTTCCTTCGTCGCCCGAGCCTGGGTGGCCGCATACAGCAGCTGCTCCTCTTTCCGTGCCGCCAGCCGGATACTCCAGCCCAAGATGGCGAGGACCGAAGCGACAGCCACGAGTAGCAGGCCGATGGAGCCCAAGGCGATCGTGGCGACGACGAGGATGAGAACGTCGAGAAACCAGATCGCCGCCTTCCACGGGCGCGAGAGATCGAGCTGCTTCATTCCCGTCCAGAGGAGCGCGATCGAAGTCAGCAGGGCGGCGAGCGGCAGGAGCGTCTCCACGCCATGAGACTACTCCGCAGCATGCCGCGTTGGAGTGTCTGTAGGCGCGGGTAGCGCACCGAAGCATGCGCGCCCGGCGACCTCGGCGGAGAATCGCCCAGCCCTTCAGTCCATCCGGCCCCTGCGGACACGAGCATCGCGCGCCGCCTTACAGTCGGCGCGTGAACTACCTCGACTTCACGGAGCGCGTGCTGGCGCACTACATCTCTTCGGGGCTGGCAGAGCGGCCGTGGGTGACGCTCCGCGAGCTCGCGCAGGGCATGGGCCTCGAGCAGCGTCAGATACACGACCCGGTCGATGACCTTGCTGCGATCGACATCTTCGACCTGGATGCCGTCGGGACGATCCGGCCCAACGACAACACGGACCGCATCCTGCAGGGCGCCACGCTGCGCGGCGCCTGGCCGCAGTTCTTCAACAACCGGTTCCTGACGCCTGAGCAGGAACAGTTCCTGACTATGGCGGTGGAGCTTGGCCAGCGCGAGGGCGAGGCGGACGCCGAGATGCAGAGGACAGAGGCATCCGATGTCTATGAGGCGCTCGGGTGGGCCTCGCTCGACGACCCCGACGTCCTTCGTCTGGCCAATGCGCTGGAACAACGCGGCCACATCGTCAAGTGGGCCTTCCTGAACAACAACGTCACGGTGCGCGTGCGTTACGCCGGCGTCGTGCGGGCCACCCAGCGAGTCGCGAGCCAATGGCAGGAGAAGCTCGAGACGCTGCTCGCGGAGGGCGAGACCGCGACGATCGAGGTAAAACGCCAGCTGGACCTCAAGAGCGAGAAGCAGAAGGCCGAGTTCGTGCGCGACGTGCTCGGTCTCGCCACAACCAAGGCCAGCGGCCGCGAGCGCTACCTCATCATCGGCTTCGACAACAAGACGCTGGACTTCGTTCAGGGCGTCGATCCCGCCATCACGCGCGAGCAGCTTGAGCAGATCATCAACGCCTACACGGATCCGAAACCAGCGCTCCACTGGGTGACGGTCCCCGTTTCAGGCGGAACGGCGGGCGTCGTCGTGGTCAAGCGCGATCCTGCCAAGGTCCCATATCGGATCAGCCGGGACGTGTGGAAGCTGAAGGCGAACTCGGTCTATGTCCGCCACGGGACGCACACCGAGGCGCCGACCGATCAGGAAGTACTCGATCTGGTCGAGGAGGGCGACCGAGCGAGAGCGAGCAGTTGAAGGAGTCGGGCACGGGTTGGTCGGTCACGGCCTGGCGTAGGTCGCCGTCCTTGCCGTCCCGGTTCGGCCGCGTCTGTCTGACTGCGGCTCTCCGACGTCCAGCAGGCTCGGACCTAGGTCCTGTTTTGTTCGGACCTGCCTACTTGCAGCCGCCGGTCCCGCTCGGCGTAGAGCTTGCGGAGCGCGAACGGCTCCTGTGCGATCGACGCCATGGAGTCGCGCAGCGTGGGCTCGTACAGTGACCAGCCGCCGTAGAAGTCTTCTTGAAGCCTCGTCGTTGCCCATGACCCACGACCGCGCTGGATGCGTGGCCAGAAGCGGTCATCACGCCATGTCCACTCCGCTTCCGCTTCCATCGGGCATCCTTGGCTATGGCAGGCGTCCAAGCAGCTCGACCAGTTCGTCCAACGTGCCGGCGAGGGCAAAGTAGATCACATCGCCGTGTGGGTACGCGACCATGACGGGGCCACTGCGATATCGAAAACGCCAGACTACTCGGTCACTCATGTGCGCCTTGGAGCGCTCCACTATGGCGGGGTCGGTCCAAGACTGCCCAACGGTCTCAAAAAGCGTCGGACCCGACACGTTGCGAACTGCGAGAGCGCCGACGCCAGTTCTACCATCCGGCGATTCCGCAAAGACAGCGATTGCATCGCCGCGATCCTTATCAAGCGCGTCCAAGACTCCATCGACCGGATGGCCCGACATCATCTGCTCATCAACAATCTGCACATGATTCAACGCAACTGAACCTAACGTGTCTGGGAAAGACTCGATTAACTCCAGCGCGGTGGGCAGCTCATCCCCTTGGCCTGTGGCGGGTGCTGGCGACGCCCCATCAGTACGACATGACCCGAGAGCCGACATACACAAGGCAACGGTAACGATCAAGCAGGCTCGGTAGATCGTCAGCCGCCTTGCGGACATGACTCGTTCACAACTCGGCAACGTCCACACTGTCTGATCAGCAGCTACTCGTGGTGCAAGGCTCGATGATGTACGTGCCCGTGCCGGGTCCTTGACTAGCGAACACGTTGTCTGCAGGGTAGTAGTATGTAAGGTAACCACCGGATAGCGACTGGCCACCCGAGAGTATCCCGTAGGCGGTTAGCATTGTGGTGTTGTCCGGCCTAATCTCTCTGTAGAAGCCAGCCCCACTGTCACCTTTCCTACTCCGAAGCTCCACCTCCCAAGTCAAGTAGTACCAGGTGCCGTCCACCTTGATGTCGGCATTGCGTCTTAAGATCCTGCCGCAGCCGGCGCCAGACGACCAGCCATGACGACACACGATATGACCAATCAGCTGGTTACTCGGGTGAGTGCTGCCCTCGATCGGCCAAACGGCCGGCCGATAGTACTCGTTCCACCGTGCGGGCGTAACGTTGCCCATTCTGATCAACCCCAAATCGTTGAGGATTCCTCCGCCGTTGAACAGGTGCCAAGCCTCATCTTCTCCCCACGTAATCGACTGGGCACCATTCTGCCACTTCAGATGGCTGGCGGTCCCTTCCAGGCAATGGCCCGCCGTCAAGATGTACTTCTTCCAGATCGATGAGCCATACTTCCGTGCTCGGGCGAGGAACCCAGAGGTACACTGCCTCACGGCCAGCGTCCCTTTTCGTATGTATAAGCCGCCCTTGGTTTCGCAGTTGTCAACTGTGCATGCGAGCAAGCCGCCGTGGCCGTGTGGGCGGTGGGTAACCATCACCGACTCCCCGAACATCGAGCCTAGGTACTTGACCGCATCGTCGAGCGCCGAAGCGACACCGACCTCCACTCGATTCGCGCGTGGATCGACGGCCACGAGTACGATCTCGATCCCTGACGCCTCGATCGCTGCATACTGCGCTCTGACCTCGTCGGCCACGGTCTGGAGCTCGGCTTCGGTGAACTGGGCCTCGGTGATTGTGACCGAGTGGCGTCGCATCACCTCTTCGAGCTCGCTGCGAACGTCTGCAGTCTCTCTGGTGAACGCGATCGTAAGGGCATCGGCTTCGAAGTATGCCCCAGCATAGTCGTCGCGTGCCATGAGAGGAACGATGGCGTTGGTGAGTTCGTCTTGTGCGGCCAGGACGAGCTGGAATTGGTCGATCTCCTGCTCGGTGAGCGGAATACCCCACCGCGTGCAGGCGAATGCAGCGTCAGTAAAGCTGGACTCAACTATCGCAGGATCGGACGCAATTCCAACAGCGCTACGGAGCGCTCTTGCGTCTCTGGCAGCAGACGCGCTGTAGACACACTCGCCCGAGTCATCGCTTGGAGCGGTAACGGCACCGGCGCTTGGTCCGCTGGTTATGGGCGCGAGCGCGAGGACTAGTCCGAGAACAACTGTGGCCCGGCGATCCGCCACCTGGAGTACCTCCCTCGTGCCTGCCTCCATCCGGTTGGTGGTCGATAGCCACTCAGACTCGTTGCAGGAGGCGAGTGGAGCGTCGCGCACCACACTCGGCCCTTCAAGTCGGGTGTTTTCCTGACGCGTGGCGGCGACCGATCTCCCGTGCGTGAAGCTGAGTCAAGGCCGCATCCTGCTCGCACTGGTCAGCTACGCCAAGAAGACGCAGCAGACTCCGGACCTGATCATCGATCTCGCGCTCGAGCGCCTGAAGGACTGGCGCAAGCGTGCCCGCCCGTCCACTCGACGTATCGCGAATCGCCGATAATCTGGGCAAGCGGAGGTCTATTGATGGACGACCCTCCCAGGACAACGCCGAGCGACAGAAGGGGAACCCACGCTTCCGGGACATGATCGCGGCCGAGGAGCAGCTCCAGGAGGGACACCAGGCTCTGCGGGCGGCAAGACGGTAGCTACTCCGATGACAGCGTTCTGCAGCGTGGTGGGGTGTTGACCAGATGCACGGACAAGAGGCTCTGGCGGCTCATACTTGGGCCAAGATCACCATCGATGGGCGCAGCTGCTGGCGATGCGCGTGCAGTCCGACTCTAGCCCCACCCAAGCGGCTGCCGCGCAAGTGGCTGCGCCGCTACCGCGCCGAGGGAGCGGCCCGCCTCGCCGGCCGCGACTCGCGGTCCAAAGTTTTGCAGCAGCAACGGCTCGACGGTCTGTGCGTCGGCTGGTCAGCGCGAGTAGCACTCGTCGCACCTGCAGTGAGCCCTCTGGCCCCCGGATGCGATGGATCCCGACTCACAGAATTCCGAACCGTCGTGGCTGGGACCGGTGCGGAACGGACTGCCGCCGGACTCCTGGGAGTCGCATGTTGCGCACCATGAGTCGGTGAACCGTCGATCGCTAATCTGCGCAGCGGTCGGGCGCGCGGCGCGGCCAGCCTTGGATGTCGAGACCTTCATGCAGGGAAGCTGTGTCCCGGCGGTTCCGTGTCAAGCGAGCGCGCAACCTGCGACTCAGCGGCGAGTCGCCTGGCCGCAGCGTCCGTCGAGCGTCGGGGTTCTTCCTGACTGTCTGGCTGCTGGCCACCCCCACTAGAATTGGCCACCAGCCCGTCGGCCAGCGCGGGTGAAGCGCATCGCAGCTGCAGGGGTGTGCAACAGTGGACGATCAACGGATGTTCCCGTCACGTCTGCTGGACCTTGCTGCGGATGAGATGGCTGCCGGGCCGACGTTCGATCCGCAGCGCATCAATCAGCACATCGAGGGACGCGTCAACGGCCAGCGGATCATGTCCGACGCCGAGATCGAGAGCCTGCTGAACGATCCGTTCGCGTTGCTGGTCCTGCGGCGCGGTCGATTTCCAACCAACCTGACCGAGTTGCTGGCAGCCCTGGACGAGCACAACGACTCAAGCCATGGGCTGCCCGACACGACGAGCTTCCTCGTTTCCGAGGGTGGCCAGATCCCGTTCCAGCCGGGCGTGGGCAAGGGCGGCTCGAGACTGCTGATCGTTCGCACGAGACGGGATCGATCGACAGGCGCGGACCTGATGATCAGCGTCCTTACCCCTCCCGACACGAGTCCACGATCGTCGACCCTTCTGCTCGAGGTCCTTGCCTGGGATCCAGTCAATCGGACGTTCCACTTCTATCAGCGCCAACAGGGTGCCTGGTTCTGGTGTGGTCAATCGGACATGGCCTTTGACGACGACGCGCGCGGCCACGGGCCGTTCGACAGCCACATCAACGGCTATCCGAACATGAAGGAGCTCAAGTTCCCGTGGGTCCACTGGCACGGCCCGACGCTGGCGATCAGCGAGAACGCATATGCGCCGGATGATCCGCTCGTCAGCGACCCCCTGTTTCTTGACCGCAGCCCAGCCAATCTCTTCGAGGACCTGATCATGGTGCTCGTCGACCGCTGGAATGAAGCCCGCTTCGACAAGGCTGTCGCAGGCCATCCGACGATGTCGCCGACCAACACGTGGCTCAGGCAGGTCGTCGATTCCACTTCCTTCGGCTTGATCAGCTCCGGCGTGCGGTTCGCGACGCTGCCGGATCGGGATCTGAATGACGTGCCGGCTACTTTCTTCGTCGATCAGGATTGCCTGATTGACGGCGCTGGTGCCGCGCTACCCGTTCGGCCGCCGGCGCTCCGCCTGTCGGGCAGTCGCTACGCGGGCCTCGTACAGAAGTACGACCTGAGGTTGCGCGGGCGGGGCATCGACATCCAAGGCGATGTTCCGTTCTGCTTCACGGTCCCGGAGCGCGCGCGTGAGGACGTCGTGGTCGTGCGGCTGCTGATCGCGAAGGGGGTCATGTCGAGGCGCCTGGCCGCCTGCCTGCTGATGGTCGACTTCGCCAATCCGATGTTCTCCGCAACGCGGGCCAGCCTCCTGCGCCACCTGCCCGACGGGTCGCGGCTCGAAGCCGGGGCCTCTCTCGATGAGGTGCTGGTGGAACGCATCACTCGGGCCGCATCGGCCAGTCCGCCAGGCAGCGCCGAGAGGCAGTTCGTACAGAACTGGGAACTCGGCCCGAGCGATTGGCCGACGACATTCGCCGACCGGATCGATCGGTACCTCGAGGCTGTCGCCAGCCGGCTGCAGACCGATGATGGGAGTGACGAGATTTTCCGGCTTGCTGAGTCTCGCCGGCGGATGGCGCGACGGATTCCGCTACTTGAGTTCGATCTCACCCTGCCCATCGCTGCCGGGATCCCAGGCGACGCACCCCCGCTGGAAATGACCGAAGAGGGGACCATCCGAGTGAGAGGGGAGGCGATCAACTAGCCATGGTGCTGGAGCGACTATCTGTTCCGGGGATGCTCACGGACATGAGCGAGAGAGGTCGCGCAGCCTGGTCGCGCGACCTCGACCGTCTGATGACTTCACAGATCGGGCGAGACCCCGACTTCCCAGGCGACACGCCGCGCGCCCAGTTCTTCAGCGCGCTTGGCGTCGAGCTGGCGCAAGACGCAACCGTGAAGACAATGAGGTGGGGTGCCTTCCCGCGCGGGTTGACGCGCTTGCCAACGCCCAAGCGATGGCACGACGCTGAGGATCGGAATCGTCAAGACGAGTACTGCGAATGGTCCGCGACCCAGGACGGCCGGGGAAGGATCACCCGCGCGTTCTTCACGACCGAGTTCGGCGCCTACTTCCACGCCTTCGCCCACGACAACCCGGATGGTCTGCTGGAGCTTTACCGCTCGTCAGTGTCAACGGAGGTGGAGCTTCGGGACTTGATCGCGCCCAGCGGGTCATATCGCGCCATCAACAGGTGGAACCTTGCTGGGGCCATGCACATGATCCAGCAGTTCAACACGCTGTCTGCCGCGGTGGTACTGGCGGCGCAGGCGAGCGTGGTGCGAGAGCGCGCTGGAGTGACCCTCACCAACGCTGCGGACTTGATCGAGTGCGGCGTCACCGCCAATGCCGACCGCAACAGCGATCCACTCATTGTTGGCGACGTCAACGCGCTTGCTCGCCGCGGAGCGATGGTGACCCTTGCCGATCCGGTAGGCATCTACCTCGGCGCGCTACGGACCGAAGGTTGGGAGACCCCAGACGGAGCGGACGCCCAGAGTTTCTGGCGGGTCACTCGTGGCACTCCGGAGCATCCGCTGCGAGCGGAGTTCGCCGTTCCCCAGGAACACGGGTATACGGTCACCGACATAACCATCAGCGGCCAGCCGATCGTATCGCCCTCGCAGATCGCGGAAGCCCTTGAGGTCAGGCTCGTGGGCCTGGCGCATCGGTTTGGCCAGAGCCCGGTCGTTCCGGCGCCATGTCGGCGCTCGACGCGACCTGGCGGTCCGCCCGAGGACGACTCCTTCTCTCTGGCAGGCGAGCAGGACTTTCCGTCGCTCGAGGAGCTCATCGCTGCGGCCAGTCGTACTCGCTAGCGCGATCAGGCCTCCGTTGGCAATCGCGTAGGCGCCTGAGCGGCCTCGAACGCACCCGACGGCAACGCCGCGCGAACCTCGACCCAATCGCTGTCGCCGACGTCTGTTGACAGTACCTGGCCGCACGCCTTCAGAGCCTCCACGAGCGTACTTCGCGGCACTGCCGTCTCGCCGCTTCCATGCACGTTTGATTTCGTGGACATCATGGAAATCAGCGGTCTGTCGGCGGGTCGGTTCTCCCATCGGCGGTAGAGCGACTTCGGTGTAGCGTTCCGCGATCCGTGATGTCCGACCTTGTAGAGAGTCACGGCCGCCAGCGCCCGCTCCAGCTCGGGCTCCTTGCCTGCGCGGTCCAGCGCCCAGCCCCAGTTCTCGATCTGGGCATCGCCGCCGAAAAGCAACCGGTGTTCACCCACCTCGATCAGGAGGACGACGCTAGTGTTGTTCAGTGCGTCATCGAGCCAACGGACCAAGTTTGCCACTTGGCGCCTTTCGTCCCGACGCAGGCGATCGATGATCCAGCGCGTGGTCCCCAGTTCCACGGCGGTGTCTGCGGGTGCCTCCGAGAACAGGCGGCCGATCTGTCCCGTCGCTGTGAGCCAGAACTCCTCGGACTGGGCGGCTTGGCGCGTAACCGCGGGCCACTGACGTGGCTTGGGCGGGCCGATGACCCGAAACGATACGCCTGGCGCCACACCATTGAGGCGGGTCCGGCGGCCGGCGTAGACGTACTCGCCCCGCCCCTTCGCCGACAAGCGCTCAAGCTCGCTCACCGCCGACGCATTCCTCGTCTCGCCAGCTGCCAGCTGGACGAGCGAGGTTCGGCGTCCCTGGCCGAGGGCCTGTGCGCGGCGCACGATGCGCTCAGCCAGTTCCTCGCCGGCCCGCAGCCGGCCGAGGTACCGCTCATCCGACGTGCTCGCCTCCGCCAGGGAGGCCTCGCCGCCTTGTCCGGAGTTGGCCGGCAGTCGCGGATTTTCGGTCCACGAGCGGACCACGAGGAGCGGATTGGTACGGCTTAGCACCTTGGCCGTTGCCTGCGTTCCGAAGGCCGAGAGATGGTCCTTGTGTCGATGCGAGATCACGATCGCATCGAGGCGCTCACCAGAGTCGGCGCTGACCAACTCCGCGACTCGTTTCGCGGACAGGCGGCTACGCGGCCCGCTCGTCGACCCGAAGTCGATGAGCACGTGGCGCTCGGTCCGTGCGTTTGTCGGATCGAGCGTGCTCACCGTCGGCGCGTCGTAGTAGAAACTGAGAAGGAAGCAGTCGCCGAACCCGACGTTGTACATGCGAACGCGGAACGACTGTGGAGTCACCATCGTTCGCCGGCCTCGGTGTCGGGCTCGTGCAGCGCGGCGATCGCCTGGTCGTGATCGAAGACCGGCGTCCCCAGGCGAGCGCTCGACGACGAGTCGGCCTGCCCGGCCAGAGATTCGAGCCTCAAGGACTGGCGCTGCCAGTCCAGCAGCGGTTTGTGGAAGTGGTACTTGGGCCGGCCGAACTGGTCGAAGATGATCGAACCACCGCCGTACAGGCGAACGTCTCTGGCAGGATCGAATCGTTCGGGGAGCTCGAGCACGGCCGCGCTGTCACCGTAGCGGTGTGCCCGATCGAGCGAGTACTCACGCAACTCTGCTGCTGTGCCATCGAGATGCTGCACGTAGGAGACGACTGTCTCCTGGACGACGAATCCATCGGGCCCCACCCGGATTGATGGTCGAATCGACTGGACGCGGGTGGCAACATCCAGTGAGAGCCCCAGCAGCTCGTGGTTCTCCCAGATGAACCGAAAGACCTCATCGGGGTCGGTGCGCAGGGCGCCGAAATTGAACCGTTCATACACCGGACGCTGCATCTCGGACATATCGACAATTCGCTGCGCCGGCCGTCCGATGTCGTACCGCGCGAAGCCAGCCTCGACCGCATCGCGGTACTTGTTCTCGTCGTCCGGTGCCATCTCCAGGTCCGACCACAGGATTGCATCGAGGAAGTCCTCGAACTGAAACTCCACCGGCGGGCAGTAGTCGATCGCCCTGATGACCATGCCAAGTAGGTGATTGGCGGTTCGGGACCCGACATCCGCCGCGAGTCTCAGTGGCGCCGGACCGCGCTCGGTCAGTCGAGACAAGCGGCTGAGCCACATGTTCAGCAACGCGTAGGCAACGGCCGCCACCATGACCTCGCCGCGGTTGTGCGCGAGCTTGAAGTCCGGATGGTCTCGCCACCATCGACCTGGCCGGAGTTTGATCGACTGGCGCAGGGCCTCTCCCGCCTTGCCGTGGACGGACTGCCCAAACTCCTCGGCCAACCTCAACAGCACAGTGTCATGCAACTTCGTGCGCGATACGTCGTTCGGCTCCAGCGGTCCTCCAGCGGTGACCTGGCGAAGGGCATAGTCGAGCACTTCGGGGATTGCAAACACCGACAGCAGCGCGACGATGTCCGCGAAGCCCTCATGGAATGCCCGCTGGTCTGGCAGCGAAGGGTTGAAGTACCCAGGCTTGAGCCCATCGAGCAGGGCGTGTGCGGTCTCGTGGGCGACTATGTCATGCGAGAGGCAGCTGTAAGTCAGGCGTCCTGAGTCATCGTGGACGAGACCAAAGATGAGCGCGTGCTTCGAGGGCTGGTACTTCGCGTTGGCCCGGTACTCGCCATGCGGAACGAGATAGAGCTGATGCGCATCGAACCCCCACGGCACTCTGCGGCCGAGTGCGCTCTCGAACGATGAGAGAGTGCGGCTGGCGATCGCGTACACGTTCTGGGCGTGGAAGTCGTGGCTATTCAGCAGCTGCTCGCCGGGGGCCTTCCTGAACCTGTCCCGCAGCGTGCCGTCGGCCCGCAGGAGGTTGAGCTTGGGGCCCGGCACGCCTCGCTCAGGGTCGTAGCTGACAACGTGGAAGCGGTGCGTCTGGAAGGGAGTGCGCCACCGGTCTGCAGCGACCCGCACTCGTCCGCGCAGTGCTCTGCCGTCCGCGTCATGCACGCCGGGATCTTGGGCAATGATCGTCAGTTCGACGAACCGGCTGGGGCCCATCGCGGCCGCCTCAGCGATGGGCGCGCTCACTTCAACGATTCCGGGCGTCTGGGCGGGCTGCCGCCCCGGGCTTGTGGGGTCGGCCGTGCTCTTCGGGCCATCGAAGATCACGTCGACCTGGGCGTCTATCTCCAGGTCATGTCGCTCCATCGTCGCGAGCCCACTCTCCTGCCAGCGTCGCCGCCTGCCTCTCGAAGCTTGCGCCTCCAGACGTGCCAGCAAGGATGGCTCCGTCACGTCCGTCGATCAATCGGGATTCTCCCTGACGGGTAGAACGATCGCGCCGTCGCGCGACGGTTGCGACCGCATGGGACTCGGTTCGCAGCCCCTGCAGTCAGGGTGTCCGACTCATGTGATGCCAGACGTGTGGAAGCCTGACCAAATCGCCGTGCAATCGGGGAATCACCCGACTCGAACGCCCACCCGCCGAGAACGAGACTCTGCAGGCAGTGAGCATCGATGTGGCGAGCCTGCGCCTCTACCTGAGCGGCGTGCACTCCGGCCCCAATCCCTCCCCGGGCTTGGGCACGGCCCGCGCTTTGCGCGAGCGCTTTCCTGATGCTGTCCTGATAGCGGTCGACTACTCGCCGCGCAGCACAGGGCTCCACGATCCCGTCTTCGACGAGGCATGGATCGCGCGGCCCTGGACTGAACTCGACCTAGACGTACACGCGCGACAGATAAGGCATGCGTTGGGTCAGAACGGACTGTGGATCTCGGGACTCGATCTCGAGACCTGGTGGCTCGCCGATGGTAGCCGTGCAGGCACCAAACGGGTCCTGGTTCCGCCGAAGACAGCGCTCCGCCGCACGGCCAAGCCCGCAATTGCCGCTGCCGCCGAGCTGGGCCACCGAGTCCCACCTTCGGTGTCGGCGGCATTGGACAGCTGGTCACTCGACCGATTCTGTCGTCGCGGTGGCTGGCGAGTGTGGGTGAAGGGGCCCACTTACGAAGCGCACCCAGCCTCGAGCTGGAACGAGCTTGAGCTCGCCCGGACAGCCATCAAAACGACTTGGGGGACGGAGGCGTTCGTCCAGGCGCATGTCGATGGCACTGAGGAGTCGATCGCCTTCGCTGCGTACGCGGGCAGCCTCCTAGCCGCGGTCAAGATGGTGAAGCTGGAAGTAACCTCCGAAGGCAAGACTTGGTCGGGCGCTGTCTCGGGCCTGCCGCCAGCGGATCGATCGAGGCTCAGCGCACTTGTCCGGCGACTGAGATGGACCGGGGGCGGCGAGATCGAGTGTGTCCGAGATCGACTGGGCGAGGTGTGGGTGATCGACTGGAACCCTCGCTTCCCAGCTTGGGTATACGGGGCCACGTCAGCGGGCTATAACCTGCCAGGCGAGCTCGTGCGTGCCGCGCTCGGCCTCGGATCCTCGGGTCACTCAGCGAAGGAAGAAGGTGTCTTCGTCCGCGCCGTGTACGAGCTCAGCACGTCGCGCCCGGTGCCGTCGCTTCAGGCGGAGCGTCACGCCAGCAGCGGAAAGCACCCGTCCGGTATGCCGCATCTGTCTCGGCGGCTGAGCAGGGTGTCCGCTAGGCCTATGCGGGCCCCAGAGATGCCGGGTGTGGAGACCGAGCTGGCGGGAATCTCGGTGCGCTCCACGCCGGCTCGCGTGTTTCTCCGAGACACTGCCCGTCGACAGTTCAAGCAGGCCGCCGAGGCGGTGGAGGCGTGGGGATCCGCGTCAGGCACAGCCATCCGAATGGCATTCAGCATCAAGACAGACCCCGACCCTGAGGTCCTCAATCTCGCCCGAGGGAACGGCCTCTTGGCGGAAGCCATCAGCCAGCTGGAGGCCGCCCAAGCACTACGACATGGCTGGGCGAAGTCGGAGCTGGTGATGAACGGACCCGCGAAACAGTGGCCCACCGACGAGCAGGTGCTCGATCCCGCAGAGGCATTCCTCTGGTTCGCGGACTCGGTAGAGGAGGTGGTGGCCCTGCAGCGACGCCGGAATGGGATCGAGCGAATTGGATTACGGCTGAGATCGCCGCTGCTGGACTCTCGTTTCGGAATCCCGCTCAGTGAGCCGGAGAGTTATCACGCGCTCGTCCGAGCAGTCCGTCGTTTCGGGAGCGGCCCTACGCTCGCCATTCACTTCCACCACGCCAGCAGCGTGGTCGGCCCCGGCCTCTGGAGGCGGGCCGCAGAGTCGGTTATCGCCTGGGCGTCGGCACTTGGCCAGGATACGGGCATGTCCGTGACGCACCTCGACCTTGGAGGAGGCTGGTTTCCAGACGACTTTGACGCCGTAGCCGCTGAACCAATCATCGGCGTGATCACCGAGGCACGGCACAGGTTCGCAGACCTGCAGGTAGTCGTGCTGGAGCCTGGCAAGGCGCTCGCACAACCGACAAAAGCACTGATCGTCTCGGTCCTTGAGGTCCGAGGAGGCCGAACGAGGCCGAGCGAAGTTGTCGTTGACGGATCGATTGCAGAGCTCGGGCAAGCGCACGGGTATCCCCACCGGGTATATCTCGAGACTGAGGCGGGGTGGAGGCCCCTCGCCGAGGGTGGCGGACGGATACTCGGGCGAATCTGCATGGAGCACGACGTGCTGCATCCCGGGCTGGCTTGGCCACGCTCAGTGAGGGCCGGAAGCAGGCTGGCGATCCTCGATGCCGGCGCCTACGACTCCAGCATGGCCTATCGGTTCGGACTGGGCGCATGACGGACCTTGCCGACGCCATCCGCCGCTGGAAGGACCTACCCCATTCTGCATTGAGCAGCCATGGAACTGACGAGTGCTGCCGGCTGAGCCGCTCGTGGTTCCGGGCGATGGCAATGACTCAGCCGGGGCGCGATCCGAGTTGGGTCACAGACAGGTGGCAGTGGGGGCCCGCTGCTTGGCCGCTGTACTGGTGCGAAGCGGTGAGGCAGCGTCAGCTTGACTGCGGCGCTTTGTCCGCTCTAGCCCAAGAGCACCTCGACGCGGTCGGTGAACCATCCTACAGGGTGCAGGTCGTACTTGAGTACGACGCCCGCGACACCGAGCATTGGCGGGCAATGTGGCTGAAAGTAGGCCTTTCGCCTTGGTGGATCTCGGGATCGCTGGCCTACCACGAAGTGATAGCGCGGCCGAGCCAGGACGGGCTCCACTTGTGGGACCCCAGTGAAGCGACTGAGCTCAGGCCCTTCGGCGAAGCGCGCGTCCGGGCGGTGCGCATCGTCGGTGAGGAAAGCACAATGCGCTGGGGTGCCTGGTCGCTTCGAGGCGATGAGTGGGTCATTCTTTACGATGACGGCACCCTGGAGCCACTGTCGTCCAGATAGGTGCGAAGGGCGTCCTTGGCGACAGTCCAGTGGAACGTTACTCCGTGTCCGGGCAGGGACGGCGTCGCCGCGCCGTCGGCGTAGTTCCACCTCAGTGGCTGATCCGACGTGTTGAATCTCGCCATCTCGTCGTGAATTGGGAACGCACAGTTCGCCGTTGCCGGCTCCAAGCGTATCGCGGACTGTAGGTTCTGGGCGACCGAGAACCTCAGGTACTCGACCGTAGCGGGTTCCCAGAAGGGGATCGAATACCGTGATATGTCGCGCTCACCGGTCGCGAACCACACTCGGTAGCGGCTGCGAGATTCGACTCGGAACCGTTCGGGGAGCGCCGATAGTTCCAGGCCATGTGGCAAGCCTGCGTTGCCGATCATCCACGTGGCTTCGGCCAGCTTGACGTAGTCGATCTGCCGGCCATCTACGAGCGGCCCGAGTACCTGCTCGATCTTGTCTGCCGAGGGACGTGCAACCATCGGATAGCGGATCTCCAGCTCCGTTCCCCTCTTCCCGATGCGCGCGACTTCCAGCGACTCCACATGGAGCCACTCTATCGACTCAAGATCTTGGTAGCGGACGTCGGCCAGCCACCGGCTCGGAATAGGCCAGAGAAGTTCGACGATGCCTTCAGCCGCAAGTCCGAAGACGCTCGGCATGTCCTGGACTCTGTCATCGACTACGAGAGTGGGTGGAAGGACCGCTGGCCATGTGAGACCCCGCTCATTGGGGACCGTGAATTTGAGCTCGCGCTCAAAGACAGCCACCAGGCCAAAGGCACGTTCCTCGACGGCTGACATCGTGAGATGGGCCTCGAACTCAAGGATCAGCGGGCGCAGCCTCCGTCGACCGACCGTCTCCTTGGTGACGGGGAGGCATACCTCGGACAGAATCAGTCGAGCGCCACGGTCTAGCAGGATCTCTGGGTCGACTTTCGCGGCGGTCGCCAGTACAGAGAGATACGCCACAAGAGCCCTATCGATGGCTTTGGCACCTCGGCTGATCGACATGGCGATCGACTCTTCCAGCCGGATTGGTGTGCGGATGAGCGGCTCAAGACGGGTAGCAATGGCGTGTTCGGCAGCCGCGTACATGAAGACGGGCACGGCGATCGCCATTGCCACGACGCCGGCCACCTGAAGCGAATCATTCAGGAAGGCAAGGCTTGGAATGAACGGCACGAGAAATGCCGCCATGCCGAGAACTAGGCCAGCGCCGCTTCCCCAGAGGGCGACGCTCCTGCGCCTCGCTGAGTCGGGGGCGCCTCCGCGGCCCAGTGAGTTAGGGCTCATCCGACAGCGTCCCCATTGGACCTCGCGCCGTGATCCAGAGCGCCAATCCCCGAATCACGATGGCTGCGACCGACACCGCCGGCAGACATCCATTCGAATCACCGTCCAGCGACAGGCCATCGCCGATCACGATCCGCACCCAGTCGCGCGGCGCCTTCGGATCTCGTGGACCGGTCGCTGTAAGGCCCATCGCGCGCGAGCATTGAGTATTCGGGCCGACGCGCCAAGTCGGGAGAATCCTTGACGCGGCGCGCGAGCCGCCCACCTGGCGGCAGTTCCAGCCAGGCGTGCAGGGACGACACTGTCAGGAGTGGCTGCAGCAGACTCGGTGAATCAGGGAAGGTTCTTGACCGACGAGAAGGTGTCGTTGGCCGCGTTACCGACGTAGCTGACCCAGGCGCCGTGCGCCCACTGCCAGCCCGTGTAGGTGTAGTTGGCTCCCTCCCACCACTTCGGACGCTGGCCACTGACGGTTTTGAACGAGCTGATTACGTCGTTCCACCCGATGATGTCCAGATTGGTGTAGGGCGCCGAAGCGAGGAAGGATGCGCCGCCATAGTTGGCGTGCTCATACCACAGCACGTAGTAACCAGATGAACTGGTCGCAGACACGTCATCGAACGCAGCCCTCACTTCGCCGAGCGGGGTGCCCGAGAAGGACTCGGCCACGGCGGCATCGGCGTCTCGCTCGCTCGCTGTATGGAAGCACCTGATCTCCGCGGGCGTCCCGTCGTGGCAGTGGTAGCGCGAGACGATATGTGCTTCGATCGGACGGCCATCAAGCACGGCGCCTCCGATCTGGTCAGAGGGTCCGGCGGACGGCCCGGCACCGGGCGTGATGAGTAGCGCGCTCATGGCAAGGACGATCGCTTGACGGGACACCGCGGCCACCGAACTGCTGGTTCTGGTCAAAGCGAGCGTCCCACGGGCGCCTTCCGCCGGGCTAGTCGTGAGACTACCGACCGTCTATCCTTGATTTACCGGACACCCGCAGCCGGCAAAGAGGGGAGATGGGATTGTGCTCGGTGGACCGACGGCGGCGCACGATGCCAAGCTGACCCAGTCCTCGCCGCGCGCCACTCTCGGTTCGGCGGCAGGCTCATTCACGCGTGGAGCGAGGCTCGCGCTCGATCGCGGCTTGCTCTCCACCGGCGTGGCCCTGGTCGCCCTGGCGACGATGTTTGTCCTGTACGTACGCGTTCCTCCTGTTCCGATAGAGGTCGTACCGACCGCAAATGGCGCGGTAGTAAGCGCACTCGGTGTCGGTTCGCCCTATTGGGTGAGCGGGGTTCGTCCCGGCATGACCGTAGAACTCAGTGACGTCTCGACCGAGATATTCGGCTCGGGAGCCGCAATCGAGCTGAGTAACTACAGGCTGGACCTCGATCTGAGCCAGCCGGGAGCTCCACCGGTGGTGCTTGCTGTGGCGCTCCTCTTGGTCGGATTGGCACACCTGTTGGTTCGAGCCCGTATCCCCGGCACCTCCGTCGCCCTGGCGGCTGGGGTCGGCGTGGGGCTGGCGCCTGTTGGTCCCCAACTTGGACTGCCGACGGCCACACCGCTGTTGCTGTTGCCGCTTCTTGCGGGATGGTTAGGTGTGCGTGTTGCCGATGCCCGCACGCGTCGTCGCTTTGATCTTGCCGCCCTTGCTCTGATCACGTCGACGCTGTTGATGGCCGCGCTCGTCGGATCGGGGGCAGCCGAGCCTCCTTGGTGGACCGCCTTCTGGTGGTTCCCGACGATTGTTGCCGTCGGCCTTGCGCTCGCCGGCGAAACACTGCAGGTCCGTTGGCACCTCGCCCAGGGGGACAGTGCCAATCTGGAGGCAGCGATCCCGCTTGCGGCAGCCAGTCGCATCATCGGGGGCGATGAGGAGCGGTCGCGGTTTGCCATCGAACTGCACAACCGCGTGCTGCCGGTCCTCAGTCGCTCCATGAGCGAGTTGCGAGAGGGCCGTCAAGGAAGCGACGTGCTCAGCGGTCTCGATGACGTTGCCGACGACCTGCGAGCACTGATGCAGCGCGAGCAGACGGTGAGCCTGGAGATCGGCGGTGTCGCCGAAGCGTTGCGCACGCAGGCCGAGACGCTGACGCCACCCGGTATCGAGGTGCTATTCGACGTCCGCGCGGGTGTCCGCCGTCCGCCGGCGCGTGTCGAGGTTGCGGCCTATCGAATAGGCCAAGCTGCCCTGGACAATGCGCTGCGCCACTCCAGCGCTGATCGAGTTGTCATCCGGGTGAGCGCGGACGCCAACCACCTCGCGGTAACGGTTGTCGATGATGGCGTAGGAATCGACTCGGTGGCCGAAGCAGCCGCGCGCCGCCGCGGCCGCTTGGGCTTGGCACAGATGAGGCTGCGCGCCGAAGCGGTCGGAGGCGCGCTCGACGTGCGCCCGGGAGATCGCGGCGGTACCGCTGTCGCGTTCAGCTGGCGCCCGTGATCGGCGTCTTGGTCGTCGACGACCACCCGCTCTTTGCCCAGGGGACCGCGGAGTTGCTTGATCGCCTGCCGGACATCCAAGTGCTGGACTTCGTTCTGGATCTAGACACAGCGGTGCACAAGATCACCGAGCTCGAACCGGACGTCGTAGTCTGCGACGTGATGCTCGGCGACCGACCGGCAGGACTCGAACTGCCGGCTCGGCTGATCAAACAGCGCAGGCACGTACCGGTGTTGTTCCTCAGCGAGTTCGCCAGCGCGCAACTTCACGCGCGAGCGATTGATGCCGGTGCCGCAGGGTATCTGCGCAAGACGGTCGACGCCGAAGAGTTGCGGGCGGCCATCCTATCCATCGCGGCAGGCGCAACCGTGTTCCCGAGGTCGTCCATCCGCCCTCCACGAGATGGTCCGCGTCCACCGTCTCCACGCGAGGTGGAGATCCTGGCCCTCGTCGCTGACGGGAGGTCGAACTCTGAGGTAGCGGCGCAACTTGGGATTAGCGGCAAGACCGTGGAAACGCACATGGCGCGCCTATTTGAGCGCTATGGCACAGCGAGCCGCACTCAACTTGCGATATTCGCCGATCGCCGCGGATGGCTCCGGCCGGTGTCCAGTTCGCTCAATTGAGAGCGCACTTGCCTAGCACAGCATCAGCCCGAGGTCGACTAACGGGCCGAGACTCAACTTGGGCGCGGCACCGCTTGGATCCGCCGCCCAGATAGGTTCTATGTCGGCGTATCCCAAGCTTGTCGCCGATCCGTTAACTGCGAAATCGTTGCCATCCGGGGTGCGAAAGACGATTGCAGTCTCCGCCTCACACCTCAACGTGCCGGAAGCGACCGTGAGCGGCCAGCCTGGCCCGAACTCCGCCTGAGTGACCGTCGTGCCCGGCGGCGTCGGGTTCGCACATCCGACGATTGCCATCAGCAGTGCCGTCGAGATCGCTCGAGCCATCTTCTTGCCTCCGTATCGCTGGACTGAGGCCAGTATGCAGTGGCTACACGCGGGCAGCCGCCAGGAGCGACCGCCACGGAGTGTCGATAGCTCTGCGAGACTTAGGGGCGAACCTACCCGGCGGCTCTGCGCGTTCGAACCGGTGCCACGACAATCGTGGCCAGCCATGCCGCCGAACTGTCAGGGATCGCCGACCAGACTGTGGCGCAGGGCGGTTCCCGGACGGCGCTGTTGCTCCGGCGAGCGAACTGCGATTGGGACGACAGGCTCGAAGGCGAGCCCGGGCGCGTGACCGGGCGCGATGAAACTGTCGTTGAGTGGGGTGAGCCCGGCAGGGTCGAGGTGAATTGAGTGCCGTCTGGACGGAGACCGGTGACCGGCCGCCGCTCACGCGTACAGGCGAAGTTGGCCGAAGCAGAGGGTCCTCTCAACGCCATTGTTGAGGCGGGTACTGCTTCGCCACTCGACTACGTGATAGCCGTAGCGCTCGATCAACTCCCGCTGGTCGGCGCGGCGCTGCAGAAAGCTGCGGACGCGGTGCGGGACCAGCGCATTCGCGATCTGGAGAGGGCGGTGCGCGCACTCGTCGCGGCGATCGGTGCGGTGCAGGAAGACTTCGAGCGCCGTCTCGAAACGGACGGTTCGTTCGCGGCCTATTTCGAACGGATCACAGCGTCTGTGCTTGAACCGGCCCAGCGCGCCAAGATCGATTACTACGCGCGGCTCCTCACGAAGACGGCCGCCGCCGGGGGGCCGGACGAAGATACGAGAGAGCGACTGCTCGATACGCTCGACTCACTCCGGCCTCGTCACCTGCGTGCGCTGGAAGCGCTGGCTCGCGTGCCCGCGATAGAGGGGCAAGGTGGGTACGGCAAGATCGACGATGTCTGGGGCGCGATGAGGTCGGCGTCCTATGGAGTTGGTATCGACGAGTTCCGGATCGACTATCAGGGCCTTGCCCAGCTCGGCTTGGTGCACTCGCTGGTTGGCGATGGTGTCGTGTACGACGGCGAAGTGGAGCATGGCCTGAACGAATACGGTCGGCAGTTCGTTAGGTTCCTGATCGCCGCGTCTGAGGACGACTCCCGCGGGGCTAGGTGATGGCGCCCAAGCGACTGACCATCGAGGTGGCCATCGAGCGGCGTCAGGTGAAATCCCGACTTGGTGCCCAGCGCCGCGGATGCCAGCATGGATCTGGTCCGGGCGTCGCGGCTACGCGGCCTTCTTGAGGACCCGGCTAACCGTCGACAGGCTGGGACGAAGTTGCCGGTAGCGGATTTCGATCTGGCGCCAAGCGTTCGCGATCTCGGGATCGGCGATCTCAGTGCTCGCTACTCCGTACTCGATCGCGCCCAGGATCCCCCCGTGGTTGCGAACCAGTTCGGCCAACTCCTTGACCTGGATCAGATGTCGTCGAGTCATCCCTTGCTCTCCTGTCGCGGCTACTCTCCACCAGGGCCGTGTCAGCTTGTATGGCACTCTCGCCTCAGTCGATACGGTGTCAAGATCCAGGCTGCCTGAGGAGCCCGCCGCCGAGGCGCGGTCCGAGGACACCCACATCGACCAGGTGCGCGTCTATCTCCTGCGCCCAGAGATGCGTTCGTTCGAGGCGGCTCTGCTTCACCCGCGCGCGGCCCGGCCCATTCCGACGGATGCGGCATCTGGCCTGGAGGGAGTGCTCTATGTCAGCCGCCGACGGTCGCGACCGCCGCGATGGGTCGCCTTCGCCGAGTCGATCACGGGCCAAGCTATCGAGCACCCACGGCCCGTTCGCTTGTCGGCCGTGCTGTTCGTGCAGAGAGGCAACCGTCGGTTCGCCATCACCTTCGGATATGGTCGGCACATGCTCAGGCGCGAGGCGATAGAGCCTGATTACGGGCTCAAGGCAGCCGCCGGCCTTGTGGATCCCGGTGAGATCGCCAGCCTGGACGCCCGGTCGGTCGAAGCAACCACCATTCAGGTCAGGCGCCAGACATCTCGCGGAACGGATCCGGCGGCGATTGGGTTCGACGTTCGCCGCGAGATGCTGCGCGCGATAGCAGGACGCGTGCCCGATGAAAGCATTGGGACGCGCATAGTCGGAGCAGATGCCGTCGGGCTCACCGCTCGACTCGACGCGGCCACGATCGGCGCGCGCCTAGATACGCTCTATCGCGCTTTCGAGGACCGTGCGTATCTCGCGAACTTCGATCACTTGGATCGCTGGCAGACTGTCGGGCCGGGCGATACGCGCGATCGCCTCGACAATGAGCTTCTCCGCGTCTTGGGCCGACGTCGTGAGCTGCTGCGTGCCGGCGAGGACCCGTCGGCCCTTCCAGGAACCGCTAGGCCGCCGGTGCTGGAGGCCCCCGAGGTGATTGACTGGCACGCATCGGGTTTCCGCACGACGGCCGAGGCAGCAACGACGCTGCACCCGTTCCCGGACCTGGACGCCTTCCTTCGGGTCGCCAGCCGAGAGCCATCCACAAGTCTGCTCCGGCGCCATCGGCTCGAACTCGTATCGGACGAGGCGGACGAGGTCCTGGAAGCATGGCCGGTCTACGCCGCGCTACATTGGGAGATGGAGCTTCAGGGTGAGTACTACGTGCTCGCTGAGGGAAGCTGGTGGCGCATCGATGCCGAGTACCGAAGACGAATTGACGGCATCGTCGGCTCCATACCCGCAGCCAGCCTGGAGCGACCGGCATTCGATCCCATCGAACACGAGGTTGACTACAACAAGCGAATGGCGGACTTCCGTCCTGGGCGCGCCTTGCTGGATCGTCATCTGGCCCGATTTCAGTACGAGAACGGCACAGTGGAGCCGTGCGATGTCATAACGCCCGAGCGGCAGCTGGTGCACGTAAAGCGTGAGGCGAGCTCGGCCACTCTCGGCCATCTCTTCGCGCAGGCCGCCGTGTCCGCCCGTCTCTTCCTGATGCTCCCCGAGTTCCGCGCGCAAGTGCGTCGGCTGGTACAAGCACAGCCCGAAGTCGCCGCCCTCATACCGGTCGGCCGTCCCACGACCGCAGAGTATGAGGTGGTGTTGGCGATCATCTCCGCGGACTCGAATCCGGACGCGCGCCGACTCCCGTTCTTTTCGCGCAACTACCTCGCGTACATCCAAGCGGATGTAGCAGCCATGGGCTACGCGCTATCCCTCGCGTGGGTCGAGGAGCGAGCCGGTGCAAGACCAGCCGATGCCGGGCCACTATTTCGCGAGCTCACGCAGGAGCGAGCCAGCGTTCGCGTGCGAAGCACTCGCCGCCGGTCCCGACGGCGCTCGACCGGCCGTCCCGGGCTGAACGCTGCTTCAGTTGGCACGACGCCACCGACGCCCCCGACGAGCGAGTGAGACCCAATGCCCGACCCTCGTACGGCAGGCGTGCTCTCGAGCCGCGACCATCTCCAGTCAGTCCGACGCGATTCCTCGCGCGCCGACATCCAACCTACACTCGCCGCCTAGGAAGGACTCAATTGGGCAAGCTGGCTGCGGTGAGGCTGGAACGTCGCCGTCCGCTCCGCGAGAGCGAGGTGCGTCCGCCGCCGAGCGTGCCGCGGCCGTCGCCTCCACCGCCACCTCCCCGTCCTGCGCCCGCCACGCCACGAAAGCCGAAGTGAGATAGGGATAGGAGATGGATCCACAGCGCCCGGCAATACGCGTACCCGCCGCTGATGAGACGCGAACGGCGGTGCGGCCGCCGCCGAGTACTCCCCGGCCAAGTCCGCCGCCGCCTCCACCGCCACCCGCACCGACGCCGCCGTCGAAAAGCCCGTCGAGGGAGAGCAGACCTTGATCTCACCCGACGACCTCGTGGTCACGCTGCTCTACGTGCTTCCCGGATTCGTGGCCCTCAAGATCTTCTACGTCCTCGGACTTCGGCGCCGTCGCTCAGATCTTGAGTGGACGCTCTGGAGCGTTCTCGCCGCGGCGCCCCTTGGTGCGGCCGCCATGACGCTCTGGCCCGCTACCGGCCAAGAGCACGTCCGTATAGCCATCGCGCTAGCCTTGGGCGCGGCTCTGGGGCTCCTTCTTGTCGGGCTTTGGCACGCCGCCGTCCGACGATGGCCGGATTTGATCCTGCACACGTCGGCACGAGCCTGGGACTCTGTGCTTCCGCAGGCGCAATGGGTGCAAGTCTGGACCAATGACGGCAAGGTGATCTCGGGCGCGCCTCGGGTGATCGCCATCAGCAGCGAGACGGACACGCTCGACCTGTATCTGGAGCAGCCCGCCTGGGTGAACCCGGAGACGGGAGATCTGATCGAGATGACCGGCGTTGCCGGGTACCTTGTACCTGCCGACTCGATTGCACACGTGCAGGTTCTGTCGGGCGGCTAGCGTCTACTGCCCGCGAAGGGCCGCCAGGGCCCTTCATGGCGGCCACGGCGTACGCGCCGAAGGTCCGCACCCAGCGATTGCGGCGGGGTGCTGTTCTCGCTTCTCCGCTCCGTGTGTAGGGGATTCTCCCGACTACACTGCTGTCACGACCTGGCCCACCATCTCTGCGCTCGAGCGCCATCCTGAGGGGATCGCCTCGCTGGCCGCACGTCCAGCCACATCCGGCGCTTCGAGCGGAATTGCGAGGTGAACGTGGCGAGCACGATGAGCGCAGCGGTCTGGTCTACGACACGCTTGGTGGCGGCCGTCGCGGTGGTGGTGCTTCTCATCACCCCGACAGCCCCAAGGGTGACGGCCGCGCAGTACTCGCCGCCGTGGGCTCATGCCTTTAGGGCCCATTGGCCAGGAACGGGCGGCTTGGATACGACGAACACGATGAACTTGGCGAAGCAAGGGTTGGAGCCCGAGTACAAAGCTAGCAGCATCAACCCGGCCAGCGCCAAGGCCTCGATGCTCACCTACGCCGTTCATGACGCTATCTGGTGGATGGCGGGCCACGCGGGGACAGGCTTCATCACCACATACAACGCGACAAATGGCACGACCGTTGTCAACGTCAGCAATCAAGTGCCCGGATCAAGCTGCGCCGGAAAGAACGCTTGCTTGACGGACTACACTTTCGAGGAGATGCATGACATCAGAGTGATGGTCTTCCAAGGTTGCGACAGCGGCAAGACACTGGCGAATGGTGATGCGCTGCACAAGCGGGCAAAGCAGGTCCTGGGCGTCGACGCCTCCGTTGCCTTTGGCGCGATCATCTACTTCAGCGCGAACACGAGTGACGTTTGGTCGTTCCATTTCGCCAACTATGGTCGTTTGCCGACGACCGTACTAGGCGCGGCGTACTATTCCGCCGAGGACGTTCTCTTCTATAGCGGCTCGTACCACGGATACAAGCAGTACTCCGTCTACGGAGGTTCTACATACTTCTTTCCGGCAGCGTACGGATCGTAGAGGTGGGAATTTACATGCCTGTGCCATCGCGGCGATCGATGCTTCTCGCGGCCGCCGCCGTTTTACTGGCGCTAGCCGGCGTGGCAAGTGGTCGTGGCATCGACGAGACGCGCGTCATTGCCGTATCTCGCGAGGAAGCCATCGATAGTGTCCGCGCCTTCGTCGCGGGAACAGCTCTCACTGATGATGTCGTGGCTGAAGGACCCTACGACGGGGCGCTGGTGCGGTTCTACAAGGTCACCGGGCACCACCTCATGGCGCGGGTCGATGCCAACACCGGCTCGGTAGTGGGCGTTGTATTTCTCGAGAACATAGGTCAGGGCGGCAAAGTCTCCGTCGACTCCGAACGCGCCTCCGTGGCGGCAAAAGCGTTCTTGGACGATCATTCGATCGGTTGGCGCCACCTGGAGCCTTCTATTGAGTTCATTGACCACGGAGAGACGGCTGAGTATCTCCTGCAGTGGACGCGGCGGGACGGCGACTTGGTCTTGCCAGAGGCCATCTACGTCAGCGTGGATGCTGTGACGGGAAAGGTCATCAGCTTTGCCGACATGCGGCGTCCCTTCGAGGCGCCCGGCGAGCCTTCGGTCGACCGCCCTGCTGCCATCGCAGCATCTGTGGAGGTGCTGCGGGGGGCAGGGGTCGACGGAGAGGTCGCGATTGACGCGGCAGAGCTACGGGTTGAGTTCGCCGAGTCAGGCGACCAGCGGCTGGTGTGGAAGATCCGGGCGTCGGCCGTCGTGGAGCGCCTACAGCAGGGTCAGGAGATCGTCGGCCACTGGCTCGTCGAGGTCGATGCCCGCTCGGGCCAGGCGAAGATTGTCGCCAGAGGCTGAGGGCGAGACGAGGACGCCGAACCTAGCGTGCATCGGCAATCTCGCGTCATCCGCCTTCGAGCAGTAGCCGCGGCACTAGCTGCGCTGATTCTGGCAGCGTGCATTGGCTCTACTCCATTTCCGACCGCCGACCCTATTCCTCAGCCAAGTGGCTCGTGTGGGGGTTTCCATCTGGAGGTTCACAATCTGACTGGCGAAGCGATCGGCGTAGCCATCAGCGGCGAGCCAGTCGGCGATGTGGAGGGCGGCGCCTCGCTGCTTCTGGTCCAATGGGGGACGCGACAGCTGCCGCTGTTGCCTTGGACGGTTGTGATAACGCGCGCGGCCGATGGCTCTGAGATCGGACGGATGCGCTTCGAGGGTGATGTTGACCAGCACCTGTGGGTCAGCGCGGCTGGCCTACGGACTGAGTTGCGCGAGCCTCCCTGTTGATGCGGTTACGCTTGATCTACGTCGCACCCGGCCTTGCTCGGACGACGACCGGAGCGCGGGGCCATCGGCATGCCCGAACTCGACCGGATGCGGTGGAGCCTGATCCCTTCGGTGTGCGTGGCGACCACCGCGATCGGTGCCTTCGAAAATCCCACAATCCAGCTGGTCACTCAGCCGCTTGGTTCGGAGAAGTGGTTGTTGCTCGGTTCGGGCTCAACCGTTGATCGCATGCACTTTCTGGTCCCAGCACTTCGGTATTGAGGCTGTGCTCCGAGTCATAGACCGGGCAAGCGTAGTCTTGGTTGGAACAGCGGCGCCCATTTGACAGACAATCTCGGAGTCCTGACCGTCCGCCTCTGGCCGCCAGATCGACCAGCGTAGGGTCTGCTCGAACGACGTCTACTGAACGAGCGCGCGCTTGTTGTCCGGGAGGATGCCAGGGTTGCCAAGATCGTACGCGCCGACGTTGCCGCCTTCGCGTCCTTCCGCGGACCCCCGGCGAGGACGCTGGCGAGCAGACGTTGAGGCCCATTTGGGTGATGCCGGACGCGGCCGACCACTGAGACGATCGCGGCAGTCGGCATAGAGGATGGCTTCATTGGATGTGGCGATCTTGGCCGCCGCCGCCGGCATTACCGGCACGCTGCTCGGTGTCTTCATGAATCACAATCTGGAAATTCGCCGGAGCCGCGAGAAGGAGCGACGCGACTGGGAGTTGCAGCAGCTCGAGGCAGCTGCCGTACGGCTTAAGCGCTTGGGATCGCGAACCGCCGACTCCCTCGTCCTGCCAATTCCGTTTCTCGGGTATCGGACCATAGACGCTCTTCGAGACCTGATGTACCTGTCTCCTGGGGGCCTTGACCAAGCGGCCCTCGACGAACTCCTGGCCGTGCTACGTGAAGGCGTGATTGCGCGGCCGCGTTCGGCAACTCTGCGACGATGGTTGCTCGGCGACGCGCGCCACGACAAGGCCTTGCTCGAGCGACTAACGGGCGCGGAGTCGGCGTTGGCGAGGTCGATCGCAGCTCGTCGCGCAGAACTGATAAGTCCCACCGAAACGATCGCGTCTCGGAACGGGACGTCTCTCTGGCGTCGGATGCGCAGACGCAGGCGGGCGCCCGAACCGAGGGGTGTTGCGACAGATCGGACATGAACCGCTCTGACGAGGCGCGGTGGATTTCCGCGAAAGAGACAGAGTCCAACCTTGGCACCACCTCGGCAGCCTCGCGGTCGGCGGCACCGGCCAAGCGCAGCTCACTGACCAGCCGGTCCCGGAAGGTGCCCCACAGCCGCTCGATGCGGCCCTTCGCCTGCGGTGTGCGAGCAGCGATCGAGTTGATGCCCAGCTCCTCGAGTGCCCGTCCGAGCTGGGTCGGCGTGCGCCGGTCGACGAGCTGCTCCTCCAGCGTCAGCGCCGTGGCCGGGGTTTCGAAGATGGTGTGCCGGTCGCGATAGACGGCCAGTGGGATGCCGTGGCGACGGACGGTCTCGCGCAGCACCATCAGATAGCCCAGTGCGTCCTCCTGCTCGCGGAAGGTGGCGCCGGTGACGACGCCCGTGGCGTCATCGATCGCGCCGACCAGGCTGAGCCGCGGGCCGCGACCCTCGAGCCAGTCGTGGCGGCTGCCGTCGAGCTGGACGAGCAGGCCGGCCTGGGGCATCCGATCGCGCCGGCTGCAATGGCGCGGCGGACGTCGACGGTGCGGACTGGGCAGGCCCGCCGAGCGCAGGATGCGCCGCACGGCGACCCGGCGCGGGTGAAGAGGCTGGAACCCCGCTGGTACGGAAGGCGCCCCGGCCAGGATCGGTTGGCGGTCAGTGGCGCGGCGACTGCGGTCATGCTGTACCAGACGACGCGCCCCTCGCCAAATGCCTGAGTGCAATCCGACCGGATGCGGCAAGCTCGAGCGGGCGTCGACAGCGAGTTCCAGGAGTGGCTCGGGCGCCTCTTGCACAACCAGCCGTCGTTCAAGCGGCGAATTCTAGAACTGTGCGCGGCAGTCCCTGAGGTGGCGGAACTCATGGTCGGGGGTGACGGTGACGCCTTTGCCAAGCGCGTCCGCGACGCTCGTAACGTGGAGACCCATCCAGGCGACCGTCCCGGGTCAGCGAGCCTCCACCTGGTAGTCCTGCAGGCGCAGTTGGCCGTCATTCTCGAGGCAGTCATGTTGCGGCACTTCTTTGCCTTCGGCGGCGATGACATCGCCAGGCGCGTCACCCGAGCAAGCCGCCTCCGCCGGCTCGCGATTGCCGCCGGGCGCGCAATGGATGACGCCCACTGACGTGCCAACCTTCTGTTCCCAGTTCGCACCGCCGCTGCGCCACACATTGTGCCCACCTCAGTGAACTCATCCGCCAAGCCCGGGCGCGTACGGCCGCCGCCGATCGGCCGGCCCCTCCGATGGCTCCTTGAGCAGCGCATTGGCGGCGGCCATCGGGGCTATGTCGTCCCCGACGAGTCAAAGGCGGCCTGTTCCAAGAAGCGGCTAGCGCCGGTAACCCGGTCGTAGATGTGCCAGACCGTCTTGGCGCTGCCCGCGTCGCGGGTCAGCTCGAGCGCCGCCAGCGCTGCTGCCTTCATCTTGTCGGGCTGAGCCGCCACCGCCCGGTCCAGCGCGCTGTCTTGCGAGCCTTCCAGATCCTCCTCGACGTAGCCGACGATCAGGCTCACCACGTATCGATCACCCGGGTTCGTCGTAGATCGACTGCATCCCGCCGCTTCCGCAGTCCATACGTGATCGCCTCACTGACCCTTATCCAGCTGTCAAGCCGCCCTGCGGAGCTCGGCTTCGCCTGGCTCGGCCGGCCGCGGCGGCGCCAAACGGACAGGCAAGGCGCGCACTCCGACTCGCTCCAGCTCCGAGAGCGGCACAAAGAGGTACGAGCGGGAGCCGCGCTCGACGCGCCGGCTGGCGATGTCGCCGTGTCGGATGCGGTAGTAGACGGTTGACCGCGACAAGCCGCTGCGGGCGACGAACTGCTGGACCGTCAGCTCGTCATCGCCCGCTGCCGGTCGGACGCCGGCGCGCACGCTCTCCAGTTCCGTTGCCGGGATGAAGAGGAACAGGTGCTGGCCGACCAGCTCGTGGCGGACCTTGATCTTTCCGCGGCCGATTGCCGTCCTGATGGCGTAGCTCGATCGGCCGGTCAGCACCGCTGTCTCATCGACGGTCAACTCACCTTCGCGCCGGACCGCGCGGGCCCTGCCGAAGATGAAGGGGAAGCGCGGCCGCGGAAGCGCCAACCGGTCGCCGTGCTGGTGCCCCAGGGCGCGCCGGGCAACGTCGAGCATTGTCGGCTCGACTTCGGCGGCGATGAAGTCATAGCTGGGCTGCTCGTAGGGCTGGGTCCCCCGGATCCCCTCACACAGCCTGGATGGGCGTGGTCGGGAAAGACGTGCCCAGTTCCGGCTGAGTCCGGCTCGGGCGTCATGTCCGGTCAGCTCGCCTGTCGGCGACGCCCGGCTCCGATGAGTCCCAGAGATCCCCGCAGCCAGCCCGCGCGAGCTCGCTCCGGTGCCACTCCGCTTTCGAGGAGCCGTCTCCGAACGATCAGCGCCGCTGCTCGGCCGCCGATCGGCGACAGCTGGCTACCCCGGCCGGCGGGCAGCCGTGGAAACACCGGCTCGTCGAGCGAGGGGTCGCGGTCGATCTCCCCGGCTAGGGCGGTTCGCCATGCGGTCAACTTGGCCCGCAGGTCCGGGAGAATCTTCAGGATGATCACGATCCTGTATTCGTCGGTCCGCCGGGGGTCGAGCAACAGCTCCTTGTTCCCGAGGTCCCCCCAGGTCAGGCGGCCGATGCAGGTCGCCGAGGGTGCCGCATGGGCGACGAGTGTCAGGATCGCGTCGTCTCGCACGCGCGTCAGCGCGTCTTCTGGGCGGGCAGGCTTGCTCCTCAGGGCGCGGATGGACGACAACGCCTCACTCCGGCTCAACCTCCCGGGTATCGTTGATACCTCGGGTGGGTGATGCTCTCGAAACTTCATGGCACCACCTTGTGCGGGGACATCGAGTCGTCAAGACTCTCGCGTCGACGCGGCCCCATGGGAGCCCCGAATTGCGGCTTGGGAACCTGGTCGACCAAGATTTGGCGAATGCCCGGTTAAGGGTTCACGGCCCGTGGGCCAGCCCACCACACCCGAGCCTGACTCGTGCAATCTGAGCGTGGACTCCGGTGGCGGCGGACCGGCCAGATTCGCCGCCGAGTGCTCCCTGATCACGCCGTTCGTCGTCGTTGCTGCGAACATTGCGAACATGTTCCCCCGTGGGTTCACGCCATCGACTCTGGCGGCCTGCTCCTTAAGGCGCGCGCTCACGTGGCCCGTTTCTGGGCTGACCCTCTGGTGGTTCACGGGCAGCACGGTCCGTGAATGACGGCGGCGGTGGCGTCGACCGAGAGCGGCAGAAAGAGACCGTCGGCAATCTGGACAGCCGGGCGGGCAAGGCCGAAGGCGGACGTCGCGTAGGAGGCAGGACTCTCGAGGAGCTGCTCGGTGCAGGCGGCAATGCTGAGGTCTACCGCGCGGTCGACGCGCAAGGCCGCGAAGCGGCCCTCAAGCTGCTCAAGACCACCAAACCGGAGCGCGAGCCGTACCGGCGGTTTGCCCGTGAGATCGGACTTCTCCAATCCCTGGAAGACAAGGCCGGGATCTTGCCTGTCATCGACGCATATCTACCAGCTAATCCGTCGCGCCGCGATCGGCCGTGGCTGGCCATGCCGATCGCAGAACCTCTCACGGATGCGCTGCATGGGAAACCTCTCGACCTCGTTGTGCGGGCAATCGCATCGATTGCGACGACGCTCGCCCGTCTCCATGACCAAGCGATTGCCCATCGGGACATCAAGCCCAGCAACCTGTACAGGCTTCACGGTGACTGGCTTGTCGGCGACTTCGGCTTGGTGGCCGGTCCCGATACCCGCGGGCTCACGCTCAGCGATCGCCCTCTCGGTCCGATCCACTTCATGCCATACGAAATGATCGTGAACCCGGAGTCCGCCGACCCCAAGCCAGCAGACGTCTATTCATTGGCGAAGACCCTGTGGGTCTTGGCCACCGAGCAAAGATATCCGCCCGAAGGTCATCAGCGCGCGGGGACACGAGGGTTCGAGATCGCCGATGCTCGCCCTCACCCGAATGCCCACCTACTAGACGCGCTGATCGATCGTGCGACGCGAATCCATCCGCGGGAGCGGCCGCACATGGCAGAGTTCGCGGCCGACATGGCCCGATGGTTGGCCCTGCCGCCAGAAACCAAGTCGGTCGATGTGGGTGAGATCAGAACCCTGTTCCGGGCGAAGATGGAGGCGAGACTCGCCGAGGAGGACATCGCCGCGGAGCGCAAAGAACTCGCGCTGGCGGCCGTCCGACGGTTAACGGAACTCGTGCGCCCTCTGAACCGAGCCCTCCTCGACCTTCACCCGAGAGCAACCATCGACGGTCCTGCGGACGAGTTCACGCGCAACATCATTCGGACCCGCGACGAACTGTCGAATTCACCGGACATCGCTTTTAGATATCAGCGGCTGAGCGGCATCACGGTCGGCGAGAGGTGGAACGAATACAGCCTCAAGTTCGCCCGAACGGTCGAGCTGACAGCCGATGGGCTGCTGATCCTCCATCTGGGCATCTGGGTAGGTCACGAGTCACTGAACGGCATGAGCTTCCATTGGTTGCCCGACCCGTGGAAGGCGCCAGTTGGTAGCGTAGAAGCTGAGGAGGACATGCGAACCGCGGTGGCGCAAGCAGGGGAGAGTCTGCGGGAGGCAGCCGCCGCCTTCACCGAAGCCGTTCAGTAAAACGCCCTGCCTATCCCACAGGAGTGCCGCACATCACGCAGTGCACCTGGCCGACCCAGTCATCGAGGACCTTGACTGGCTCAGATGGATGGCAGCGGAAGTCAACGCGGCGCATGTCATCGGCTTCCACCAGCGGATCGAGCGCAGGCGGCGCTTCGTAGTTCATGTCGATCGTGACCAGACTGCCCTGGCTCTTGCGGCGAAGGTCCCTTGCCATCCGCTCGAACTCCGGTCCCAAGATCTCCCGCGCGACTTTGTTCTGAGCGAGCTCGATCTGAGTCGCAGTGAACCAATGATCGGGCGGTGCTTGGACGGCGCAATAGGGGCAGTGGTAGCCACCCACTGGTGCAGGCTCACCATTGTCGCCGTCGCGTGACACGTACCACTTGAACTCCCGCTCGCATGTCGGGCACTCCCGGCGAACGAACCCGTCTCCGTCGAGAGGCACTGTTATCTCGGTTGACTGCTCGCTCATGAAAGCCACCTCGTGAGGCAGGGATGAGACACTGGTGTCACCTGCAGGGTCGACGCACATCGTATCGAACAGGCGTTCGATACGCAACCTACGGCGGTGGGTCCTATTCTCGGACTGCAGGGTGGCTCCGGCTGGCTGGTCAAGAACAGGTTTATCCAGAGGTACCGCAGTGGGCGCATGCAGAGGACTCCTATGGGCGCGGGTACGGGTGCGGATCGATGCGAGTGTGCTGACGGCCGTCCACCGGACAAGACGACTGATCAGGGGCCCCGAGCGTGACGATTGGGGCATACGAGCACGGCGGAGGCTGACGACGACGTGGACGTGGCGCGCGAAGACCTTGCTCTCTGCTGACCACCCTGCCGGGGCTCGCCGGCCGCACGCCCCTAAGAGCGGACGCCACTCGCCCCGGCCGGCGATGGGCACAGTCAGCGATGGTGATCGTGTTCAATCCCTAATCGCAGGGACACCATCCCCGGCTCTCCTTAACATGCTGAGTGCGACGTCGTCCGACACGACAAGCCGCAGAATGGCCCCATCTTGTTGCACGGGTGATCTCAAGCGGGCCCATGATCGCAAGCGGACCTGACTCTATTCACAGGCCCTTAGGCCGCGCAGCGCGATGTCATCCTCGGACGCGTCGAAGGCGCGCTGTTCCAAGAAGCGACTCACGCCGGTAACCCGGTCGTAGACGTGCCAGACGGTCTTGGCGCTTCCTGCGTCGCGAGTCAGCTCGAGCGCCGGAGAGCCCTGTCGCCGGTCGCAACTAGGGAGATCCCTAGGACGATGTCGTGCGGGCGAGGATCGTCTCGCTAACCAGGACGCTAGGACTAGCGTCAGCCGCCTATCAGGGGAGAGTGTGGCTGTGAGTCGGGCCCGGCGTCGCCGACTCACGTGCAGGGATCGTTAGCTCCACCAGCCCGGACGGACTCTGTATCATCTTCTCCAGGGCTCGACCGTGGCCCCTTGGGCCCTTGCCCCACCGCAGGGCCAGGCCACTCGGGTCGCACAGAGCACGAACGGCCGTTCCCCTTTCTACCTCGAAGTACCCGAGATCCACGTCTTCCGATCCGCTCGGTACGAGGTATGGAAAGCCGCCTTTCTCAGGCACGGCCGTACCCACGCCGAATCGGCAATCTTCGTCCGAGTCATTGTCGACGCGGATGAACGCGTACCGTGCAGCACCGATTTCATGATCGATGACGAGGACGCCTTGCACCGGCAGAGCAAACTCCGCCGTCAATTCCTCGCCCACGAGCCGCCCGTCTAGCTGCGTTGGCAGCGTGCGCCATGCCGCCTCAGTGGCCGATGCGGGCACGCTCAGCGTTGCTTGGGAGCGCGCTGCCACGATCCCCACCGGCTTGCCGAGAACCTCAACGACGACATCCACCTCCAAGGTGTTGTCGGCTTCGAAACTGTGCGAGTTGATGGCGAGCGTGGATGTCGGCTCGTCGTCCGGCGTCGGCGTGGCGACGTGGGTCGGCAGTGGCGGCCCGTAGGTGCGCTCAGGCGTCCCAGACGTTGCCGTGGATGCCGGCCTTGGACTCGGGTCTGCTCCCGACCGCCGAGAGGCTACGAAGGGCATAGCCGCGGCAACTAAGACCAGTATCGCCGCGATGAGTTGGATAACCGCATTCACCAAGCCGCGGCGCGAAGGCGGCCGCCGGGCCCCGCCGCGGTTACTGAATTTGACGTGCGTTGCGCCGCCGGCGCGAACCTCGAAGTTGCTCATCGCGGCAGCCTGCTCCGCCGAGCACTGAGCTGACGCACGCACAGCTCCCGGCGATTCGCCATTGAGAAGGTAGCTTCTGGCACGTCGCTTACCTCCAGTTGTTCGCGCGTCGCCTCACGGGACAAGCATTCGGGCCTCGCTGGGCCCTACGCCGGACGGGCTGGCATGACCAGAAACGCCGGGACCTGACTATGGAGTTGAGATCTCCCTGCAACTGTCGGAGTCGTATGGGGGACACATACCCCATTACGAAAAATCTAAACCACTTGGTACCCAATGTCAACAAGACGGAGATCCCCACGGGATGGCGCGAGCGCCTCGTCGTCCCGCCGCCTTAGCCCGCGAGAACTCCAGCCTGAAGGGGTCTGGTAGGATCTCGGCGGGTAGGTCGGCCCGGCCTAGGTAGAAGGTGGTAACTAGGCAGTAACGTGCCAATCCGAACGGGACAAGCAGTCAGGCTGGATGGGGAGGCGGTGCGCAACTTGCGCCGTCACCTCGGAGTCAGTCAGCGAGAGCTCGGTCGGAGGTGTCGGTTGTCGCACGCCGCGATTTCTCGCGTCGAGCGCGATGCTCTACGGCTTGCACCCGTTTCCGCCGCGCGCCTCGCCACGGCTCTCGGAGTGCCAACCTCGGGACTAGCGGTCAATACCGCATCAGCCCGCGAGATCCCTCACTTAGATCTGGACCGGAGCGCGCTGCGCGCGCTCCGGGGCTCCTTGATGGAGACGCTGGCCAAGGTGGACCGTGCCCTCGGTATCGAAACCAAGGTTGACGGACCAGGGGTGATCCACGTCACGATCGAAGTCGCTGATCGCCCAAGCCTCGTTCACGACTTCGCGGCGCTGGTGGCCGCTGAGGGGTTTAGCATCAAGGAATTGCGCGCTGCCCGGCTGCATGGTGTAGGCGAAATCGCGTGCCTGCTGGACGAGGTCCGCGCCCGATGGTCCGATCGACTGGACGCGGCCCTTCAGCAGTTCCTTGCTCGCGAAGGCGGTACCCTCAAGTGCTTCGTGTATGCGCAGCGGGACCATGTCACAGCGGCCCCCGCGGGTCACGCCGTTGGCCTCCACAACACGCGCGTCATGATCCACCCGCGGCCACGTCGCCGTAGTAGCCCTTCGGCGGCATGGCCGAGCGGACAGCCCAGACCGGCCCGCGGCAATAGTGCCTTCATCGTCAGCGCCGCCATGACCGCCTCCGACCGAATCGGTTTGGTACGGGACGTTACTGGAGCGCTGGCGAGCCATGGAGTTAGCCTCAGCGCAGTCGAAGCGTCCGAAGGGTCACGCGGCGCGCCCGGCACTTTCGAGATTTGGTTCGAGACGGACCCCATGAGTCGATCGCGGGCTGCCCTATTGGAAAGGGACCTCGTCGCGCACCGGCTTCACGCGAGCGTGCGGTTCCAGCAGGTGCACGAAGTCTTGGCTGAGCTGCGCGACCTGACCGAGGTTGCATCCTAGGACCACGTACCGGACGGTGCGATCGCTCCCGGCGTAGCCTGTAATCAGCGCGTTCGAATGACCGTGCGCCAGAGACTCCGCGCCAGAAGAGAGTGCGAGCTCGGCGCGTGGGCTCTTGGGAGGTCAGAAAGGGAGTGATGCGTCCCTCGAAGCCTTCGCCCATGTTCTATCGCGTGTGGCCTAGGTCAGACACCCCTGTCGAGGTGTTCACCGACGGGCTCGTGGTAGATCGACTGCACCCCGTCGCTCCCGCCGTCCATAGGTGATCGCCTCACTGACCCTTATCCAGCTGTCAAGCCGCCCTGCGGAGCTCGGCTTCGCCTGGCTCGGCCGGCCGCGGCGGCGCCAAACGGACAGGCAAGGCGCGCACTCCGACTCGCTCCAGCTCCGAGAGCGGCACAAAGAGGTACGAGCGGGAGCCGCGCTCGACGCGCCGGCTGGCGATGTCGCCGTGTCGGATGCGGTAGTAGACGGTTGACCGCGACAAGCCGCTGCGGGCGACGAACTGCTGGACCGTCAGCTCGTCATCGCCCGCTGCCGGTCGGACGCCGGCGCGCACGCTCTCCAGTTCCGTTGCCGGGATGAAGAGGAACAGGTGCTGGCCGACCAGCTCGTGGCGGACCTTGATCTTTCCGCGGCCGATTGCCGTCCTGATGGCGTAGGTCGATCGGCCGGTCAGCTCCGCGGCCTCATCGACGGTCAACTCACCTTCGCGCCGGGCCGCGCGGGCCCTGCCGAAGATGAAGGGGAAGCGCGGCCGCGGAAGCGCCAACCGGTCGCCGTGTTGGTGCCCCAGCGCGCGCCGGGCAACGTCGAGCATCGTCGGCTCGACTTCGGCGGCGATGAAGTCATTGGATCGCCACCACTCATGTTGCGTATCCAATGGCGGCATGGCCTTTGAGAGCGCGGCGGCCAGCGCCAGTGCGAAGCACTGGTTGTCGCTGCTGATGGCCAGGATGCGGGCGGCGCCCTTGTCCTCGCCGTCGAGATGGCCGATCACCACGGCGATCCCCGCCTCCCGCAGCAGGGCATTCTTGCCGGCAATGTCTGCTTCAGCCCACACCTCGGTCCACTTGGCCAGGTGTTGTCGGGCCGCCCGGAAGTCGACGACGGGCTGGCTGAGGGTGGCTCGCCGCTGCTCGTCTGTCTCCTCCAGCTTGGCGACGCGGCTCTCCAGTTCGCGTCGCACATCATGGGCATCGGTGGAGTCCAGAGCGGCGATCGCTCGCCGCAGCCGGGCGATGTCAGGGTCCGGCTTGAAGCCCATGTGCTCGCCGGCCGCCCGCTCGGTGAGCGCGAGCAGCTCCTGCTCGATCAGCTCCACGAGCTCCGGGTCATCGAGCCGGATCATCCCCACGAGTTCGTCGAGTTCACGGTCCGCGACGTCAGCTCGCATCGAGGACGAGTGCAGGCCCTTCAGGTCGTTGGTGTTGCAGCGCATCGAGTAGCGGTCCCTGTTGCCCGTCTTGCGCCTTCGGTTATCACAGACCTTCATCCGGTGACTGCAGCGGGCGTCGTAGGCGATACCGGTCAGCAGGTACGAACGGTAGGTCAGGCGGACCTTTGCCCCGCGCGAGCGCTTGCTCGCCAGCGCCAGCACGGCCCGGTAATCGTCAAGCGACCACAGCGCCGGAAGCTGGCAGGGCACCAGCTCACTGTCGCGGTTGCGGACTGGGCGGGGCGGCGACTCCTTGCCCGGCTTGAAGCCCATGTACTGCGTCGGCATCTGATAGCCGGCGTACTTCGGGTTGGTCAGCACCCGATACCACCACATGTAGTCCATCAGGCGCCCTTGCGGCGTAACGCCCTTGGTCGCAGTCGTCTCCGACCAGGCGGCCAGGTCGGAGAACGAGGCGCTTGCCAGATAACGCTGGCAGCCCTCCTTCAGCACCGAGGCCAGCGGCTCGACCACCTCCCAGCGGATGACCGAGCCCCGCCGGCCCATGAACGACGGCGCCCGCTCCGCCGCGCGGAACACTTCGGGCAGCCTGCCCACCGGACGTCCGTCACGGGTGATCACCTCGGTGTGCGTCCCGACGTAGTAGCCGGTGTTGCGCGCGTGAAGCTCGGCGCTGGTGTCCTGCATCACCTCGAAGTGCCAGCTCGATGGGCTGCGCGGATCACCACCCTCGAATTTGCCCATGTAGACCAGCTCAATGCCGCGCAGCCGGAACTCGCGCTTGTACTTCATCGCCTGCTCGAGGTTCCGGAACAGGCGCTCGTTGACGAACACGCCGATCGCCTTGTAACCGCCGGCGATGGCGCGCTCGAAGAGGAGCCGGAACGCCGCCCGTGGCGCGATGTCCGTCCCCGATTCCACGTCGAAGAACAGGGCGTCGAGCGGGATGAAGATGCGCTTTCGCTCCATCATCGCCAGCACGTGGCGCAGCTGGACGTCGGGGGCCTCACCGACCAGGCTCGCCACCGAACTTTCCCGGACATACGCGGCTCCCGGCGTCCAGGACTCAGCGGCCTCGGGTGGCAGGGAGCGCTGCCAGTTGGCCAGTGTCTCCTGCAGCTTCGGCGTCCACTCCTCGATTGCCTGCCGCACCGTGCGGCTATGGGCACGTGGGGGGTTCGATGTGGCGCCCGCCGGGGTGAGGTCGTTCGCCACTTCCGGCTCTGCCTGCGCGCCAGACGAGCTCGAACGGTCAGTCGGCAGGCTCTGCGTGTTCTCGGTCAACGTGGTCCTCGGGTGCTTGCTCGACTGTCTGGCTCCGATGCTCGAGGTGCCGGCGCTCGTGCTCATAGAGCAAACGGGCGATGATGCGGGCAACCTCGCGATCCGCCCACAGCCGGTCGATGTCGGAAAGCGGATCGATCAACGGTCGGCGGGCAGCCAAAGGTGTCAACTCACGCGCGGTGTCGGCGACACGGCGGTTGGTCACCGGGTAACAGGCGGTCCCGCCGGGGGCACGGGTGCGCCGGCGAGCCCGCGCCGGGCCCGACGGCGGCCTTCCAGGATCGCCTCGATCTCGTCACCTGACAGCGCGCGGTCGTCGGCCAGCAGCGCGCGCGCCAGCCGCTCGATCGACTGGCGATGATCCGCCACCAAGCCGGCCGTGCGCAGCCAGCAGGAGGCAAAGCGCGGTCGGACCAGGTGCCACACGGTCGCTCGCATCGCTTCCGAGCCCTCCCTGAAAATGCCCGCCGCGGTCTCTACCTGTGAGCGGGACGGGCCGAAGTCCGGATCGCCGGTATCGAGCTGGCCGATGATTATGCGTGTCGCATTGCTCACGTCGACCTCTCCGCCCGCGCCCCGGTGGCCCAGCAGCGCCTCCTCCGTGCAGACGCCGGCCAGCGCCACCGCGGCGTGCTCCGGCCATGTCCGACTGTTGGGCTTGTTGACGGCCAACCAGTCGTTCGACACTTCGAAGTGACCGAGATGGGAGTCCTCCAGATCCGAGTTTGAGCTGCCGAAGCGGATGTCGAGCCGAGCCAGGGCGGCGCGACCGAAGCAGGCCCAGGCCACGGCTGCATGACCGGCCTCGTGCAGGGCAGTCTCGTAAGTCGGCTTGCGATCCGCGCGTCCCTCGGCGGCGACGAAGCCTCGACGCGCCACCACCGTCTCGAGATGGCGATACTCGATTCTCGGCTCGTCCGTCTCCGCCTCGGCGAGGACCTCGCTGGCTGCTTGGCTGACCCAGTCCCGCACGTCGGCGCCCGTCGCGCCATTGGCCATCTCGGCGAGGCGCCCGATATCGCCGGCAGCGAGGGCATGGGGGACGGGCCGCAGGTAGAGCTCGAAGAGCTGCCGCCGCTGGTCGGCCGAGGGGACGGCGAACTCGACGACGACGCCCAGGCGGCCCGAGCGATGGATCGCGTGATCCAGCTGGATGTCGGGCGTGCAGGCGCCGACTACCCACGGTCGGGTGGCCGTGTCGCTGAGCCCGTCCAGCGAGGTGATCAGGGCGCTGAGCATCCGGCGATCCTCGGCGTCTCCCCAGTCACGGCGTTGGGCCAGGATGGAGATCTCGTCGATGAAGACCAGCGCCCGCTCGTCGGACAGCCGGCGGAAGACGCCGTGGATGAGCTCGGGATTGGACTGGAACTCGTCGGCGGCGAATTGGTACATGGGCATGGCGAGCTGGCCGGCCAGGTAGCGCGCCAGGAGGGTCTTGCCGGTGCCGGGTGGGCCGATGAACAGCGTTCCGCTCGGCTCCAACCCGAAGCGCTGGGCGAGGTGCGGCCGGGCGACCAGGGCCAGCTGGCCGGCGAGTTGCCGAAGGCAGCTCTCCACGCCGACCAGCTGTTCCGCGGTGACGGTTGGGCCGGTGTAGCGGGCGCTCTCTATCAGGGCGTTTATCTCCGCCGTACTCGACCGATCGCGTCTCTCAACCATCGCGCATGCTCCGGCGCTCGCGCGCGGCGTCTCGTGGCGACCCGCGGGCGGCCTTGCCGGTCCCGGCCCTGCGCCCCTCGAGCGCTTCGCCCGCCGCATCGCCCGGGTCTGCGCCCTCTGGCTTGTCAGCCTCCGACGCTCCGTATCTTCGCTCGAGCCAGGCGCGGGCCTCGGCAGCTCCCGGCATACCCTCGCGCTCCATGCACAGGAGAAGCTGGTGCAGGCGCGCACGGTGGATCCGCCGGAGTTCGTCGCTGGTGGCGAGCGACTGGGCTTCCCATTGCTCCAGGGTGATCCCCGTCAGCCGGCGGAGCTCATCGATCCCCACGCCGAAGAGGTCGGCGGCCAGCAGCGCCTGGGTGTGGGTGAGCGCACGTTCGCCGGTGACTATCCGCCCGTACCTACGAGTGCTGAGGCCGAGTCCCTTCGCCACCTCCTCGATGCTGAGCCCGGTCCCCACGCGCAGGTATTCAAGGACATCGCCGATGGCTATCTGGGCGAGTACGTCACGGTGGTACTTCATGTGAGAGTAGGTTTAGGGAAGATCAATACCGTCATGGTCTTGATTGCGCAGGCTACCCCCTAGGGCGAGTGTCCGTCAAGCCCATGACGGGATTGACACGCCCGAGTACCGTAGTCACGCAGATGGAACACAACAGGTGACTGGCCGCGAACGCTGGTCCGCCCGCCAGGACGGCGGTGCTGGTCGTGGAGTGTCAGCGCGTGGACCGGGTCGTGGCCGGCTCGGACCGAAGCCGTTGCCGGCAGACGCCACCCACCTGATCGGGCGGCTGCTCGGGGACGCTCGAGAGGACGCCGGCCTACCGCAGAGCGCCGCCGCCGCCGCCCTGGGTGCGCCTCAGAGTCGCGTCGCCAAGGTCGAGCTGGGCCGTCGCCAGCTGCTGTTCCACGAGGCCGTCATCCTATGCGATCTCTATGGAATAGAACTGGAACAACTGGACCCGCGACTTCACCAGCCCCGGGCGCGTGCCGGCCGCCGCCAGCGGATGGACCTGCCGAGGGAATCGCCAAGTGTCGTCAGCCGGCCCGAGTAGCCTCCGCTTCTTGCGATCGACCTGGGCGACCTAGGCGGTATCCGCCGACCGAAATCCCCGTCTCTCGCAAAGACTTCGGCGGTAATGTCGTCGGCCTCGTCGGTCGAGCGGGTCAGACCCAGCACATAGCGGTGCAACGAGGGGAAGTGAGCAAGGCAGGCACCCTCGAAGGCAGCCGCGTAATCCGGCGCGACGAGGCGCGACGGCGTCCAGTGGCCCTCGTCGACTGCTGCACACCCTATCAACGCGCGAGGCCAGTGTGCTGTCCCGCTGGTGCTCTCTTCCCGCTCGAGCCGGGCAAGGCGATCACCCACGGATCGCGTCGAGGGTCAGGCTCGCCCCTCGGCACACTGAGTTGTCGTCGGCGCCATGACGTAGAACGGCAACGGCAGCTCATGGACATGCGTGGCGAGCGCGACGCCCCACTGCAGCGGCGCGTGCCCGAACCCGACCCCGCCGCCACCGCTGTAGTGCCTACACATCGCGGCTAGATCAGCGGAGGTGCGGAACTCGATTCCGACCATCCTTTGCTCGTTTGGCGACAGGCTTACTGGCTGCCAGGCGGTCTGCGTCGGCTGCCAGCCTGCCGGATCGATCGGGTCGCCGCCGTCGATGACACGGACGGGTCGGTAGAGCATCAGCTCTGGTCGGTCGAACCATTCGGCGACCACGCCGTCGAGGATGACCGGCGCCGGCCCCTCGTTGCGCACCGACACCCAGGCGACGATCGAGACGCCCGGCGCGAAGGCATAGTTCGGCCAGCAGTGGTCCTCCTCGGAGAGGTCGTCACAGTCCGGCTCGGCGGGAAGGCGCTCGAGGTCGGTCATCGGCTCCACGCCAACCGAGCCCGGCACGACCGCCGTCGACGACGGTGCGCCGAGATCGGCCAGCGCAAGCCCGACCGCGATGATGAGCACGACCGCTGCGGCTATCCGCATGCGCGGATGATCACTCATCTGTGCCGTCGCGCAGCCGATCCCTCGCGGGGTCGCGGTCGGCGGACGGTCGTCCCCTCCGGCGGCGAGTTGCTCGTGGCCGCGGACTCCTTAGGACGACCTGGTGGTTGGTCAACGGCGCCGTGCGAAGTCTCACGCATTACCTCCGTGGCGAACCCAGACGACGAGCGACAACTCTCGGTTTCCCGGCTTGTTTGGCAACGCCGCACGTGCCCAGACTTGTCGTGTTCTCTACCGCAGATGCCTCACAGGCGTGGGGCGTTGGATCCGCCGCAGTTCCCGATCAGCCGTAGCGAAATGCCGAGTCGTGCGCGCGTCCCGTCCCTTGGGCGTCAGTCAGCCCGGCGCGCCGCCGTCATTACGGCGTAGGTGTGAGAACGAGCCCATCCTGAAAGACGCCGCTCGGGCACATATCGCAATGCCATCCGCCCCAGATCACAAGCTCGCTCCCCGTCCAAGCCAGGACGGCATCGTTGCGGTCGACGACGTCCAACGGCAACCGGACCCAGGCGTCAGCTGACAAGTCGTAGGCGAGGCCGCTTCCCAGCACGATCGCGAGGTGACCACCTAACAAGAGTTGCCCGTGCGCGCTATGAGGCGGCTGCACAAGCGGCTGCCAACTGTCGGAAGCCGGATCCCAGGTTGCCAGGAAGGACCACGGCGTGGCAATCGGGCCCCACTTCGACACGACGGCCAACATGCGGTCGCCGAGCCAGACCGGCGATGAAACGGGTAGTCCCCCAGGCGCGCCACTAAGCCGCTGCCAAGACGAGTCGCTCCCGAGCTCGATCCGCCACGCATCCTCGCTTGAGACCAGAACCAGCTCCGTCCCGGTCCAGACGAGCCCGATTCCGCCACCGCGCAGTCCGCGCACGGTCGGCAGCTCGCGCCAGCCGTCGAGGTCCGGCTCATAGGCTGCGACGCGGATCGGGTCAGTCTCGTCGTCGCCCATCCCCTTGAAACCGATGATCCAGTGTTTCCCGGTCCAAATGGCCGCAGCGCCATCAGCGCCGCCCTGCTCCTCGATTGCGCGCAGGTCGGCAAGCCAGGCGGAAGGCGCGGGCGGGAGCAGCCGCCAGGAGTCGGAGCGCGGGTCATAGGCTGCGCCGTCTGCCGCGAACCCGCGCTCGTCAGTGCCGCCCCAGAGGAGCATCTCGGCGCCAGTCCAGCCGGCGAAGTGGCGCTGGCGCGGCGATAGGGGCGCGGGGGCCACTGCTCGCCACTCGTCCGTGGCCGGGTCGTAGGCGGCGCCGGCATCGGACAGCATGCTCCCAGGCTCGTAGTCGGGAGGCATGTAGAAGCCACCCCAGTAGATCGCCTCTGTCCCTGTCCAGACAGCGCTCGCGCGAACGGTCGCTTGGACAGGTCCGACCAACGGGCGCGTCTCGACATCGATGGACGATGCTGGGGCAGGTCCTGGGCCAAGTGACCCCTGCACCGGATCGCCGGGCGTCGTGGTCGCGAGAACGGTTGCAGCCGGAGAGGGCGCGGACGACGAGGCCGGACTCGTTGTCGACGGCCCAGGCAACGAGGGCGAGGCCGTGGTGGCGGAAACACCCGGTTGAGGCGTCACATTGGGAGCACCGCATGCCACCGCCGAGATCAGGAGGCCGAACAGGGCCGTCGTCGCGCGGCGGCGCCTAGGGGAGGAGGCGGCGGCCGGTGTGCATTGGGTCAGTGAACGGCGCATGTCTACCTCAGCGAGAGGTCTCGGGTGGCGGCCATGGCGCGCCTTCTTAGCTTTGCCGGTGGCCGGTCCGTCGCCCTGTGGTGACGGTCAAGATGTTGCGCGAGTGACGGCACCTCACAACCAGCCCCACGCTACAACTTGAGGAGTGTGTGGTCGAGCAGGGGTAATTGCGACCGCCTGAGTCGCCTGCCGGCCCCGGCAGCGAAGGTCACGGTACGGCATTTGGAGCGATGACTGCACGGTCACCGCGAACGACCCGTGCAGGTGCCAAGATCGGTGGCGTGAATGGCTCCGGCGGCCCTACGGGAGAACAGGATCCATGGGTCACCGCCGCGCTCGTCGAGGTCCTCGACCGGGTGCCGGTACTGCGCCGGCGGATGCACGGTCTGGGCGCGCGCGGGCCGCTGCCGGGATCGCCGGCTGCGCTCGACGACGCGGCGACGCGCTTTGGCGAGAACGGCTGGGCCTTGGCCTCGTCCTCATGGTTGGTCGCATCCGACCATGCGCTCGCCTGGCAGCGATTGCTTCGCAGCGGAACGCAGCCGATGGCGGCGCACGCGACCCTGCTGCGCGCGGTTCTCGAGGGCGCCGCGATCTGCCGTTGGCTGGTTGAACCCGGAACCACGCAGATCGTCCGGCTGCAGCGCGCGGCGGCCGCGCAGGTCGCCGACTACGACGAACGCCGCAAGTTCGAGCAGGCCCTCGGCAATCCCACGGCGGCCGGCACTTTCCGGCCCGCCACTGACCGCCTGGTCAACCTGCGCCGGCAGCTGACCAAGGCCGCCATCGCCGAGACGAAGTTCGCGGGCTACCTGGCGCTCGTGCGCGACTACGGGACGCCCAGCCGCTCGGACGCCGAGTGGCTTTATCGGCTGCTTTCAGGCATCGCCCATGCCAAGCAGTGGGCCATCATCGTCGGCAAGATCGGTCCGGTGATCGATGCGCCGGGCACGCGGCGCCTGCGCCAGGCGCACCTGAGCGCCAACGACAAACTCGCCTTGGCCACCACCCAGATCGCCATCGCGACGCTAGAGAAGGCGCTGGACGAGCTCAAGGTTTACGCCGGACAGGGTGGACCAGTGGCGCAATAGGGGCCCGGCGACCATCGGCCGCCGCTATCATCGCGCCAGCCAGACAGCCGCACTCGGAGCAGTGATGCGCCGCCTGACGATCTACGGAGTGCTCCCCGAGGATGTCCGCTGGGCTCGTGCAGAGGCACGTCCAGAGCAAGAGAAGCCATGCGCTGAGGAGGAGGATCTTGGGAGTGGCTCGGCGGTGCTGAAGGTATGCCCACCTGGCGGGAACCGAGGTTGTGATTGGTGTCGCCAGCCGCTGCCGCGTCACGCGCCCGGTGACCACCGGCCGTTCGGTGCCGTCCTCACCTTTTCCCCAAGCTCACCGGGCCGGATGGCTGCGAAGATACGCCACTGCATCCACGCAGATCCCTGTCTTCCAGTCTCTTGACAGGCCCAGAGTACCGACGAGCCTCCGGGCGTAAGCCTGCCAACGGAGATCTCTCATGACGCTCTACGAAGTCGAGGTTACCGAGGTCCCGGCTGACCCAGACGACCCCGCTGACGTCGTCTGGCTGCGCTTGGCTGCATCAGACGAAGATGCCGGAGTCGCACACGCACGTCGCATTGCGGGCATCGTGTATGGGCTGGCTGGTCGGCCGATCCCCGAGCTCAAGGTCAAGGTCCTCGATCGCGGCGCGGCGGGAGTGCTCAGCCAGCACCTGAGCGACGGCGCGCTGCTGCAGGTTGCGGCGGCCATCGGCACCCACATCGAGGTCGACTGATGCTGTCCATCTATGAGGTAGCGGTGCGAGCGATCCCCGTGGACCCGGACGAAGATCGGCCCGATCTCGTCGTCGTTCGCGTCGGGGCGCCAGACGAGGCCACCGCCGAGGCGCATGGCAAGAGGATTGCCAAGGCCATCTTCGCGCTCAATACCCGTGCCGTGCCGGCGCTGCGGATCGAGCAGGTCTCAGACGAGCAGGCGGCCCGCGGGGCTGGCCCGTCTGTTGACCTATGGCGTGCTGGTCGAGATCGTGGGCAAGTTCGGGCTCGATCCAGCGGCCTGATGCAGGGCCCAGCTTGAAAACTTGTGGACCACACCCCTGCTTGAGATAGCGTCTGCTTGACGCGCCACCAGTTGCACGACCTGCCGACGTGCGGACGTGCGACCATCGGATGCGTGATCGACCGGCTGGCACTTTGCGCTCAGCCTCGGTGCAGTGGCGAAGCCCAGGGTTCGGCTCGGCCGGGGTCTTCGCGTGGCGAAGCCTGACGCTGTCCTGTGGGACTACGCGCCGCACACGGAGGCGAAGCACCGCATCCTGAAGCGCTACCTCCAGGCGTGGGTGCCGATCATGGCCAGCCAGAGCAGGGTGCTCAACATCATCGATGGCTTCGCGGGCCCCGGACGCTACGAGGGCGGCGATCCAGGAAGCCCGCTCATCATGCTCGACGCGTACCTCGGCCATCGGGATCGACAGGCGATGGGCCCAGTGAAGATCAACTACGACTTCATTGAGATCGACGCGCGACGCGTGGTCCACCTTGAGGGCGAGCTGGCGGCCATAGCTATCCCCGGCAACGTCAGCGTCACGGTCACCCGCGGCGCCTTTGACGAGGTCATGGACCACTGGCTGAGCTCGGTGCCCAAGGGACGGCAGCTGGCGCCGACGTTCGCGTTTATCGACCCATTTGGCTACACGGGTCACACGCTAAATCTCTCCAGCCGCATCCTCGAGTTCCCCAGGTGCGAGGTATTGGTCTACGTTCCGCTGCCGTTCATCGCCCGCTTCATCCACGACCCGGCGGTAGAGCCGGCCCTCAACAACCTCTTTGGCGACGACTCCTGGAAGGCGGCCAGCGAACACCGCGGGAAGGCCGCCGAGCGGGTGCTTCATGACATCTTCTTGGCCAAGCTCGAGGCAGCAGCCGGATTAGCGCGATCTTTCCAGATCGCGGCTGGCGATAGGGGTTGGAGCGGCTCGACTCTGTTCTTCGGGACGGGCAACCTGGTCGGGCTGCGCAAGTTCAAGGAGGCCATGTGGGCAGTCGACCCGCTCGGCGGTTTGCGCTTCGCCGACTCCACGAACCCCCACCAGATGGTCGTCTTCGATGAACCTGATTTCCGCGAACTGGAAGCGGCACTTCACTCGCGCTTCGGTACCGACGAGTTCAGTGTCGAGGACGCCGAGAACTTTGTGGACCTGCGCACGGCGTTCGTCGCGACCAAACACCTGCGGACGAAGACGCTGCGCCCGGCAGAGGTGGCCGGGCGTTTGACGGCCTTCCACCCGCACAAGAGCCTGCGCCGGGGAACCTACCCGGCCGGCACTCTCCTGCGCTTCACATAGCCGCTCGCCGTCGGGCAGGCTCGGTCCGCTTCGCGACAGGGAACTGATCCCAGGTCCGGCCGTCCAGCTCGCGGCCACCCGCCTTGGGAGTGCGACCGCCCCACTGCTTGAAGAAGAACGCGGTTCCACTCCTCCGGGCGAGGTCTCGCAGGTCGCGCACCCATTGGGCGTTCATTGGACGGTGGACCGGTCCTGACTCGCCTCCCACGATCAGCCAGTCGACGCCTTCGAGGCTGAGTTCAGGGAGTGAACTCAGCAACGGTTCCGCGCTGATGAAACGGACGGCCGCGGGCGTCTGCCTCAGGAGATCGGCTCGCCCGACCCAGCGGTTGTTCTCGATCGAGGTGCCCAGCCAGACATGCTGCAGCGACGCGCCGGCCCACCCGGCGCCGGACTCCTGAAACCAGGCGAGCATGCGCTCAGGGCGCTTCGTCAGGACCTGAAACACGTGGCTGTCGGCCTGGGCCATCGTCTGGAACACGCGGTCGATGAACCAGTCAGGGACCAGCTCGTGCCACAAGTCGCTCATCGAGTTGACGAAGACCATGCGTGGCTGGCGCCAGAGCAGTGGGATCCTCAGCCTGTCCTCGTGGAGAACAACGTTCTGGGTGGCGTTCGCTGGCGTCCAAGGCGCTTTCGACGTACCGAATCGGAGCGACAGCCGCTCGGCGTAGCAGTGGGCGCAGCCCGGACTGACCTTCGAGCATCCCGTGACTGGGTTCCACGTGGCGTCCGTCCACTCGATGGCGGTCTTGTCTGCCACGGGCGCTCCTCCCGATGTAGATGCGGCTGCCCGCAAACCGTATGGAGCCGTGGACGCAGCTTACATGTCACGCAGAGGCACGACGCACAAGGACCAGATCAACGGCGCCGAGCCTCCGTCATGGCGCACCGACCTCGAGCGCACCACCCGCGATGTTCATGCCCACGCGCTGCTGGCGTTCCTGGCCATCCATCTGCGCACATGGACCAGCTTGGCCGCGGCTCCTGAAGCCATCGAGCGTGACGCTAAGCGGGTGCGGTCGGGGCGCGATCGTCTGCGCGGTGAGGTGGAAATGGACGAGAACTTCATCGGCGGCCACAGGGCGGGGCGGCCCGGACGCGGGGCGGCCGGCAAGCCGATGATCGGCATCGCGGTTGAGCGTTACGCGCCCAAAGGCCCCGGGCGCTGCCGCGTCGCCATCCTGCCCAGCGCCGGCCCCGCAAGCCTGCGGAGCTACCTCATGGCTAACGTCGAGCCTGGCTCACTGATCGTCACCGACGGCTGGCTCCACTACCCAGCCGCCACACGGCAGCTCTACCAGCACAAGGCCTTCAACATCAGCGCCTCTGGCCAGCCGGCGCACATCCTGCTGCCAGTCGTCCATCGAGTTTCCTCGCTCTTGAAGCGTTGGCTCCTGGGCACGCACCAGGGCGCTGTCGAGGCCGATCACCTCGCGGCGTACCTTGACGAGTTCACCTTCCGCTTCAACCGCCGGGGCTCACGCGCCCGCGGTCTGCTCTTCTACCGGCTGCAACAGGCCGTGCAGGCGCCGCCTGTCACGTATCAGTCGCTGGTCGTCAACTCGAAAGCCAAGCGCACCAAGCCGACCGCTCCGAGTTCGCGGACCGTTCCCGAAAGTCTGCGACTACGGGTGCCCGCTCGTCCGTGGCGCCGTCAGCGCGGCGCTCACGCCCGCCGTCCGTGCCGCCATCCGGTAGTGGCTCAATTTGCCACTCTGCCTTACCGCTCAGGCATGAGGCGGGTGGTGCCTCTTGGACGAATCGCCCCGAGTCACTCGAAGAAGAGTTCATCCGGGAGTACGGAATTGATCCCCGCCTCCAGAAGGATGCGCGCGGGCGGCCAATGTATTTCCGGACTCTCATAGGGCCATATCTGCGCAAACGCTGTTTGCAGATGTTGCAGCGAGGGGAGCAAGCCGGCATCCCAGGGGGTCATCCCGAGGTCAGGGGCGACGAACCAGAAGGCCAAGGGCCGAAAGTGCATGAATGAGATGACGCCCCGTTTGTCAGTCGGAGTGTGGGTAAGTCGCGTTGTCTTCATGCCGAAGGCCACTGAGGCGTCGAACTTGACAGCGCTGAGATACATCCGCACTCCGGGTGGAGGTGCGCGATGTTCGTAGAGGTAATGGAGGGCATCGGGCGACCACATCGAGTACTGAGTGACATGGTGCCAAGACCGCTGAAGCAGGAGCCATGTCTTCAGCGCCCATGTGGCGAGCACGAGTTGTGCGGCGCGATCGAACACATGGAGACTGTCTGGCCGAGGCGCTTTGCGAATGGCAGGTTCGGCGATCGCGCGAAAAGCTCCCTCAAGGTCGTGCATCCAGCCGCCGTTGCATGCTGCGCAGACTTCTCGCAGCGCGATCATGTGGCGGACCGCGCACATACGCCGCAGGCGTCGGCCGCGGAACGTCAGGTCCAAGGAGTCTTGTCGATAGACGGACCTGAGCACCTTGAGCAACCAGACAGGGACGACATCTTCTTTGGTCATCTGCACGTCGGCCCGGCCACAGAAGATGCAAGGATTCAGGGTGGCCATGCCCGCTGATTATGCGCCAGCGGTCACGCATTGCGGCGTAGACTGCGGGGCATGCACCACTGGTTCCGGCGTGCCGTCGCTGTCTACGACTGGGTCGCCCGAATTCACTTCGGCCTGTTTGTGCTGGGTGGGGCGGGCGTGATCGTGTCGGGGTTGGCGTGGGCCCTTGAACTTCCGCTTCCTTCAGTGGTCGCACTCATCGCTGGCGGCCTGTTCATCGTTGTCGGGGCGGTCGGCTGGCATAGAAGTCGCAGCAGTCGCCCGACTGCGCAGGCAACCGCGAACGTGGTCGAATCTGCGCAGGAGGCCGCCCGCCGCCGCCGGCTAGTCGACAGACTTCACGGAGACTACTGGCGCGAGTACATCCTCAGCCATGATGGGATCACACCGCGTCAGATAGCCGGACTTGAGCCGGCACCTCTCAGCTGGCTTAATCGTCGCCTGAGACAACTTGGGGAGACATGGCCAGCCGACGAGTACTACGCCCATGCGCGCGACCAGCCGCAGATTCTTAGCGATCGGCCCGTCCCGGAGGATGATGATCTTCCGGCCACCGTGACTCCCGAATCGCTAGCGGCGATGGTGGATGGTCTCAGCGGGCTACAGAGCGATGCGGTGGTGCGTGAGCTACTCGGCAAACGGATGACAGTGCGAGACCGCCCGTTCGGAGATGCGAACCAGCACGACTCTAGCCGGATAACGGTGACCTTCAGGGATCAGTACGAACCGGTCATCTACATGTACTTCGGGCTCGAATGGAAGTCTGCGATTCTTGCCTTACGGCCCGGTGCGAGCATTACCGTTCGCGGAACCCTGGATAAGGTGATCCGCGGTCAGGTTGGCCTTATCAATTGCGAATTGGTAGACACGGGCTCGGGTCAGTCGAGCAGCGCCGCAATCTCGTCGCAGGTCCAGACGTGATCGGTTACGCCCGCCGCCATGGCGGGCGTGGTGTTCTTGCCGAGCGACCCGTGGGGCTTGGCGAAGTTGTAAGCCATGAAGTGCAGGCTGACCATCGCCGCATGGTTCTCAACCTTCTTGGAGAAACCGTTGGTCAGGCGGGTGAAGCGGCGCATCCCCATCCGCATCGAGAGGTTGTTCCGCTCGACGTGCGAGGTGGAGATGTAGTCGGGATCAGGGGTACCCGAGACGATCCGAACGTCTTGGGCGATGACCTTGTTGGGCGAGTAGCGCCGCGCCGTGGGCGACCCGTCCAGACTAGGCTCGACGCCGTAGTTCTTGATCAGCTGGGCGTAATGGACGTTCTCGCCGAACTCGTTGCGGATGGCATCGAGGTAAGGGCCGTGGCCGTCGGTCGTGATCTGGATGTTGGGTTGGCGAGGCGCGAGTACAGATCGGCCATGAAGGCGCGCGCATCGGGCAGGTCGCGCATCCCGACCAGCCACGACGGGACCAGCTTGGTCTCGGGGTCGATCGCAACCCACGTCCAGACGTCGCCGTAGCCGAACTCGCCGCGCCGATCCTCGGGCACGTTCTTGGCCTTGGCGTAGCAGAAGGCCCAAATCTCGTCGCACTCGATGACGAGCGAGGTCAGGTGGCGCAGCTTGCGGTCCTGATAGGCCGCACACGCCTTGCCGAGTTGGACCAGGAGGGAAGTGATCGTGTTCCGCGCCGCGCCAGTCATGCGCGCGGTCGAGCGGATCGAGTTGCCTTCGATGAGGCACCGGATGATCTGCGCCCTCTCCGCTCTGCTCAACCTGTTCATATTGCAACTATGCGTGAGGGTTGTGCCAACAGTGTGGCACGGCGTGGGAACGGGTCGGGAGTTGGTCTAGGAGTTTTGAGGCTTGGCCCAGCGCGCGAGGGCGGCCTTGCGAGCGCTGTCCCGGCGTTGCTCCGGGGTCAGCTTCGCGGCTCGCGCCTTGCCACCGATGCGCCCGCCCAACCGGCCAAGCTCGACCGCTGCCGCGTTCTTCTCGCGGGCGGGCGGGTCAGGCTCGCGCTCGCCGGTGGCGAAATCGACCACGGCCTTGGCGAGCATGTTGGGATCGCGAGGCATTCGGGAGCGCTTAGGCATGGCCCGAGTGTGAGGCATCGCCCCGAGACACGTCAAACATTGCGAGGCTCAAATTGAGCCACTACCCGCCTCCCGTGCCTCGACGATCTGGACTCGAGCAGGGCGAACCGATCTCCCCGTAGTGCCCGACAGGCAGCACTCACGAACGCTGCCTGGCCGCGCGGAGGGCGGCGGTGACCGCGAGCAGCGCGACCGCTACCGCGATCGTAACCGCGGCGATGACGATCGCCAGCGTATCCCTCGGCCCAGCCTCAGTTACGTCGGCCTCAGCCGAGCTTCCCGTCACCCGAGTCGCGCAGCCACTGGGTGGGCGCTCGGGCAGCGCGGGGCCTGCGTCTGTCCCGCGACCAGTCCAGTCCTCGACGCCTACGGAACCGTCTGCCGCGAAGCGGATGACCCACTGGGTACCCGGTGGCGCGATGAAGCTCGCGTAGGTCACACAACTTGCACGTCCGAGTAGGCGGACGGGCAGCGGAGCGTCAGACGGCACTGATACGACACCGCCGTATCCCAACCAAGCCGTTTCGCCGGCCTCCAGCACCAGCTCCTCCGCTGATCGCGAGCCTGCGGGTCCGGTCACTGCAACTACAACGTCGGGCCATCTCGTCGCAGTCGCCGCACCCGTAGCGGCGAGCGCGATAGTGAACATGACGATCGTCGCTGTCACGATTCTTGGCACGCTGCTACTCCTGCACAAGAACGAGAGACGGCGTTGGTGCATGGCGTGTTCCAGAGCCCCGTCGCGATAATCGTGCCTCTGACACATCTCTAGCGTCGCGCGTGGAGAATGCAACTGCCACCCGGTGCTGGATGAGTGCCATCAGTCGCCACTCTTGTCGCGGACTGATCTCACGTCAACCGCTCTTTCGGCGGGCTCCTGTACTCACGTGGATACCCCCTTCGCTCAAATGGGGATATCGCTTGATCGAGACCTTATGCGCCGTTCACAGCAAGGCTGTGGAGGATGTCCAGTCCGGCCTCGCTTGCGCGCGCGTCGGAGTGGGCATGGTGGCGCGCAGCGAGCGTCGCCACGTCGGGCATCTCGGCACTCCACGCCGAGGCGGATGCTCCCGGCCTCGGCCCCGGCCGCCTCGACAGCGTTTCAGGATGACCACGTAGACCGTACCTGCGCGCCTGCCTTTCGCGGCACACGCCTGGGACGTCGGGCACCCGGCGCGCTGGGGCGCTGGCCAGGCAGCAGAGCATCCTCGACCGTTGCCGTGCGCTACTGATCGATGGCCGCGAATACGGCCTTCCTTAAGGAGTTTGCCGCTGTCCGTGGGCAGGGCTTAGGGGGACGCCAGATCCGGCTACACGCGCAGCGCCAGTTCCCGGACAAGTCGACGCGCCACCCTGACGTACTCGCCCGGGCTGGTTCTGCCTGACGCCAGATAGTCGCGTCGAAAGGCGTCGATGTCGCCGGGCCAGACTTCGTCAGCCGCCAAGCCTCGCGCGTCGCACCAGCGCAGGAAAGTGCCCAGGCACGTTGGCCAGCGGGCACGGTCGCCTTCGCTCTTCGCCCCGGCAAGCACCGCGGCGATTGCCTTGCCGAGAGGCGATCGCTCGGGAACTTGATCGAGTCGGGCGCGCGCCGAGTCAGGTGAGGTTGAGCGGGCAGGCGACACTCGGCAGGCGGCGGCGGTCAGCACATGGAAGGCCCACGTTCGCTTGTCGCGATCCTTGGGTCCCTGCGCCTCAGGCGCCGTGCGCAGGTACCGCTCGATATCCCCCTTGGTCACCGAGCGGGCATCGATGCGGTGGATGTCGAGCCAGCGCCGCGCCGGCTCCGTCCAACGCCAGGCCTGCTTGAGGGTCTCTCGCTTGCGTTCCGGATCGGCGAATAGCTCCGCCTGCACCCGCGTCCATTCGTTCACGCCGTTCAAGTTCCCGCTGGTTTCTTCGACAGCCGGATCCTGGCGACGAAGACTGAACCGTCAAGAGCTCGAAAAGAGCAGACGGACCTCGGGCGGTCTTGACGAGATCGCGGCCGCACCGACGGTTCGGCGTGGCTTCCTGGGATGAGGTCGCGCGAGCCGGCCGCCGCCGGCGGAGAGACCAACAGATGCTGACTCTTCCGAGCCCCATTCCCGCCCAGCCCGACCCAGCCTTGGCGAAGCTGTATGAGTCCTACCAGGCGTCTCGGCCTCTGGGTCCCGAGAACAAGACCGCCGGCAACTACGAAGGCGCCTGGCGGCCCTTTGTCGCTCATCTGCAGGCGAAGCTGGATAGGGAGCCCCGGCTGTCGGATCTCACCACTGAGGCTCTGAACCGCTACCTGCTCGAGAGAGGTTGCGAGCGGAACTGGTCTGAGCAGTCGGTGAAGACCAACGGGAGCAACATCCGGTCGGTCGTGTCCGGCATGCGCCGGCACCAGCTGGTGCCGCGCGACACCCTGCTCGACTTCGAACTGCCGAGGGTCACCGAGGAGGCACCCGTCTACTTCGACGACGCCACTCTGGCGCTGATTTTCGGCCGCCTCGAGTCGAGTCGAACGACCCGCAACCTGCGCCTGCGGGCGGTGCTGCAGATCATGCTCGACTGCGGTGCTCGGCCCGAGGAGCTGGCCGCGCTCACGATGTGCGATCTGCGCCAGGACACCTCGCGACTCCACATCCGCGGCAAGGGCGCCAAGAACCGAATGGTTCCCGTCGGGCAGACGACCTGGGTCTTCTTGGACGACTACATGCGCGTGCGTCCCGCGCCGTTCTCCCCGAGCGAGCGTGTCTTCGTCCCGACTCGGGGCAAGGCCGCTTGCGTAACCCCGAGTACCCTCGCGTCCGATATGAGGGATCTCCTTGTCGATCTCCGCCTGGTGGGTGGCGATGCGCCAGTCGACCAGGGCTACCGCCTGTACTCGATGCGCAAGACCTTCGCCCACCGCGCCGCCGAGGGCGGGATGGACGTGGGAGAGCTGGCCGCGATCATGGGCCACGAACCGAACAGCATCCCGATGCTGCTGCGGTTGTACTACCGGCCGTCGGATCTGCAGAAGCAGGCGGCGCACGCTTCCGCTCGGCCGGCGGAGAGCTTTCACGAGTGGCGGGCCAGTGGCCAGCCATCGCGCGCGAAGGTGGAGCGGCCCCTGTCGTACTTCGAACGCTGGAGCTCGCGGCCGGTCAGCACTCGTGGCGGATACAGCCCATCGAGTCGCCCCTCGTCGCGCAGTCGGACGAGAGGCGAATAGCGCTGGACGTCGCGCAGGAACTCCGCCTGGCTGACCGGCGCGTAGCGTCCCAGCAGGTCGCCGCTGGTCCAGCCCATGCGCGCGGTGAGCATCCTCTCCGACGTGCCGTGAATGGCCAGGTCGCGGGCGTGCCAGTGGCGCAGTACGTGTGGAGTGACGCGCACCGTCAGGTTGGCCAGGCCGGCTGCGCGGCTGGCTGCGCCGCGCACGCCGTCGGGCGAGAGCCGATTTCCGGTCCGGGACACGAACAGGCTTCGGTTACCGACCGGGCGCAGATCCGCCGCGTAGAGCGCCAGGATCGCTTCCAGAACAGGATCGAGCGGCAGTGCCCGCCCGCCGCGGTTCTTGGTGGTTGGGACGAGCAGTTCCCCGGGCCGGAGGTCGTCGATGTCGAGCGTGGTCGCGTCGGACACCCGGAGGCCGGTGCCGGCGAGCACTGCCAGCAGCGCTCGCGCCCGCGGCGGAGCGGCCCGCAGGAGCGCCAGCAGCTCCTCGTCGGTGGGTACGACGCTGAGGCGGCGGTCGGCGCGTGGCGGGCGCAGTCGCGCCAGTGGGTCAGCGTCCAGGTTGCCCTCATCGACCATCCAGGTGCTGAACGTCTTGAGCGCGCGCATGTAGCCGCGGACCGAGACATGCGACAGTTCGGGCGATTCGTCCTGAAACTTCCTGACCTGCGCGACGGTCAGCTCAGCGAGCTGGTGGCTGTCCGTGGCCTGGTGGAAGCGCCGCAGGACCATGTGGTAGTAGCGGATGGTCGCCGGTCGCAGGCCGCGCCGGTCACAGTCGACCAGGTAGGCCTTGGCCGCCTGGAGGTAGGGACAGTCGTCCATCGCCTGCTCCTCCGAGCCGGCTCCGTGAAGTTTCCCTGCCGGAAAACAGCAGGGCTAAGCCTCGAAGCGAAGCAGGCTCGCGTGGCGGGGAAGGCAGGAAGGGCACAAGCTGTTGTGGTGGGCGCAAGCGAGACCACAAGAGGTTGAGGAAGTGGAGCCGACACTCGGATTTGAACCGAGGACCTGCTGTTTACGAAACAGCTGCTCTACCGCTGAGCTATGTCGGCCTGCCGTCGAGAAGTATAGGCGAGCGTCCGACGTGGCCGGCAAGTGGACACGACGGTGGGGTGCCGGACAAGAAGAATGGCCCGGGAGCGAAGGGGACCGTGCTCCCGGGCCAGGAACGTGGAGGAGGAAGACTCTTGGTTACTCCTCGCGGATGAGGATGTCGTCGTCCAGCGAGTCGAAGCCGTACTTGATCCGGAACTGCTGCTGGATGCCGATCTCGTCGAGCGTGTCGTACGCGCTCCAGACCGCTCCAAAGAACCATTCCGAGGCGGTGCAGCGCCCGTCAGGCTCGTTGAGCAACGGATCCTGGACCGGGATGTCAAAGCCCTGCACGTCCGGGAAGCCGGGCGCCGTCCAGCCGTCACAGGTGTAGCCGTCAG
>Ga0247719_1000066_pt1 | contig 69876 bp, 64 predicted proteins | sample 41E_DmetaG_FD_189046 | JGI IMG/M metagenome (GOLD analysis project Ga0247719, IMG submission 189046) | Soil microbial communities from hillslope of Landscape Evolution Observatory, University of Arizona, Oracle, AZ, United States - 4-1-E_D | ecosystem: Engineered > Artificial ecosystem >...
GGGCTGAGGTGGGCTCAGCCGGGGAGGGTCTCGCCGCCGATCGGGGCCAGCACTTCACCGGTGTAGTAGCTCGACAGGCGCTGGGCGGCGAAGAAGACGTAGGACGGCGCGATCTCGTCGGGTTGCGCCGCCTCGTTCATCGGCGTCTGCTGCCCGAACTTCGCTGCCTTCTCGCCGCCCATGGTGGCCGGGATCAGCGGGGTCCACACCGGGCCCGGGGCGACACAGTTGACCCGGATACGCCGATCGACCAGCGATTGAGCCATCGAATAGGTGAAGGCGAGGATGGCTCCCTTGGTGGTGGCGTAGTCGATGAGGCTCTTGTTGTCCCGGAGCCCGTTGATCGAGCCGCTGTTGATGATGGCACCGCCGTCGGGCATGTGGTCCAGCGCGGCCTTGGTCACCCAGAAATAGCTGTAGATGTTGGTCCGGAACGTCCGGTCCCACTGCTCGGTCGTGATGTCGGCGAGCGACTCCACCGGGTTCTGGTAGGCGATGTTGTTGACGAGGATGTCGAGCCCGCCAAGCTCGTCCACCGTCCGCCGGACGACCTCGGTGCAGTGCTCCTCGACCGACAGGTCCCCGGGAAGAACCACGGCCTTTCGCCCCTCCTGCTCGACCAGCTTCGCGGTCTGGCGGGCGTCCTCGTCCTCGGACAGGTAGGCGATGGCGACGTCCGCGCCTTCCTTGGCGAAGGCGACGGCCACCGCCCGCCCGATGCCGGAGTCCCCGCCGGTGACCAGAGCGCGCTTGCCGGCGAGCAACCCCCGCCCGGCGTAGTCGGCCATGTGGTCGGCGGGGCGGGGCGTCATGGCCTTGGTGGTGCCCGGGTACGCCTGCTCCTGGACGGGGAACTCCTGGTCGCCCTCGCTCATGCCTGCCTCTTTTCTGTCACGGGTCCGTGCGCCCTACCCACGTCTGGGCCGCGCTAACGGTCCTTTCCGGCGGTCGTGTCCCGCCAGCCCGGTGGAGGCCGGTACGCTTCGATTTCCATGCGGAGCGCGCGGTGATCGTCGGGCCTCTGGTCGCCGTCGTGGACAACGCTCGCGACGCCCTGCGCGGCGGGCGGGCCTCCTGAGAGCGCTCGTCGTCGGAGGCGCCGGCTACATCGGCAGCGTCGTCGCCCGGCACCTCGTCGACGCCGGCCACGCGGTCACCGTGGCCGACAACATGTCCAAGGGCCACCGGTGGGCGGTGCCCGACGGAGCGCAGCTCCGGGTGGTCGACGTGCTGGACCAGCCGGCGCTCGGCGACGTGGTGGCCGAGGGCTTCGACGCCGTGCTCCACTTCGCCGCCCTGTCACTGGTGGGCGAGTCCGTGGCCGAGCCGGTCCGGTACTTCCGCACGAACGTGGCCGGCAGCCTCAACCTCCTGGACGCCATGCGGGCGGCCGGCGTTCGCCGGTTGGTGTTCTCGTCGACCGCCGCGGTCTACGGGGAGCCCGAGACGATCCCGATCACCGAGTCGGAGCCGACCCTACCGACGAACCCCTACGGGGCCTCGAAGCTGGCGGTCGACTCGGCCATCGGGTACGACGCTGCCGCCACCGGTCTCGGTGCGGTCAGCCTCCGGTACTTCAACGTCGCCGGCGCGTCGGGCCGGCAGGGTGAGTTGCACGACCCCGAGACCCATCTGATCCCCTCGGTGCTCAAGGTGGCCGCGGGGGAGAAGGAGGCGGTCAACATCTTCGGCACGGACTACCCGACGCCCGACGGGACCGCCGTCCGCGACTACATCCACGTCGACGACCTGGCCCGCGCCCACCTGCTGGCGTTGGAGGTCACGGTGGAGCCCGGGCACCACGTCTTCAACCTCGGGAACGGCACGGGCTTCTCGGTGCGCGAGGTCGTCGACGCCGCCCGACTGGTGACGGGCTGTGAGATACCGGCCGTCGAGTCGGCTCGGCGGGCGGGCGACCCTCCCGTGCTGGTGGCGTCGAGCGAACGCATTCGGGACGAGCTGGGTTGGGCCCCGGAGAAGCCGCAGCTGGAGGAGATGGTCTCCGACGCATGGAACTGGATGCGCGTCGCCAACCGTCAGGAGGCGTAGCTCGGCGGCGGAGGCTCGACACCACGCCCCGCCGCCGGTCGTCGGGCACCGGCCGGTCCAGAGCGTTGGATGAGGTCCCACGTGGGGCCCCGGGAGTCGATGCCCAGGAGAAGGAGGCCGGCGGCGTCGGCGCGCTCGAGGAACGGCTCGAGCCCGGCCCGAGCGTGCCCACCGGCGCCGTGGAGCTTGACCGACAGCGGTGCGGCCTGACCGGCTCGGTAGGTCGTGGGCACGTAGAGCACGCCGTCCCGCCGGCCGTCCAGGCCGAGCGGGAGGAGACCGGTTGCCGCCGGGGGCTCCGGAACCCGGCGGCGCTCGGGCCGGGCGGACAGCTGGCCCGGCTCGCGCTCGGTCGCTCTCACTTGTCGTACCACCGGCCTCCCACTACCCGCGCGGCCAGCATGAAAACCGGAACCGCCGGGTAGTCCCGCGGCCATGCCCACTCCTGGTAGCCACAGCTACGACGTCCAGCGCACCCGACTGAGGGGACGGCTCGAGGCCGAGGGCGTCAACGACAAGAACGCCGACGAGACCGCCAACCGGATCATGCAGCGGGACAACGAGGCCGTCTCCCCCGCGGCGCGCAGTGACCGGGCGGCCGGCCCCTACGGCGAGCGCACCGCCGGCGGCGAGGCCGGCAACGTCATCGGCCTGCGCTCTCCCGCCTTCAGTGACCACACGTCGATCCCGGGCCGGTGCAGCAGGACGGCGACGACCGCTCCCCGGCGCTGGAGTGGGACGATCCTCCGGAGGGCACGGTTGAGCTCGCCCTCCTCTGCGAGGACCTGGACGCCCCCGGCGGCCCGTTCCTGCAGTGGCTCGTCACCGGCATCGCGCCCGACACGACGTCGATCGCCGAAGGGAGACGCCGGCCGGCGCCGAGGAGTGGCAGAACGACTACGGCGACGTCGGCTACGGCGGGCCGCAGCCGCCGATCGGCGACGACCCGCACCGGTACGCGTTCCGGCTCTTCGCCCTCGACGCGCCGCTCGAGATGCGCCCGGGCACCGACGTGGGCGAGGTCCGGGCCGCACTCGACGACCGGCGCATGGCCGCGGGGACGCTGATCGGTCTGTACGCCCGCTGAGCTAGGGCCGCAGTCCCCGGAGGCGGCCCACGACGGCAGGGAAGGCGGTGGCGAACGCGGCGATGTCCTCCTCGGTGGTCGACCAGCCCACCGACACGCGCAGCGACCGTTCGGCCTCCACCCCCATGGCCGCCAGCACGGGTGAGGGCTCGAGAGACTCCGACGAGCACGCGCTGCCCGAGTGGGCGGAGATGCCAGCCTGGTCCAGACCCAGGAGCACGGCTTCGGCCTCGACGCCGGCGACGCCCACGCAGGCGATGTGGGGGACCCGCCGCTCCAAGTCGCCGTAGGTGACCACGCCATCGACGGCGGTTGCCGCGGCGATCAACGCGTCGGTCTGGGCGCGGGCCCGGTCGGGCTCGACCGCCCTGGTGGCGGCCGCGCCGAAGCCGACGATGCCGGCGACGTTCTCCATGCCCGCCCGCCGGGCGCGCTCCTGCTCCCCACCGACCAGCAGCGGGCGCAGGCGCAGGCCCCTCCGGACGAGCAGGGCGCCGACGCCCTGAGGCCCGCCCAGCTTGTGGGCGCTCACCGAGAGCAGGTCGGCGCCGAGCGTCCCGAAGTCGACGGCTACATGTCCCGCAGCGCAGGCCGCGTCGACGTGCACGAGCACGCCGCGCTCCCGGCACGCGGCAACCACCTCAGCCACCGGCTGGAGGGTCCCGACCTCGTGGTTCGCCCACTGGATGTGCACCAGCGCGGTGTGCCCGGGACGAACGGCCTCCAGCACCGCCTCGGGATCGACCCGGCCGGCGCCGTCGACGCCGACCTCGGTGACGTCGCCGAAGGCAGCCGAGGCGTCGCGCACGGCGGAGTGCTCGACCGCGGGCGCCACAACATGGCGGCCCCGCGCGGTGGCGCCCCACACGGCGGAGGCGATGGCCTCGGTGGCCCCACCGGTGAACACGACCTCGCGGGGCCGGGCGCCGAGCATGGCGGCCACGTGCTCACGGGCCTGCTCGATGGCGCCGCGGGACTGGCGGCCGTCGGTGTGGACCCGGCCCGGGTCGGCGGCGAAGGAGAGCCATGGGAGCATGGCCTCGACGACCTCCGGTCGAGCCGGCGAGGTGGACGCGTGGTCGAGGTAGTGCCGGGCCACCGCCCCAATCAGACCAGGGTGATGCAGATGTCGTCGCCGAGCGGCCGGGACGCCGACGTCTCGGGGACCGTGTCGCCGTAGAGGCTCTCGAGCATCCCTTTCACGATGCCGCGGTCGACGGCGCAGATGACCGGGTGCTGGACGGCCGCGCCCCCGAACGGGCACTGCTCGGAGACGATGGCGAGGGCACCGTCCCGAGGCTCGGTGTGGGAGGCGAACCCGTGCGCGGTGAGCGCGTCGGCCACGGCGTGCAGTGCGGCCTGGAGGGACCGGTGCCCCTCGCCGGGGGCCATGGACGCGGCCAGAGACCGCCCGTACTCCTCGCCCACGGACTCGGCCATGGCCTCGGCCGCCTCGATGGGCACCAGGGCGAGCATGCGGCCGAGCAGGGCGATGAGCAGGTCGTCGCGGCGGACCGGGAACTCGAGGGCGAGGGCCTTGTCGGTGGCGTGGTAGCGCTTCGACGGGCGGCCGGCGCCGGGCTTGGCCTGCCGGCCGATCTGGACCTCGAGGTAGCCGCCGGCGGCCAGCTTGTCGAGGTGGTGGCGGGCCACATTGGGGTGGAGGCCGAAGCGCTGCGCCACCTCGGCGGTGGTCACACCGTCGCCGGCGGCGTGGGTGAACAGGTAGATGTCGCGACGGGTGGCGTCGCCGAAGGCGGAGGTGGCCGCGGCCACCCCTGCTGTGAACGCCTCCGCCGAGAGGGGCACCTGCTCCATGCCCGGTATTGTACCTATGTACATAGGAGAAATTGCATGTCCACTCCCGAGCAAGTCCTCGAGTGCCTCCGTCCCGTCCAGGACCCGGAGCTGCACCGCAGCATCGTCGACCTCGACATGGTTCGTGACGTCACCATCGCCGCCGACGGCCGGGTGGCGGTCACCATCGCCCTCACCGTGGCCGGCTGCCCCCTTCGGGCCGAGATCACCGACCGGGTCACCCGGGCCGTCGGCGGGCTCGCCGGCGTGACCGGCGTCGACGTGGACCTCACGGTGATGACCGACGCCGAGCGGGGGGCGCTGAAGGCCCGGCTGCAGAGCAACGTCTCCGGAGGCGCACCGGCGGCGGGCCACGAGGGCCACGCCCACGCGGCCAACGACCGTCCCCAGGTCATCCCGTTCGCCGACCCTTCGAGCAGGACACGAGTCCTCGGTCTCTCGTCGGGCAAGGGCGGCGTGGGCAAGTCGTCGGTGACCGTGAACCTGGCCGTCGCCCTCTCCCGGCTGGGTCACGAGGTGGCCATCCTCGACGCCGACGTCTACGGCTTCTCGATCCCCAAGATGCTCGGCCTCGACCAGCAGCCGGTCGTGATCGACGGGATGATCGTCCCCCCTGTGGCCGCCGGCCTGGCCGTGATGTCCACCGGCTTCCTGGTGGCCCACGACCAGCCCGTGATCTGGCGAGGGCCCATGCTCCACAAGGCCCTCAACCAGTTCCTGACCGACGTGTACTGGGGCGAGCCCGACTACCTCCTGGTCGACATGCCGCCGGGCACCGGCGACGTCGCCCTGTCGCTGGCCCAGTTCATGCCCCGCACCGAGGTCTACGTGGTCACGACGCCCCAGCCCGCGGCCCAGCGGGTGGCCCAGCGCTCCGCCCTCATGGCCCGCAAGGTGAACCTCGCCGTCCGGGGCGTGATCGAGAACATGAGCTGGTTCACCGGCGACGACGGCAAGCGCTATGAGATCTTCGGCGCCGGCGGCGGCCGAATGCTGGCCGACGACCTGGGCGTGCCGCTCCTCGGTCAGGTCCCGCTGGTCACCGCCCTCCGTGAGGGCGGTGACGTGGGGACGCCTGTGACCCTCACCGACCCGGCCGGCGAGGCGTCGCAGGCCTTCGACGCCCTGGCCAAGGCCGTGGACGCTCTCGGGCGGGGCCGCATCGCCCATCCCGAGCTGACCATCCGCTGAGCGACCGCCGGCGCCGGCGCCGGCGGTCGCCTACTCCATCTCCGCGGCCACCCGGAGGGCCAGCACCGACGCGATCCGGTCGGCCCACGGCTCGATGGGATCGCCGGCCTGCAGCCGCAGGCCGGCCTCCCTGGCGGTGATCGTCGGTGGCCCCCCGTCGAGGGGCTGCGCGTCGAGCAGGAAAACCTCCCCCACCTCGACGCCGGGCACCCGCACGACGAGGTCGGCGGCCACGGTGGCGGCCGAGACGTCCGCTCGCCGGGCCGGATCCGGGCGCCGCAGCGACCGTTCCAGCGCGGGCATCACCTGGCGGCGGAGCGCGTCGGCTGCTGCCGAGCGCTCGCGCCAGGCGACGACGGCGCCCGGGTCGGCAGCTTCCATGACGTCGACGAGGCGAACCACCGCCTGGAGCACGTCGACGTCGTGATGATCGTCGAAGACGACGAGCGGGATCGAGGCGGCGCGCAGCAGGCAGCCGCCGCCCAGGGCCCGGGCCACCCGGCCGTTGCCGTCGGCGAAGGGCTGGACGTGCAGGAGGGCGTGCTGCAGCCACGATGCCTGCGCCACCGGGTGCAGAGCGGCGAACTCCGGGCTCTGGGCCAGGGCGACCAGCCGCGCCATCTCCGGCTCCACCTGGGCGACCGGTGCCGTCGCCAGCCAGTCGCCGGCGGGCGTCAGCCGGTGGTTGGGGTGGTGCTTGTAGTCGCCATGCGCCATGACGTGGTCCTGCGCCCGGCCGTCGACCAGGACCCGGTGGGTCAGCTGCGGCCGGCAGGCCACGTCGTGGATCCGCCGGATCGTCTCCTCGGAGACAGCCGCGCTCCGGGCCAGCACCAGCGCGTCCACGTTGGCCCGGACATGGGCGCGCACGTCGGGGTCCATCGACGCCACCGAGGCCTGGCCCCGGACCAGGGCGGGCGCCACCGCGGGGTCGGCGGGGTGCACGCCGTCGAGGGCCCCCGACTGATAGGCGGCGGCCAGCATCGCGCCCCTGGCCACCATGTCGCCCCAGTCGTTGTCCTGGCGCCGGAGGGTGTCGAGCCGCTCGAGCGCCTCGGCCCACGCCGCGTGGTCGACCGGTGCCGCGGCCCATCGATCGAGCCCACTCAGCGGCCGGTACAGGGAGTCGGCTTCGTCGGAGATCGTCGATTCGGGGCCGTGGGAATGGTCCACCCCCTCATCATTGCGCCGTAGCCTGGGCCGGTGGAGGGAAAGCCGGTCGGCCGGCGCGTCGTCCTGGGCATGATGGGCACCGGCCTGGCGGGCATCCTCTTCGGCTCCAAGGCGGCCGACGTGCTGGAGCGCGTGGTCGCCCCCATCGCCTCCCGGGACGGCACGGGGTTCCTCTCCCTGTTCCCCGTCGGGCGCTTCCGCATCTACACCGTCACCGGCCGGCTGCACAGCCGCTCGGAGGCCGACTACCGGCTCGAGGTCGGGGGCTTCGTCGACACGCCGGTGACCTTGACCATGGCCGAGCTCCGGGCCATGCCCGCCACCCGCATGACCAAGGATTTCCAGTGCGTGACCGGATGGCGGGTCAACGACGTGAAGTGGGTCGGCGTCCGCCTGTCGGACCTGATGGACCGAGCCGGGGTGAAGCAAGGGGCGTGGGGCGTGCGGTTCGTGTCGTTCGACGGTGTCTACACCGAGACGCTTACCATGGACCAAGCCCGGCGCGCCGACGTGATCGTCGCCTACGAGATGGACGGCAAGCCCGTGTCGTCGGCCCACGGCGGCCCGGCCCGGCTCTACGTCGCCCCCATGTACGGCTACAAGTCGATCAAGTGGCTGCAGACGATCGAGCTCAGCGAGACCCAGCCCCCGGTGGGCTACTGGGAGGCACGCGGCTACGACACCGACGCTTGGATCGGGAAATCGAACGGCCGTGAAGACCGGCCCGTCTGAGGTCCCCGCTCGCGCCAGGCTGCAACGGTTCGACGGGGCGGAGATGGCCCTCCACTGGGTCAACGCCGGCCTGTTCGGTGTCCTCATCGTGACCGCGGCGATCATGTACGTCGGGCCGCTGACCGCCCTTGTCGGCCGGCGTGAGCTCATCCGCTACCTGCACGTGGTCACCGGCCTGGCCCTGCCGTTCCCCGTGCTCGCCGCCCGGCTGGGCCCGTGGCGCCGGGCGTTCACCGCCGACGTACGGGCGCTGGCCCGCTTCGACGAGGAGGACCGGCGGTGGCTGCGGTCGCTCGGCCGCGCCAAGGACGTTCGCATGGGCAAGTTCCACCCTGGCCAGAAGCTGAACGCGGCGTTCACGCTCGGATCGATCGCCGTGATGCTGGCGACCGGGATGGTGATGCACTGGTTCCGGTTCTTTCCGGTCGAGTGGCGGACCGGCGCCACGTTCGTCCACGACTGGTTGGCCATCACCCTCGGTGTCGTGATCGTGGGCCACCTGAAGATGGCCTTCGCTGACGCCGACGCCCGCCGCGGTATGCGGGAGGGGTGGGTGCCGACCGCCTGGGCCCGCCGGCACCGGCCCAAGTGGTACGAGGAGGTGACCGGCCACGCCGCCCAACCGGGGCGCGGCAGCCGTCCTACAGAGACCGGCTAGACAGGACGCGTGCTCGCGGCCATCTCCTACGACCCGATCGTGCGGATCGAGATCGGGCCGCTCGCGGTCAGCCCGCACGGGATCTTCATCGCCATCGGGTTCATGGTCGGCGCCTGGTTCATGCTCCCGGAGTCTCGCAAGCGGGGCATGCCCGACGACCAGATCTACCCGCTCTTCACCCTGGCCGCCATCGGGTCGCTGGTCGGGGCGCGGGTCGCCTACGTCGCCAACCACCTCGGCGACTACCTCTCGTCCCCGCTCGAGATCCTCCTGGTGTGGGAGGGCGGGATCTCCCTGCTCGGGGGCTTCTTCGGCGCCATCGCCTTCGCCATGCCCCGGATGCGTCGAGAAAAGCTGTCGTTCTGGAAGGTGATGGACGCCGCCGCTCCCGGCATGGCACTCGGAGTCGTGGTTGGCCGCATCGGTGACCTGATCATCGCCGACCACCTCGGGAAGACCACGTCGTTCTTCCTGGGCTACCGCTGCCCGCCGCTGGGGGTGGAGACGGGCTCGCCGTGCGCCCCGACCGACCTGGTCAGCCGCACCCCGGGCGCCGTGGTCCACCAGACCGCCCTGTACGACATGATCCTGGCCGCGGTCCTGCTGGCGATCCTTCTGCGGCTGCGCCGGAAGGAGCGCTTCGACGGGTTCCTCATCCTCGTCTTCGGGCTCGGGTACGGCATCAACCGCATCATCGAGGACTTCCTCCGGGAGGACACCCGCCGGCTCGGTCTGACGGCCAGCCAGTGGACCGCCATCATCACCGTCTGCCTGTGCCTGTACGTGCTGGCCGTCTTGCGGCGGACACCGAAGTGGGGGAGGTGGGACGAGACGCCCGCGGCGGCGTCTACCGTGAGTGAGGAGGACCACGGCCCCGGGCCGTAGTCGACACGCCGACGAGAGGACACTGCAGTGGAGATCCGCATCGGGGTCACCTATTCGCCCAAGGAGATCGAGATCGACCTGGCCGACGACGACTCGGCGGGCGACGCGCTGGTCGAGCAGATCAGCGCCTCCGTCGGCGAGGAGGGGTCGATGCTGTGGCTCACCGACAAGAAGGGCCGGCGCGTCGGCGTGCCCACGGCCAAGCTGGCCTACGTCGAGATCGGCGCACCCCGCAACGAGCGACGCGTCGGGTTCACGCCGTCGATCGCCACGACGAGCCCGTGACCGTCCTGTTGGGGTGACGGAGCTCCTCGACCGCCGGCTGCTGTTCGTCACCGGCAAGGGGGGAGTGGGCAAGAGCACCGTCGCCGCCGCCCTGGCCCTGCTCGGCGCCACCCGGGGCCGGCGCACCCTCGCCTGCGAGGTCGACGACAAGGGTGACCTGGCCGACTTCTACGAGACGTCGCGCCCGTCGTTCGAGCCCCACAAGGTGGCCTCGAACCTTTGGGTGATGACCATCGACACCGAGGCGTCGCTGCGGGAGTACCTCCATCTGCAGCTGCGCCTGCCCAACATCGCTCGTCTCGGACCGCTGGCACGCGTGTTCGACTTCGTGTCCAGCGCGGCACCCGGGGTGCGGGAGATCCTCACCGTCGGCAAGATCGCCTGGGAGGTGCGCGAGCGCCACTACGACCTCGTGGTCGTCGACGCCCCGGCCACCGGCCACATCGTCGGCCAGCTGACCGCGCCCCAGGCGATCAACGACATGGTGCGAGTCGGCCAGGTGCGGGAGCAGACCGGCTGGCTCGCCGACCTGCTCGCCGACCCGGCGACGACCGGCCTCGTCGTCGTGACCACGCCGGAGGAGATGCCGGTCAACGAGACCATCGAGCTGGTGGGCAAGGTCCGGTTCGAGACGAAGATCGACGTGGCTGCGATCGTGGTCAACCGGGTGCTGCCCGAGCTGTTCAGCGGCGTCGACGAGACCATCTTCGAGCGGTTGAGCGAGCCGGCGATCTCCGACCGGCTGGCCGACGCGGTCCGGGGGCCGGTCGCCCCGGTGCTGGAGGCGGCCCGACTGGCCGTCACGCTGCGCCGGACGCGGGCCGGCCACCTCGATCACCTTCGGTCGTCGCTCGACCCCGCCGTCCCGCTGCTGTACGTGCCGTACCTGTTCACCCGTGGTCACGGGCTGCGCACCACCGGCCAGGTCGCCGAGGCGCTCAGCGCCGAGCTGGGGTACTGATGCATGCCCGCACAGGGGTCCGGCTCGCCGGTGGGGCAGGGGCCCCCACTGGCACTGGCGGCCTGCCTCCGTGGCCACCGGAGGCGCCGTGTCCGAAGGACCCGGGTGCCCGGCGGCGGCAACGATGACCGCCTCCCTCGAGCAGCTCCTGGCGGCCAAGGAGATCGCCATCTGCTGCGGCGCGGGCGGCGTGGGCAAGACCACGACGGCGGCGGCGGCCGCGGCCATGGCCGCGGTGTCGCTGGGCGGCAAGGTGCTGGTCCTCACCGTGGACCCGGCGCGCCGGCTCGCCGACGCCCTGGGCATGGAGGAGCTGGGCAACACCGAGGTCCGGGTGCCCGACTCGGTGATGAAGGCCGCCGGCGTGGAGCCCCGGGGTGAGCTGTGGGCGGCGATGCTCGACGCCAAGCAGTCGTGGGACGAGCTGGTCCGCCGGCACGCCCCCAACCCCGGCACCGTCAAGCGGATCCTGGAGAACCCCCTCTACGAGAACATCTCCGGGCGCTTCGCCGCCGGGAACGAGTACATCGCCATGGAGCGGCTGTACGAGATCCACCGCGCCGGCGCGTACGACCTGATCGTCGTCGACACCCCGCCCACCCGCCACGCCCTGGACTTCCTCGAGGCGCCGGACCGCATGGCCGACTTCTTCTCGAGCCGGCTGTTGCGCTGGCTCACCGCCCGGTCGCGGATGGTGAACCTGGCCAGCCGGCCCTTCTACCAGGTCGCCGACCGGGTGCTGGGCAGCCAGTTCCTTCAGGACATCGCCGAGTTCTTCCTGCTGTTCCAGACCATGTACGAGGGTTTCGTCGAGCGCTCGCACGCGGTCAAGCGGCTCGTCCACGGCCGCCGGACCACCTTCATCGTGGTCACCGCCCTGGAGGCGACGCCGTTGCGCGAAGCCGAGTTCTTCATGGACGCCCTCGGCCGCATGGGCCTGCACGCCGGCGCACTGGTGCTCAACAAGGTGCTCCCCGGCTACTTGCTCGACGCCGGCGCCACGCGGGTGGCCGGGCGTCTCCGCGCCGACGGCGCGGCCCTGGCCGCCGCCCTGGGCCCCGACGCCGGCGACCCGGCGGTGGTCGCTCGGGTGCTCCGGGAGGTCGGCGAGAGCTTCCTCAACTTCGGCGTGGTGGCCAAGCGGGAGGCAGAGCAAAGGGCGGAGCTGGCGACTCGCCCCGACATCGTGGTCGCCGTCCCGTTCTTCGACACCGACATCTACGACCTCGGCGGCCTCCTGCGGCTGGGCCGAGTCCTGTGGGCGGCGCCCTAGGGAAATTCGCGGCGGCCGGCGCCGCCGCCGGGGTAGACCGGGCCCATGGGGTGGACGATCCGGGCCGCGGAGGACGACGACATCCCGGCGCTGGTCCGGGCTGACTGGGCCGCCTTCGGCGGGCAGCCGAGCGAGACGCATATCGAGGCGGCCCGAGACTTCCTGGAGGTCGAACGGGCGCTGGTGGCCGAGGACGGCGACCGGGTGGTGGGCGCCGGCGCCGCACTAGGGCTCGAGCTCACCGTGCCCGGGCCGGTGACCGTGCCGACCGCCGGCGTCACCTACGTCGGGGTGATGCCGACACACCGCCGCCAGGGGATCCTCACCGCCCTCATGGCTCGGATGGCCGACGACGCCCGCCGGCGCGGTGAGCCGCTCGCCGCCCTCCTCGCCTCGGAGAGCACGATCTACCGCCGCTTCGGGTACGGCACGGCGGTCATGGCCAGTGCGGTCGAGCTCGACGGTGCTCACGCCCGGCTGCGCCGCCCACCGGAGGTCGCCGGGCGAGTTCGGATACTCGAAAGAGACGAGATGGAGGCCGTGCTTCCGGAGATCCACGACCGCTACAGGCGACAGCAGCCGGGCGAGGTGTCGCGAACGCCCGGCTGGTGGAAGCGCCACCTGAACGACCCCGAAGATCGGCGGGGCGGCGCCGGCCCGCGGTTCGCGGCCGTCTGGGAAGGCGGCGAGGGGTTCCTCACCTACCGCGTCACCCAGAAATGGGACGACGGCCTGCCCGGCGGCACCCTCAACGTCGAGAACCTGGTCGCGGTCAGCCCCGAGGTGCGGGCCGGCCTCTGGCAGTTCTGCTTCGGCATCGACCTCATCCGCGTGGTCAAGGCGTTCGTGGCTCTCGACGACCCCCTCCGCTGGATGTTGGTCGACCCCCGCCGGCTGCGGACGACGAGCGTCACCGACTTCCTGTGGGTCAACCTTCTCGACGTCGAGGCCGCCCTCTCGGCCCGCACGTACACCTCCGACGTCGGCCTTGTGCTCGAGGTCGCCGGCGACGGCCGGTACCGCCTCGCCGGTGGCGTGTGCCGGCGCACCGACGACCTTCCCGATCTGGCTCTGGAGGCGCCCGACCTCGGCGCTGCCTACCTCGGCGGTGTGCGGTTCACCACCCTGGCCCGAGCCGGCCTGGTGACCGAGCTGACCCCCGGCGCCCTGGCCCGGGCCGACGCCCTGTTCGCCACCGCCGCAGGGCCGATCTCCACGACGGGCTTCTGACCTAGAGTCGCCCCCATGGCCGCCTTGGCCGAGCTGGCACGCTCGATCGGACTCGAGACCCCGGCCATCGCCCACCTCCAGCGCCTGACGGCGACGTGGGGCCTCCTGTCGGACCTGTCCTTCTCCGACCTCCTGCTCTACGCGCCGACGACGCCGGGCGACCTCTCCACGTTCACCATCCTCGGCCAGGTTCGGCCCACCACCAGCCAGACGCTCTATCTCGACGACGAGGTCGGCCGCGACGTGAGCGCCGACGACGTCCCCCTGGTGGCCCGGGCCTGGCAGCTCGCGGAGATCATCGACGGCGAGGCGAGCGTGCAGGCGCGGGGCGAGATCGCCACCGTCCAGTGCATCCCCGTGCGCTGGAAGGAGTCGATGATCGCGGTGATGCTTCGGGCGGCAGCGCCCCTGGTGGGCCGGCGGCCGGGCGAGCTCGAGCGGGTGTACGTCGAGATGTTCGACGGCTTCGCCCGCATGATCACCGTGGGCGACTTCCCCTTCGGCGCCGAGGAGACCGAGGTCGACGAAGCGCCACGGGTGGGCGACGGGGTGGCCCGCCTCGACGCCTCGGCCCGGGTCGACTTCGCCTCCCCGAACTTCGTCTCCGCCCTCCACCGCATGGGCATCCACGGCAACACCCAGGGGGCGCGCCTGGGCGAGCTCGGCTTCGACGAGTCGCCGGTGCGGGCCGCGTTCGCCATCGGGCTGCCCATCACCCAGGAGATCGAGCGGCGCGACGTCGTCGTGCTGCTGCGCTGCATTCCCTTCCTCCAGCACGGGCGGGTACGCGGCGCGGTGGTCCTGCTCCGAGACGTCTCGGACCTCCGCCGGCGCGACCGCCTCCTCGTCTCCAAGGACGCCACCATCCGCGAGATCCACCATCGTGTGAAGAACAACCTGCAGACGATCTCCTCGCTGCTGCGCCTCCACGGCCGCCGCCTGGAGTCGGCGGAGGCCCGGGCCGCGCTGGAGGAGTCCGAGCGGCGCATCCGCTCGATTGCCCTGGTGCACGAGACGCTGTCCGCCGGCGCCAGCCAGGAGGTGGACTTCGGCGACATCGTCCGCCAGCTCGTGCGCATGGTCGGCGAGGGCATCGTCGCCGACGACCGGCCGGTGCGGCTGGTGGTCGAGGGCGAACCGGGCGAGGTCCGGGCCGAGGTGGCCACGCCGCTGGCCCTGGTGCTGACCGAGCTGCTTCAGAACGCGCTCGAGCACGGCTTCCCGCGCGACCGCTACGCCGAGCGGGAGGTGCCGGCCAAGGTGGTCGTGTCGCTCGCCAACGACGGCACCCAGCTGCTCGTGCGGGTGGCCGACAACGGTGTGGGCCTGCCACGCGACTTCACCCTCGAGGGGCCGACGCTCGGACTCACGATCGTCCGGGCCCTGGTGACGACCGACCTGGACGGCATCATCGCCATGGACAGCGACGGAGGCACCGTGGTGGAGGTGAGGGTCCCGGTCGAGCCCTCGGCCACCGCCCTGAGCTGAAAAAACCACTGGGCACAGTTCGGCGTACTAAGTACGATCAGCCTGGAGCTGCAGTCGCTCCAGAAGCCGGGGGGGTTTCCGTGTTCGGTCGTTTCGGCTCGTTGTGCTTCCGTCGCCGACGCCTGGTCGTCGCCCTCTGGTTCGCTTCCCTCATCATCCTCGGCTCGATCTCCGGTGCGGTCGGCACGGCTTTCCAGGACGAGTTCAACCTGCCCAACGTCGAGAGCAAGACGGGCTTCGACATCCTCGAGGAACACTTCGGAGGTCAGGGCACCGGTGTGACCGGCACGATCGTGTTCAGAGCCGACCAAGGCGTCGACGACCCCACCGTACGGCGGGCGATGGAGGACCTCTTCGCCAAGGTGGATGGGCGCGAGAACGTCCGGGTCGGGAGCCCGTACGCCGAGGGCGGCGAGCGCCAGATCGCGCCGCCAACGAGCCCTGAGGCGGGCAGGATCGCCTACGCCGAGCTCGAGATGCCGGCCAACACGTCCTTCGAGATCAGTGCCGCTGTCGCCAAGGAGATCAAGGCCGAGGCCCCCGACATCCCGGGCCTGCAGGTCGAGGTCGGAGGCGCGGCCTTCGCCGAGTTCGCCGAGCCCAGCTCGGAGATCCTCGGCCTGGCCTTCGCCATCGTCATCCTCATCGCCGCCTTCGGGTCGGTCCTGGCCATGGGCCTTCCCGTCGGTGTGGCGTTGGCCGGCATCGGCGTGGGGACGGTGCTCATCGGCCTCACGTCCAACCTGCTGACCCTGCCCGACTTCGCCACCGTCCTCGGCATCATGATCGGTTTGGGTGTCGGCATCGACTACGCGCTGTTCATCGTCACCCGCTACCGGGAGAACCTGCGTCACGGCCACGGCATCCAGGAGTCCGTGACGATCGCCATGGACACCGCCGGCCGGTCCGTCACCTTCGCCGGCACCACCGTGGTCATTTCCCTACTGGGCATGCTGACCATGCAGGTGAGCTTCGTCGGCGGCCTCGCCGTCGGGGCGGCGACCGTCGTCGCCGTGACCGTGATCGCCTCGTTGACACTGCTGCCGGCGCTGCTCGGCTTCGCCGGCCACAAGGTCGAGGTCACCCGCTGGCGGGGGCTCATTGCCGCCGGCCTCGTCGCCGTCGCCCTCGCCGGGGTGGGGCTCGACGTGGCGCCGCTCTTGGTCGGCCTGCCTCTCGCCGCCGTCGTGCTGGTCGCCAGCTTCGCCGTCGCCCCGCTGCGGGGGCAGGTCCGCAGCTTCGGCGACAAGCCCATCAGGGAGACGCTGGCCTACCGCTGGAGCCGCTTCATCCAGCGCCGGCCGTGGCAGACCGCCCTTGGCGGGGCCCTCGCCCTGCTGGTCCTGTCGATCCCGGTGCTCGGCATGCGCCTCGGGTTCGCCGACGAGGGCAACTACGACCGCAAGACGACCACGCGCAAGGCCTACGACCTGCTGGCCCAGGGGTTCGGCCCGGGCTACAACGGCCCCTTCCTCCTCGCCGCCGAGCTGCCCTCGGGCGCGACCCAGGCCCAGCTCCAGGAGATCACCGATGCCGTCGCCGCCGACCCCGGCGTGGCTTTCGTGTCGCCGGCCATCCCCAACGACGAGCAGAGCCCGGCCGCCGCCCTCTGGCGGATGGTCCCGAAGACGGCTCCCCAGGACGCGGCGACCACGGCGACGGTGAACCGCATCCGCGACCGGGTTCTGCCGCCCGTGGAGAACAGCACCGGCCTTGACGTCGCCGTCACCGGCGGGGTGCCCGTGGGCGTGGACTTCTCCAACTACCTGGCCGACCGCCTGCCCCTGTTCTTCAGCGTGGTGCTCGGACTGTCGTTCCTGCTGCTCATGACCGTCTTCCGCTCGGTGCTCGTGCCGCTGAAAGCCGTCCTCATGAACCTTCTGTCCATCGGCGCGGCCTACGGCGTGGTCGTCGCCGTCTTCCAGTGGGGCTGGCTGAGCGACATCACGGGGGTGGAGCCGGCGCCCATCGAGCCCTTCGTGCCCATGATGCTGTTCGCCATCGTGTTCGGACTGTCGATGGACTACGAGGTCTTCCTGCTCTCCCGGGTGCGGGAGGAGTGGGTTCGCACCGGCGACAGCCGGACCTCGGTGGCCGACGGCCTGGCGTCCACGGCCCGGGTCATCTCGGCGGCGGCGGCGATCATGGTGTTCCTGTTCGGCAGCTTCCTGCTGGAGGCCGACCGCATCATCAAGCTGTTCGGCCTCGGCCTGGCGGTGGCCGTGCTGCTCGACGCCACCGTCATCCGCATGCTGCTCGTGCCGGCGACCATGGAGCTCCTCGGCGACAAGAACTGGTGGCTGCCGAAGTGGCTCGACAAGCTCCTCCCCAGAGTCAACGTCGAAGGCGAGCAGCCTGAGGCCGAGAAGGAACTGGAACCCGAGCCGGTCTAGCCGGTGGTTTGCCCGCCGGCGGTGGCGAGAGGTTCAATGCCGGCGGCGGCGAGAAGCCGCCATAGGCGGGCCCCACCCCGCTGCCGGCCAGAGAAGAACGGCGAAAGGCCGCCGGCTCCGCCGGCGGCCTGAAGCGCAACTACCTCGTGGAGCAACCTCTGGTTGCGATCACGATGCCCGGCGACGCCGGGCCAGCCATGCCTTGCGGAGCTTGCGACGCTCCTCCTCGGAGGTCGCACCCCAGACGCCGGCCTCCTGGTTGGTGGCGAGGGCGAACTCGAGGCAGTCGTCGCGGGCCTCGCACTGGCGGCAGACGGCTTTGGCCGCCTCGATCTGGTCGAGCGCGGGGCCGGTGGTGCCCACGGGGAAGAACAGATCCGGATCGGTGTCCCTACAAGATGCGCGCCGGCGCCAATCATCGACGTCCCACTCGTACGGGCGATTCCAGATGAGAGCCACAGCACCTCCTCCCGCTCATTGCGGCTAGGAATTTGTGAAAGCATTCACAAACTACGAGCCAGTTGTGCGACGCAGTTCTGTGAAGGGGCTCTCAGGTCAGGATACTGCCAGCTTCCCCGCCGGGACAAGGGTTTGTGAAACCTTTCTCAAACTCCTTGGGGGACGATGAGGCGGACGTTGGCCTCGCCGTGGGTGACCGTCAGCGTCTCGACCCGGCCCAGGTAGTCGCCGTCGACCTGGTGGGGGAAGGGCTTGTGACCACGGAAGGTGACCGACTCGAGGTCCGTGCGGTAGTCCACGTTCTTGTTCCGCCGAAGCATCTCGCCCGATCCAAGGGCCGAGCCGAACAGCACGATCAGGGTGCGGACGTTGAGCTTCTTCGTCGTCACCGTGACCAGCCCACGTTCGGGGCCGGTGTCGGGCGTCACCGAGAGTGGGCGTCGGCCGAGGTAGGTGTAGGGGTTGGTGTTGAGGCAGATGGTGAAGAACCCGTCCTCGACGCTGGTGCCGTCGGGGAGGTCGAGGGCGAAGCTCGGCTGGCGGCGGTCGTAGTGCTTGAAGTAGGTGGAGAACGACGAGTACACGAAGATGGCCTGGCCGATCTTGCGTTTCAACGACGAACGCCGCTCGACCTGGGCCACCACCTCGGCGTCGTAGCCCACACCGAGGTGGAACAGGAAGTGGCGCCCGTTCACGGTGCCCAGGCTGAACGTCCGCGACGATTCCGGCCGCTCGAGGGCGTCCCGTAGCTGGATCGCGGCCCGCGGTGTCCTGGGTGACATGCCGATCGTCCGGGCGAAGACGTTCGTCGACCCCCCGGGAAGGGCGGCCAGGGCGGTCGACGTGCCGGCCAGACCGTTGGCCGCCTCGTTCAAGGTGCCGTCGCCCCCGAGCACGACCACGGCCTCGAACCCGTCGGCGGCCGCCTGGCGGGCCAGGCCGGTGGCGTCGTCGCGCTTGGTGGTCTCGACCGTGGTGACGTCGTGGTCGGGGACCAGCGCGGAGTTGGCGGCCATCCGGCTCTTCCAGTCCACCGACGACGCCGACGGGTTGATGAGCAGCATCAGCTTCATGGGACCACTTTCCCTTCGGGACAGTGGTCCCATGATTGCCGGTGCCTACGGCCTCCTGGGCCGTTCACGACTCGTCCTCGGCTTGGGTGCGGAGCTGGGCCAGAGCTCGGGCGAGCAGGCGGGACACGTGCATCTGGCTGATCCCGAGGCGGGCGGCGATCTCGGATTGGGTGAGGCCCTCGAAGAACCGCAGGTGCAGGATCATCCGCTCCCGCGGAGGGAACTGGGCGATGAGGGGGGAGAGCGTGACCCGGTGCTCGCTGTCGATCAGGGCCTGGTCCTCCTCGCCCAGCTCGGCCGACAGCGACATCTCCTCGTCGTTGCCGGAAGGGGCGTCGAGGGAGGTGAAGCGGTAGGCATGGCCGGCCTCGATGGCCTCGAGCACCTCCTCTTCCGACACGGCCGCCGCCTGGGCGATCTCGCCGATGGTGGGCGACCGCCCGAGCTCCTGGGAGAGCATGCTGACCACGCTGCCGAGGCGGAGGTGGAGCTCCTGCACCCGCCGGGGCACCCGCACCGCCCAGCCCTTGTCCCGGAAGTGGCGCTTCAGTTCTCCGACGATGGTCGGCGTGGCGTACGTGGAGAACTCCAGGCCCCGTTCCGGGTCGAAGCGGTCGACGGCCTTGAGCAGGCCGAGGGCCGCCACCTGCACCAGGTCGTCAAGGGGCTCGCCACGATTGGTGAACCGCCGGGCCAGGTATTCGGCCAGGCCCATGTGGGCGGTGACCAGCTCGTCGCGCAGCGACCGGTCACGGCTCTTGGCGTAGTCGTGGAACTTGCGGCGGAGCTCCTCGCGCTCCTTGTTGTCGAAGGCCATCAGCGCTGCCCTATGCAGTCCTGTGCCGCTTCACCAGCCGGAATCGCGGGCCCTCCTCGCCCGCGGACAGCTCACATTCGTCGACCACGGCTGCGAGGATCTGCTTCGAGAGGGCGGAGACGACTGGTTCGTTGCCAAGGCCGTCGGAGAACCGCCCGCTGCCCTCCACGGCGAGCTGGTCAGCGTCGAGGAGGTAGCGCAGGGCGATCGTGCCCGAGCGGGTACGCCCGCCGACCATCGAGAAGCACACCTCGTCGATGGCGATGCGGAGGTCCTCCACCTCGTCGAGGGTGAAGCCGACCCTGCTGGCCACGCCGGCGGCCATGATGCGGGAGATCCGTAAGAACTCCGGTGCCGCTGGCACCTCGAGTCGGACCTCTCCCTTCGTCACGACCCCTGACCGTAGTGGCCGCCTGGCGCGAATTCGAAAAGCATCTAGACGAGCGGCCAGGGATAGGCCCGGGCCGACGTCATCCGGGGGAACGTGGGCCGGCGCACCACCCCGGCGGCCCGGGAGCTCAGGGCCTCGATCTCCTCGGGCGCCAGCAGGGCGCCGAGCTCAGCGGGCGGGGCCACGGCCAGGCGGGCGACGTCGTCCAGCCGCCCGGCAGGCACGGGCTGGCCGGCGAAGTCCCAGATCACCGTGCGGAGCTTGGGCTCGTCGTGCAGGCACAGGCCGTGGTCGATGGCCCAGACCCAACCGTCCTCGCCCAGCAGGCAGTGGCCGCTCTTGCGGTCGCCGTTGTTGACGACGAGGTCCAGCAGGCAGATGGTCCTGAGGGCGTCGTGCAGCTCCGGGCGCTCGAGCAAGGTGAAGTAGTGCTCCTGAAAGTGGGCGGGCACGAAGCGCTGGAGCGAACCCTCGCCGAACGGACCGTCTTCGCGAAGCACCGTCTCGGGCACCACGCCCCAGCCCAACGCTTCGGAGACGACGTACACGGCGACCTCCCGCCGGTAAAGGCCGCTCGGGTAGTCCCAAAGAGGACGCTCGCCGCGGAGCGGCTTGTAGATCGCGGCACCCTCCTCGCCGTCCAGGCAGAGGTGTACCAGGTAGGTGCCGTTGGAGCTCCAGGGCATCCGTCCCTTGACCTCTATCTCCCCCCGCCGGAGGAGCTCTAGTGTTCCCGGTGGCCGTTCAGGCGGGGGCACGTGTGGCCTCCGGGGTCGAGGGGCTGCCCGCACAGCGGGCACGGGGGCCGGCCGGCGGCCACCGCCTCCGCGCCCCGCACCGACAGGGCGGCCACCTGCTCCCGGGTGGCGGTGATCCGGGCGCGTGCCGCCTCCTCACCTTCCTCGACGAGCTCCTCGGCCATGATGACCACCCGGTCGGCTTCCTCGTCGTAGCTGACGCCGAGCGACGCCACCACCCACTCGGCCACCACGGGTTCGATCAGGTCCATGCCCGTCGAGGGGATCTCGCCCGGCGGCGGCATGTCCGCCAGCATGCCGGCCAGGTACGCCACCAACGCGGCGACCTGGTTCTTCTCCAGTCGCAGTGACACCACCTGGGCGCCGTGGCCGACCTGCAGGTAGAAGACCCGCTTGCCGGCGGGGCCGACGGCGCCGGCCGTCAGGTGGTCGACCTCGGGGATCTCGAAGGAGGAGCTCACTGTGTGCTCACGACGGCGGAGGCGCCGGCCCCTCGCCGACGGAGTTGACGGAGAGGACGGTGGGCCCGCCGTCGCCGTAGGCGACGGCGGTCACCGAGCAGGGGGAGATGACGATGCGCTGGAACAGGTCGAGGTGGGTGCCGAGGGCGTGAGCCACCGCCGCCTTGATGGTGTCGGCGTGGGAGACGGCCACGATCGTCTGTCCGGGGTGGGCGTGGCGCAGCCGCTCGAGGGCCGAGACGGTGCGGGTCTGCATCTCGACGAACGACTCGCCCCCCGGGAAGCGGAACCCGCTCGGGTAGGAGTGGACGATCTTCCACTCCGGCGTCTTGGCGACGGCCTTCAGCTCCTGGCCCGTCCAGTCGCCGATGTCGGCCTCGAGGAGGCCCTTGTCGGTCCTGACCTTGAGGCCCAGGGCGGCGGCGATGAACCGCGCCGTCTCCTTGGTCCGCTCGAGCGGTGAGGCGTAGATGGCGTCGACCTCGAGCTTGGGCTGGTCGGCCAGCCGCCGGCCCACGGCCTCGGCCTGGGCCCGGCCTGTGTCGGACAGGTGCAGGCCAGGGGCACGGCCGGGGAGCAGCTTGCCGGTGGTGGGCGTCTGACCGTGCCGCACGAGCAGCACGACGGTGGGGCGCGGGCGGGCCGGTTTCCGGGGCATGAGGAGGCAGCCAACCTACCCTGCAATGCCGATGGACTCGCTGGACCGGGTGACGGACGAGGTGGTCAACTGCCGGGCCTGCCCGCGGCTGGTCGCGTGGCGTGAGCTGGTGGCGGCGGAGAAGAGGGCGTCGTTCCGCGACGAGGTCTACTGGGGTCGGCCGGTGCCGGGGTTCGGCGACCCCGCCGCCTCGCTGCTGGTCGTGGGGCTGGCCCCCGCGGCCCACGGTGGGAACCGGACGGGGCGGGTGTTCACCGGTGATCGCTCGGGCGACTGGGTGTTCCGGGCCCTGTGGCGGGCCGGCTTCGCCAACCAACCCACCAGCGTCAGCGCCGACGACGGGCTGCGGCTGAGGGGTGCCTGGGTCGCAGCTGTGGTCCGCTGCGCCCCGCCGGCCAACAAGCCCACCCCCGAAGAACGGAACCGCTGTGTCCCGTACCTGGCGCGCGAGCTGGCGTTGCTCACCAACCTGCGGGCCGTCGTCGCCCTCGGCCAGTTCGCCTACGACGCCGCCTGCCGGCTCTTCGCCGTCCGCCCCCGCCCGCGGTTCGGCCACGGCGTCGAGGTACCGCTGCCCGGCGACCGCACGCTGGTGTGCTCGTACCACCCCAGCCAGCAGAACACCTTCACCGGCACCCTCACCGAGCCGATGTTCGACGCCGTCTTCAGCCGCGCCCGCGAGCTGGCGGGCCCTTAAGCGGTGTGCAGGGCGGCGCGGGCCGCGCCGACCACGTAGAGCGACCCCGTGACGTGGACGAGGTCCTGCTCGCCGGCCAGAGCCAGGGCGGTGGCCACGGCCTCGCCGACCGAGGCCGTCTCCTCGGCGTCGGTGCCGAGGGCCCGGGCCGCGGCGGCCACCTCGGCCGGCGGCAGGGCCCGAGGCGACGGTGGGGGGCAGGCGACGACCAGGCGGGCCCGGCCGGCGTCGAAGCACTGGAGCATCTCGATCGGGTCTCGGCCCTGGAGCATGCCGATGACCAGTACCCGGCCGCTCACCGCCGGCCCGAACGCCTCGTCGAGGGCGGCGGTGGCGGCCAGGGCGCCGGCAGGGTTGTGGGCGCCGTCGAGCACGGTGACGGGATGGCGGCTCACCACCTCCAAGCGGCCGGGAAGCTGGAGACCGGCGAACGCCTCAGCCACGACCTCGGGCGCCAGCGGGGCGCCGAAGAAGGCCTCCACTGCGGCCAGGGCCGCGGCGGCGTTGTCACCCTGGTAGGGGCCGTGGACGGGCAGGTAGACGCCTTCGTACGCGGCGGCGGGGGTGTACAGGTCGACGACGCGCCCGTCGTGGGCCAGGCGGTTGGCGCCGCAGCGGAACTCCGTCCCCTTCACCCACAGCTCCGCGGCGCCGGCCGCCTCGAAGATCGTCCGGAGGGAAGGGTTGGTCTCGCCCAGCACGAACGTGGCCCCCGGCTTCACGATGCCGGCCTTCTCGGTGGCGATGTCGGTGAGGTGGGGGCCGATGGTCTCGGCGTGGTCGAGGCTGACGTTCGTGAGCACGGCCACCTGGGCGTCGGCCACGTTGGTGGCGTCCCAGCGCCCGCCCAGGCCCACCTCGACCACGGCCACGTCGACGGCCACGTCCGCGAACCAGCGGAACGCCGCCGCGGTCAGGATCTCGAAGTGGGTGGGTGGTGACTCCAGCAGCCGCTCGAGGTGGGCCACGGCGCCGATGACGTCGGCCAGGTCGTCGTCGGGGATGGGGTCGCCGTTCCACGCCATCCGCTCGTTGACCCGCTCGAGGTGGGGACTGGTGTAGGTGCCCGCCCGCAGCCCTCTGGCCACGAGGAGGGCGGTGACCATGCGGGCCACCGACCCCTTCCCGTTGGTGCCGGTGATGTGGATGACGGGGTAGCTGTGCTGGGGGTCGCCCATCAGCTCCATGAGCCGGCGTACCCGGTCGAGGCGGCGCGCCGCGGCCCGAGGGGCCACCTCCCGTTCCAGGTTGACGTGCCCGGCGAGATACTCGAGCGCCTCCGCTAACTCCACGGGCGCGAGTTCACTACCCGGCGGCGTGTGTCGCCGCGACGGGGCACGGGCCCCCGTCGGCACTGGCGGGCGCGGTGCGAAGCACCCGGGTGCCCGCCGGCAACTAAGAGGCCAGCTTGTGGCGGCCGACGTCGACCAAGTGGTCGGCCTGGATCCTGGCCAAGTCCGCGGTGTACGCCGCTCGGCGGCCAACCTTCCTGGCCGTGCGCTTGCCCCGGCGCTGGGCGTCCTTCGCCGCGTGCATCGCCGCCTTGCGGGCCTTGCGCGACTGCTTCTCGATGGCGGGCCGGGCGGCGCGGGCCGCCTCGGCCAGCGCCCCGGCACTGACCATGGAGGCCAGCTTCATCCGCTTCTTGAGCTTGCGCTTCGAGCGGCGCTCGAACCCGAAGCCGACCAGGCCGCCGGCCAGGGCGCCGGCGCCGGCCCCCTTGGCCGCCTGCACCGGCAGGTCGCCGGAGCTCTCACCGCCCCGTGCCTTGGCCGCGGCGGCGGCTGCGCCCAGAACGGCGCCGACCACTGAGTATTTGATCGCTTTGCCCATGGCGCGAGCGTAGCCCGGAGGCCTTCGCCCTCGTTCGCTCCGCTCCGGTCGGCCGAGATGATCGCGCTGCGTAGCCGGCGGAGCCGGCCACCGGCGCTAGGACGCGGCGCGGCGGGGGCGGTTCGCCGGGCGGGACGGCTCGGTACGGGGCACGAGGGTGGGGTTCACCTTCTGCATGACCACGGAGCGGTCGATGACGCACTTGCCGATGTCCTGGCGGCTGGGCAGGTCGTACATCACGTTGAGGAGGACCTCCTCGAGGATGGCCCGCAGGCCCCGGGCGCCGGTGCCCCGCAAGAGGGCCTGCTCGGCGATGGCCTCCAGGGCGTCGGAACTGAACTCCAGCTCGACGTCGTCCAGCTCGAAGATGCGGTGGTACTGCTTGACCAGGGCGTTCTTGGGCTCCATCAGGATGCGGACCAGCGCGTCCTGGTCGAGGTTGGACACGGCGCCGATGACGGGGAGCCGGCCCACGAACTCGGGGATGAGGCCGAACTTGAGCAGGTCTTCGGGCAGGACCTGCGACAGGATGGCCCCCACGTCCTTGTCGTTGCGCCGGCGGAGGTCGGCGCCGAAGCCGACACCCTTGGAGCCGATGCGGCTCTCGATGATCTTGTCGAGGCCGGCGAAGGCACCACCGCAGACGAAGAGGATGTTGGTGGTGTCGATCTGGATGAACTCCTGGTGGGGGTGCTTGCGGCCCCCCTGGGGCGGCACGGAGGCGGTGGTGCCCTCCAGGATCTTGAGCAGGGCCTGCTGCACGCCCTCGCCGGAGACGTCACGGGTGATCGACGGGTTCTCGCTCTTGCGGGCGATCTTGTCGATCTCGTCGATGTAGATGATGCCGGTCTCGGCCTTCTTGACGTCGTAGTCGGCGGCCTGGATCAGCTTGAGCAGGATGTTCTCGACGTCCTCGCCCACGTAGCCCGCCTCGGTCAGCGCAGTGGCGTCGGCGATGGCGAAGGGGACGTTGAGCATGCGGGCCAGGGTCTGGGCCAGGAGGGTCTTGCCGCAGCCCGTGGGGCCCAGCAGGAGGATGTTCGACTTGGCCAGCTCCACCTCGGAGTCGGAGGCGCTGCCGACCTGGACGCGCTTGTAGTGGTTGTAGACGGCGACCGAGAGGATCTTCTTGGCCTGGTCCTGGCCGATGATGTAGTCGCTCAGGAACTCGTGAATCTCATGGGGCTTGGGCAGCTCGTCGAAGCGGACCTCGGAGGTCTCCGAGAGCTCCTCCTCGATGATCTCGTTGCAGAGATCGATGCACTCGTCGCAGATGTAGACGCCCGGCCCTGCGATGAGCTTCTTGACCTGCTTCTGCGACTTCCCGCAGAACGAGCACTTCAGCAGCTCTCCGCCGTCCCCGAACTTCGCCACGTGGTTCTGCCCCTCTCAGCCGACGCCCGCGACCTGCGGCACCTGGGCCAGCTCGCGGGTCAGGATGACTTCGTCGACGATGCCGTAGTCCTTGGCCTCGTCGGCGTTCATGATGAAGTCGCGGTCAGTGTCCTTGCGGATCTTCTCCATGGTCTGACCCGTGTGGTGGGCCAGGACCCGCTCCAGGAGCTCCCGCATGCGGGTGATCTCCTTGGCCTGGATCTCGATGTCGGAGGCCTGGCCACCGGCGCCGCTGTAGGGCTGGTGGATCAGGATCCGAGCATGCGGGAGGCAGTGGCGCTTGCCCTTCGTGCCCGCCGCCAGCAGCACGGCGGCCGCCGAGGCGGCCTGGCCCATGCAGTAGGTGGCGATCTCGGGCTTGATGAACTGCATGGTGTCATAGATGGCGAACAGGCCGGTGATCTCCCCGCCCGGGGAGTTGATGTACAGGTTGATGTCCTTGTCCGCGTCCTCGGACTCGAGGTGCAGGAGCTGGGCCATGATCAGGTTGGCGACCGTGTCGTCGATCGGCGTGCCCAGGAAGATGATGCGGTCCTTGAGCAGGCGTGAGTAGATGTCGAAGGCCCGTTCGCCCCGGTTCGTCTGCTCGATGACCGTGGGGACGATGTAGTTGTAGATTTCCTGGTCGCTGCGGGCCTCGGCTACGCCTCGGTCCTCGCTCAGTGGCTCGATCACTGGGTCTCCTCTGCCTGCGGCACGGCCTCGGCGTCAGGTTCGGGGCTGTCGAAGCTGGGGGGCGCCAATTGCGACCGGTCGATGACCTGACCCTCCTCGTCGACGAACTCGGTGTGGGCTATCAGCCACTCCAAGGCCTTGGTCTTCCTGATTCCCGAGCGTACCGCGGGCAGCTGGTCTTCGTTCTCGAGCTGCCTGCGCACGGTCACCGGGTTCTTCTTCTGCTGGCGGGCCAGGTCGACGATCTCCTGCTCGACCTCTTCGTCACTGACCTCGACCCCCTCGGCCTGGGCCACGGCCTTCAGCCCGAGGTCGGCCTTGACCGCGTTGGTGGCCTCGGTGCGCAGCTCGGCGACGAACTGCTCCTGGCTCTCACCCAGGCTCTCGAGGAAGCCGGCGATGTCGACGCCCTGGTGGCTGAGGCGGTGGGAGAGCGACTGAAGGCGGCGCTCCATCTCCGGGCCGACCAGGGCCTCGGGGATCTCGTCGTCGACCAGCTCGACCAGGGCCTCGACCACCTTGTCGCGTACCTGGAGGGCGGCCTCCAGCTTGCGCACCGCCTCCATCTCCTGGCGGTACTTCGCCCGCATCTCCTCGACGGTCTCGAACTCCGTCTCCGCCGCCACCCACTCGTCGGTGAGCTCGGGGAGGACCTTCTCCCGCACGTCCTTGACCAGGACCTGGAACGTCACGTCGCCCACCTGGGGGTGGTGGACGTCGAACTTGAGGATGTCGCCGGCCTTCGCGCCCCGGAGGTTGTCGTCGAGCTCCGGCGTCACCCCGCCGCTGCCGACTTCGTAGGAGAAATCCTCGACGACGCTCGACTCGCTGCCCTGGGAGATGGTGCGGTCGATGAGGACGTGGTCGCCGTCCTGGGCGGGCCGGCTCACCGAGGTCAGCTCGGCGAAGGCGCCCCGGGCCTGGTCGACCCGGCGCTCGACGTCGTCCTCGCTGATCTCCAGACTGGGCAGGACGACCCTCAGCCCGCCGTAGCCGGCCACCGACACCGTCGGCATGATCTCCACCACGGCGTCGAAGGCCATGGTGGGATCGGTGTCGGTCGAGGTGATGTCTATCTCCGGAGCGGCGATCGGCTCGATGTCGTTCTCGCGCAAGGCGCGCTCGTAGTAGCCGGGGAGCGCGTCGCGGATGGCCTCCTGGCGGGCGACGTCGAGCCCCACCCGGGCCTCCACGAGCCGGCGTGGGGCCTTGCCGGGCCGGAACCCCGGGATGCGGACCTCCCGGGCGATCTTGCGGAAGGCGGCGTCGATCGCCGTCCCGAACTCGCTCTCGTCGAGCTCGACGGAGAGTTTGACCTTGTTGCCCTCGAGGGGCTCGACGATGGTTTTCACGGCGTGGCGATTCTAGGCCGGGTGCCACCCTGCCCCGCCGCCTAACTTGGCCCGGTGCCCGACGAACGCGAGCCGATCGCCGAGACGGACAACCCGGCCTTCGACAACGCCATGATCGAGATCGGCGTGCTCGGCGGCGTCATCCTCCTGCTGTCCTCGGCCAGCTTCCTCGTGCGACGGAAGGAGCGGGAGCCCGAGGAGGAGGAAGAAGCCGCCCACGGGTGACGCCTCTCGGGCCGGGCGGCCGGCCGTTCCGGGGCCTGCGAGTCCTTCCGCTGCTGGCGAGCCTCGGCGCTCTTCCCGCCAACGCCCTGATCCTCCTGTCCGACCGGGCGCCCGGGCTGCTGCGCCGGCTGTCGGTGCGAGTCGACGCCGGCGTGCAGCGCGCCGCGGGCGCGGCCGGGGTCGACGTGCCGGGCAACCCCGTCCGCGGCCCCCGGTCGGACTTCGACATCCACGTCGTCATCTGGGCCGTCGCCGCCTTGCTGGTGGGGCTGGCGGCTTGGTCGTGGCTGTCGCTGTTGATGGCCAGCACGACGGTGTTCGCCATCAGCGTGGCGCTGGAGATGGCCCAGGGCGCCTACTCACGCTCCCGTAGCGTCGAGTTCTCCGACATCGTCGGGAACGCGGTCGGTGTCGTCGGCGCGACCGTCGTCGTCGCCGGCTTCTCCCTCGTGTGGATGGCCGGTTCCAGACTGTTCGGGCGCCGGCTTTGAGGCCTGAGATCAGCCCCGGATCTGGACGTTGGGGGTGTTGTTGAGGAAGTACTCGTCGCGGGGCGCGAGGTCGTGGTTGAGGCCGTCGTCCCCGATCCGCCGGACGGTCGAGACCTCTCCCGGCTCGACCGTGGAAAGGAACTCGGTGATCGACGCGGCTTGGGCGGCCGAGAACATCTCCGTGGGCCGGAGGGCCCGGAAGCGCTCGAGCACCGTCGCCCGGTCGAAGACGATCGGCTTCTGGCTGGCCACCATGAACTGCGAGCCGTCGTAGCTGGGGACGACGAAGCGCATGACGTGGGGGAACACCTCGGTGGCGCTGTTGAGCACGCGGGGCGTGGCCAGCCATTGCGAGACCACCCCACCCTCCCGGAGTCGGCTGCGGAGGAGCTCGTAGAACTCCACCGAGTACAGGTTCCCGCTGAAGGCGGCCTGCGGCCGCACGACGTCGACGGTGAGGACGTCGAACCGCTTGTCGGAGGACAGCAGGAACTTCCGGCCGTCGCCGACGTGGATGTCGACCCTCGGGTCGGTCAGGAGGCGCTGCATCTCCACCGCTCCTCGCCGCGCGAGGACCCGAAGGAGGTCCACCTCACCGCCGCAGATCTCCACCACGTCGAGGTGGCCGAGACGCGGGTCCCGCGACATGCCGTAGGGCGTGGCGCCGATGCCCAGGCCCACGGCCATGGCCCGCTGTGGGTCGGGGTGCATCAACGCCGGCAGGAGGCCTACGAGGACGTGGAAGTCGTCGAAGGGGTGGCCGTTCTGGGACGTCGCGTTGATGAACAGGAAGTCCTCGCCCTCCACCTTCTTGAGGGCGTTGACGCACGCCCGGTCCTCGGACAGGACGAAGTCGTCCTGCGGGGCGCTGTGGAAGTAGGCCCACAGGCGGAAGTTCGACGGGAAGACGGCCACCAGTCCCAGGAGCAGGGCGAGGGCTCCGGCGCCCAGGGCCGGCCGGCGGCGTGCCGGCGCCATGGCCGACGCGGCCAGCCCAGGCAGCAGGAGGAGGCCGGCGAGGAGGCGCAGCGTCCCGGAGGTGCCCACGGCGTCGATGAGGACGAAGCCGACGAGGAGGGTACCCGTCACGTTGCCGGCGATGTTGGCGAGCAGCAGGAGGCCGGTCCGCCGGCCGAGGGTGTCGACCCGCTGGGCCACCAGTCGCTGGACGAACGGGAAGGATGCCCCCATGGCCAGCACCGGGGCCCCCATGATGAGGAGCGGCCCGAAGAGGTGGACGAACCCGACGCGCGCCAGCTCCCGTGGCGAGTCGAAGCGGTACCCGCCGACGTTGTAGCCGTCGATGGCGAAGTGGCTCTCGAACGGGCCGTACACGCCCAGGAGCTTGGGCAGCTCGATCAGGGCCAGCGGGCCGAGAAGGGCCAGCACCCCGACGGCGAACTGGATCCCGAGGAACCAACGGTCGGGCCGGTTCGTGCGGCCGACGAACCGGGCGGCGACCGCCGCGCCGGTGCCGAAGAGCAGGAGGTACAAGCAGAGGACGTGGCCGAACGTGTACGAGTTCGACCGCATCAGGGCATCCACCAACCGGAAGAAGACGATCTCCAACCCGAGGGCCACCGCGCCGGTCAGGCCGTAGACGAGGAACCAGGGCCACGTTCGCACGCCTGCGGCCGCCGCGGTGACCGCAGCCGGTGCAGCGGCGGCCGCCTCCGGGGCCCCACCGGTCGCCCGTTTCGCCGTGCGCCAGAGGGTGAGGATGCAGAGCGCGGCCACGAGGTTCAGCGTCCCGGCCAGGCGGACCACGCCCAGGAAGCCCAGGCTGCCGATCAGTATCCACCCGGAGATCCCGGCGCCCAGGCCGGCGCCCAGGGTGTTGGCCGCGTACAGGCGTCCGACGAGCGGGCCGGCCTCCTCGATCCGGTCGACGACGCCGCGCGACACGAGCGGCAGCGACAGGCCCATCAGCGTGGTGGGCACGATCAGGAGCAGGAAGTGAAAGCCGAAGGAGGCTAGCGTTCCTTCAAGGTTCGGCACTGCCGCCCGGTAGACGTCGTAGAACAGCCAGAGGCTGAACCAGGCGAACACGCCGATGCCGGCGTTGGAGGCGGCGACGGCGAGCAGCGACCGGCGGGGCCCGAGCCGGTCGGCGAGCACGCCGCCGAGGAGGCTGCCCAGCCCGAGCCCGGCCAGGAAGGCGGCGACCACCGTCGTGAAGGAGAACAGGTCGACGCCGGCATGCAGGGAGATGACCCGCTGCCACACCACCTGCAACGTGAGGGCCGAGAAGCCGGTGACGGCGAACACGGCGTACAGGACGGTCCTCTGCCGGGAATGCATTCCCGGGCACTATCGCGGATGTCGGCAGTGCCGGCACGTCGGGCCCGGCGGCTTCGCCCGTGTTACTGCACCTGCGGGCCCCGGATCATCGACGAGCCGGCGACGCCGGGGACTCAGCCCGGCGCCGCAGTCGCCGTCACCGGTGCCGGCGCCGTCGGCTCCCGGCCGGCAGCCTGGCGAGCCCGTTCGAAGGCCTGGCGACCCTCCTGCACCTTGCTGGCGAACGTCACGGGATCACCGTTGCGGAGGGCCGCGTCCGCCTCGGCGAACGCCCGTCCTGCCTCGTCCATCAGCCGGCGGACCTCCACCGACACAGCCGAGGGGCCGCCGGGGACCGCCGGATCCCCCGCACCTGCGCTCGGTCGCTCCTCCAACGTGGGGGGCGCGTCGCCGAAGACGGCGACGAGGGCCTCCTGGAGGGTGTCACGGATCTGGATACGACCGCCGAAGGCCACGATCACCTTCTTCAGCTCGGGGACGGCGTTGGCGCCCGTGGCCTGCACGTAGAGCGGGCGGATGTAGAGGAGGGACTGCTCGATCGGGATGATGACCAGGTTTCCCAGGCGCACCTCGGATCCGGCCCGGCTCAGGAGGGTGATGAGGGACGAGACCTCGGGGTCCTGGTTGATACGGGCGTTCACAATCGCCGGACCGTCGACCTGGCGGTCCCTCGGCATCACGAACACCTCGAGCTGGCCGTATTCGGCGGGATCGGACTTGGCCACCATGAACGCCGAGAGCTCACGCCTCGAGTCGTCGTCGGAGAACGGTACGAACGGCTGCAGGATGAGGAACTCGGCGCGGGGCGCGCCGGGCAGCCGCATGAGCAGGTAGTAGGGGTCCATCCGGTTCTCCCTCGGGCGGCCGAGCGGGGTACCGGCAGCGTCGACGGGAACCACGCCCTGCGAGATCCCTCCGGCCGACCCGGGGTCCTGTGCGATGTTCCAGCGGTCCGACTGGGAGTAGAACTCGGTGGCGTCGCTGATGTGGTAGCGGCCCCACATGTTGGTCTGCACGCGGAAGAGATCCTCGGGGTAGCGGAAGTGGGCGCGCAGCTCGGCGGGCGGCTCCTTCGTGGAGAAGAGCTTGGGGAAGGCCTTGGCGTACGCCGCGGCGATGGGGTCGTCGGGGTCGACGACGTAGAAGGTGGCGTCGCCGTCGTAGGCGTCGATCGCCACCTTGACGGAGTTGCGCACGTAGTTGAACTGGTGGTTCAAGCCGCTCGCCGCGTTCAGCCGGTTGAGGTCGGCCTGCTGGGCGTAGGGGAACATGTTCGAGGTCGTGTACGCGTCGACGAGCCACACGATCCGGCCGTCGAGCACCACGGGGTAGGGATCGCGGTCGTAGTGCAGGAAGGGGGCGATGGCGGCCACCCGGTCGCGCACGTCACGGACGTAGAGGATGCGCGATTCGGCGGTCATGAAGCCCGAGATCAGAGGGTTCACGTCTCCGAAGCGGAGGGCGAATGCCAGACGGCGGGGGATCGTGCCGATCCCGACTCCACCTTCGCCGTCGTACCGGTTGGTGACCGCGGTGCCGTCCTCACGGACGTAGTCGATCTCGTCCCGGCCGGCGTTGACGATGCTGTAACCGCCGATCGCCTCGCCGTGGTAGAGGCGGGGCTGGGTGATGGCGGGCTCGCCTTGGGGCGGGATGTTCTTGACGAGGAAGTCCGGCTGGCCGTCCGCGGTCACCGAGTTCGCCGGCGACAGCACCGCGCCGTAGCCGTGGGTGAAGGCCAGGTGCCGGTTCTCCCACGTGTCGGCGGGCAGGCTGTCCGGGTTGAGCTCCCGGGCCGAGAGGACGATCTGCGTCGTGTCGTTGCCGATCCGGTAGCGGTCGACGTCGACGTCGGTGAAACGGTAGAAGGTGCGAACCTCCTGGAGGCGCTGGTAGGTCCGCTGAAGCACCTGAGGATCCCACAGCCGGATGTTGCGGACGGTCTCGGCGTTGCTCACGAGCGCCTCGGCGCCCAGCTGCTCGTTGTAGGCGAACGGCCTGACGTCGACGCCCTCCAGCCCCATGGCGGTGCGGGTGGCGTCGATGTTGCGTTGGATGTACTGGGCCTCTTTCGTCGACTCGGCCGGCTCCACGCGAAATCGCTGGACGACCGCGGGGTACACCGAGCCGGCGACCACGGCGACCAGGCCCCATAGCGCGACGGCAGTGATCGGCAGCGCCCAACCCGCTCGACGAACGCTCGCCAGGAACAAGACGGCGGCCAGGATGGAGATGACGATCAGGAGGTTGAACGCCGGCAACTGGGCGTTGACGTCGGTGTAGGTGGCGCCTTGCACGGCGCCCCGGCTGGAGAACACCAGCTCGAAGCGGTCGAGGTAGTAGTTGCCCGCCTTGACCAGGGCGATGGCGGCCACGAGCGCCGAAAGATGCGCTTTTACCGCCGGAGTCACGCGACGGCCCAGCACCTGGAACCTGATCCCTCCGTTCAGGTAATGGGCGACCGCGGTGACGATCAGCGTGACGACGAGGGCGGAGAACACGACGTTGGTCGCGAAGGTCAGGAACGGCAGTTGGAAGACGTAAAAGCCGATGTCGCGCCCGAACGCCGGATCGTCCGCACCGAAGGGAACGTGGTTGCGGAAGAGGATCCACTCCCTCCAACGGCCCGCGGCGCCCGAGCCGAAGACGAAGGCGAGAAAAACGGCGATCCCGAGCCGGATGGCGCCCGGCCGGCGGTCGAGCAGCTCGCGGACCTCGGCGAGCGTGGCCTCCTCCGGACCGGCCGGGCGGATCGCCGGTGCCAGCCGCTCGGCGAGGAGGAGGTTCCCCCAGCACAGCACGAAGAACCCGATCATGAAGACGAGGAAGAGGCCGACTTTGGCGAGGATCACGCCCGACCAGACGCTCGTGAAGTTCAGGGAGTCGAACCACAGGTAGTCGGTGTAGAACCCGGCGATCCCTCGGGCGAAGAGGATCACCAGGAACAGGACCCCAATGCCCAGGCCGACGAACAGCCGTCCCGCACCTGGCCGGCGCGGTAGTTCGGACTGCGGAATCATCGCGGTTCCGAGGCTACCTGAGCCGCCCCTGCTGGGGACGGCACCGAGCCATGGCGACTCCCGAATCCCGCCGGTTCGGTAATGTGATCCCGGTGTGCTGGGGCGATGTCCGCCTCCAGGACCGGAAGCGCAGGTCATCGGGTACCGGGGAGTGGCGCAGTGGTAGCGCACCTGCTTTGGGGGCAGGCGGTCGGGGGTTCAAATCCCCCCTCCCCGACGGTCATCGACCACGCGGGTGTAGCTCAATGGTAGAGCTCCAGCCTTCCAAGCTGGCTATGCCGGTTCGATCCCGGTCACCCGCTCGCGACAAACGTGCAGGTCAGAGCCACTATTGGCCCGGGGATCCTCGAGGCCATCGCCAGCCAATGACAATCTGCCCACGTGACATACGCTGCTGCCGGGGGTATGAGGCTGCGGACCGACGACAATGATGAGTGAACCCGATGTCCCCGCCGGCGGGGGCTGGGAGGGCATGGACCTGGCGGGCATCTGGGAGGCATCCCGGGACATCCTCCACGCGCAGTTGACGGCCATCGAACGGGCCGTCGTCGCCGGCATCGAGCGACGTCTCGACCTCGATGACCAGCGGGCCGCGGGCCGCGAGGCGCACAAGCTGGCCGGGTCGCTCGGCACCTTCGGCTTCGAGAACGGCAGCCGGTTGGCCCGGACGCTGGAGCTGGCGCTCGCGCCTGACCGGTTGCTCGACCCCGCGCAGGCGCTGGCGCTCTCGAGGGTCGTGCTGGACCTGCAGGTCGAGACGGACCGGCCGCTCGCTACACAGCCGCCGACGGCTGTCCCCTCCCCGGCCGGCGCCCTTGGGCCGGCGCTCCTGGTGGTCGACGGTCACCTGGACCGCGCTCGACGGATGGTCGAGGCCGCAGCCGCTCAAGGCGTGCGGGCCAGCTTCGTATCGACGCTCGCGGCCGCCGGTGCCCGTGTGGGCTCCGCGCCTCCGGAGGTGGTGGTCGTCGACTCGCTCGCAGGCGGCGAGGAGGAGGTCGCCGCATTTCTCGCGGAGATGGCGGGCTGCCAGCCCCCCGTGGCGACCCTCGTGATGGTCGGCCACGCCGGCGTGGACGAGCGGGTGAACGCCGCCCGGCTGGGTGCACAGGTCGTGCTCGAAAAGCCGGTCTCACCCGATTCCGTCATCCAGGCCGCGCTCCGGCTGCTCGTGCGCGGACGTGACAGCGCCACCGTCCTCGTGCTCGAAGACGACCCCACGTTTCTCGTGCAGGTCCGTGAGGTGCTCGAGGCCCAGGGGATCGCCGTCAGATCCCTTGATGATTCCCAGGACCTGTGGGCCGCTCTGGAGGCCATCGATCCCGACCTTCTCCTACTCGACAACGACATGCCGGGCGTATACGGCGTCTCGCTGTGCGGGGCCATCCGTGGCGACGAGCGGTGGGCCCGCCTGCCCGTGGTCTTCCTCTCCGGCTCGGGCTCGCCCGAAGGGGTGCGGACGTTGTTCGCCGCCGGCGCGGACGACTTCGTCCCCAAACCGGTATTGGCGGAGAACCTCGTCACCCGGGTGGTCAACCGCATCGAGCGCACCCGGGTCCAGACGGAGCGACCCGACGTCGATCTGGCCACTGGGCTCCAGACCAGCCGGACCTTCACGCAGGACGCCACCCGCCTGCTCGGGTTGGCGCGCCATGACGACCGCCCCGCAGTCCTCGTCCTGATCGAGCTCGACCCACCGCGCCCTGCGGCAATCGCCGCCTTCGGCCGGGTTCTCCGCCAATCGGCTGCCGCCGAGGACGCGGTCGGCACCTGGTCGGACGGTCGGGTGGCGGCGCTGCTGTACGGAGTCTCAGCGGTCGAGGCCAAGGACCGGCTCGGGCGCATCGTGCAGGCCGCCCGGGCGGCGGAAGGGGACGCACCATCGCGTGCCCTCGTGGGCCTGGCCGCCAGCCTGGACCACGCATCCGACCTCCGCGCTCTCGGCGTTGCGGCCGAGCGCGCCGTGGAACGGGCGCGCGGAGCCCGTGGGACCGCGATCGAGATCCACGAGTCCGGGGGCCAGAGCCCGACCGATGTCGTCGACGTCCTGCTGGTCGACGACGACGAGGCGCTCGGAACCCTGGTCGTGCACGCCCTCAGCGGCCGCGGGTGGCGCGTCCGGTGGCTACGCGACGGCGCGGAGGCGATGGAGCTGCTCGAGAACCCGACCTTCCTGGCCCGGGCCGTGCTTCTCGACGTGGGCCTGCCCGGCCTCGACGGCCTCTCCGTGCTCCGACGGCTCGGCCAGGGGGGCCGGCTGGAGGCGACACGCGTGGTCATGCTCACGGTGCGCGCCAACGAGGGGGAGGTACTGGAAGCCCTCGAGCTTGGCGCCTTCGACCATGTGGCCAAGCCTTTCAGCCTGTCGGTCCTGATGCATCGCGTCCGTCGGGCGGTCGACGGATGACGGGAATCCCCTGGGACCTGCTGCGCGCCATCCTGAACGTGGAGCTTGCGGTGGCCGGGGCCTGCCTCACGGCCGTCGCCGTGCACGCCTTGTGGCTCTGGCACAGGACGCGGTCCGACGCGCCGCTCATGGCCGAGGGCCACACCGCCCTGGCTGGGGCAATCGTCGGGCAGCCGGACCTGGACGTGGACCGGGTCGCGGAGCTCCGCCGCCTGCCTCGACGGGTGCAGTCCCGCGTCGTCGCCGAGCTGGCGGTGAGCGTCACCGGGGAGGAGGGCCGGCGGGTGGCCCGCGTCGCGGCCACGCTCGGGCTGGTGGCATCTGCGCACCGGCGGTGCCGGAGCCGGTGGTGGTGGCGCCGCCTCCTCGGCGCCCACCAGCTCAACGTCCTCGGCGGTGGCGACGACGTGCTCCCGGGACTCTTCGACGATCCCCATCCGGCCGTGCGTGCCCAGGTCATCGAGTGGGCGGGCGACGCGCAGCGAGTGGACCTGGCACCGAGATTGGTCTCGTCGCTACGGGATCCCGCAGCCCTGTGCCGGAACACGGCGGCCGACAGCATCCTGCGCGCCGGAGCCCCCCTGGTCGACGCCCTCGCCCGGGAGCTGACCTCCTGCACCGGCACGCACCAGGCCGAGATCATGGCCGTCCTCTCCCGGCGACCGGATCCCCGGTACCGCGCCGCGGCCCTCGAAGCCGTCGTCGGAGACCCGCCCGCCCTCCGAGCGGCCGCAGCCGGTCTGCTCGGAGGGGTGGGGGGCGCAGAGGCGGGCCTCGCCCTCCGATCCCTGCTCGCCGACGCCGACGCCGCGGTGCGAGCAGCGGCCGCCGACGGCCTCCGGCGCCTGCAGCTCGAGGAAGCGGTCCCGGACCTGGCGCTGCTCCTGAGAGATCCGGTATTCGACGTGCGCCGGGCTGCGGGCGCCGCGCTGGCCGCGCTCGGTCCTGGTGGCATCCTTCTCCTGCGTCACTACCAATCGGGCGACGACATGTTCGTCGCGGACATCGCCCGTCATTCCCTCGACATCGCGGCGCTGGGGGGCGCGGCGGCGGCTCTGGACTGATGGGCAATTTCGCCCGCGCCGTGCTGGTCACCTTCGACTGGGTCGTCCTGGGCTACTTCCTCGTCGTCAACACCGTCTATCTGGTCCTGCTCGTGAGCGCGGCCTGGGAGATGCGCTCCCATCTGCTGCTGGAGCGGTCCGAGCGGAGGTGGCGCGTGCTGCAGTCCGACATCGCCCCCACCATCTCGGTGCTCGCTCCGGCCCACAACGAGGCGGCGACGATCGCAGGAAGCGTCCGCGCCATGCTGGGCCTGTCGTATCCCAACCTCGAGTTGGTGGTCGTCAACGACGGGTCCGGTGACGAGACCATGCAGATCCTCATCGACACCTTCGCCCTGGTGGCCGTCCATCCGGTCTTCCACCGATCGGTGGAGACCAAGCCGGTGGCGGCCCTCTACCGCTCCCGGTCGCATCCGAGCCTCATCGTCATCGACAAGGAGAACGGCGGGAAGGCCGACGCCCTCAATGCCGGCCTGAATGTGGCAGGCGGGCGGCTCGTGTGCGCGGTGGACGCCGACACGATCATCGACCCGGAGGCCTTGCAGCAGATGGTCCGCCCTTTCATCACCCGTGACGACGTCGTCGCGGCCGGCGGCACGATCCGCATCGTCAACGGGTCGGAGGTGCGCGACGGCCGGGTGACGACGCTACGGATACCCCACGGCGCGTTGGCCGGGTTCCAGGTGGTCGAGTACCTCCGCGCCTTCCTGTTCGGCCGACTCGGCTGGAACCGACTCGGTGGAAACCTCATCATCTCGGGCGCCTTCGGCCTGTTCGACCGCCGGGCGGCCGCCGAGGCCGGAGGGTACAGGCACGACACGGTCGGAGAGGACATGGAGCTGGTCGTACGACTCCGGCGCCGATCCTACGAAGCGGGGGAGCCCAAGCGGGTCGAGTTCATCCCCGACCCGGTGGCGTGGACCCAGGTGCCGGAATCGCTGCGGGTGCTGGGTCGCCAGCGCGACCGCTGGCATCGTGGGCTGGCCGACACCCTCCGCCGGCACAAGCGCGTCTTCATGAACCCCCACTACAGAACCATGGGCCTGTTCGTCTTCCCCTACTTCGTCATCGTCGAGCTGCTGGCGCCCGTCGTCGAGGCCCTCGGTCTCCTGGGCCTCGGCGCCGGGCTGGTCCTCGGGGCCGTCGAACCGTCGTTCGCCGTGCTGTTCTTCCTCGTCGCGTACGGGCTGGGTGTGGTGCTCGCCGCCTTCACCCTGATGCTGGAAGAGCTCAGCTTCCACCGATACGAGCGCCTGGGCGACCGGGCCCTGCTCGTCGTCTGGGCCCTGCTGGAGAGTTTCGGCTACCGCCAGCTCACCGTCGTGTGGCGATTGCGGGGCATCTGGAAGTTCCTGCGCAAGCGGACCGATTGGGGCGCCATGCAGCGCCGGGGTTTCGCCACCCCTCCGTCATCCTGAATGCCCTTCGGCGGCCGGACTCGGAACGCCTCGTCAGCGAGGCGAACACATCGCTGGGCGTGGAGTGAGGCGGTCGAACCGGTCCTCCGCGGGCGTGTCGAGCAGGCCCAGGCCCGGCAACGCCGCGAGCGGGCCTCTTCGTCGGCAGTGACCTCGGACTGGCAACGGCTGGGACATCGGTGGACCAGTATCCCCCTCGCTGGACAACTTGCCTAAAGTCGACCCGTCGAATCGCCGAACTCCCGGTCATGTTCCGCTCCCAGCTGCCTCGTCGGCGCCGTCTCCTCGTTGTTGCTGCCAGCTTCGCCCTCCTGGCCACCACGACCACCGCCGCCGGGGCGGGAGCGGAAACGACCGGCCCGAGGACCATCGCCTTCTCGGGGTCGTCGTGGACGGTGAAGGCCAGCACCGGTCTGGTCGGGCCGGGACCCAACGTGTTCTCCGACAGCCCCGAGAACGTCTGGGTCGACGCCTTCGGGCACCTTCACATGCGCATCACCCACAGGGACGGCCGCTGGCTGGCAGCCGAGGTGATTCTGGACAAGAGCCTCGGCCACGGCACCTACCGGTTCAACGTGGCGTCGCCGCTCGGCCAGCTCGACCCCAACGTGGTGCTCGGCCTCTTCACGTGGAGCGACGACCCCGCCTACAACAATCGCGAGATCGACATCGAGTTCGCCAAATGGGGCGACGCCACGGCGACGACGAACGCCCAGTACGTCGTCCAGCCCTACGGCAGCCCCGGCAACCTCTTCTCCTTCGTCCAGCCCGCCGGCGCGCCGACCAGCCACCAGTTCACGTGGGCGTCCAACCGGGTCACCTTCCTCAGCACCACCGCCGCCGGCGCCACCATCGCCAGCTGGCAGCACCGCGGGCGCGACGTGCCCAAGCCGGGTGACGAACGCACCCGCATCAACCTGTGGCTCGACGGAGGCGCCCCGCCTACCGACGGCAACGAGGTGGAAGTGGTGCTGTCCGGGTTCACGTTCTCCCGACGGTAGAGCCCCTACGCTGCCCGGTTCCGTGGCGGCCATAGGACCCGTGGGCCCCGCAGCGCGGCAACGACCTCACGGCTGATCAGCGCTCCGTTGGATGGGCTTGTCTTCTTCAACGGATTGGGTGTCGAGAGCACCCGCAGGTACGACCTGGTTTCGCGCCTCGGAGCGTCCGCCCTTGTCGGCCTCGACGACCCAGCGCGCCAAGACTTGGCCCAGCTCCTCCGCCTTCACCGGCTTGGGGACGTAGTCGTCCATGCCGGCGGCAAGGCACCTTTCACGGTCGCCCACCATCGCCGCCGCCGTCATGGCGATGATCGGAACATGCTCGCCGTCGCGCTCACGCCTGCGGATCTCGGTACTTGCTTCGTATCCGTCCATCTCCGGCATCTGGCAATCCATCAGCACCGCCCCGTAGCGAATCCGACTGGTGGCTTCTACGGCCTCCGCGCCGTTCGCGACCATGTCGCTGCGATAGCCGAGCTTGGCCAGCATCAAGGTGGTGACCATCTGGTTGACGGGGTTGTCCTCCGCTACGAGCAGTCGAGGGAGGGAGCGCGCCTTGCTTTCCGCGAGGGTGTCGTGGCTGACGAGCGGCGTTCCGCGGTCTACGGGTCCACCCATGACCGTGGCGATGGCATCGAGGAGGTGCGACTGGCGGACGGGTTTCGTCAGGACGGCGGCAATGCCCGCCTCGCGGGCCAACGCCCCTGAACCTCGGATCGCCGCCGAGGTGAACATGACGATTGGTATTCGCGCGAGGGAGGGGTCGTCCCTCAATGCGTGAGCGACCTGAAGGCCGTCCATGTCCGGCATGTCCATATCGAGGAGAACCACGTCGTAGTCCTCGCCCCGGGAAGCGGCAGCCCGCAACAGGTCGAGTGCCTCGGCACCCCCGGCGGCGGCCCGGTTGGGCATGCCCCAGGAACTGACCTGGTGGGTGAGGATCGTTCTGTTGGTGGCGTTGTCGTCGACGATCAGCACCCGCTGGCCGCTGAGATCGGCGCGGGCGATCGCCGGCATGACGTCGGCCGCGTCGGTCTGCTTGCCGAGCCGGAGGGTGAAGGTGAAGGTGGTTCCCTCCCCGACCTTGCTGTCGACCGTGATCTCACCCCCCATCCGTTCGATGAGCTGCTTGCAAATGGCGAGACCGAGCCCGGTGCCGCCATGGATTCGGGTGGTCGATGCGTCGGCCTGGGAGAACGGCTCGAACAGCAACGCCAACGCTGTGGGGGCTATCCCCATCCCTGTGTCGGTGACGACCACGCGCACGAGGACGTCATCTCCACTTTCGTTGGCGACACTGGCTCGGATGACGATCTCGCCCTCGGCCGTGAACTTGACGGCGTTGCCGACCAGGTTGGTCAGGATCTGACGGAAGCGCCCCGGGTCACCCCGAACTCTGGTGTGGGCCTCGGGCCGCACGAAGGTCAACAGCTCCAGGCCCTTGCTCTGGGCCTGTTCGGCGAGGAGCACGGCAACCTCCTCGATGACGGACCGAAGGTCGAAGTCGATGAGCTCCAGGTCGAGCTTGCCGGCCTCGATCTTTGAGAAGTCCAAGATGTCGTTGATGATCGAGAGCAGCGCTTCACCGGAGCTACGGATCGTCTCCGCATACTCTCGTTGTTCGGGGTCGAGTTCGCCGTCGAGGAGGAGCCCGGTCATCCCGATGACGCCGTTCATGGGGGTGCGGATCTCATGGCTCATCGTGGCGAGGAAGTCGGACTTCAGGCGACTGACTTCCATGGCCTGGTCCCGTGCCGCCTCAAGCTCTGCTTGAAGACGGTTTCGCTCCCTGATGTCGCGGGCGATGGTCGAGGCGGCGGCCACCGAACCGGACCGGTCGAGCACTGGTGAGATCGTCAGCGACACCGGAACCGCCGCGCCGTCCTTGCGGACCCGCACCGTCTCGAAATGGTCGACGGCCTCACCGGCCCGCACACGGGCCAGGATGTCCTCAACCTCACTCTGGCGGTCCGGGGGCACCAACGACGAGATGTGCCGGCCCACCATCTCCTCGGCCGTGTAGCCGAAGAGCTTCTCCGCCGCCCGGTTCCAGTTCAAGATCACACCCTCCAGGGACTTGCCCAAGATGGCGTCATCAGAGGAGTCGACGATCGCCGCCAGCTGGAAACGCACCTTGTCAGCCTCTTGACGCTCCCTGATGTCGCGGGCGATGGTCGAGGCGGCGACCACCGAACCGGACCGGTCGAGCACTGGCGAGATCGTCAACGACACCGGAACCGCCGCGCCGTCCTTGCGGACCCGCACCGTCACGAAATGGTCGACCGCCTCACCGGCCCGCAGCCGGGCCAGGATGTCATCAACCTCCCACGGGCGGTCCGGGGGCACCAGCGTCGAGATGTGCCGGCCCACCATCTCCTCGGCGGTGTAGCCGAAGAGCTTCTCCGCCGCCCGGTTCCAGCTCAAGATCACACCCTCGAGGGACTTGCTCAAGATCGCGTCATCAGAGGAGTCGACGATCGCCGCCAGCTGGAAACGCACCTTGTCAGCCTCTTGACGCTCCCTGATGTCGCGGGCGATGGTCGAGGCGGCGACCACCGAACCGGACCGGTTGCGCACTGGTGAGATCGTCAACGACACCGGAACCACTGCGCCGTCCTTGCGGACCCGCACCGTCTCGAAATGGTCGACCGCCTCACCGGCCCGCACCCGGGTGAAAATGTCATCAAGCTCCCCCGGGCGGTCCGGGGGCACCAGCGCCGAGATGTGCCGGCCCACCATCTCCTCGGCCGTGTAGCCGTAGAGCTTCTCCGCGGCCCGGTTCCAGCTCAAGATCACACCCTCGAGGGACTTGCTCAAGATGGCGTCATCAGAGGAGTCGACGATCGCCGCCAGATGCCCCATGATCTCGTCTTCCCGCATGCGTCGTCTCCCCCAATGAAATCAAGACTATGGACTCTCCTCTGGGGGTCAGGGGCACGTCAAAACTGACTGGCGTACATGGGCACCTCCACTGGATGGACCCGGATGTTATCGGGCGCCTCTCGGACAACCTCCTGACTGGAACCAACCATCCGACAGCGGCACGTATCCGCTACTCCGCCGAGCGGCCCTGACTGAGGGGACGACGAGCCTGCTCGCGGCCCCTGGCGGGCTCGTCGGGTGGCACCATCATCGGCGCCACAGCGACAGCGAAAGACTGCAAAGACTCAGGGATCGCCTGCCGTGTTCAGTGATGGTGTCGGGCTCAGGACCGTACGCTGGTTCCTCGAGCCGACACCCACGGCATAGCGTCTCGCGCTCAGCGGCATCGCGTGTCCAGATGCGCAGTTGAGCGATGAGCAGCGGTCGCCACCATCGTTCCGGTGAGCCAGCGACTGGCCCCTTCGCCCCATGAGGACGTGTCGAACCGAGGCAGCTCGCCGCCCGGTCCCAGCGGCTGCGCTTCTCCAACCGTCACCCGGGCGGTCCGCAGCTCGTGAGCCCGAGGGCGATCGCCCGCTCACCGAGCTCATCCAGTGGGGGCCCCTCCTTTCGGAGCCGGGCTGCAACTGCTTCGTCTCGTGCCGCCTCCTGAAGAGTTGCGATGGCCGACTCGACAGTCGAAACCAACTGAGCATGGTCTCTGGCGACGTTCGCAGGAGGGCGCAACTGCTCAAGGCCATCCTTCAGCGGCGCGAGCGCCCTCTCCAACGCCGGGGCATGATCTCGCCGGATGGCTTCGACGGTCGGCTGCGAGTCGGGGACCGCGGCTTGCACGTCAGCGGCGACGTCACGACAGAGCTTGTCTCCCTGAGCTCGGTACTCAGATGCACTCAGGGTGTCGTCGTCGGAACCGCAGGCAACGAATGCGACGGCGAGCAGGACACCGGCAGCCGTGCCGGCGATGTTGGAACGCTTCATCGTGCTCTCCCCCTCAGCCGACGAAGGCGGCGACGACGTTGCCCACGAGGGCGACGCAGGCCAGTGCGATGCCCACGCGTGTGGCTGACGACGAGGGTGCGTGCGGCCGCAGGGCAAGGGCGGCCGTACCGAGGACCGCCGGCAAGCCGGCCCAGAAGATGATGAGGCCAACGAAGGCGAGACCGCCGAGCACCGCGACTCGGCGGGAGCTCGATCCCCGCTCAGTCGCCGGCCGCACCGCGAGGGTGAACACGAGCCCGGTCAGGATGGCGAGGTACACGACAAGCACAGGAAACGCGTCGATCTGGTCCTGCTTGTGCTCGCCGACGAAGACGCCGATGGCGCTAAGGGCGGTGGCCACGGCGAACGCCAGGACTCCATAGGTCAACCAGTCCTTCGATCGTGAAGCAATTCGGTCACCAGTTGCTGTCCGCATGATCGTCCTCCTTTGGTAGCGGTGAACTGACCGTACGGACAGGCCGGCTCCGTGTCGTCCACCCGGGAGATCCTTCTTCGCTCCGGTAGGTGGACGACGCTCAGCCCAGGGGTCTCTACCGTTAGAGGCAGTGGAGACGGTCCCGATTCCCCCGACCCGGTGGTGGCCTCCCAGCGGGGTGGCAGCCGACTGCGTGCTCGCCGGCTGCGTGGCCCTGCTGAGCGCGATCGAGATCTTCGTTCACGGCTTCGGCCATTCCACTCCCGTCGTCGCGCTCCTCGGCGTGGTCGTCGCGCTGACGCTCGCGTGGCGGCGCACTCGGCCGCTGCCCGCCGTCGCCGCCGGGATGGGAGCGTTCAGCCTGCTGGCCGTGGTGGACGTCACCACCAACGATCTCACCGGCGTCATCGCCACGCTCCTCATCCTCGTCTACTCGGTTGGGATGGGTGAGCGGCTGCGACCGGCGCTGGCCGGGTTGGTCATCGCCGTCGTGGCGGTGGGCGTTCTCATCCTCGCCGCCGGTAGCGGCGTCGGCGACTACCCGTGGGCGGCCCTGCTGCTGGGTGGAACGTGGGGACTTGGCCGGGCGATGCGCGGGCGGTTGCTCGAGGTATCCCGCCTGGCGGAAGCCACTGCTCGCGCCCGGCTCGAGCGGGAGCACGAGGCCGCCTCCGCCGTCGCCGAGGAACGGAACCGCATCGCCCGGGAGCTGCACGACATCGTCAGCCACGGACTGAGCGTGATGGTCGTCCAGGCGGCAGCGGCCGAGGCTGCGGTCCCCGACGCTCCGGGCGATGCGGTCCAGTCGCTGCGCTCGATCCAGGAGGTCGGCCGCGACGCGCAGGCCGAGATGGTGCGGATGCTCGGGCTGTTGCGCGACGGCCGGGGCGAGGGGTCCCTCAGCCCGGTGCCCGGGGTTGACGAGATCGCGGGACTTGTGGAACGGGTGCGGGCCGCGGGACTCCCCGTCGTTTTCGCCGTGGAGGGCGAGGCGCACCCGCTTCCCGGCAGCGTTGGCCTGACCGCGTATCGCATCGTGCAGGAGGCGCTCACCAACGTGCGGCGGCACGCGGGTGCCGTCGACACCTGCGTGCGCCTCACCTACTCGCCGGGGTCCCTTCGCGTGACAACCTGGAACGCACCCGGGACCGCATCAGGCGACGCCGGTGCCGGCCATGGGATCATGGGGATGCGGGAGCGGGTGGCCAGCTGTGGGGGCCGTTTATCAGTGGCACCGGACGAGCGCGGGGGCTTCGAGGTGGTCGCCGAGCTGCCGCTGGATGCGAGATGAGCGCTTCACCAGAGGTCACGACCGTCGTCCTCGCCGACGACCAGGCGCTGATGCGCAGTGGCCTGCGCATGCTGCTCGAGCGGTCAGACCTAAATCCGCGAGTTGTTGGTTGGGGGTGCCGTCGGTTGCCCTCGAGCAAGGCCCTGACCGACGCTGAGGGTCGCTGTTAGTCCTGCGGCTCCGGTTGTCGACATGGCGGCCGCGCTCGGGCCAGGCTCGTCTGGTCTTGATCATCATCCCGGCCGGAGGCGACGCTGCGGCGGCCGTCGGGAGGGACTGGTCAGGGCGATGCCGACGGCAGCGCCCGCAGGACACGCCACACCGAAGCGAACGGGCCACGGAGGTGGACCGGGCTGAGGCGCAGGACCACCCGCCGCGCGTGGTGAAGGACACGGGCCGGCAGGCAGAGCAGCTCCCGACGGGCCCGCTTGGCATGGGCCCGGCCGTCGGTGTCGGCCCCGCCGAGTGCCTGGACCCATACCGAGAGGTTGAGGGCCAGCAGGGCCGACCACATCCACACCCGGTTGACCGCCTCATATCCCGAGGGAAGGTGTCGCAGGGCGAGGCCGCACTTGGAGTCTTTGATCCGCTCCTCCACGTGGGCGCGCCCGCGGAACCACGCTTCGATCTCCACCGCGTCACCGTCGAGGTTGGTGACGATGAAGCTGTAGGCGTACACGTGGCCGGCCTCGCCGCCGAGCACCAGGGCCAGCTGCTGGGGGTCGATGGTGCGCCGCCGGCGTGACCGGGGATCGGTACGGACCTGCTGGGCGTTGAGCCGGACACGGCGCACGATGGTTCGGGTCCCCGTGGGCCAGCCGGCGGGCGTGTAGGCGCAGGTGGCCACCTCGGCGCCGGCCATGCCCGCAGCCGGCCGCCAGGCTTGTTCCTCAACGGTTCGCGCCGCCCGCCACACCGCGGGGTTGCGCTTGGCCGCGAGGGCGAAGTCACACCCGTTGGCCACCGCCGCCTCGGCCACGGCCCGGTCGAAGAAGCCGGCGTCGGCCCGTACCCGGGGGCGGCCCAGGCCCTCGGGCAGGGCGGCCACCGCCCGGGCGACGAGCGACGGGGCCTGGGGCCGGGGGTCGTCACGGCCCGAGCCGAGGTCGGCGGCCAGCACCATGCCGGCCTCGGCCCACACCACCGGATGGGCCCGCCCGGCCCGCTGGCCGGCGTAGTTGTAGGCCACGCCCTCCTTCTTGGACCCGTAGACCTCGATGTCGGTGGGGTCGAGGTCGATCGTGGGCCGCTGTGCCACCAGGGCCGCCCGGCGGGCCTCGGGCAATGCCGCGAACGCCCGGCGCACGAGCACGCCCATCGCCCAGCCCAGGTCGCCGATGGCCACGTCGTCGAAGCGTCGGGCCAGGGCAATGAAGGTCGTCGACGCCGGTGCGTCGGCCACGGCGCGCAGGGCGGCTCCCGCCTCGTCGGGCCGGGCCTGGTTGTCCAGGTCGCTCATGAAGTCGCCCCCGGCCAGCATGGTCTCGGCCATCGACAGCACCAGCTCGCCGGCGGACAGACCCTGGCGACGGGCCTTGATGGAGCCCACGCAGGCGTCGATGGTGGAGGCCACGGCCAAGATGCGGTCGACCTCAGCCACCAGCACCAGGCCTGCCGCCGGGGTGAGTGCCGGGTCCTCCCGCCCAACCGTGATCGACGGCCTGGGCTTCGCTATCGTCTTCACCCGACAGGTGCCTTTCGTTCAGGACGAATCGTTGGTCTCGCAACCCCGATTCTCTTGATACGAAAGGCCCTCGTCGCGGATGGTCCTCGGGCGGGCCTGCTAACTCGCGGATCTAGGTCAGAAGGGATCAGCGTCGTAGGCGAGGCCAGCGACGGTGATAGCGCGGTACGGGTGGTGCGCGAGCGCCGCCCGCATGTCGCCCTCATGGACATCCGAATGCCTGGCGTCGACGGCATCGAGGCGACACGGAGGATCGTGGCCGATCCGAGCCTGACCACAAAGATCCTTGTGCTGACGACCTACGACCTCGATGAGTACGTATACCGCGCGGTGCGGGCCGGAGCGAGCGGGTTCCTGCTCAAGTCGGTACCCCCGCCACAGCTGGTCGCCGCCATTCAGGGGGTTGCAGCCGGCGACACCCTGCTGGCTCCCGAGATCACGCGGCGAATGCTCGAGGAGTACGTCCGCCGGCCGCCGCCCGGCGGTGAGCCGCCTGCACCGCTTTCCGATCTCACCGACCGGGAGCTGAACGTCCTTCGCCTGATCGCGGTGGGGTCCAGCAACACCGAGATCGCTGCCACGCTGTTCGTGAGCGAGGCGACGATCAAGACTCACATCAACCGGCTCTTCCGCAAGTTGGGGGTACGTGATCGCATCCAGGCGGTGGTCTTGGCCTACGAGACGGGGCTGGTCCGGCCGGGAGAAGGCGGACCGGCACCGACGCGCCACGAATGAGGGTGATCTGGAGACCAGTACCGCCTGGCTGCTGCCTCCTCCTCAAGGTGATGTGTGCGGGTCGGCGGGGGCCCGAAGTAGTTACGCGAGCGCGGGATGAACCTGCAAAGGCGTGCGGCGCTCATCCAAATGCGCGTGCTCGCCGACGGGCAGTGGCAGCTCGATCGTTCGGAACGACGCTCGGGCTGGGATCATGAGATCGCCTCGGCGTTGCGACACCGTCCTCGGTACGGACGGCGGGCGTGAAAGACCGCGCTGGCGAGAACGGCCACCAAGGCGACGGCTCCCGCGCCTGTCCACGAGCCCCAGGGCGGGTCGTCGCTGCTGGCCTCTTCCGGGAGGTGTCGCAGCGAAGGCGCGGCCGGCCGCGGGAGCGTCTCAGCCGCGGGGGCGGGGGCGGGAGCCGCGCCGGTGACCGTCGCCGCCGGCGGCTCCGTGGCGACGGATGCCGCTGCGCCAGGCGGGCCGGTCGGCATGACCGGGATCCTTCCGGCCCGCACGTCGCCGGCTGTCGTCTGGTAACCGGGACCGGTGAGGATGGCGTGATCAGGAAGGTTGGCGATCTCCGGCTCGTCCAACGGCCACAAGTGGCTCCACCGGAAAGGTGGATCGGTCCCGACGGACACGATGCCGCCCGTCACGTCGCCGAGCAGGGGGAGCCGGCACGTATCCGTGCAGTAGGTCAGGCGGTAGTGCCCCGGCGGCAGGTCGACGGGGATGACGAAGCGGGCGACGACACGCAAGGCCTCCCATCCCCGGCGGCCAGTGTCGGTCAGCTCGAGCTGACCCACGTCGACCCTCAGCCGGCCTTCCGCGTCTTCGAGAAAGGCGCGGAACGGCCCCGAGGGACGGTGTGCCTGCAGCTGCGGGCCGCCGGTGTAACCGACAAGGGTGGCCAGCTCGCCAGGTTCGTAGCGGTCGCGGACCGGTGTGAGGTGGCTCCCCTTGGCGCTCGCCGGAGAGGAACCAGCGACGACGACGACCAGAGCCGCCGTCCCCACCACCACCGATCGCACGAATCGTTTCATGCCGCCGCCCTCCGCGGCGACAGCCTAGTCCTCCCCGATGCCTCACGCGGTGGGGCGGCTTCCCTCATGTACTGTCCGCGGGTGGTCGCCCACGTTTCGTGAGGTTGCCGGCGGGGAATCACGACGACATGACAGTCGAATCGCTTCTCTGGTTTGTCATCGTCCTGGCCGTCATCGGCCTGATCGTCGGAGCCGTCGCCCGTGTGCTTGTTCCCGGGCCCACGCCCATGGGGATCCTGGGAACGATCGGGGCGGGCATCGCCGGCGCCTTCATCGGAGGGTTCATCGGCCGGTTGCTCTTCGGACCGAACCTGACCAACGGGTGGTCGTTCGTGCTGTCGGTGGCCGCCGCCGTAGGAGTGGTGTGGCTGGTGGGCGGACGGCACCGGACGTCGCGGTACGGGCCAGGCCGCGGCGCCTTGGCCTACGACCGAGGCTACGACGACCGCGTGATAGTCGACGATGACCGTTCGTACCGTTCCCCCGCCCGGCGCCGCCGGTTCTTCTGACCGAGCGCCTCGACCGGCTCAGGCTCTCGTGCGCGAGAGCCGGGTGCCCACGATCCCGAGGACGATCATCAGCAACGCCAGCCCTACGTGCAGGGCGTTGTCGGCGTCGTTGACGGGGATGAAGTTGGCGTCGCTGTCGTGGTCGACGAGCATGCCGTAAACCGCCACTCCCAGGTAGACGATGCCCCCGCCGATCAGGTACAGCCGGGACCAGGTGGCGCGGGCCGCAGCGAGCAGGCCGACGCCGAAGAGCAGGTGCACGATGTTGTGGAGGACGCTCACCTCGAACAAGCCGAACAGCTCGGCTCCCGAATCCGGACCTGCCAACTTCAGCTCGTCGTAGTTCGTCGTCACGCCCGGGATGAACCCGGCGATCCCGACGAGGAGGAAGGCGAGCCCCATCGTCGCCGCGAAGGCGTGGATGGGCTGGCGCTCCTCGCCCCGGGTGAGTGACCCTGAACGCGACCGGGGTTCCCGCTGGCGACGGGGCCGGCCACCGGACTCAGCTTCGACCCTGTCTCTTGTCCGTCCCTTGAACTCGTAGGACATCTCTTTCCTCTCCTGTCGAGGCGATCGCCGACCGTCGCCTACCCAGGTGGACGGTTCGTACTCACCTCCGAGATCCACCGGTAGCCTCGCCGGCGATGTCGCCGGTCGAAGAGGGCACTGAGCCCGAAGCGGGCCTGCCCCCCAACCTCGGCCGCTCGGCCGTGGTGATGGCCGTGGGCACCACGCTGTCGCGGGTCACCGGCCTCGGCCGCCTGGTGGCGATGGCCTTCGCCCTGGGTGTGACGGAGTCCCGGCTGGCCGACGCCTACAACATCGCCAACACCATGCCCAACGTGATCTATGAGCTGATCCTTGGCGGGGTCCTGACGTCGGTGTTCATCCCGGTGCTCGTGGAGGAGCTGCGCAGGAGGCGCGACGCCGACGACGACGACGCCTGGGACTCGGTGTCGGCGCTGGTGACGACGTCGGTCGTGACCGTGGTCGTCATCACCGTGCTCGCCGTGGTGGCCGCCCCGTGGATCATCCGGTTGTTCACGTTCCGGCTGTCGGGGGCGGAGCAGGCCCAGCAGCAGGAGCTGGCCACGTTCTTCCTCCGCATCTTCGCCCCACAGATCGCCTTCTACGGCATAGCGGCCATAGCCGGCGGTCTGCTCAACGCCCACGACCGGTTCGCGGTCCCGATGTTCGCCCCGATCCTCAACAACGTGGTGGTCATCGCCACGTTCCTGGCCTTCGCCGCCATCGTCTCGGGCACGCCGGACGCCGCCGGCGTCGGGACCACCCCGTCGCAGAAGCTGCTCCTGGCGGTGGGCACCACCGGCGGCGTCGCCCTCATGGCGCTGGCCCACTGGCCGTCGGTGCGCCGGCTGCCCGGGAAGCTGCGCTGGCGGCCCCACTTCCGCCACGCCTCAGTGCGGAAGCTGGCCCGCCTCTCGGTGTGGACGATCGGCTACGTGGTCGCCAACCAGATCAGCTTCGGCGTCGGTCTCGTCCTGGCCAACGGTGTCCAGGGCGGCCCGACGGCCATGTTCACCGCCTTCGCCTTCTTCCAGCTCCCCTACGGCATCGCCGCGGTCTCGATCATGACCGCCCTGGTGCCCCGGATGTCGGCCCAGGCGGTGGAGGGCGACGAGGACGGCTTCCGCGCGTCTGTGGGCAGCGGGCTGCGGCTGATGGGACTCCTGCTGTTGCCGGCCACCGCCGGCTACCTCGTCCTCGCCCGCCCTCTCGTCACCACCCTGCTGGAGCACGGGGTGATGAGCGCCAACAGCAGCCGGCTCGTCGCCGAGGTGCTCCAGATGTTCGCCCTGGGCCTGGTCCCGTTCTCCTTCTTCCTCCTGCTGCTGCGCGCCTTCTACGCCCGCCAGGACGCCAAGACGCCCACGCTCGTCAACGTCGTCCTCAACACCGTGTACGCGGTGTTCTCCCTCATCCTGTTCCCGGTGTTCCGCGTCCAGGGGTTGGCCCTCGCCCACTCGCTCTGTTACGTCGCCGGCGCCCTGTTGGCGGGGGCCCTCCTTGCCCGGCGCATCGGTGGGCTCGACACCGGCCGCACGTTCGCCGCTCTCGGCCGGGCCTCGGTCGCCTCGCTCGTCGCCGCCCTCGCCATGGTCCTCGCCGTCGCCGGCGTCAACGGCGTCATGGGCCCGGGCGGCGAGCGGGCCCTCGTGCAACTCCTCGCCGGCGCCGCCGCCGGCGGCGTCGCCTTCCTGGGCGCAGCCAAGGTGTTGCGGATCGAGGAGCTCGACACGCTCCGGAACCTGCTGCCCGGGCGGTCACGCGCGCCGGCACGGCTGGGATAGTTTTTCGTGTCGTGAACAGGCGGATGGTCGTCGTCGGCGTGGTCCTTCCCGTGATACTGGTGCTGACCCTGGGGACGGCCATCGGGGCGGTCGCCGTCGATCGCCGTGGTCAGGGCATCCTGGCGTCGGGCGCCTTCATCCAAGGGGTCGACGTCGGCGGCCTGAAGTTCGACGAGGCCGTGGCCCGGGTGCGGGAGAAGGTCGAGGCGCCCCTCCACCGTCCGATGACGCTCACCGTCGACGAGTTCAAGACCCGTGTCTCTCCGTGGGACCTCGGCTACCGGGTCGACGTGCCCGGCGCCGTCGCCAAGGCGATGGGATCGCAGGGCGGCAACGTGCTGTCCCGCGTGTCCTCACGGCTGTTCTCCTCCGGCGCTCCCTTCCTCGAGCTCCGGCCGGCATGGGGCCCCGGTCAGCTCGACGACGTGCTCGCCGTCGCCGGCAAGGTCGTCGCCGACGCGCCCAAGGACGCCGACATCGACGTCTCGACCGGTTGGGTGAGGATGATCCCCGAGAAGGCCGGCAAGGAGATCGACGTCGAGGCGTCGAAGCAGGCGGTGATGAACGGGGTCGCCCTGGGTGACAGCACCGTCCGCATGGTGACCCGGCGGATCCAGCCGCCCTCCGATCCTCTGCTGCGCAAGGTGATCCTGGTCCGGGCCGGCGAGAACCAGCTGTACCTGTACGAGAACGGCCAGATCGTGAAGCAGTGGCCAGTGGCCACGGGCGCCAAGGGCTATCTCACCCCCGAGGGCGTGCACCGCATCACCGACAAGATCGTCAACCCCTCCTGGCACAACCCCGGCAGTGCCTGGGCGCGGGGGCTGCCCAAGGTCATCGGTCCCGGCCCGAACAACCCGCTGGGCACCAAGGCGCTGCGCCTCGACGCTCCGGCCATCCTCATCCACGCCACCGCCAACCGGGCGTCCATCGGTTACAGCGAGTCCCATGGCTGCATCAGGATGACCGAGGAGGACGAGGCCGAGCTGTTCTCGATGGTCGACGTGGGCACCCGGGTCGCCGTCGTCCAGGTCAGCCCGCCGAGGCCCCGGGGAGCGGCCCCCATCGACGCCACGGCCTTCTAGGACGAGACCTCAGATGGTCTGGTTGGCCAAGGCCAGCGCCGACGCGCTGGCGTGGCTCAGGTTGGCCAACCGGCGGGCGTCGAGGGCCTCGCAGATCCAGCCCCAGTGGATCGACACCCAGTCGCCGGCGGAGAGCTCGTCCGCGAAGCCCCGCCCCTCGAATGCCCGGAGGACCCGCTCGGGGCGCGCCTCGCCCAGGCCGAGCTTGCCGTCGACCAGCACCAGCGGTTGGCGGTCGACGGTGACGCTGGCGCCGTCGACCTCCCGCACCTGCCCCCAGCTGATCCGGCAGCTCTCCATGGCGGCCATCCCCACGGAGTCGGCCTCGAGGTGGCGGTAGACGTCGAGCACGTGGAAGAGGTGGTAAGGCTTGGCGCCGGCGGGCGGCTTGCGCAGGACCTGGTCACGCAGTTTGACGGGCAGATGCTTGCCGAAGCGCTCCTCCAGCGACCGGTAGAGGTCACCGGCCTCCACCCGGTCGAGCAGGTCGTTGCCGATCCAGTAGGCCTCGACGACCCGGTGGTCGAACGGGTCACCGATGCCGTTGGCTGCGGCGATGGTGCGCAGGTAGGGCACCGCCCCGGTGAACTTGGCCAGCATCGGAGCCAGGCGGGGGTCGGGCCGGCCCTCGACAGCGTGCTCGAACAGGATCTCGTTCTCGGCGCCCCCGCAGTAGCCCAGGTTGTTCGGCATGAAGGCGTAGCGGATGAAGAGGAGCAGCCCCGAGGGCGGGGCGGCGGTGGGTGCTGCAGGCATGGGAACAGTTTCGCGCTTCAGTGTCGGAGGCCGTGGGCCGAAAGACCTAGTGGCGACGCCACCAGCACTGCGCGACTCTGTATGGCCTCGCCGGCCCTTCCTCCCGCACGGGAGCGGTCCTGGCACGGAAACGGAGAGAAGAGATGCGTCTTTCCATCCTGACAAGGCCGGAAGTCATTGCATTCTCAATTCTGATCATCGGGACGGCTATCGTGACTCTCCGAATGACACGTCAGGGAGGCCGGTTCTCCGGCCGGCGCAAAGATGGCGGCCGCGCCGTCGCCACCGCTGGCGGCGGTGAACAACCGTTCAAGGTCGAGCAGGTCGACCGCAATGACCCCGGGGCGAGCATCGAGTCGGTCACCTTCGCCGACGTGGCCGGCCTCGACGAGGCCATCGCCGAGCTGCGGGAGGTCGTCGAGTACCTGCGCGATCCCCACCGCTTCGAGCGCCTCGGCGCCCACATGCCCAAGGGTGTCCTGCTCTACGGGATGCCTGGCTGCGGCAAGACGCTCCTCGCTCGTGCCCTCGCCGGCGAGACCGGCGTTCCCTTCTACTTCGTGTCGGCGACCAGCTTCGTGGAGAAGTTCGTCGGCCTCGGCGCGTCACGCGTCCGCCAGCTCTTCGAGGCGGCCAAGCGATCGGCGCCCAGCATCATCTTCATCGACGAGCTCGACGCCATCGGCCGCCACCGCACCGCCGACACCAGCGGGGAGCGTGAGTTCGACCACACTCTGAACGCCCTACTCGTCGAGCTCGACGGGTTCCTGGGCTCCGCCGGCGTCATGATCATCGGCGCCACCAACCGGCCGGAGCTGATCGATGCCGCCCTGCTGCGCCCCGGCCGCTTCGACCGCCGCATCCAGGTCGACCGTCCCGACCGCAGCGGGCGGGAGAAGATCCTCCGCCTGCACGCCGACACCCGTCCGGTGTCGCGCCGTGTGGACTGGGGTGAGGTCGCCGCCCATACCGCCGGTCTGACCCCGGCCGAGCTGGCCAACATCGTCAACGAGGGCTGCCTGCTGGCCGCCCGCCGTCACCGTGACCGGGTGGCCCCCGAGGACATCGACGAGGCGGTGTCCCGTGTCCTTGCCGGCACGCGCAGCGCCCGGCTCATGTCCGACGACGAGAAGGAGCTCGTCGGCGTGCACGAGGCCGGCCACGCCCTCCTGTCGGTGCTCCTCCGGGGCGTCCAGCCGCCGTCACGCGTGTCGATCGTGAACCGGGGGGCCGCCTTCGGCCGCTCGCCGTGGTCGACCGCCGACGACCGCGAGGTCCTCACCAAGCGTGAGCTCATGGCGCAGCTGATCGTGCTCATGGGGGGCCGGGCGGCCGAGATGCAGGTCTTCGGTCAGCCCAGCACCCGGGCCGAGGACGACCTCGAGCACGCGGCCGGGCTGGCCCGTCGCATGGTCGAGCGCCTGGCCATGACCGGGCGGTTCGAGCTGGCCGGCCGCCACGACGAAGGTGTCCGGGGCAAGGACGAAGGCGAGGGGGGCAAGGAGGTCCGCGAGCTCCTCGAGAAGGCCGAGCAGGCCGCCCGCACCATCCTCGGCGACAACAGCGTCAACTTGCGCACCGTGGCCGAGACCCTGGTGCTGAAGGAAACGCTCACCGCCGCCGAGCTCCAGGACATCATCCGGGGCGACGGCGGCAACAGCGTCGAGATGTCCAGCTAGGAACAGAAGATCAGGAAGCAGGTCCTGGCCTTGGGGGGCTGCGCCGGATCAGGGGTCGAAGCGGTAGCCGACGCCCCGGACGGTCTTGATCCAGCGGGGATGGTCGGGATCGGGCTCGATCCGCCGGCGGATGCGGCGGATGTGCTCGGTCACGGTGTCGGGGTCCTGCCACTCCGCGGAGGAGCCCCAGACCTTGGCCAGGAGCTGCTGGCGGGAGAAGACCTGCCGGGGCGAGGCGGCGAGGAACGCCAACAGGTCGAACTCGCGCGCCGTGGTGGTGACCACGAGGTTGCCTGCGCTCACCTCGCGGGTGCCCAGGTCGAGGGTCAGGCCGTCGAAGCGGAGGACCGACTGCGGTGCGGCGGCGCGGGTGCGGCGCAGCACCGAGCTGATGCGCGCCGTGAGCTCGCCGGGTGAGAACGGCTTGACCACGTAGTCGTCGGCGCCCAGCTTGAGGCCGAGAATGCGGTCGGCCTCGCTGCCCCGGCCCGTGAGGAGGATCACCGGCACCTCGCTGTCGCGGCGGAGGCGGGTGAGGATGTCGAGGCCGTCCGGCGACGGCAGCATGAGGTCGAGAAGGACCAGGTCGGGCTGGATGGACGCGATGGCGGCGAGCGCCGACGCGCCGTCGGCCACCTGGTCGACCGAGAATCCCTCCATCTCGAGGTAGCGCGTCAGGAGGACGCGAACCGCCTCGTCGTCGTCGACGACGAGCACCTTCCCGGCCGACGCCTCCGGCACTGCCACGGCGTCCAGCGTAGGAGTTGGGCGAGCGTCGGGTTGCGGTGGGCCTGCCGGTGGGGACAGTGGTCGGTTGCGACGGCTACCTGGGCGAGCGCTCCGCCACGACCGGGTGGCCGAGGTGGGCGGCGCCGGCCCGCTGATGAAGGATCCGCCTCGGGCTCCGATCTAGGCTGTCGCGGACCCGCGAGGGGGACGAGTGGCGAACTACGCGAGCTTCGGAACTGCACGGCGCGGCCTCCCGCAGTTGCGCCGCTGGTGGGCGCACCTCCCTACGCCGTACCGGTTGAATCTTGCGCTGTACGCCCTGGCCGGCGTGGCTCTGACCGGCCTGCTGTTCGAGATGGCGCGTGGCGAGCCGCGGCGCTCGGTGGTGGCCACAGCAGTCGACGCGCCCACGTCACCGACAACGTCGACGATCGCACCGGCGACGACCCTCCCGCTCTTCCCGGTCATCGCCAGCGCCCCGACCACCGTCGCTCCCACCACGACCTCCACCACCTCTACGCCCCCGACGGCATTTCCGGCACCGCCGCCCACCCCGGCGACGACGAGGTTCACGACGACCGTGCCGCCCAGGACGACCCCGACCGAGGCCCCCGTGCCGGCGACCGAGCCTGTCGACACGACGGTCGCCCCGTCGCCCTCCACCACGGCCACCGTCGCCCCCACGACGACCGAACCCCCGTCGACGACGACCACCACCGGTCGCCCGCTCGACGGCGCCCCCGGCGCACCGGGGGCTCCGGGAGCCCCCGGATGACGGGGGCCGGCCAATCCAGAAAGCGCCCTCGGTAGGATTCGAACCTACGCACCCGCCTCCGGAGGGCGGTGCTCTATCCCCTGAGCTACGAGGGCGTGCTCGCGTTCCGATGGTATCTCCCAGGGGCTAGGTGTCGAGCGCCGGTACGATCTAGGACCGTGGGCAAGCGCACCGTGCTCGTGATCGACGACGACCCCGTCATCCTCGAGCTCTTGCGCGTCAACTTCGAGATCGAGGGTTTCGACGTCATCTGCGCCGCCGACGGCGAGGAGGGCTTCCGCAAGGCGCAGGCCGAGCAGCCCGACATCGTCATCTCCGACATCATGATGCCCCGCCGCGACGGCCTCCAGCTGCTCGCTGACCTCAAAGCGGACGCCACCACCGAAGACCTGCCGGTGATCCTGCTCTCGGCCAAGGCGCAGAAGACCGAGATCCAGCAGGGCCTCGACCTGGGCGCCGACGACTACATCACCAAGCCCTTCGACCCGCTGGAGCTGATCGACCGGCTCAATGCGGTCATGACCCGGCCCCCGCGCTGACGCCGGCCCCATGCCGATGATCCAGGACATCCTGACCTCTTCGCTGCGCCGCGCCCTGGTCGCGCTGGGCGTCGACCCGGTGCCCGAGCGCATCCCTGTCGAGCGCTCGAACCGGCCCGAGCTGGGCGACTGGTCCTCCAGCGTGGCCCTCGCCGCGGCGAAGGCCAGCGGGCGCAACCCCCGTGAGCTGGCCGACGCTCTCGTCGCCCGCATGGGCGCCGATCCGCCGGCGTACGTGGCCGAGATGAACGTCGCCGGCCCCGGCTTCGTGAACTTCCGGCTTCACGACAGGTGGTTGCACGACTGCCTCACGGAGGTGGTGGAGGCCGGCGTGGCCGGCTACGCCCGCCACGACATAGGCCACGGGGAGCAGGTGAACGTCGAGTTCGTCAGCGCCAACCCCACCGGCCCCCTGCACGTGGGCGCCGGCCGGTGGGCCGTCTACGGCGACGCGCTCTGCCGCGTCCTCGAACGGTGCGGCTACGGCATCCACCGGGAGTACTACGTCAACGACCGGGGTCTCCAGGTGGGGCTGCTGGGCGCTTCGCTCGTGGCGGCCAAGAGCGGTCGGCCGACACCGGAAGACGGCTACAAGGGCGGGTACGTCTCCGACTGGGCCGCGGAGATGCCCGACGACGTCGACCCCGTGGCCTGGGCCCTCCAGCGTGCGGTGGCCGACATCGGCGGGGCGCTCGGCGCCCTGGGCGTCGAGTTCGACACGTGGTTCAGCGAACAGTCGATGATGGACTCCGGCGCCATTGAGGCCGCGCTCGCCGACCTGCGGGGCTCCGGTCTGGTCTACGAGCACGACGGCGCCACCTGGCTGCGGACCACCGACCTGGGCCTGGCCAAGGACGAGGTGCTCCTCAAGACCGGCGGTGAGCCGACCTACCTGCTGGGCGACCTCGCCTACCACCGCGACAAGTTCACCCGGGGCTTCACCCGGCTCATCGACATCTGGGGCGCCGACCATCACGGCCACGTCGGCCGGCTCAAGGCCGGCGTGCAGGCGCTCGGTCACGACCCCGACGAGGTCGAGATCGTGCTCGGCCAGCTGGTGACGGTCATGAAGGACGGCCACGTCGTCCGCATGGGCAAGCGGAGCGGGACGTTCGTCGAGCTGGCCGAGGTCGTCGAGGAGGTCGGTCCCGACGTCGCCCGCCTCACCTTCCTGCTCCAGTCCATCGACACCAAGCAGACCTTCGACCTCGACGCCGTGGTGTCCAAGTCCATGGACAACCCCGTGTTCTACGTCCAGTACGCCCACGCCCGGATCGCCTCGATCTCGCGGGTGGCGGCGGAGAAGGGCGTCCAGCGGTACCCGCTGGAGATCGTCGACCTCTCGGGGCTGACCCACCCGCGGGAGCTCGACCTGTTGCGCAGCCTGAGCGAGCTGCCCGAGGTGGTGGCCGACGCCTGCCGCACCCGGGCGCCGCACAAGGTGGCGACGTGGGTCCGGGAGCTGGCCGGGCGGTTCCACGGCTTCTACCACGACTGCTACGTGATGGGGGAGGGCGTGACCCACGAGCAGACCCAGGCCCGTCTGTGGCTGGTCGAGGCCACGCGGACCGGGCTGGCCATCGGGCTCGACCTCCTCGGGGTCAGCGCGCCCGACTCGATGTGATCCGCCCGCTCCCGCGCTACCTCCTGCCCGACACCGCTCGGGTGGACGGCCGGGGACGCTTGTCGGTGGGGGGCTGCGACGCGCTCGACCTGGCCGAGGAGCACGGCACGCCGCTGTTCGTCTACGACGAGGACCACCTCAGGGCCCGCTGCCGGGAGGCGGTGGCCGCCTTCGGCGACGGGGTCGCCTACGGGTCCAAGGCCTTCCTCTGCAAGGCCATGGCCGCGCTGGTGCACGAGGAGGGCATGTGGGTCGACGTGGCCACCGGCGGCGAGCTGCACGTGGTCCTCGCCGCGGGGGTGCCTCCGGAGCGCATCGTCCTGCACGGCAACAACAAGTCGGTCGACGAGCTGCGGCGGGCCCATGAACTGGGCATCCGGGTCGTGGTCGACTCCTTCGACGAGCTGGCCCGGCTCGAGGCGTTGTCGAGCGTCTCCGGTGTGCCCACGAAGGTGATGGTGCGGGTGACGCCGGGGGTCGAGGCTCACACCCATGAGTACGTCATGACCGGCCAGACCGACTCGAAGTTCGGGCTGGGGGTCGCGTCCGGCGACGCGGGCCGGGCGGTCGAGCACTGCCAGCTGCACCCGGCCTTCGACCTGGTGGGCATCCACGCCCACATCGGCAGCCAGATCTTCCTGCTGCGGTCCTTCGAGAAGGCAGTTGGCGTCCTGGCTTCGTTCGTGGAGCCACTCGAGGTCGACGAGCTGTGCCTGGGCGGGGGACTGGGAGTGCCCTACGTCGAGGGGGAGGAGGCGCCCACCATCACCGAGTGGGCCGCCGTCCTGCACGCCGCGTGCGCCGCCGCCGGCATCACCGCCCGGGTCACCGTCGAGCCCGGCCGGGCGATCGCCGCGGCCGCCGGCCTGACCCTGTACCGGGTGGGCACCGTCAAGGACATCCCCGACGTGCGGACCTACGTCTCCGTCGACGGCGGCATGAGCGACAACCCCCGGCCCGTGCTGTACGGCAGCGGGTACGAGACCTTCCTGCCCCGGGCCACGATGGCCGAGCGGCCGCGCACCGTCACCGTCGTGGGCAAGCACTGCGAGTCGGGCGACGTCGTCGTGCGCGACGCCCACGTGCCCGCCGACCTGGCCGTCGGCGACATCCTCTGCACCCCTGTCACCGGCGCCTACGGCCACTCGATGGGCTCGAACTACAACAAGGTGCCGAGGCCGCCGGTGGTGTTCGTCGCCGGCGGCAAGGCGAGGGTGGTCGTCCGGCGGGAGACCCTCGACGACCTCCTGCGGCTCGACCAGTGAGCAGTTTGGAACATTCGGGCCGCTCTGACGCCAGGAATCGACCAAACCGGCCGCAGTACGGTGGGCGGATGGACGGCAACTCGACCGTACGGGTGGGCGTGCTCGGGTACGGCAACGTGGGGGCGGCCGTCGTCGCCCTCATCGCCGAGAACGGCGACACAATCGCCGCCCGCACCGGCCTGCGCCTCGAGGTGGGCCGGGTGGCCGTCCGTGACCTGAGCAAGGCGCGCGAGGGGTTCGCCACCTTCACCGACGACGCCGGTTCCGTGGTGGTGGACCCCGACGTGGACCTGGTGGTCGAGGTCATCGGCGGGCTGCAGCCGGCCAAGGACCTCGTCCTGGGCGCCCTGAAGGCCGGCAAGCCGGTCGTCACGGCCAACAAGGAGCTCATGGCCGCGCACGGCGCAGAGCTGTTCGACGCCGCGGCCAAAGCCGGCGTCGACCTGCTCTTCGAGGCCGCGGTCGCCGGCGCCATCCCTCTCATCCGACCGCTGCGGGAGTCCCTCGCCGGCGACCGCATCAAGCGGGTGCTGGGCATCGTGAACGGCACGACCAACTTCATCCTCACCCGCATGACAGAGTCGGGGCAGTCCTTCGCGGAAGCGTTGTCCGAGGCCCAGGCCCTCGGCTATGCCGAGCGCGACCCCACCGCCGACGTCGACGGCCACGACGCCGCAGCCAAGGCGTCGATCATCGCCAGCCTGGCCTTCGGCGTGCGCGTGGTCGCCGGCGACGTCTACCGCGAGGGGATCACCGGCGTCTCCGCCGACGACATCCGCATGGCCGGCCGGCTGGGGTACGTGGTCAAGCTGCTGGCCGTGATCGACGACGTCGGCGGCGAGGTGGCGGTCCGTGTCCACCCCACCATGGTGCCGGCGGCCCACCCCCTCGCCTCGGTGAGGGAGTCGTTCAACGCCGTCTTCGTCGAGGGCGCGGCCGCCGGGGAGCTGATGTTCTACGGGCGGGGCGCCGGCGGGCGGCCGACGGCCAGCGCCGCCCTGGGCGACGTGATCGACGCCGCCGCCAACCTCCGCCAGGGCACCTCGGCCGGCGTGCCCGGGCTGGCGTCGGCCCGCATCAGGCCCATCGACGAGGTGAGATCCCAGTACTACCTGTCCCTCGACGTCGCCGACCGCCCCGGCGTCCTCGAGCAGGTGGCCGCCGCCTTCGCCCGACACCTCGTCTCGATCGTGCAGGTCCTGCAGGTGGGCATGGGCGGCGAGGCCCGCCTCGTCCTCGTCACCCACACGGCCCTCGAGCGCGACATGCAGGCCACGGTCGCCGAGCTGCGCGAGCTCGACCACGTGGACCGGGTGGGCACCCTCCTGCGCGTCATCGGCGGTGAGCAGTGACCGCCAAGGCGGGCTGGCGGGGGCTGATCGAGGAGTACCGCGAGTTCCTGCCCGTCGACGACGATTCGCCCGTCGTCACCCTCAACGAAGGGGCGACGCCGCTGCTGCACGCTCGTCGGCTCTCCGAGCGGGTGGGCGCGGAGGTCTGGTTGAAGGTGGAGGGCGCCAACCCGACCGGGTCGTTCAAGGACCGCGGCATGACGCTGGCCATCTCCAAGGCGGTGGAGGAGGGCGCCAAGGCGGTGGTGTGCGCTTCCACGGGCAACACCTCGGCGTCGGCCGCCGCCTACTCCACCCGGGCGGGGTTGACGTGCGTCGTGCTCATCCCAGAGGGCTACATCGCCCTCGGCAAGCTGGCCCAGGCCCTCGTCCACGGGGCACGCGTGCTGCAGATCCGAGGCAACTTCGACGATGCCCTCGAGCTGGTGCGCGAGCTCGGCGATCGGGAGCCCGTCACCATCGTGAACTCGGTGAACCCGTACCGCATCCAGGGCCAGCAGACCGCGGCGTTCGAGGTGGTGGACGTGCTGGGCGAGGCGCCCGACGTCCACTGCATCCCGGTGGGCAACGCCGGCAACATCACCGCCTACTGGATGGGCTACCGGCGCTACCAGGACGCCGGCCGGTCGACCAAGCTGCCGGCCATGCTGGGCTTCCAGGCCGAAGGGGCGGCACCGATCGTTCTCGGCCACCCCGTCGAGAACCCCGACACGATCGCCACCGCCATCCGGATCGGCAACCCGGCGTCGTGGCGGGGCGCCGAGTCGGCGGCCAGCGAATCCGGCGGAGGGATTCACGCCGTCTCCGACCAGGAGATCCTCGCCGCCTACCGGCTCCTCGCCGGTACCGAGGCCGTCTTCTGCGAGCCGGCGTCGGCCGCCTCGGTGGCGGGGCTGCTGAAGGTCGGTGTCCCCGACGGCACGCGCACCGTGGTGTGCACGCTGACCGGCCACGGGCTCAAGGACCCCGACCGGGCCATCGCCGAGATCGCCGTCCCCTCGCCCGTGGACGCCGACCTGGCGTCCGTCCGGGCGGAGCTCGGCCTATAGAGGACTTGCTACTCGAACATGAGTTCGAGTAGCATCCGCCAGACGCCATAGGAGCGGGCGCACCACGCTCTCCTCTTGTAACCGGCCTTGTTGCCGAAGGGCACCGCAGGAGACGATCATGGCTGTCGATGAACGGTCTCGTCACGAGCTGTACCGCCGGCTCGAGGAAGTGCTCGGGCGCGAGGCGGCCACCACGTTGATCGAGCACCTGCCACCGGTGGGCTGGGCCGACGTGGCCACCAAGCACGACCTCATCGCCCTCGAGGAGCGGATGGAGCTCCGTCTTGACCGGATCGACGACCGTTTCGCACGAAATGACGACCACTTCGCCCGCATCGAGGAGAAGTTCGACCAACGGTTCGACGGTGTCGACGACCGCATACGCGCGATGGGTTCTGAGCTTCGAGCCGCCTTCGAGCACGAGCTTCGCGGGCAAGCCACCACGATGTTCTTCGCGCTGGTCAGCGTGGTGCTGACCATGGCCGCGTTGGCCTTCGCCCTCGCCCGCTTCACCTAGTCCTAACATCGCCGGCATGAAGTACGTCGTCTGCGTGCCGGACGGAGCCGCCGACGAGCCGCTCGAGGAGCTGGGCGGGCGCACGCCGCTCGAGGCCGCGCACCTGCCCACCTTCGCCGCCCTGGCCCGCCGGGGCGAGGTCGGTCGGGCCGCCACCATCCCCGAGGGCTTCCCGCCGGGCAGCGACGTCGGCAACATGTCGATCCTCGGCTACGACCCCGCCCGCTACCACACCGGCCGGGCGCCCATCGAGGCCGCGGCCATGGGCCTCCACCTCGACGACGACCAGGTCGCGTACCGCTGCAACCTGGTCACCGTCGGGGCCGACGGCACGATGGAGGACTTCGCCGGCGGTCATCCCACCACCGAGGCCGCGGCCGAGGTGATCGGGGCGCTGCAGAAGGAGCTGGGCGGCGCCGGCATCCGGTTCCACGCCGGCGTGCAGTACCGCCACATCCTGGTCACGCCGGCCGACTGGGCCGATGCCGACTGCACCCCGCCCCACGATCTCACCGGCAAGCCGGCGGTGTGGCCCACGGGCCCGTCGGCGACCAAGCTCCAAGAGCTGATGGACGCCTCCCGCGAGGTCGTCTCCCGCTTCGAGACGGTCGCCGCCAACCAGGTTTGGCTCTGGGGCCAGGGCCGCCAGCCTCGATTGCCGTCGTTCCGGGAAACCTACGGCCTGCAGGCCAGCATGGTCAGCGCCGTCGACCTCGTCCGCGGCCTGGGCGCCCTCACCGGTATCCGCCGGGTCGACGTCCCCGGCATCACCGGCTGGTACGACACCGACTACGAGGCCAAGCGCGACGCGTGCCTGCGCGCCCTGGCCGACGGCGACGACCTGTTCCTCATCCACGTGGAGGCCAGCGACGAAGCCGGCCACGCGGGCGACCTCCGCGAGAAGGTCACGGCCCTGGAGAACTGGGACCGGCGCATCCTGCGGCCCCTGGTCGACGCCCTCGACCTGGACGACTTCCGCCCCTGGCGGCTCCTACTGCTGCCCGACCACGCCACCCCGCTCGCCCTGCGCACCCACACCTCCGATTCGGTGCCGTACATGCTGGTCGACTCCGAGGTCGACGGCGCCGGCGGCGTCTACACCGAAGCGGCCACCGTTGGGTGCACGCCGGTGCCAGGGCACACCCTCATGAACCGCCTCATCACCCAAGGTCCCTAGACGGTCCGGGTACTCGTCCTGGTCGACGGCGAGCACTACCCGCCCGTCGTTCGGGCGGCCATCGAGGCCCTCCCCGCCCTCGTCCCCGGCGCCGAGGTGGCGGCCGCCGTCCTGCTCGGCGGTGGGGAGAAGCTGGCCGGCCCGCTGGAGGTGGGCGTGCCCGTGGTCGACACCCTCGCCGACGGTCTGAGCCGCTTCGAACCCGACCTGGTCTACGACCTCTCCGACGAGCCTGTGCTCGACGCCCGCAGCCGGCTGCGGCTGGCGTCGCAGTCGCTTCTCGCCGGCGTGGCCTACCAGGGCGCCGACTTCCGCCTCGACCCGCCGCCGCGCCCACGCGTCGCCACCAAGCCCACCATCGCCGTCATCGGCACGGGAAAACGCACCGGGAAGACCGCGGTGTCGGCCCACCTGGCCCGCTCGATGGCCACGCCGCCCGTGATCGTGGCCATGGGCCGCGGCGGTCCGCCCGAGCCGGAGCTGATCGACCCGGCCGAGTTCGACCTGACTCCCGCCGGCCTGGTCCGACTGGCCGCCTCCGGCCGCCACGCGGCCAGCGACCACCTGGAAGACGCCCTCATGGCCGGCGTGGTCACCATCGGCACGCGCCGCTGCGGCGGGGGGCTCGCCGGTGCCCCGGTGGACAGCACCTTCGAGGCCGGGGTGCGGCTCGCCAACGCACGGCCCGAGCAGCTGCTCGTCCTCGAAGGCAGCGGTTCCGCCGTCCCGCCCGTCCACGCCGACGTGACCCTCTGCGTGGTGCCCGCCACCGCCGATCCGGAGCTGGTGGGCGGGTACCTCGGCGCCTACCGCCTCCTGCTCGCCGACCTGATCGTCGTCACCATGGCCGAACAGGGTGCCGCCGCCGTTCTGGAACCCATCCGGCGCCTGGCCCCGGACACCCAGGTCGTCGAGACGGTCCTCCGCCCGACGCCCCTGCAGCCCGTCGAAGGCCGCCGCGTCTTCTACGTCACCACCGCGCCGGCCACGGCCGGCGACACCCTCGTCGCCCACCTCGAATCCGAACACGGCGCCACAGTCGTGGGCACGTCGCATAACCTGGCCCGGCGCCCGCAGCTGGCGGACGATCTCGAGCAGACCGGCGGAGCAGACGTCGTGCTCGTGGAGCTCAAGGCGGCGGGAGTCGACATGGCGGCCAGGGTGGCGCTTGCACGAGGCCTGGATGTGGTGTTCTGTGACAACCGGGTCGTCACCAATGGGGGCGACGGCACATTCGAGCAGCTGGTCCAGCAGGCGGCCAACGTGGCCGAGAAGCGGTTCGCACGGGTTTCGAGGGTGCCGAGATGAGATGGACGCAACGATGAGGGCGGTCACCCGCCACGTTGTCGTCTCCGACAACGAGAACCAACTGCCCTACTCGAAGGGCCTGATGGCCTCGGCCATCATGGCCACCGGTCTGGCCCCGGCCCGGGCGTTCCGCGTGGCCGAGGTCATCGAGGAGCGTCTCGAGGCGTCGGGCGTCCCCTCGATCACCCGAGAGCAGCTCAACGACCTCGCGCTCGAGGTGCTGCGCGCCGAGGTCGGCGACCGCTACGCGCAGTCCTTCGCCAAGTGGCAGATGGTCCAGGGCCTCGACATCCCGCTGGTGATCCTGCTCGGCGGGGCGACCGGCGTCGGCAAGTCCACGATCGCCACCATGCTGGCCAGCCGGCTGGGCATCACCCGGGTCATCCCCACCGACGCCGTCCGTGAGGTCATGCGGTCGATGTTCACCGCCGAGCTGTTCCCCACGCTGCACACGTCGTCGTTCGACGCGGCCAGGCTGGTTCGCAACCCGTTGCCCGGCACCGCCGACCCGGTGGTGGTCGGTTTCCGGGAGCAGACCTCGGCGGTCAGCGTGGGCATCGACGCTCTGATCCAGCGAGCCATCGACGAGGGCACCGACCTCATCCTCGAGGGCGCCCACCTCGTGCCGGGGTTCCTGGACTACAGCCGGTTCAGGGGCAAGGCCGTGGTGGTTCCTCTGGTGGTGACCGTGGACGAGCCCGACGCGCACCGCAGCCACTTCCTCCAGCGGGCCCGCGAGGCCCGCAACCGGCCGTCCGAGCGCTACATCGACCTGTTCGACAACATCCGCAAGATGCAGCGGTACGTGAGGTCGCAGGCCATGGACCACGGCGTGGCCATCATCCCGTCCTACAACCTCGACGCCACGCTCTCCCAGATCATCGACCTGGTCGTGGGCCAGGCCTTCGAGGCCGTCCCCGACGACGGCGAGGGGCACGAGCGGGTCGAGGCGGCCGCCGACTGAGGCGGTCCTTGCGCAGTCGTTGTATGCTGATGTCGCTGACTCTCCGGCGCTTCCAGGCTCAGTAGCTTCAAAAGGCTCAGCAGCGACGCCTCAGGCCGGTCGCCACGGAGCCGGATTGCTGGCCTGGCCTCCGGAGATCGCAACCTTCCGTCCGACACGCCGCCCCCTACCTCATCTGCCGGGGCCGCACGCACAACTTCCCAGCCCTTGGAGGCGAAGCATGACCGAGGCAGCAGCCCGGTGACGATCGTGCCCCAGCCGCCGCTCGAGCGCTCTGTCCTCGAGCGCAAGGAGCGCGACGAACTGGCCACCATCGCCCAGGCGATGGGGATGAAGCCGTCGGCTCGGGCGTCGAAGTCGACGCTCATCGACCACATCCTGCACGAGGCCGGCATCGAGACCCCGCCCGAGCCGAAGCCTCGGCGCACCCGGGCGACCAAGGCGGCCGCAGCAGCAGCTGCCGGCCCGCCCGCAGGCGCCAACGGTGCCGACCAGGCCGCCCCGCCGGCCGCCGTCGACGACGCCGGCCCGGCCGCCGAGGCCCCATGGGAGCCGGTATCTGCGCCCGCGGGCGAGCCGGCACCGCCCGAGGCCGAGCCCCCGCCCGCCGTCGTCGAGGCCATCGTCGAGGCGCCGCCGGCGTCCAACGGCAGCGCCCCCGTCGACGTGCGGACCGACAACGAGCCGGCGCAGGATCCGCCGGACACCGGCAACGTCCAGGCCGACGCCGGCACCCGTACCGACGACCGGCCCCGTGAGGGCGGACCGCGGCCCGAACACCGTCCCGGCGGCCAGCAGCCGTTCGACGGCGACCCGGCCAACCGCCGGGGCCGCCGCCGGCGGGGTCGCGACCGGGCCGAGCGCGACACCGCCCCCGACCGGGGTGGCAGCCCCGAGCCGCAGTTCCAGGGGGACCCCCTCCCCGTCGAGGGCCTCCTCGACCTGCGCGAGGAGGGTTTCGGCTTCCTGCGCACCAACGGGTACCTGGCCAGCGCCCACGACGTGTACGTGTCGCTCAGCCAGGTCCGGCGCTTCGGGCTGCGCAAGGGCGACACCATCAAGGGGGCCAGCCGTCCGGCGGGCAGCAGCGAGAAGTACCCGGCGCTCCTGCGCATCGACACCGTCAGCGGCATGACGGCCGACGAGGCCCGCCTCCGCCCCCGGTTCGAGGACCTCACGCCCCTGTTCCCCGACGAGAAGCTACGGCTGGAAGTGCCGGGGGAGTCGGGAAACATGGTGGCCCGCATCTGCGACCTCGTCTCGCCCATCGGCAAAGGCCAGCGGGGCCTGATCGTGTCGCCGCCCAAGGCCGGCAAGACCACTGTCCTCAAGCAGATCGCCCACTCCATCGAGGTCAACAACCCCGAAGTGCACCTGATGGTGCTCCTGGTGGACGAGCGGCCCGAGGAGGTCACCGACATGCGGCGGTCGGTGAAGGGCGAGGTCATCGCCTCCACCTTCGACCGGCCGTCCGACGAGCACACCCAGGTGGCCGAGCTGGCCAGCGAGCGGGCCAAGCGCCTGGTCGAGATGGGCAAGGACGTGGTGATCGTCCTCGACGGCATCACCCGCCTGGCCCGGGCCTACAACCTGGCCGCGCCGACCACGGGCCGGATCATGTCGGGCGGTCTGGCCACCGATGCCCTGTACCCGCCCAAGAAGTTCTTCGGCTCGGCCCGGAACCTCGAAGAGGGCGGCTCCCTCACCATCCTGGCCACCGCCCTGATCGAGACCGGCTCGAAGATGGACGAGGTGATCTTCGAGGAGTTCAAGGGCACCGGCAACATGGAGCTGCGCCTCGACCGCCGGCTGGCCGAACGGCGCATCTACCCGGCCCTCGACGTCAACGCCAGCTCCACCCGCCACGAGGAGCTGCTCTTCCCGCCCCACCAGCTCCACCAGGTGTGGAAGCTGCGTCGGGTCCTCAACGCCCTCGAGCCCGGCGCCGGCCTCGAACTGCTGATGGACAAGATCAAGCACACCAAGAGCAACGACGAGTTCCTGAGCGAGATCGCCAAGGCGCCGTAAGCGAGCGTCGAGGCGTGGAGCTGCTGATCGCCCGGAACCCCGATACGGAGAGCTCGCTGCCGTACCTGCTGCGGCTGCCGATCGGCGGGGGGCTGGTGTTCCGCACGAAGGACACCTGGCCTCGCACCAGCGCGCTGTACTGCCACCCGGTCCCGGACCTCGAGTGGCCGGAGGAGCCCGAGATCGTCGAACGGGTGCCGCTCCGGGCGTGCGCCCGCCGCGGTGCGGCGATCGACGTGGTGGCCGACCGCGGCCGGCTGCAGCGTTCCCAGCTCGTGTTCACCAACGCCCGGGGCCGGGAGGTGGTCTTCTGGCAGTCGCCCCGCACCCGCAAGCAGGCCCGTCCCGACGTGCGCCTCCCGGGCGCCCGCGCCGCCGGCATCGCCGAGCTGGAGATCGTGGTCGACGCCCACGAGAAGTACGCCTACGCCTTCGCCGGCCAGCAGGTCCGGCTCCTGCGACGGGGCCTGCCCTGCGGCGACTATGCCGTCGTCGCCGGCGGGAAACTCGTGGCCGCCGTCGAGCGCAAGTCCCTCGACGACCTCGTGTCCAGCCTGATCAGTGGGCGGCTGCGGTTCGCACTCGGTGAGCTGGCCGCCCTCCCCCGTGCCGCGGTGGTGGTGGAGGACCGCTACTCCGCGGTCTTCGGCCTACGCCACGTCCGGCCCGCCCAGGTCGCCGACGGACTGGCCGAGCTGCAGGTGCGCTGGCCTGCCATCCCCGTCGTCTTCTGCGACAACCGCAAGCTGGCCGAGCAGTGGACCTACCGCTACCTGGCCGCGGCCCACGCCTGGGCCGAAGGCGAGGCTCCGGCCATAACCCGCGTCGGCGCGGGCGACGACGGCAGCGCCGGCGGTGCCCCCGTGCCGGCGCCGACGACGGCCGAGGTCAGGGCGTGGGCCCGGGCCAACGGCTACGACGTGCCCGAGCGCGGCCGGCTGCGCCCGGAGATCCACCAGGCATGGAGGGACGCGGCCGGCGCCACGTAGAGCGTTCCTGTACGGCTGGGTTCAGTTGCTGAACAGCACCTGAACCCAGCAGGCGCCCTTCTCGTCGGTCCACGCCCCCACGCCGATCAGGGTGAACGCCCCGGTCAGGATGTTCCGCCGGTGGCTGGGCGAGGCCATCCACTCCCGCTCGAGCAGGGCGGTGTCGCACGGCCTCGACGTGCCCACGTTGTCGCCCCACGTGGCGTTCGACCGGCATCCGGCGATGCCGGCGCCGGCGCCGGAGTTGTGGGCCAGCACGCCGCTGGCGGCCATCTGCTCGGCGAAGCGCGACGCCACCGAGTCCAGGCAGGCATTGCGGGACAGTGAGCCCAGGCCGGCGGCGGCCCGGTCCTGGTTGGTCAGGGGGACCACCTCGGCCTCGACTGCGGTGTCGCGGGACGCGCCGCTGCTGCGGACCGGCGCCGGCCTGGGCTCACTGTCCCGCAATGCCTGCCTGGACTCGGT
>Ga0247719_1000067_pt1 | contig 69221 bp, 60 predicted proteins | sample 41E_DmetaG_FD_189046 | JGI IMG/M metagenome (GOLD analysis project Ga0247719, IMG submission 189046) | Soil microbial communities from hillslope of Landscape Evolution Observatory, University of Arizona, Oracle, AZ, United States - 4-1-E_D | ecosystem: Engineered > Artificial ecosystem >...
GAAGACCAGGCGGAACTTCCCGATCTGCAGCTCGTCGCCGTTGGCCAGGGGCGCGTCGTCGATGCGCTCCCGGTTGAGGTAGGTGCCGTTCAAGGAGCCGGCGTCGCGCACGCTGTAGCCGTCGGGGTTGCGGACGATCTCGGCGTGACGGCGGGAGACGGTGATGTCGTCGAGGAAGATGTCGGAGTCGGGATGGCGGCCGGCACGGGTGACGTCGCCCTCCATCACGAACTTGGAGCCGGCGTTGGGGCCGCGCTTGACCACCACCATGGCGGCGGTCTCGGTCATCTCGCTGAGGGCGACGGCCACCTCGTCGTCGATGGGCTCCCCGGCGCCATCGACAGGGGCGAAGGTGATCGTGGTCTCCTCCCCCGAGTCGGCGAGCTCCAGCGGCGTGCCGCACGAGGAGCAGAACCGGGCATCGAGGGCGTTGCCGTGCCCACACTTGGTGCAGAAGAGGTCGGTCGGCATCAGGAGCCGATCAGCGTGGAGTAGGCGCCGGCATCGAGCAGGTCGTCTAGCGTGGCCGGCGAGGACGGCTCGACGGCGCAGATCCAGCCCGCGCCGTAGGGATCCTCGTTCAGGCGCTGGGGCGCGTCCGCCAGCTCGGCGTTGATCTCGACCACCGTGCCGGCCACCGGCGAATAGACGTCGGAGACCGATTTTGTCGACTCCACCTCGCTGCAGGCCCCTCCGGCCTCGACCACCGTCCCCACCGCCGGCAATTGTACGAACACCACGTCGCCCAGAGCGTCCTGCGCGTAGTCCGTGATGCCGATCCGCACCCGGCCACCGTCGAGCATGGCCCACTCGTGGTCCTTGGTGTACCGCCTGTCCTCGGGCACCTTCATGGCGCGAGACGCTAGCGCCCAGCGGCACCCCGGCGGCGCGACTCGGGTCCGCCGCCAGTGTGGCCCACCGCGTCAGCGCAAGAGCTGGCGGATGCGGCGGGCGTACTCCTGGGCCAGGTGGCGGGCCTCGACGTCGGAGGGGCCCTCGGCCCACACGTGGGTGACCGGCTCGTCGGGGTCGGGCAGGATCAGCGCCCAGCCGTCCTCGTGCAGGATCTTGACCCCGTCGACCAGCACCACCTCTCTGTCCTTCGCCGCCTCCACGACCCGGCGCATGACCAGCCCCTTCTGCTCCCAGGGGGTGACGACGCTCTCATGCGCCATGTGGAGGCGGGGCAGCCCGGCCACCACCTTCGACAGTCGGAGGCCGGACCGGGCGAGGAGCTCGAGCAGGTGCACCAGGGCGGCGGTGGCGTCGTAGGCGGGCAGGAAGGCGGGGAAGATGAACCCCCCGTCCTGGCTGGCGGCGAGCACCACGCCCTCGGTGGACTCGGCCACGTCCATGATGTGGCTGGAGGACACCTTGGTCCAGATCACCTCGGCGCCGGCCTCCCGGGCGATGCGTTCGGCCGCCGAGCTGGCGGACACGGGCAGGGCGATGCGAGCCCCCTGCTGCTGGGAGGACACCAGGGTGACGAGGACGAGGAGGGCCTGCTCGTCGGACAGGACGTGGCCCTCGTCGTCGACGAGGGTCAACCGCTCCCCGTCGGGGTCGATGACCGCCCCCAGGTGGGCCCCGGAGGACCGGACGAGCTCGGCCACCCGGCCGGCGTGGGCCTTGGGCTCGAAGGCGGCGGCGCCGGCGGTGAAGGCATAGGGGTTGACCGACAGCACGTCGGCTCCCAGCTTGGAGAGGACGTTGGGCATGACCAGGGAGGTCGAACCGAAGGCGTAGTCGAGCACCAGCTGGAAGCCGGCGCCGGGGATGATCTGGGCGTCGACGCCGGCCAGCATGGTGGCCGAGTAATGCTCCAGGGCCCGGGCCGGGTAGGCGATGTCGCCGATGTCGGCCGCGAAGGCCCGCCGGAAGTCCTCGCGGTAGAAGTAGCGCTCGATCTTGCGCTGGGCCGCCTCGTCGATGTCGGTGCCGTCGGCGTCGAGGAACCTCAAGGTGACGGATTGAGGATCACCTCTCGCCAGGCGGACGGTGATCCCGCCCTGGCCCTGGGACCGGCGGACGTGGAACCGGGTGACGGGCACGGGCGACATCTCGAGGTCGGTGACGTCGACGCCGGCGGCGTTGAGCCCGGCCATGACCGCCCGCTTGAGCGCCCGGGCCGCCCGGCTGGAGTCGCGGGAGGTGGTGACCGTCGACCCCTTCTTCATGGTGGTGGCGTAGGCCATGGCCACCCGGCAGGCCAGCTCGGGGGTGATGTCGACATTCGCCAGCCCGGTGACCCCGTTGCGGGTGAACAGGTTCCGGGCGCCGCGGGACTCCCAGACGATCGAGGAGTTGATGATGGCCCCGGGCTCGACGGTCTTGAACGGGTAGATCTTCACGCCGGGGTTGACCACCGCGTGCTCTCCGACGAAGCAGTTGTCGCCGAGGACCACCCCCTCCTCGCAGCGGGCGAAGCCGCGCAGGTCCGTGGACCGGCCGATCACCGATCCTCGCAGGCGCACGCCCTGGCTGATGTAGGCGTTGTCGTGGACGACCGACCGCTCCAGATAGGCATCGGAGCGGACCATGACGTTGGTGCCGAGCACGGAGTACTCATGAAGCTGGGCGCCGGCCTCGACCCGGCAGTAGTCGCCGATGATCGCCGGGCCGGCGACGTCGGCCCCCGGGTCGACCTCGGCCCCCTCCCCCAGCCAGATGCCCTCGGCGATGCGGAAGCCGGGCACGTCGAGGGACACCTTGCCGTCGAGCACGTCACGGTGGGCCTTGAGGTAGGCCTCCAGGGTGCCGACGTCCTCCCAGTAGCCCTCGGCGATGTGCCCGAAGATCGGCTTGCCGTCGGCCAGCAGTCGCGGGAAGACGTCACTGGAGAAGTCGACCGACTGGCCCTCGGGGATGTAGTCGAACACCGCAGGGTCGCAGACGTAGATGCCCGTGTTGACCGTGTCGGAGAAGACCTGGCCCCACGTGGGCTTCTCGAGGAACCGCTCGATCGAGCCGTCCTCCCGGGTGATGACGATGCCGAACTCCAGCGGGTTCTCCATGGCCTTCAGGGCCAGGGTGGTCAGCGAGCCCTTGCGCTCGTGGACGGCGACCAGCTCGCTGAGGTCGATGTCGGTCAGGACGTCGCCGGAGATGACCAGGAAGGGCTCGTCGAGCTCGGCTCGGGCGTTGCGCACAGATCCCGCCGTGCCGAGGGGCGTCTCCTCGGTGGCATAGACCATGCGCACCCCGAACTCGGCGCCGTCGCCGAAGTAGGTGCGGATGGTCTGGGGCAGGAAGGCCAGCGTGACGACGATGTCCTCGAAGCCGTGCGACTTCAGCAGCCGCACGATGTGCTCCATCATCGGCCGGTTGGCCAAGGGCATCAGGGGCTTGGGCTGATTGGACGTCAGTGGCCGCAGGCGGGTGCCCTCGCCGCCGGCCATGATCACGGCTTTCATGCCCGCCACCTCGGCGAGGCTTTCATGTCGCCAACCTACCGGCCCGGCCTTCGCGGAGCGCCTCACGGGCGGGCGCCACGTAGGTCGCCGCCGCGTACCAGGCCATGACGAGACCGGCGACGGCCACGACCCACGCCAGGGCGTAGGCCGGCCCCTCGCCGTGGCCCCACAGGAAGAGCGGGAAGGCCACCATCATCAGCAGGGTGCCGCACTTGCCGGCCCAGCTGACGTCGATCCGCTTCGAGCCCATGGCGCCCAGGAGCACGGTGACCCCGGCCACCAGCACCTCCCGGGCGATGGCGGGCCAGAAGATGACTGGCGGCACGGAGCCGTCGATCAGGATGGCGATCATCCCCGTGACCAGCAGCACCTTGTCGGCGATGGGGTCGAGCACCTTCCCCAGGTTCGAGACCTGGTTGAAATGGCGGGCGATGTAGCCGTCCACCCAGTCGGTGGCGCCCAGTCCCCCCAGGAGGAGCGCCGCCCCCAGCCGGTTCTCCCGGCCGAACAGGAGCCACAGGAACACCGGGACGCAGAGGAGCCGGAGGACCGAGATGGCGTTGGGGACGGTGGCGATCCGGTCGAGGCCCGCCTCGTCCTCCTGCGACCCCGTCATCGGCTGCATCCTACCTGTCCACGCTGGACCCCCTGCCAGGCGATCAGCCGGATAGTGTCCTGGTCATGGGGGTTGACGCGGTGATCGTCCCGCGCCCGATCTCGGTCGCCGCTCTCGATGTCACCGGCGGAGAGGTGCGGGTCACCAACACCGGTACGGGCGAGGACGAGTTCTCCTTCGCCATCGATCGCAACGCCGCCCAATGGGGGTGGGTGACCCCTCCGACGATCGTCGTGCCGCCCGGGGGCGAGGGCGCGGTGAAAGTGCTGTTCCGGCTGCCCAAGGCGCCCAAACCGCCGGCCGGTCCCCTGCCGTTCACCGTCACGGTGACGTCGGTCCGCGACAAGTCGGTCTCGACCACGGCAGAGGGCGTGGTCGACGTGGCCGTGATCACCGACACCCTGCTGACGATGAACCCCACCACCGCGCAGGGCAGCGGGCCGTCGCACCACACCGTCGCCCTCTCCAACCGGGGCAACCACCCGGTGCGGGCCCGTCTCCGGGCCGACGACCCCGACGGCAACCTGGACTTCGACGTCGAACCGATCACCCTCGAGGTCGACGCGGGCACCATCGCCTCGGCCAACCTGCGCGTCAGCCCGAAGCACCGCCTGCGGCGGGGCACGGCCGAGCGGCCGTTCCAGGTGGTGGCGAAGGCGGAGGGTCAGGAGTCCTTCCGCGTGGAGGGGAACCTCACCCAGGAGGGCACCGGGAGCGGGCGGGCGCCCTTGATCGTGGCCGTGGTCGTCGCCCTCATCGCCTTGGCCCTCGCGGCCACGGCCTTGGTCGGCGGGGGCGACGACGGCCCCGACGCCACGGTGCCCGCCGCCGCCGGCGGGGCGCCGCCCGTCGACGACCCGGCATGCCCGGCCAGGGGCCACGACAACCGCGACCGGGGCACCACCGGTGCCCTGCCGTTCAACTACTCGTTCCTCTTCACCACGCCCGACGGCTGCAAACCGATCCGGTTCAACCCCTGCGAGCCGATCCACTTCATCATCAACCCCGCCGACGCTCCCGCCGGGGGCGTGGCCGACGTCCGCCAGGCGTTCCGGATGATCGCCGAGGTCGGCGGCTACACCTTCGTCGACGACGGCCTCACCGATGCCGACCGGTTCGACTTCGGCCGCCAGGCCTACAACCCGGCCCGCTACGGCGAGCGGTGGGCGCCGATCGTGGTCAGCTGGGGCCGGCTGGGCAGCGTCGGCCGGAACGACGTCGTGATCGCCGGCATGGGGAACGGCCACGTGGTCGACGGCGCCATCGTCACCGGCATGCTCAACCTCAACGCCGACGCCCGCATCGACATCTCCCGGGAGACGCCGATCCCCGACGGCTACGGCGAGGGCATCTCATGGGGCCGGGTCATCCTGCACGAGCTGGGACACGTCTTCGGGCTGGGTCACGTCCAGAGCAAGAACGCCATCATGCACGAGGCCCTCCTGGAGCAGACCCTGAGCCGCACCGAGTACGGGGTGGGCGACATCCAGGCCTGGCGCCTGCTCGGCCGCCAGGCCGGCTGCGTGGAGACGCCGGCGCCCCGGCCGGTCCCGCCTCTTGGGGGGAACCGGGCCACGACCACCACGACCGCCCGGCCGTAGTGGGCGGGGCCGTCGCCGGCGTCATCCTGGCCGGGGGCGCCGGGCGGCGCATGGGTGGGCTGGACAAGGCCGCCTTACGCGTCGGCGGGGTGAGCCTGCTGGACCGGGTGCTCGGCGCCGCCCGGCCGGTGTGCGACCGGCTGGTGGTCGTCGGGCCGCACCGGCCCACGGCCGTGGGCGGGGTGACCTTCGTCATGGAGGTCGAGCCGGGCGGGGGCCCGGTGCCGGCGATCGCCGCCGGCCTGGACGCGGTGGCCGACGCGGCGGTAGCCCTGGTGCTGGCCGTCGACCTGCCCCTGCTCGAGGCCGTCCACCTCCGTGCCGTGCTCGCCGCGCTCGACGCCGGCGCCGAGGCGGCGGCAGCCGGCGCCGAGGGTGGGCCGAACCCGCTGCTGGCCGCCTACCCGGCGCCGGCGCTGGCCGCCCGGGTCGGGGCGCTGGGTGCCGGCGCCCGGGCCGCGGCGCTGCTCCCGCCGCACGTGGTCATCGTCGACCTGGGGCGGGCCACCCTCAACGTCAACCGGCCGGAGGACCTGGCTGTCGCCGAGCGCGTGGCGGCAACGGCGAGGCGGTACGCTCGGCCATCCGGGTCACCCGAGGTCGGGCGGTGAGGGGCATGAGCGAAAACTACCCAGACCGCTTCGCCGAGGCGCTGGCGCTGGATCTCACCGATGTGGAGAAGGAGACGGTCCTCGAGCTGGCCCGCATCGTGGCCCACGGCAGCGAGCGGATGAACGCACCGCTGTCGACGTACCTCGCCGGCCAGTTCATCGCCGAGCTGGTCCGCACCGCCGGTGTGTCCCGGGCCGAGGCCCTGGCCGAGGTGGTGGCGGCGGCAAAGCGCACCCTCGACAGCGAAGTGTGAACCCACGCCGGCGCCTCGCCTCGTGGCCGGTGCTGCGCCAGCTGGCCGGCGACGACCGGCTCGGTCTGGCCGATGCCGCGCAGTCGTCGGCCTCGGCGGCGCTGGAGGCCCGGACCGAGACGGCCGATCGGGTCGTGGCCTCGGTGTGCCCGTACTGCGCGGTCGGCTGCGGCCAGCGCGTCTACGTCAAGGACGAGGAGGTCATCCAGGTCGAGGGCGACCCCGACAGCCCCATCTCCCGGGGCCGCCTGTGCCCCAAGGGCTCGGCCACCAAGCAGCTCGTCACCGGGCCGGCCCGCGAGTACAAGGTGAGGTACCGCCGGCCCCACGGCACGGCATGGGAGGAGCTCTCCCTCGACCGGGCCATGGACATGATCGCCGACCGGGTCATCGCCACCCGGGCCGCCACCTGGGACGCCCCCAACCGCCGCACCCTCGGCATCGCCAGCCTCGGAGGAGCCACCCTCGACAACGAGGAGAACTACCTCATGAAGAAGCTGTACACCGCGCTGGGGGCGGTGCAGGTCGAGAACCAGGCCCGCATATGACACTCCGCCACCGTCCCCGGTCTGGGGACCTCGCTCGGTAGAGGCGGCGCCACCGGCTTCCAGCAGGACCTGGCCAACTCCGACTGCATCCTGATCATGGGGTCGAACATGGCCGAGTGCCACCCGGTCGGCTTCCAGTGGGTCATGGAAGCCAAGGCCCGGGGCGCCCGCGTCATCCACGTCGACCCTCGTTTCACCCGCACCAGCGCCCTGGCCGACACCTACGTCTCCCTCCGGGCCGGCAGCGACATCGCCTTCCTGGGCGGCATCGTCAACCACATCCTCACCAACGGGCGGGAGTTCGGGGAGTACGTGGCCGCCTACACCAATGCGGCCACGATCGTCGACGACCGGTTCGCCGACACCGAGGATCTCGACGGCCTGTTCTCCGGCTGGGATCCTGACGCCCGGGGCTACGACACCGCGTCGTGGCAGTACGCCGGAGTGGGAGCGGCGCCCTCTTCGGCCGGCCATGCCGACGAGCCGGCCGGGGAGGCGTACGGCTACGGCGCCAACGCCGGAGCGGGATCCGGTCCGGCCACCGACCCCACGCTGGAGCACCCTCGCTGTGTGTTCCAGATCCTCAAGCGCCACTTCGCCCGCTACACGCCGGCGATGGTGGAGGAGGTGTGCGGGGTGCCCGCGGCGCAGTTCCTGGCCGTGGCCGAGGCGCTCTGCGACAACTCCGGCCGCGACCGCACGTCGTCCATCTGCTACTCGGTGGGCTGGACCCAGCACACCGTCGGCGCCCAGATCATCCGTACGGCGGCGATCATCCAGCTGCTGCTCGGGAACATCGGGCGGCCCGGCGGCGGCATCATGGCCCTGCGGGGACACGCCAGCATCCAGGGCTCGACCGACATCCCGACCCTGTACAACATCCTGCCCGGCTACCTGCCGATGGCCCACGCCGACCGCCACCCGACCCTGGCCCGCTACCTCGAGGTCAACACCGCCCCGGCCGGCCTGTGGGGCGACGCCGGCGCCTATGTCGTCAGCCTGCTCAAGGCGTGGTGGGGCGACGCCGCCCAGCCCGAGAACGACTTCTGCTTCGACTACCTCCCGTTCATCACCGGCGACCACTCCACCTACCGGACGACGGTCGACATGGCCGACGGCAAGGTGGCCGGCTTCTTCGTCGTGGGCCAGAACCCGGCGGTGGGGTCGGCGAACGGGAAGCTTCACCGGATGGCCTTGGCGAAGCTCGACTGGCTGGTGGTACGGGACCTGGTGGAGACCGAGACGGCGACGTTCTGGAAGGACGGGCCGGAGATCGACGCCGGGGAGCTGGAGACCCCCCACATCGGCACCGAGGTGTTCTTCCTGCCCGCGGCCGCCCACACCGAGAAGGACGGGACGTTCACCCAGACCCAGCGCATGCTCCAGTGGCACCACAAGGCCGTCGAGCCTGGCGGCGACTGCCGTTCCGAGCTGTGGTTCTACTTCCACCTCGGCCGGATCATCCGGGAGAAGCTGGCGGGGTCCGTCGAGCCCCGGGACCGGGCCGTCCTCGACCTCACGTGGGACTACCCGCTGGCCGGCGACGAGCCCTCGGCCGAGGCGGTGCTGCAGGAGATCAACGGCCGCGGGCCCGACGGCCTGCTCGGCGGGTTCGCCGGCCTCGAGGACGACGGCTCCACGGCCTGCGGGTGCTGGATCTACTCGGGCTGCTTCGCCGGCGGCGTCAACCAGACCGCCCGGCGCCGGCCCGCCGCCGAGCAGAGCTGGGTGGCCCCCGAGTGGGGGTGGGCGTGGCCGGCGAACCGGCGCATCCTCTACAACCGGGCCTCGGCCGATCCCGCCGGCAAGCCGTGGTCGGAGCGCAAGGCCTACGTGTGGTGGGACGCCGGCTCCGGCCGGTGGGCCGGCCACGACGTGCCCGACTTCGCCGTCGACATGGCCCCCGACTACCGGCCGGCGGAGGGGGCGACCGCGCAGTGGGCGCTGAGCGGCGCCGATCCGTTCATCCTCCAGAGCGACGGCCGGGGCTGGCTGTTCGCGCCCAACGGCCTCCTCGACGGGCCGCTTCCCACCCACTACGAGCCCCACGAGTCGCCGTTCACCAATCCCCTGTACGGCCAGCAGTGCAACCCGGTGCGCCAGACGTTCCACCGCAAGGGCAACCGCTACAACGACGACGACGCCGGCGCCTACCCCTACGTGATGACCACCTACCGGCTGACCGAGCACCACACCGCCGGCGGCATGTCGCGGTTCCAGGCCCATCTGGCCGAGCTCCAGCCCGAGATGTTCTGCGAGGTCAGCCCGGCGCTGGCCGCCGAACGGGGCCTCGAGAACGGCGGGTGGGCGACGATCACCTCGTCCCGTACGTCGATCGAGGCCCGGGTGCTGGTGACGGACCGCATGGCGGCGTTGAAGGTGCAGGGGCGGGAGCTGCACCAGGTCGGCCTCCCCTACCACTGGGGGTGGAAGGGCCTGTCGACGGGGGACGTGGCCAACGACCTGTTCCCGCTGGCGCTGGACCCCAACGTCCACATCCAGGAGGTCAAGGCGGCGACGTGCGACATCCGGCCGGGGCGAAGGGCTCGCTGATGGCCCGCATGGGGTTCTTCACCGACACCTCCGTGTGCATCGGGTGCAAAGCCTGTGAGGTGGCGTGCAAGGAGTGGAACGACGTGCCCGACGACGGGCTCGACTTCCTGGCCATGTCGTACGACAACACCGGAGCGCTCGGAGCGGATACATGGCGGCACGTGGCGTTCGTCGAACGCCCCCGGGGGGGCTCCGCCCCCCCGGGCTCCCCCCCAGCCAACGGCCCGGGCGCCGGCTGGTCGCCGGCGGCTGACCTCCTCCCGGACGCCGGCGGGGCCGGCGTCCGGTGGTTGATGTCCTCCGACGTGTGCAAGCACTGCACCCACGCCGCCTGCCTGGACGTCTGCCCGACCGGGGCGCTGTTCCGGACGGAGTTCGACACCGTGGTCGTCCAGCAGGACGTCTGCAACGGCTGCGGCTACTGCGTGCCGGCGTGCCCGTTCGGGGTCATCGACAAGCGGGAGGCCGACGGTCGGGTCTGGAAGTGCACCCTCTGCTACGACCGGCTGAAGGCCGACCTCACGCCGGCCTGCGCCAAGGCCTGCCCCACGGAGTCGATCCAGTTCGGGCCGCTGGAGGAGCTACGGGAGCGGGCGTCGGGGCGGCTCGGGGTCCTGCGCGAGGCCGGTGTGGCCGAGGCCCGGCTGTACGGGGCGGACGAGGACGACGGCGTCGGCGGGTTCGGTGCCTTCTTCCTGCTGCTCGACGAACCGGAGATCTACGGCCTGCCGCCGGCGCCGGTGGTGACCACCCGCGACCTGCCGGGTATGTGGCGGGCGGCGGCCGGCGCGGCGTTGGCCCTGGCAGGGGCGGTGGCCGTGGCCGTTCTCCCGCGCCGGTGACCGACAGCTACTACGGGCGGCCGATCCTCAAGGCGCCGGTCTGGAAGTGGTACATCCCCGCCTACTTCTTCACCGGCGGGCTGGCCGGCGCCTCCTCTGCGCTCGGGTTGGCTGCTCAGCTCACGGGCAACCGCCGGCTGCGGCGGACAGCCCTGGGCGCGGCGGCGGCCGGCGTGGCGGTGAGCGGGCCGCTCCTCGTGATCGACCTGGGCCGGCCCGGCCGGTTCCTCAACATGCTCCGGGTGGCCAAGCCGACGTCGCCCATGAGCGTCGGCAGTTGGCTCTTGGCCGCATTTGCGCCGGCGGCGATCGGCGCCGCGGCCAGCGACGTCACCGGGCGAGCGCCCCGGCTGGGGCGAGCGGCAGCCGCCGGCGCCGGCGTGCTCGGGCCCGCCGTGGCCACCTACACCGCCGTGCTGGTGGCCGACACCGCCATACCGGCCTGGCACGAGGCCCACCAGCAGTTGCCTTTCCTGTTCGCCGGCAGCTCCATGGCCGGCGCCGGCGGCGTGGCGCTGGCGTCCACGCCGGCAGCCGCCGCCGGGCCGGCCCGCCGGCTGGCAGTGATCGGTGCGGCACTGGAGGTGGGTGCGTCCCGGGTCATGGACCGCCGGCTGGGCGAGCTGGCCGGCCCCTACGAGGAGGGCCGGGCCGGGCGGCTGGCCAAGGCGGCGGAGGCATGCAGCCTGAGTGGTGCCCTCCTGGCCGCAGTGGCCGGCCGGCGCCGGCCCACGGCCATCGCCGCCGGCACCCTGCTGTGCGCAGGGAGCCTCCTCACCCGCTTCTCGGTGTTCCGGGCCGGGTTCGAGTCGGCCGCCGACCCGGCGGCCACCGTCGGGCCGCAGCGGCTCAGACGACCTCGATGACGCCCGATCAGCCCGCCGGTCGTGGTCGTCTCGGAACACGTGCCGGCTCGAGCAATGACCTCCACTTCAAAGGTGACGGCCTCCGCTGCCACCACCCGGGAACTCCGGGCAACGTGTCCCGAGGCGGCGGGCGGCGGGAAGGGAAACGTCGCCGGCACGGGGACGTCTCCGCGACCACCGAGCTGGTGGTCGCCTGAGCCCGGCGCACCGTATCGAGGTGGCCGCCGGCGGACCACACGGCGGCGACGGCGGCGACGGCGGCGACGGCCGGCAGCCACAACCACCGCGTCCCACGTCCTTCCACCAGCGATCCGGCCTGCTCGAGCGGTACCGTCGGGCTCATGACCGTCGCATCCGATTTCGAAGCCCGGCGGCAGGAGATCATCGCCGCCCATCTCAAGGCCGCGGAGGAGCGGCCGGAATCCAGCGCCCGGGGGGTCCACCACCTCGCCCTCATCTGCAGCGACGTGGAGACGACCGTGCGCTTCTACCAGGAGGTGCTCGGCTTTCCCCTGGTCGACGTCATGGAGAACCGTGACTACGCCGGCTCCACCCACTTCTTCCACGACATCGGCAACGGCAACCTCCTGGCGTTCTTCGACTTTCCCGGCCTGGGCCTCGGGCCCGCCGTCGAGACGCTCGGGGCCGTTCAGCACGTGGCCATCTCCGTCGACCGGGCCAACTTCGAGGCCGTCCGCGACCGCCTCGACGCCGCCGGCGTCCCCTATCTCGGCCCGGACCGGGGCCTCACCAACTCGATCTACGTCAAGGATCCCGACGGCGTGCAGATCGAGCTGCTGGCCGAGCCCCTCCGCATCATGGACGACCGCTACCTGGGCTAGTTGGGCCGATCACCGCCGGCACATGGGGCACTCGGCGACGGGCGTCGGGTGGGCGCCCAGACGGTGGTGGACCTCCAGCTCCTCGGCGATGAGGATCGAGACGTTGATGGCGACCTCGTCGAGCACGTCCTCGGCCATGGGCGGGATGTCGGCGGATGCCGCGAGTTCCTTGAGTCACGCCCCCTCGAGGACGACGGCGATGCCCTGACCGGCGCCGATGCACATGGCGGCCAGCCCGTACCCCCCGCCCCGCCGGCGAAGCTCGTGGGCGAGCGTGGCCAGGATGCGGGCCCCCGACGACCCGATGGGGTGGCCGAGGGCGATGGCGCCGCCGTTGGGGTTGAGCAGGTCGGGATCCAGCTGGGGCCATTCGGCCAGGCACGCCAGCGCCTGGGCCGCGAAGGCCTCGTTGAGCTCGGCGGCGACCAGGTCCGCCCACCCGAGGCCGGCGCCGGCCAGCGCCCGCCGGGCGGCCTCCACCGGGCCGATCCCGTAGAGGTGGGGCTCGACCGCACTGTTGGCCCGGGCGGCGATGCGGGCCAGGGGCCGCCGGCCGGTGGCGGCCAGCGCGTCCTCGCCGGCCAGCACCAGGGCGGCGGCGCCGTCGGCCAGGGGTGACGCGTTGCCGGCCGTCACCGTCCCGCCCTCGGGCCGGAAGGCCGGGCGGAGCCCGGCCAGCGCCTCGAGCGACGTGTCGCGCCGGATGCATTCGTCGACCGCCAGCGCCACCCCCGGCACCGGTACGACTTCGCCGGCGAAGCGACCGGCGTCCCAGGCGGCGGCGGCCTTGCGGTGGCTGGCCAGGGCGAAGGCGTCCTGTTCCTCACGGGAGATCTGGTAGCGCTCCGCCAGCAGTTCGGCGCCTTCGCCCAGGGAGGCGGTCCACCGCTCGGGCATCGCCGGGTTCACCAGCCGCCATCCAAGCGTGGTGGGCACCAGCTCGCCGCCTTCGGGGTCGAGGGTCACCCACGGCGCCCGGCTCATGGATTCGACGCCGCCGGCCACCACGACGCCGGCGTCGCCGACGGCCACGGCCCGGCTGGCCTGGGCCACGGCCTCCATCCCCGACCCGCAAAGGCGGTTGACCGTGGTGCCGGGGATGCTGACCGGCAGGCCGGCGAGGAGGACAGCCATGCGGGCCACGTTGCGGTTGTCCTCGCCGGCGCCGTTGGCGTCGCCGAGGTACACGTCGTCGATCCGCTCGGGCGCCACCTCGGGTACCCGTTCCAGGACCGCCCGAACGACCGTGGCGGCCAGGTCGTCGGGGCGTACGCCGGCCAGTGCGCCCCGGTGGCGGCCGATCGGCGTCCGCACCGCGTCGAGGATGAACACTTCGCTCAAACCGGCCCGTCGCCCTCCCACGCCGCCCGCAGGAGTGACCGCAGCCCCGCCTCCTCGACCGGCCGGGGGTTGGCCGGCGGGGCGGCGGCCACCTCCGCCGCCACCTCGTCGATGGCCGACTCCGGCATCCCCAGCCGGCCCAGGGCCATGGTCAGGCCCATGCGGACGGCCAGGTCGTAGACGCCGGTGGACGCCCGCCCCGTCCCTACGGCAACGGCCATGCGGGCGGAGAGGGAGCCGAGTGCCGGCTCGTTGAAGCCGACCACGTGGGGCAGCAGCGCGGCATGGGTCGGGGCGTGGGGCAGGTCGTAGCGTCCCCCCAGCAGGTGGCACAGCTTGTGATGGAGCCCGGTGCCGGCGCCGGCCAGGGCCATGCCCGCCTGGCAGGCAGCCACCAGCGCCCGCCCCCGGGCCTTGGCGTCCCACGGTTCGGCCACGGCGATGGGCAGGGAGGCGCACAAACCCCGGGCGGCTTCGAGGGCGAGGGGCTCGGTCAGAGGGCTGGCGGCGGCGGCCCACAAGGCCTCCAGGCAGTGGGCGACGGCGTTCATCCCGCTCGCTGCGGTGATGGGGGGTGGGAGGCCGTAAGTGAGCTCGGGGTCGTAAAGGACGGCCTTGGGCAGCACCCGCAGGTCGCGCCCGATCTCTTTGCGACCGGCGGTGGTGATGCCCCAGATGGGGGTCATCTCCGAGCCCGCGTAGGTGGTGGGCACCGCCACCAGCGGCAATCCGGAGCGGGCGACGGCCTTGCCAAGACCGGTGGCCGACCCGCCGCCCAGGCTGACGATCCCGTCGGCGCCGGCTCGCAGCGCGTCGGCGGCCACCGTCTCGGCCAGCTCGGCGGGGACGTGCTGGCGCACGCCGTCGACCCGCCACGTCAGCCGGTGATCGAGCGCCGCGGCCATGGCGTCGGCCTCGGTCCGCGACGACGCCGAGGCGATGAGCACCACCTGTCCGAGGCCCAGCCCGTCGAGCTCGGCCGCCAGGCGGTGACGGGCGCCGGCGCCGAAGACCACCCGCACCGGCACGCCCTCGTGGACGAACGGCATCGCCGGCCCCATCACCCGCCCATGCTCCGCAGCACGTCCAGCTCCTGCGGCGTCGGCGCCTCGGTGACCGTCACGTCGCCGGCGACGCGCAGCTCCCAGCTGGTCGCCGCCCGCACGTCGCCGACCGACACGCCGGGGTGCACCGCCGCCAGCACCAGCTCGCCGTCGTCGCCGGCTTCGAGGACGCCAAGGTCGGTGATCACCGCCGTGCCACCCCGCCCGGGCACCGACGTGCGGAAGTCCAGGCGTTCGACGAACGCCCGGCGGGAGTGGCGCAGGACCACGATGACCCGCCGGGCCGAGGAGGCGATCTCGGGGGCGCCGCCGGCGCCGGGCAGGCGGACCTGCGGTCCGTCGTAGGGGCCGATCACGGTGGTGTTGATGCAGGCGTAGCGGTCGATCTGGGCGGCGCCGAGGAACCCCACGTCGATACGGCCGGCCTGGAGCCAGTAGTTGAAGATCTCGGGAACGGCCACGACGGTATCGGCGGTCTCGGCCAGCTCACCGTCGCCGATCGACAACGGGGGCACCCGTGGCTTGGACCCGATGGTGCCCGACTCGTAGATGAGCACGCAGCCGGGCGCGTGGAGGCGCCGGGCCACGTTTGCGGCCAGGCTGGGCAGGCCGATGCCCACCAGGCACACGTCACCGTCGGCCATCCGGCGGGCGGCGGCCACGGTCATGCGCTCGTCGGCGGTGGGCTCAGCGGCCAAGGACGTGGTCCTCCATCCAGGCGGTGAAGCGGTCCCTATCCCGGCTGATCGGGTCCCACTCCCGGTAGAAGTCGTTGTCCCGCCGGCTGTAGCCGGCGGCGTAGGAGGGATGGGCGCCACCGGGGACGGCCGCCACCGCGGTCAGGGCCCAGCCGGGGAGCACCACCGACCCAGGGCGAGGCTCCAGCTCCTCGACCAGCTCCTCCACCGTCACCAGCGACCGGCGGGCGGCCAGCACGGCCTCCTTCTGGACGCCGGTGATGCCCCAGAGCATGACGTTGCCGGTCCCGTCGGCCTGCTGGGCGTGGATCACGGTGACATCGGGGTTCAGCGCCGGGACCGCGGTCAGCACCTCGCCGGTGAACGGGCAGGTCACGGTGGCCACCGTGGGGGTGACCCGGCCCAGGTCGGTCCCGGTGTAGCCCCGGAGCACGGCCATGGGCAGCCCGGAGGCGCCGGCCACGTACCGGTTCGCCATGCCGGCGTGGCTGTGCTCCTCGAGGGCCAGCGGCGCCGGCCAGCCCCGCTCGACGGCGTCGCGGAGCCGGTGCAGCGACCCCACGCCGGGGTTCCCGCCCCAGGAGAAGATCAGCCGCTCGGCGCAGCCCATGCCGATGAGCTGGTCGTAGACGACGTCGGGGGTCATCCGAGCCAGGGTGAGGCGCCGGCGCCCCTGGCGGATGATCTCGTGGCCGGCGGCGAAGGGGATGAGGTGGGTGAAGCCTTCGAGGGCGACCAGCGCGCCGTCGTGGACCAGCTCCGCGATCCCGTCGGCGAGCGTGGTGATCTCGGCCATCCAAGCAGTCTTTCGCGCCCCCGCTACGAGTAGGTTCGCGCTATGGGGGAAGTGGGGAAGCGGCGGTTGACGGCGGTCGTGCTGGTGATCGGCCTGCTGGCCGCAGCCTGTTCGGGGGGAGGCAGCGACGGCGACGCCGAACTGGGCCTCACGCCTCGAGAGACGGTCCTCCAGTTCGAGGCCGCAGACAAGGTCCGCATGGGGGGCACGCTGGCCATGCCGGAACGGACCGACGGGCCGGTGGGAGCGGTGCTCATCGTCCCCTCCCTGGCCCGCAACGACCGCAACGGCTACATCGACGTGATCCCCGGCGACCCGATCTACGAGGACCTCAGCAAGGCCATCACCGCCGCCGGCCTGGCCGCGTTCCGCTACGACCGCCGCAGCATGGGGGTCAGCAAGGTCGATCCCGGCCGGCAGTTCAGCTTCGAGGACACGGTCACCGACGCCCACGAAGCCCTCCTGTTCCTCTCCGAGCGCAGCGGCATCGACGGCTCGAACCTGGCGATCGTCGGCCACGACCTGGGTGGGATCGCGGCCATGAAGGTCGCCGCCACCGACGACAAGGTGAAGAGGGTCGTGCTTCTCTCCACACCGGGCCGGCCCCTGGTCGAGGTGATGGCCGGCCACTTCGAGAGGACGTTCGGCAAGGAGTCGGCTGACGCCTTCCGGACCGTGGTCGCCACCCTGGTCTCGACCGGCTCGCTCCCGGAGCGCTCCACCATCCGGCCCGAGCACCAGACGGTGCTGCCCACCGGCATGGACAGCCTGCTCAGGGACCAGTTCGTCCTCGACCCGCCGGCCGAGGCGGCCAAGGTCAAGGCGCCGACTCTCGTGGTGACCGGGCGCCAGTCGACCATGGTGAACCCCGCGGACGCCGACCCGCTGAGAGCGGCGATGCCGTCAGCCCAGGCCTTCACCGCCGAGTCCACGGCCACCATGCAGAAGGTCACCGCCGCCCTCCCCCAGTCGTTCGATCCCAACGACCACCGCGCCCATGGCGGTGGTCGCCCGCCGGACACGGCGGAGCGGGACCAGGCGGCGATGAGCCAGATCACCGCGTTCCTCACGGGTACCCGCCGGTAACGTTGCCCGCCTGAGACACTTCGACGTCCTCATCGTCGGCGGTGGCTTCGGCGGCGCCACCGTCGCCCACCACCTCCAGGACCTCCTCGCCACCCGTGGGCGGCCCGGCGGTCCGCGCGTGCTGCTCGTCGCGCCGGAGAACTTCCTGCTCTTTGCCCCGCTCCTGCCTGAAGCGGCCTCGGGCACCATCGAGCCCCGCCACGCTGTCATCCCGCTGCGGGAGATGCTGCGGCGCACCCAGCTGCTCGTCGGCCAGGTGACCGACGTCGACATCGAAGCGCACACCGCGGTGGCCGAGGATCTCACGGGCGCCCGCCACGAGCTGTCGTGGGAGCAGCTCGTTCTGTCCCCCGGCTCCGTGCCCAGCGTGATCGCCGTCCCCGGCCTGGTCGAGCATGCGGTGGGGTTCAAGACGCTCCCCGACGCCATCTGGCTGCGCAACCGCGTGCTGCGCCAGCTGGAGACGGCCGACGCCACCCTCGACCGCCGGCGCCGGCGGGAGCTGCTCACCTTCACCTTCGTGGGCGGGGGCTACGCCGGCGTGGAGGCCCTGGCGGAGATGGAGTCGCTGGTCAACGACGCCCTGCCCACCTACCCCAGCCTCAGCCGCAACGACCTGCGGTGGGTGCTGATCGAGGCCCGGGACTCCCTCCTGCCCGGCCTCGACCCGAAGCTGGCCCGCTACAGCGAGCGCCACCTCCGCCGGCGAGGCGTGGAGATCCTCCTGGACACCTGGCTCGAGTCCTGCGTCGACAAGACGATCGTGGTCTCCAAGCCCGGGGTGGCGCCCTACGTGTCGGAGACCATCGTGTGGGCCACCGGCCAGCGCCCTTCGCCGCTGGTCTCCCGGCTCGGCCTGGCCACCGACGACGCCGGCCGGCTCATCGCCGACGACCACATCCGCGCCGCCGGCCGCGCCGAGGTGTTCGCCCTGGGCGACGCCGCCGCCGTCCCGGACCCCGACGGGGGCATCTGCCCCGGGACGGCTCAGCATGCCGTGCGCCAGGCCAAGGTCTGCGCCCACAACGTTGCCGCCAACCTCGGGGTGGGCCAGCCCATCCGGTTCACGTACCGGAACCGGGGGCTGGCGGTGACCCTCGGCCGCAACCAGGGCACGGCACAGGTGTACCGCTTCACCTTCACCGGCCTGGCGGCGTGGCTGATGGGGCGGTCCTACCACCTGCTGATGATGCCCGGACTGGCCCGCAAGGTTCGGGTGGTCGCCGACTGGACCACGGCGATGCTCTTCCCCCGCGACCTGTCACAACTCGGCGCCCTGGGCCGGCGCGCACCCCTCGTCGACGAGCCGGGTTGATCAGCCGTGAAGCCCCCGGGGCGATGCTGAAGAGGAACGCGACACCGGTGAACGGGTGGAGGGGCGCGTGGCGACAGGTTTGTCCGGGGCCCGGCCGACGGCGGGTCCCGACGCAAGGCCGCCAGTAGGTAATGTCGCCTCGCCGGACACCCGAGCGGAGGTAGTCATGTTGCGCACCCGCGTTGCCGCCCTTCTCGTCGCCGTCCTCTGCGCCGTCGTCGTGCAGGCCTCTCCGGCCAGCGCGGCCATGGTCGCCCTCCGGACGACACTGACCGCCGCCGAGGTCCCCACGGGCGGGGATCCCGCCGGCTCCGGGGAGGCCTACGTCATCATCGACACCGTTTCCGGGCGGGTCTGCACCTATGTCGTCGTGCGGGGGGTGACCCGGATCATCGCCACCCACATCCACAAGGGGGCGAGGGGCGTGAGCGGGCCGCACGCCATCGACCTGAACACGCCGGTCCACTACAACGCTGCCGTCGCCTACTCGGCGACGTGCACGGTGGAGTCGCCGGCGCTGATCGCCGACCTCGTCGCCAACCCGTCCGGCTACTACGTGAACGTCCACAGCGCCGACCGGCCCCTCGGGGCGCTCCGAGGCCAGCTGTCGACCTGGACAGCCGGCTGATCAACCCTTGCGCGCCGTGTCCCGGAGGTAGTTGTAGATGGTGTCGGTCATCCCGGCCACGTTGTGCTTCTTCCGGGCGTGCTCGGCCACCTTGGACTTCAGCTCGTCCTCGCTGCCGGCGCGCACGACGTACCCGCAACCTTCGGCTCCTGCCTTCGCGCAGCTGTGCTCGTACATGGCCGTCCCTTCTCCGACCGGTCCCTCCGGTCACATCGGTTCCTTCGGCGCCGGCCTCCCGACCGGATGAGACGGCCGTGTGCCCGGCGGCAGACGCCCCCTCCCGAGTAGACGACCGCCCCCTGTTCGCCGGCCCGCCGCACGGCCTCGTCGATGTCGGCCCGATCGGCGTGGAGCTCGCCCCGCAGCCGGAGCAGCTCGGCCTCGCAGAACGACGAACCCATGACATCGACCTCGCCGAGGGCGTCGTCCACCGCCTGCCCGGCGCGATCCGCCCGCCCTACCCGTCGCCACACCACCGCCTGAGGCCGAGCCAGAAGGGCCGCCATGGCCGGATCGACGCCGTCGCCGCCGGTGGGAGCTGCTCCGGCCTGGCGCCGAGCCGGGCCAGGGAGACGGCCTGGCGGGGCGGCCGTCCACACCTGGGCCTCCTCGGCCCGCCGGAGGAGACCTCGAGGGAAGCGCCATCCAGACCAATCAGGACGTGCTCAGCGTTACCCAGGTCTGGTTGATCGCCGAGGGATGGGGCTCGGCGAGGTCAACGCCCTTGCGCATGCCGTACACGTGGAAGACGCCGGCCACCGGCACCACGCTGAAGTCACGGTTCACCACGGCCGCAGTCATGGCCGCCGCCAGCCGCTGGACCTCCTCCCGGCTGGCGGCCGCCGCCGCCTGGGTCGCCAGGGCCGAGTAATCCCCGTCCGGGGTGGTACGGAGGGCCAGGAGGAAGGCCGGGTTGGCGTCGTTCTGATTGGGCATGGCCAGCTCGACGTCGTAGCCCCGGTCCCTGTTCTGCTCGGCCGTCCTGATGTCGTGGGCCTTCCTGACGGTGGTCTCGACGCCGACGTCCTTCAGCTGGGCGGCGAGGAACCGCATCGCCGCCTCGGGGACCGCCGGCCCGCCGATGAACGTCAGCGACAGCCGGCGGGAGCCGCTGCTGCGGGTGCCGTCGGGGCCGGCCTTCCAGCCCGCTTCCTCCAGAACCTGGCGGGCCCGGTCCGGTTCGAACGCCGAGGGCGGCACCGAAGCCGCCGCCCCGCCCAGGACCCCGGGAGGCGACATCCAGCGGCCCGGGTCGCCCTGGTTCTTGAGCACCTCGGCGACGTAGCGGTGGCGGTCGACGGCCAGCGACACCGCCTGGCGCACGGCCCGGTCGGCCGCCAACTGGCCGGTGCTGCTGAAGGACAGGACCTGGGTGGCGCCGGCCGGCGCCCGCACGACGTGGAAGCGCCCGTCGCCCTCCACCGACGCCACCGCCTCCCTGGGCAGGCCGGTCACCATGTCGACCTCTCCAGAGCGGAGGGCCTCCAGGCGGATCTCGGGGTCGGGCATGAACCGGAAGGTGAGCCGCTCGGCCCTCGCCCTCGCGCCCCAGTACCCGTCGAAGCGCTCGACGACCAGCTGGCGGCGGGGCTGGTACTCGATCACCTTGAACGGCCCGGTGCCCACCGGCGGCTCGGCGTCGTTGTGGGAGTCCTTGGGCACGATCGGGCCTTCGGGATGCACGAGCTGCTCGGGCAGGCGCAGGTTCGGCGTGGTGGAGACGAAGTCGACGGTGAGGTCGTCGACCTTGGTGACCGTCTGCAGGGTGCCGGAGACCGACCGCAGCAGCGCCTCCCGGCCGGTCCAGGACCACACCACGTCGTCGGCGCCGAAGCGCCGGCCGTCGTGCCAGGAGACGCCGGGCCGGAGGTGGAAGCGCCACGTCGACGGGCCGACCATCTCCCAACGCTGGGCCAGGCCGGGGGCGACGGTGAAATCGGGTGCCATCGAGACCAGGGGCTCGTACACGCCGGCGTTGAGCTCGCCGGCGGCGAAGTGGCGGGCGGTGGCCCCCCGGCCGGTCAGGGGCCAGATGTCCTCCCCCACGCCGATGCGGATCTCACCGGTGCGGGCCAGGTCGGCGGTGGCCGGCTCGGGGCCGTCCCCGCCCCCGGAGCACGCCGCGGCCAGGCAGGCCATGACGAGCATGGCGGCCACCCTGCCCAGCCAGGTACGGGAAACGATGGCCGGATCGTAGAGGAGCGGCCCGGTAGGTTGAGGAGTGTCGATCTTGGGCCGGGCCCGGGCGCTGCTGGCCGAGGTCGTGGCGCCGGCGGTCTTCGGGCCCACGGCGGCGCTGGAGGTGGCCGCCCGCCACCTTCCCGGCGAGCCGCTGCCCTACGACGAAGCCGTGACCGGCCCCTTCCAGCCCTTCGACCTCGGCGGCCGCTGGGGCCCGCGGTGGGGCACGACCTGGTTCCGCCTCCGGGGCGAGGTGCCGCCGGCGTGGGCCGGTGAGGAGGTCGCCCTCCGGCTGGAGATGACCGAGCCGGCGGAGGCCCTGCTGTGGCGGGACGGGGTCCCGCTGGTGGGGCTCTCGTGGCTGCGGCGGGACGCCCTGCTGTGGAAGAAGGCCGAGGCACTCGAGGCGGTGGAGCTGTTCGTCGAGGCGGCAGCCAACCCCGCGGTCCCCCGGTTCGTCGTGGGCGACGACTGGCCGCTTCTGATGCCGGACCCCGGCGGCGATCCCGGCTTCGAGCTCCTCCGCTGCCAGCTCGCGCTGCGCCGGCCCGAGGTCTACGCCCTGGCCTGCGACCTGCGGACGGTGCTGGAGCTGGCCGAGGCCGTGGACGCCGCCGGCGGCCCGACCGACTTCGTGCTCCTGGAGGCCCTGGCCGCCATGTTCGCCGCCGTGGACCCCGACGACGTCGCCGCCACGGCCGGCGAGGGCCGCCAGGCGCTGTCGCGCGCCCTCGATCGCCGGGCCGACCCCGGCGCCCACCGCATCAGCGCCGTGGGCCACGCCCACATCGACACCGCCTGGTTGTGGCCGATGCGGGAGGCGGCCCGCAAGTGCGCCCGCAGCTTCGCCAACGCCGTGACCCTCATGGAGGACTACCCGGCCTTCGAGTTCGTAGCCTCTGCCGCCCGCCACCTGGCCTGGGTGGAGGACCGTTACCCGCCGCTGTTCGCCCGGATCGCCGAGCGGGTGGCCACGGGCCAGTTCCGCCCCGCCGGCGGCATGTGGGTGGAGGCCGACTGCAACATGCCGGCGGGCGAGTCGCTCGTGCGCCAGCTGGTCCACGGCCAGCGCTGGTACCTCGGCCGGTTCGGCCAGGAGTGCACGGAGTCGTGGCTCCCCGACGGCTTCGGCTTCCCGGCCAGCCTCCCCCAGATCCTCGCCGAGGCCGGCATCGGGTGGTTCGTCACCCAGAAGCTGTGCTGGAACGAGGTCAACCGGTTCCCCCACCACACCTTCTGGTGGCAGGGCCTCGACGGCACCCGCATCCGGGCTCACTTCCCACCCGCCGACACCTACAACGGCACCATGGCCCTGCCCGAGCTCCTGCGGGGCGCCGGCGCCGGCCCCCGTTCGCTGTACCCCTTCGGCTACGGCGACGGTGGGGGCGGGCCGACGCGGGACATGATCGAGGCCGCCCTGCGGGCCGCCGACCTCGCCGGCGCCCCCCGGGTCGCGCTGGAGTCGCACACCGACTTCTTCGCCGCCGTCGAGGCCGATCCCACGCCCCTGCCCGTGTGGGCCGGCGACCTGTACCTCGAGAAGCACCGGGGCACCTTCACCAGCCAGGCCGCAGTCAAGGCGGGCAACCGCCGGGGCGAGCTGGCCCTCGCCGCGGCCGAGCTGTGGTCCACGGTCCGTCCCGACGGCGCGCCGTGGCCGGCGGGGGAGCTCGACCGGGCCTGGAAGCTGCTCCTGGTCAACCAGTTCCACGACGTCCTTCCCGGCTCGTCGATCCACTGGGTCTACGACCAGGCCGCCGCCGACCACGCCGAGGTTCGCTCCGTGGCGGACGGCCTGGCCTCCGACGCCATGGCCGCCATCGCCGCCCGGGTCGACACCTCGGGTGCGGCGGAACCGGCCGTCGTCTTCAACCCCACCCCGTACGAGCGCCAAGAGCGGGGCGCAACGGTGCCGGCCATGGGCTACGCCGTCGTGGATCTGGCCGGGCCACAGCCGGCAGGCGGCGTCGAGACCGGCCCGGGGTGGATGGCCAACGGGCTCCTTCGCGTGGAGTGGGACGGCGCCGGCCGGCTGTCGTCGATCCGGGACCTCGAACACGGGCGCCAGCTGCTGGCCGCCGGCCGGGCGGGCAACGCCTTCCACCTCCATAGCGACCGGCCGCGTGAGTACGACGCCTGGGACGTCGACCGCAGCTACCTGGACGACTTCGAGGAGCTGGACGGCCCGGTCGAGATCACCATCGGGGGGCCCGGCGCCGTGTGCTTCCGCCGCACCTTCGGCGCCTCCACCCTCGAGCAGACCATGATCCTGGCCCCGGGCTCCCGCCGGCTGGATTTCGTCACCGACGTCGACTGGCACGAGCGCCACCGGTTCCTCAAGGTGGCGTTCCCGGTCGACATCCACACCGATCGGGCCACCTTCGAGATCCAGTTCGGCCACGTCAGCCGGCCGACGCACGAGAACACGCCTTGGGAGCAGGCCCGTTTCGAGGTCTGCGCCCACCGCTGGGCCGACCTCTCCGAGGCCGGCTACGGCGTCGCCCTGCTCAACGACTGCAAGTACGGCTACGACGTGCGGGGGAACGTGCTCCGGCTCTCGCTCCTCCGCTCCCCCACCGCCCCCGACCCCGAGTGCGACCAGGGCCGCCACCGCTTCACCTACGCCCTGCTGCCACATGCCGGCGATCCCTTCGCCGGCGGGGTGCTGGAGGCGGCGTCGGCGTTGAACGCGCCCCTCGCCGTCGTCCCGGTCCCCCGCCGGTCCCGGCCGCTCCCGCCGGTGCAGTCGTTCCTGTCCGTCGACGATCCCGGCTTCGTCGTCGTGGCGGTGAAGCGGGCCGACGACGGCAGCGGCGACATCGTCATCCGGGGCTACGAGGCCTACGGCGGGCGCCGGCGGGTGCGGCTGCGGCCCGCCTTTCCGGTGACGTCCGCCCACCGCACCGACCTGCTGGAGCGCCCGCGCCACGAGCTCACGCTCGACGATGACGCCGTCCTGGTACCCACCCGTCCCTTCGAGCTCGTGACCATCCGCCTCGTGCACCGCGAGGCAGGCTCGTTCTGAGCGAAGGCGCGCCGACCGCGGCGCGGTATCGACTCAAGCGCCGGCGCCGGCGGGCCGAAACTGGGGTGAGGGGGTTCCCATGCGATGACCGAGCCTGACTTCTTGGAGCTGCTGCCGGAGGCTGCGCTGCGGGTCGATTCGCGGGGCGCGGTCGTCGGGTGGAACCGCCTCGCGGACACGCTGTTCCGGCGCCCGCCGGCCCTCACCGGCGTGATCGGGTTCCCGGCCTGGCTTCGCTCCGACGACCGAACCGTGTTCCGGGGCCAGCTCCACGGTCAACGGGCGAGCGGGGTCCCTCTGACACTCGTTCTCAGCGCTCGCCGCCTCCCTGGCGGGCAGGGAGCCGTCTGCATCGTCGCCGAGTCCGACCGGCAGCGGGTGGCCTCGGATGCCCAGCGCCATTTCGACATCGCTTTCGACGCCGCCCCGATCGGGATGGCCCTCTTCAACACCGACGGCGAGTACGTCCGGGTGAACGCCGCTCTGTGCCGGCTGCTCGGGCGGAGCGAGGCGGAGCTGCTCGGCCGCCGGGACCAGGAATTCACCCATCCCGACGACCGCCAGAGCGATGTCGACGCCGCCTGGCGCATCCTCCGGGGCGAGATCCACACCTGGCAGTGCGAGAAGCGCTTCTTGCACTCTGACGGAAGCGAGGTCTGGGTCCTGGCCAACCTCACGTCCTCCGTGACGAGGCCGGCAACCCGATCAGCTGGATGGGTCAGTTCCAGGACGTAAGTGAACGGAAGCGCACCGAGAAGGAGATCGAAGAGACCCTCTCCCTGCTGGGCGCGACCCTGGACGCCACCGCCGACGGTGTCCTGGTCGTCGCCCCTGGGGGTCGGATCACCAACTTCAACCGGCGGTTCACCGAGATGTGGCGGCTGCCGGCGGCCGTCATCGAATCCGACGACGACGAAGCCGCCCGCGCCTACGCCATCGAGCAGCTCACCGAGGAAAGCAAAGAGGCATTCGTCGCCATGCACGCCAAGATGCGCCAGCATCCGGAGGCCGAAAGCCGCGACCTGCTCCACTTCGACGACGGGCGGATCTTCGAACGCACGTCGCGGCCCCAGCGCGTCGGTGGAGAGGTCGTGGGCCGGGTCTGGAGCTTCAACGACGTCACACAGCGCCACCGCCTGGAGGCCGATGTCGCCGCCGCCCTGGCCAAGGCCCAGGAGGCGTCACGCTTGAAGTCGGCATTCGTGGCCACCGTCAGCCACGAGATCCGCACGCCGATGAACGGCGTCCTGGGCCTGAGCGAGCTGCTCCTCGACAGCGACCTCGACCCCACTCAGCGGGCGCAACTGCTGGCCCTTCGGGATTCCGGTCAGAGCCTGCTGGGCCTGCTCAACGACATCCTCGACTTCTCCAAGATCGAGGCCGGCAAGCTGGAGCTCGAGGAAGCCGACTTCGACCTCCGTGCCGCCGTCCACAGTGTCGCCGGCACCATCTCCGCCCAGGCCCAGGGCAAGGGCCTGGACGTGAGGGTGGCCATCGACCCCGAGGTGCCGGCCTGGGTGCGGGGGGACAAGCTCCGCCTTCGCCAGCTCCTGCTCAATCTGGCGGGGAACGGGGTCAAGTTCACCGACCGGGGAAGCGTCACCATCGCCGTCTCCGCCCTGGGTGGCGACAGCGTCCGCTTCCGCGTCGTCGACACAGGCATCGGGATCGAGCCGTCCGCCCGAGCCAAGCTGCTGGAGCCCTTCTCCCAGGGGGACAGCTCGACGACCCGTCGTTTCGGGGGCACCGGCTTGGGCCTGGCCATCTGCGCCCAGCTCATCGGGCTGATGCAGGGCACGCTGGACTTCGACAGCACCGTGGGCGAGGGCAGCGCGTTCTGGTTCGACATCCCCCTGCCGCCGGCTGCCCCGGCCGTGGTCGCCGCCCCGCAGGAGGTTGTCGCGCCGGTGCCGGCACGGGTGCTGCTGGCCGACGACGCCCCCATCAACCAGTTGGTCGGTGCCGCCATGCTGAAACGCCTGGGCTGCCTGGTGGATGTGGTGGCCAACGGCGCCGAGGCGGTCGACGCCGTTCTGCGCACCGACTACGACGTCGTGCTCATGGACTGCCTCATGCCCGTCATGGACGGCTACGAGGCCACGGCCCGGATCCGCAGCTGCGAGGGCGGCCGGCGCCGCACGCCGATCATCGCCCTCACCGCGTCGGCCATGGTGGGCGACCGGGAGAAATGCCTGGCCGCGGGCATGGACGACTACCTGGCCAAACCGCTCGACCGCTCCGCGTTGGCCGGCGTGGTCGCCCGCTGCCGTACCGCCGCCACCCCGCTCACCGATCTGGTTGCACAAACCCGCGTATGTGGCGGGTAGGTGCAACCAGTTCGAGAGAGAGGCGCTACTTCTCGGCGTGGCCGCCGAACTCCTTGCGCATGGCGGACATGATCTTGTTGGCGAAGTCGCCCTCGCCCCGGGAGCTGAACCGCTCGTAGAGGGCGGCGGTCAGCACGTGGGCGGGCACGCCCTCGTCGACGGCGGCCAGCACGGTCCAGCGGCCCTCGCCCGAGTCCGACACCCGCCCGCTGAAGCTCGACACGTCGGGATCCTTGGCCAGCGCCGACGCGGTCAGGTCGAGCAGCCAGGATCCGATCACGCTCCCCCGCCGCCACACCTCGGCCACCTCGGTGGTGTCGATGTCGTACTGGTAGGCCTCGGGATCGGTCAGTGGTGCCGTCTCCGCATCGCCATCGCGGTCCTCCTTGCCGGCGTTGGCCTTGCGCAGGATGGCGAGGCCCTCGGCGTAGGCGGCCATCAGCCCGTACTCGATGCCGTTGTGGACCATCTTCACGAAGTGGCCGGCGCCGCTGGGCCCGCAGTGGAGGTAGCCCTGCTCCGCCGGCGCCGGCTCACCGCGGCGACCAGGCGTGCGCGGCGCGGCGTCGACGCCAGGGGCGAGCGTGGCCAGCACCGGCTCGAGGTGGCGGAAGGCCTCCAGCTCACCGCCGACCATGAGGCAGTAGCCCCGCTCCAGGCCGAACACCCCCCCGCTGGTGCCCACGTCGACGTAGTGGATCCCCTTGGGAGCCAGCGTCGCCGCCCGGTCGATGTCGAGGCGGTAGTGGGAGTTGCCGCCGTCGACGATGATGTCGCCCGGCTCGAAGTGCTCGGCCACGGCCATGGCCGTGTCGCCGGCGAAGGCGGCGGGCACCATGATCCACGCCGCCCGGGGCGTGGTGAGCTTGGCCGCCAGGTCCTCCAGCGACGCCGCGCCCACCGCCCCCTCGGCTTGCATGGCCGCCACCGACTCGGGGTTGCGGTCATAGACCACGCACTCGTGACCGCCCCGCATCAGGCGGCGGACCATGTTCGCCCCCATCCGACCCAGGCCGATCATCGCCAGCTGCATGCGTAGAGCGTAGGCACGTCGATGTGCCGCTCCCGACCGGCGGCCACGTAGAATGGGAGGGCCTGGCGGCTCATTCGCCGCGGCAGCCCTACCGAAAGGCCCTCCATGCCCGCGCGCCAAGACCTGCGCAACCTCGCCATCGTCGCCCACGTGGACCACGGGAAGACCACCCTCGTCGACGCCATGCTGTGGCAGTCGGGCATCTTCCGTGACAACCAGGACGTCGGCGAGCGGGTCATGGACTCGATGGACCTGGAGCGGGAGAAGGGCATCACCATCCTGGCCAAGAACACCTCGGTGCGCTTCGGTGACGTGAAGCTGAACATCGTCGACACCCCGGGCCACGCCGACTTCGGCGGCGAGGTGGAGCGGGCGCTGACCATGGTGGACGGCGTCCTCCTCCTGGTCGACTCCGCCGAGGGCCCCCAGCCCCAGACCCGCTTCGTGCTCCGCAAGGCGCTGGAGGCGGACCTGCCGGTGATCCTGGTCATCAACAAGGTCGACCGGCCCGACGCCCGCATCAAGGAGGTCGTCGACGAGGTCTATGAGCTGTTCCTCGACCTCGACGCCAGCTTCGAGCAGATCGAGTTCCCGATCGTCTACGCCAACGCCAAGGCCGGCTGGGCCACCATGGAGCAGGGGGCGACGGGCACCAGCCTCCAGCCCCTGTTCGAGCTGCTGATCGAGCGCATCCCCGCTCCGGTCTACGACGAGGACGAGACCGGCCACCCTCTGCAGGCGCTGGTCACCAACCTCGACCGGTCCCCCTACGTGGGCCGGCTCGCCATCTGCCGGGTCCGGGAGGGCACGATCCGAAAGAGCCAGACCGTGGCCTGGTGCCGGCGCGACGGCACGATCGAGAAGGTCAAGATCGTCGAGCTGTACGTCACCGAGGGGCTGGAGCGGATCGACGCCACCGAGGCCGGTCCCGGCGAGATCATCGCCCTCGCCGGGCTTCCCGACGTGACCATCGGCGAGACCCTCGCCGACGCCGAGGACCCCCGACCGCTGCCCGTCATGCTCATCGACGAGCCGAGCATCGCCGTCACCATCGGCATCAACACCTCGCCACTCGCCGGCCAGGACGGCTCCAAGATGACGGCTCGCCAGGTCAAGACCCGCCTCGACACCGAGCTGGTCGGCAATGTGTCGCTGCGGGTGTTTCCCACCGAGCGGCCCGACACCTGGGAGGTCCAGGGCCGGGGCGAGCTCCAGCTGGCCATCCTGGTCGAGATGATGCGCCGCGAGGGCTTCGAGCTCACCGTCGGCAAGCCCCAGGTCGTCACCAGGGAGATCGACGGCAAGGTGCACGAGCCGGTCGACCGGCTGTCGGTCGACGTGCCCGAGGAGCACCTGGGCGTGGTCACCCGCCTGCTGGCCACCCGCAAGGGGCGCCTGCAGCAGATGGTGAACCACGGCACCGGTTGGATCCGTATCGAGTACCTGGTCCCCGCTCGGGGCCTCATCGGCTTCCGCACCGAGTTCATGACCGAGACCCGGGGCACCGGCATCCTCCACCACGTCTTCGAGGGCTACGAGCCTTGGTTCGGCGACCTGCGCACCCGCAACAGCGGCAGCATCGTGGCCGACCGCCGGGGCGTCACCAACACCTACGCCCTCATGAACCTCCAGGACCGCGGCGACCTCCTGGTCGGGCCGGGCGTGGAGATCTACGAGGGCATGATCGTGGGCGAGAACTCCCGAGCCGACGAGATGGACGTCAACGCCTGCAAGGAGAAGAAGCTGACCAACGTCCGCTCGTCTACCGCCGAGGAGCTGGTTCGGCTGCCGCCGCCCCGTACCCTCTCGCTGGAGCAGGCGCTCGAGTTCATCGCCGAGGACGAGTGCGTCGAGGTCACCCCTCACCACGTCCGCCTGCGCAAGGTGGTCCTGCCCGCCGCCGAGCGGGCCCGGCTCCGCCGCCCCCAGCGGGCCGGCCGGACACCCCAGTCCGCGTAGAGGGAGAGTTTCTCATAGATGTGGCTTGCATTTACCGAGCCGCCATGCCACAGTGTCCGTGGCGCCCTCGCCCGCCTGGTCCGCCGTCAGGCGGTCGGGGCGCCACTCTTCTCTCTCCCGCCTACGGTCCGAGCCCCGGCTCCCGGCGGCGGGTGTGGCGGTTCAGCCGAAGCGCCAGCGCGTCGGCGAGCCGCTGAAGTCCTCGTCTTGGGCCGGACATGCGCCTGGTCTCCTCGGAGTCACCCAAGTCCGTTAGCGTTGCTGCCGGGGCCGGCAGCGCCCGCCCCATTTGACACTGCCCACGCCCGCTTGCTCTTCTTTCGACTCCTCCCGAACCGCGGTGAGACGCTGATCCGTCCTCCGACCATGGCCGCTTGACCGCCGCCGGCGGCCGCCTCGCGTGGCCGTTCCTGGAGTGGGACGGGCCCATTCCCGTGGCCCATCGAGGCGGCGCGGCGGAGCAGCCCGAGAACACCATGTCAGCCTTCGCTGCCGCCGTTGACCTCGGTTATCGCTACGTGGAAACCGACGTCCACGCGACGGCCGATGGGGTCCTATTGGCCTTCCACGACCACACCCTGGACCGGGTCACCGATCGAACCGGTGACATCGGCGCCCTGCCCTATGCCGACGTGCGGCGGGCTCGGGTCGGGGCAGAGGGCATTCCCCGCCTCGAGGAGGTGCTGGGAACGTGGCCCGACCTCCGGGTGCACATCGACGCCAAGCACCTGGCCGCCGCTGCGCCCCTTGTCGCGGCCGTCGACCGGGCTGCCGCCCACGACCGGGTGTGCATCGGCTCGTTCTCCGACCGCACCGTCCACGCCTTGCGCCGCTTGGCCGGGAACCGGATCTGCACCTGGATGGGCCGGGCCGAGATCCTCTCCCTCCGGCTGGCCAGCCTGGGCGTTCCGACGCCGCGCTCCGCCGCCGGCTGCACCCAGGTGCCGGTGCGGCAGGGGCGGCTGCCGCTGGTCGACCGGCGGTTCGTCGCCACGGCCCGCCGGCGCCGGGTCGGTGTGCACGTGTGGACCATCAACGACCGGGAAACGATGGAATGGCTGCTCGACCTTGGCGTGGACGCCATCCTGTCGGACCGCCCCACCCTCCTCAAGGAGGTCTTCACCGAGCGGGGGCTGTGGAAATGAGCGAACCGACCGACGACGACCCCAATGAGCCCCGGCTGATGACTCGCATCGACGGCGAGGAGGCACGGCTCTTGGTCCACATCGAGCCGATCGAGGAGGCCGGCGAGGATGCAACAGAGCCCTGCGAGCCGGACGAAGGCGACCGTCCGGTTCCTCCCGGATTGGCCGAATAGGGATCCCTCGGTCCATTCTTGGGCACTGGTATTGTCGTTGATGCCCACCCAGAGTCGGCGGGGAAAGCGAGAAAGTAACTTGCCGAAGAAGACGGCTGCACCGGCGGGGAAGGCGCCTCGTTCGATGTCGGACGCGCATAAGGAGGCTCTCGCCGAAGGCCGGGAGCAGGGGCGCGCCGTACGTCGCTACTTGGAGGCCCTCGAGGCGAATAAGCCACGCCGGGGCCGCAAGCGTACGCCCGAAGGCATCCAGCGCCGCCTGGCCGCCATCGAGGAGCGTATGGCCTCGGCCGACGCCCTCTCACGGTTGCATCTGGCCCAGGAGCGCATGGACCTGGAGGCGGAGCTGGCGTCGTCCTCCGACGGGGTCGACGTCGCCGCCCTCGAGGCCGCCTTCATCAAGGCCGCCGGCCCCTACAGCCGGCGCAAGGGCATTGGCTACGAAGCCTGGCGGGCCGCCAACGTCGAGCCACGGGTTCTCAAGGCCGCCGGCATCGGCCGAGGCCAGTAGCGGCGAGCGGGCGGTCCGCAACCTACGGGTGCGACGGCGAAATGACGCTGCGGACGGCGCGGGTGGCGACGGCTACGGCATCGAGGGATGGCTCGGGCTCGCTCTCGATGTCCCGGAGCAGGCGGGTGACCTGACCCACCGGGTGGGCCCGCTCGACGAGGAACCGCAGCACCGCCTCCGGCTCCGGCTCGTCGGGGTGGTCCTCGAGCGCCCGGCGGGCGGCGAGCCGGCGCAACTGGTCCAGGTCGTCGACCAGGCCCCGCCAGGCGGCCCAGCTCCAACGGCCCCGGGGCCGAGCCTGGCGGAGCCGCTCGCCGAGGCGGTCGATGCCCAGGGACTCGCCCAGTTGCAGGACGGCCTCGGCCACCGCCGGCACGGCCCTGCCGGTGGCCCGGGCCAGCTCGGCGGCGTCGGGGCCTACCTCGAGATCCGGTAGGCCGGCCCAGCGCACGGCCGTCTCGGGGTCGAGGCCGCGGTCGGCAAGGGTCTCGGCCCGGCGGGCTCGCAGGCGGCGCCGGTACGGCGTGCCCAGGTCGATGGCCGCCGCGGCCAGCGCGGCCATCGCCGGCCGGTCGCGCGCCGCGGTGGCGGCGATGTCTGCGGTCTCCCGCCGGCGCAGGTAGTCGCGTGTCAACGCCTCGAGCACCTCGCTCAGCACCGGACCGGCCGCCAGGACCTTCGCCGTCGCCGGGAGGCCCTCGTCGTCGGCTTCGAGCTCCGCCCACCGCTCGGTCGCGCCCACGACGGTGCGGGCGATCCAGTAGGCGGCGGCCACCGCCGGCGGCGTGGCGCCGGTGTCGGCGACCAGGCGGGTGACGAACGTGGCGCCCATCCGGTTGACCACGTCGTTGGCCAACACCGCCGCCACCAGCTCGCGCCGCAGCCGGTGGTCGTCGAGATGGGGGCCGAACCGCTCCACCATCAGCGGCGGGAAGTAGCCGGCCATGGTCTCCCGCAGCGCCGGCTGGTCGGGCACCGCCGAGGCCAGCAGGAGGGTGGCCAGGTTGCGCTTGGCGCCGGCGAGGAGGACGGCGAGCTCGGGGCGGGTCAGGCCGGCGCCGGCCTCCTCACGGGCCCTCATCTCCTCCCGGGTGGGAAGCGCCTCCACAGCCCGGTCGACCACCCCGCCGACTTCGAGCTCCTCCATGAGGGCCTCGGTGGCCTCCATGGCCGTCGGGCTGGCGGCGACGGCCCGGGCCAGAGCGAGGCTCTGGAGTGAGCAGTCGGCAAGGACCGACTGCACGACGTCGCCGGTCACCTCGCGCAACAGCCGGTCACGCTCCTCGACGGTGATCTCGCCCCCCTCCACCGCCGGCCGCAGGAGGATCTTCAGGTTGACCTCGTGGTCGGAGATGTCGACGCCGGCAGCGTTGTCGATGGCGTCGGTGTTGACGCGACCGCCCCGGCGGGCGTATTCGATGCGGGCCCGCTGGGTGAAGCCCAGGTTGGCCCCCTCCCCCACCACCCGGGCGCGGATCGACGATCCCTCGACCCGGATCTCTGCGTTGGCCCGGTCGTCGATGCCGGCGTCCGGCTCGGTGCTGGCCCGGACGAACGTGCCGATCCCGCCGGTGAACAGGAGTCCGACCGGCGCCTGGAGGATGGCCCGGATCAGCTCGGGCGCGCTCAGCTCCGAGGCGTCGACGCGAAGCACGGCCCGGGCCTCATCGCCCAGCGGGATGCGCTTCTCGAGCCGTGACCACACGCCGCCGCCGGCGCTCAGCACCGACCGGTCGTAGTCCTGCCACGACGAGCGGGGCAGGGCGAACAAGCGGGCCCGCTCGGCATAGGACGCCGCAGGGTCGGGGTCGGGGTCGATGAAGATGTCCCGGTGATCGAAGGCGGCCACCAGCTTGAGGTGGTCGGAGCGCAGCATGGCGTTGCCGAACACGTCGCCGGACATGTCGCCGATGCCCACCACGGTCACCGTCTCGGACTGCACGTCGATCTCCAGCTCGGCGAAATGGTGGCGCACGGCGACCCACGCGCCGCGGGCGGTGATGCCCAGTCCCTTGTGGTCGTAGCCGTGCGAGCCGCCGGAGGCGAAGGCGTCGCCCAGCCAGAACCGCCGGCCGATGCTCACCGTGTTGGCCAGATCAGAGAAGGTGGCCGTGCCCTTGTCGGCGGCCACCACCAGGTAGGTGTCGTCGCCGTCCCGCCGGCGGGGCACGGCGACCACCTCCTGGCCGACGACGTTGTCGGTGAGCTCCAAGAGGCTGGCGACGAAGACGGCGTAGGCCTGGGCCGGGTCCGAGGGCGTGGTGCGGCCGGCGCCGAAGGCCGGCTGCTTGACGACGAAGCCACCCTTGGCGCCGGTCGGCACGATGACCGCGTTCTTGAGCACCTGGGCCCGCATCAGGTCCAGCACCTCGCTGCGGTAGTCGTCGACCCGGTCGCTCCAGCGGATGCCACCGCGCGCCACCGGACCCCAGCGCAGGTGGACTCCCTCCACCGCCGGCCCGTGCACGAAGATCTCCCGGTGCGGCACCGGCCGCGGGGCGCCCGGCACCGCGGCGCTGTCGAACTTGAGCGCCAGGTGGTCCCCCACCCGCACGTACCGGTTGGTGCGCAGCGTGGCGTCGATGAGGGCCAGGAACCCTCGCAGGATGCGGTCGTGATCCAGCCGGGCGACGGCGTCGCACGCATCCACGCACCGCCGGCGCAGCTCGGCCACGAGCTCGGCCGGCGCCGCCCGCTCCGGGTCGAAGAGGGCGGCGAACAGGTCGACCATGGCCGCCGAGATCGGGGCGTGCTCGACGAGCACCTGGTCGACGTAGCTGGTCGTGAACGTGGTGCCGACCTGGCTGCGGTAGCGGCGGTAGGCCCGCAGGACGGCGACATCGTCCCAACTCAGCTCGGAGCGCAGCACCAGCCGGTTCAGGGAGTCGACCTCGGCCCGGCCGTGCCACAGGGCCAGCGCCGCCTCGGCCAGCCGGTCTCCGTCGCGCGCCACGTCGAGGGTGCCGCCCGGGTCGCTCACCCCGAAGTCGTGCAGGTGGGCCCGAGCCTCCTCGCCGCCCAGGATGTAGGGCTGGTCCTCCACCGCCCACAGGCCCAGGCTTTCCAGGATGGGGAGGAACCCCGACAGCTCGACACCCTCACCGCTCGTGAACACCTTGAGGCGGGCCGGTGGCCCGCTCCCGGCCCCCGGCGCCAGCACGATGCGGATCGGCTCCTCGCCGGTGAACAGGGCGTCGAGCTCCAGCACGTCGTCGACCGCCCGCTCGACGGGCACGACGTCGCGGTAGCCGTGCGGGAACCAGTCGGCCCAGGTCCGGGCCAGCCGCTGGCCGGCCGCCTCCCCCGCCGATGCCTCCAGCGCCTCGCCCAGCCGCTGGTCCCACGTCCGGCAGAGCAGGCGCAGTTCCCGCTCCAGGGAGTCCAGCGGCTCAGCCGGCACCGGACCGGGCAGGTGCACCACCAGGCGCAGGACGGCGTCGGGACGGTCGCCCAGCGCGGCGTCGGCGTCGATCCGTGACCCGTCGAGCTGGGTCAGCAGGAACCGCTCGAGCCGGTGGCGCAGGCCGGCGTTGTACAGCTCGGCCGGCACCGACACCACCGCCGAGACGGTGTGGTTCTCGGCGTCGGCCCGCACGAGCACCCGGACGTCGTGCTCGTTCTGGGCCGATAGCAGCTCGACCAGGATGGTCCGCAGGGAGGCCACGTCGGCCTGGAACAGCTGGTCCTTGGGCAGGACCTGGAAGAGGGACACCAGGGCGGCCTCGTCCTGGCTGCGCTCGACCACGTCCTCAAGCTCCAGGACCCGGCGCAACTTGTAGCGCAGCACAGGCGTCTGGGCCGCCGGCTCGGCGTTGGCCTTGGCCGTGAAGACCCCCACCACCCTGAACACCGTGAGCGGCACGGCCTCGGGGCCCGGGGACCAGGACTGGACCACGTCTATGCGGTGCATGGGCACCTGGCGGTGGACGGTGCTGACCTCCGTCGTACGCACGATCCGCAACAGCTGGTCCGCCGCCGGTCTCGGCGCCTGGCGCCGCAGCGGTGCCTCGGGCCGGGCCAGCACGCCGAAGGCGCCGGCCACCTGCTCCCCGGAGCCGAGGAACCGGCAGCACCCGGCGAGCACGAAGTTGCCGTCGAGGAGCCACTCGAGCAGCTCGGCGGCCTCCTCGGCCTCCTCGGCGGGGAACCGCCCGCCGGCGGACCGGGCCCCGGCCGCTGCCCGCTCCACCTCGGCCCGCATGGCCGCATAGTCGGCGGTGGCGGCGAACACGTCGGCCAGCACCGTCTCCACTGCGGTCACCAGCCCGGCGGCGGCGGCCGGCGGCACCCGGGCCCCGATCTCCACCTGCAGGAACGACTCCCGCCGGGCCGCGGGCCGGGCCGGCAGGATGGCGACGACCCTGCCGGCTGCGTCGCGCTCGCACCCGAAGACGGGGTGGAGCTCCCGCACCACCTTGTGACCGAGCTTCTTCAGCTCCTCGGTGACGCTGGAGACGATGAACTGGCGGTCCTCACAGCTGACCTCGACCACCGAGCCGGCGGGGCGCCCACCGTCCAGGGCGACCTCGGGGTCGTAGACCCGCACCCGGATCGAAGCCGGCGCCCGGGTGTCGACGAAGGTGAAGCTGTCGGCCACCGCCGCCGCCAGGGCGTCGTGGTCGGCCTCGGCCAGCTGGGCCGGGGGGGCCCGGCGCAGCACGGCCCGGCCGAACGCCTCCAGGAGGTCGTGGCGGTCACCCTCCGCCGCCAGCCGATCGAGGACAGGGGCCAGCGGCCCGTCGGTGTCGCGGCCCCCCTCGCCGGCCTCCTCGCCCACGGGTCCTCCGTCACCTCCTGAGCCGATGGTACCGCCCCTCGCCCCCGAATCGACGCTCCCAGGCCGGCATGCCACCTCGAAAACGGTGGCGCCCGCTACGCTTGCTGCGTGGCTCAGCCGGCCGGATTGCCGCGCGCCGGATTTCGCCAGAGCCCCTGGCGTGGCCGGTTGCGCACGGGACTCGTCGTCTTCCTCGCGCTGTGCGTCCTCCTGGTCGGCAGCAGCTACTTCTACTTCCGCCACCAGCTCGGCCGCCTGACCCGGCTCAACATCCCCGGCCTGGCCGACGACGACCCGGGCAAGGTGATGAACGTCCTCTTGGTCGGCTCCGACAGCCGGGAGAACACCACCGGCTACATCGCCGACGCCACCGGCAAGGGCGACGAAGGGACCACCGGCCAGCGCAGCGACACGATCATGATCCTCCACGTCGATCCCAACCAGCAGAAGGCGGCGATCATGTCGGTCCCGCGGGACCTGTACGTGGCCATCCCGGGGAACGGCAAGGACAAGGTCAACTCCGCCTTCTCCATCGGCGGCCCGCAGCTGCTGATCCGCACCATCAAAGAGGCGCTGGGGATCGAGATCAACCACTACGTCGAGGTCGATTTCACCGGCTTCGAGCGCATCGTCGACACCATCGGCGGCGTCAAGGTGTACACCGACTACCCGGCCCGGGACGAGATGACCGGCCTCGACCTACCACTGGCGGGCTGCAACGCGGTCGACGGCTACCAGGCCCTGGCCTTCGTTCGCAGCCGCTACTACGAGACCTACGAGCGAGGAAGGTGGGTACTGGGGTCGAACTCCGACATCGACCGCATCGCCCGCCAGCAGGACTTCATCCGCCGGGTCATGAAGAAGGCCGTCTCGTCGGGCCTGGGGAACCCGCTCACCCTCAACCGCCTGATCAGCATCGGTGTGTCCAACGTCCGGGTCGACCAGGCGATGTCGACCAAGGACATCACCAATCTCGCCCGCCGGTTCCGCTCCATCGACCCCGACACCGTCGACATGCTGACCCTGCCCACCTACGACGCCTTCGCCGGCGACGCCGCCGTACAGCTCATGGACACGGCCCGGGCCAGGGAGTACATCGACCGCCTGAACGGGATCGTCGCGCCTCCACCCCCGCCCTCGGTGAAGCCCCCCGACGTGGCCGTGACGGTGCTGAACGGCAACGGGATCACCGGCGGCGCCTCCCTCGCCGCCACCGCGTTGGGCCAGGCCGGCTTCCGCGTGGCCGGCACAGGCGATGCCTACTCGTACGACTACCACCAGACGATCGTGAAGTACGCCCCGGGGCAGCAGGCCAAGGGCTCCCTGCTGCGCAGCACGCTCGTCGCCGGCGCCGCCCTCGAGGAGGACAAGGCCCTCGCCGGCACCGGCTCCGACGTCACCCTGGTGCTGGGCCTGGACTACAACGGCCTGAAGGCCTCGGGCACCACCGTGGCGCCGACCGCCGCCGCGCCGGCGGCGCCCGGCGCCACGCCGCCGACCAGCAAGGCCCCGGCGCCCGCCTGCTGAGGCGCGCTGGCCCGAGCTGGCTCGGTCGTCGAGACCCGAGGCCTGCACGGTGCAACGCCGGTGCGGGTGGTGGCCGGAGCCGGCCGCCAGGCGACCAAGCGCCTGGGCGCGCCGAGATGGCGGCATGATTCGACGCCGCCTGCATCCGGGCACGCTGTCGCGCGCGACGATGCACGGTGCGTCGACCGGGCGTGACCCGTGGGAAGGGATGACCATGACGGATCTCGACAACTCAAGCCCGAGCGGCGCCGCCGGTGGCAGCCACGAGCATCTCGTCTGCATCGCCTTCGACAAGCCCAACCGGGCCACGGAGGTGCTCGTCAACCTGATGCACCTGCAGCAGGAGGGGGCGGTACGGATCGGCGACGCGGTGATCGTGACCAAGGACGAGAACGGCCGGGCTCGCACCGTCGAGACGGTCGACGTGACCCCCGGCAAGGGGGCGCTGATGGGCACCTGGTGGGGGCTGCTGGCGGGGCTGTTCGTCGGCCCGCTGGCCATCGTCGGTGGGGCGGCGGCCGGCGCCCTCTACGGGAAGCTGGTCGACAAGGGCCTGGCCGACGACTGGGTACGCCAGATGTCGGACTGGCTGGAGGCTGGGCGGTCGGCCCTGCTCCTCCTGGTGACCGTCGAGAACAGGGCCCAGCTGCTCAAGGAGCTCGGCCGCTACGGCGGCGAGCTCATCTCGACCGACGTGCCCGATCCCCTGCGCGAGGAGCTCGAGCACGCCCTCCAGTCCCGCACCGCCCCTTCATACGCCGGCGTCGTGCGCCCGGCCGAGGAGGGTGGTGAGAGTCCGGCCCTTCCGGAAGATGGTGATGTCACCGTCGACCGAGACCTTGAGGACGACCAGCGCCGTCTCTGAGAGCGTCCTCGCCGCCGCCGTGCGGGCGCCCTCGTGCTGGCTGTCGGTGCTGGTGACGATGGCCCCGTAGGCGATCAGCGAACCCTTCTGGTCGAGGACGGTGGCGCCGTCGAGGGTGGCCAGGCGGACGAGGGTGTGCTCGTCGAGATCCTCGGCGTCGATCAGGTGGTGGAGGCGGGTCTCGGGCCGCATGGCGGTGGGGTCGATGTCGTTGCGCAGGTCGTAGCGGTCCTTGGGCGATACCGTCCCGTCGAGGGCCGCGGGGTCGTCGACCACCGCCATGATGGCGCCCCAGGGCTGGGCCGAGATCATGAACGCGGCCCGGGCCAGCAGGGCGGCGGCGGGGCCCTCGCCGATCATGTTCTCGATCGACGCCGCCAGCTCCAGCGGGAAGGCGGTCCAGTGCTCGCCGCTGCGGACGAGGAGGGGCACGCCGTCGGCGAAGGTCCAGATGCTGCGGTCGGCGCGGACGTAGAAACCGATCCCGCCCAGGGCGGCGGTGGCCTCGGCCACCAGCGAGCCGCTCTCCAGGGAGTCGTCGTTGCCCGCCTCCTCGAGACGGGCGCCGGGTGCCAGGCGCTGGAAGCGGTGGCGCTGGAGCTCGGTGCGGGCCCGGCCCTCGAGGTCGACGACGAGGACGGCCCGCTGGCCGTCGAACAGCAGCGGCGCCCGCTTGGCCGCCCGGATGTCCTGGGGGTAGTGGAACTCGAGCCGGGGCTGGTCGACCAGGACATCGGCCACGATCACGCCGTGCGTCAGCTCGTGGGACTCGACCCGGGCGCCGCTCAGCTCGATGAGGAACTGGATGGTCTCGTCGATGAGCTCGGTGGGCACCGGCTTGCCGACCCGGGAGGAAAGGTGGCCGGCGAGGAGCTCGGCGGCGACGGTGTCGCGCAGGGCCCGGCGCAGCGGGGCGTTGAGCGGCACCGCGCTGCTCTCGACGTGGTGGCGGTACCGGGCGGCGGCGGACACGCCGGCCGACGGCAGGCCGGTGAGGAGCTCGGCCAGCGAGGTGGGGTGGTCGGAGTCGAGGAGACGGGCGACCCGTTCGTGGAGGCGCACGATGACGGTCGTCTGCCAGCCGGGCGGGCCGGGCCCGGTCGCCATGGCCATGCCGGGCTCGGCGGTGGGGGCGGGCGCCGGCGCCGAGTCGGGCGTATAGGACAGCTCGACGGTGGCGCCGGCCAGCACGTCGGCGAGCGCCTCGGCCACCGCCTCACCGACGGGATCGCGGGGAACGGGGTCGACGTCGGACGTCCGCTGCCAGGCTTCGTTCGTCCGCATCCCGGCCATCCTGCCAGTCCCGAGCGGTCTTACGAGGCCCTCTTGACCAGCTTGCCCCCGGCCAGTGCCCCCAGATCGACCTCGTCGAGGGTCTCGACCACGATGTCGGCGCCGGCGGCCTCCAGCAGGTCGGCGTCGTCGAACCGGGCGATCCCGATGGCCGCCATGTCGCCCGCCTTGGCCGCCTGGACGCCGGCGGTGGCGTCCTCGAGGACCACGGCCGCCGCCGGCGCCACCCCCAGCTCCGCCGCCGCGGTGAGGAACATCTCCGGGTGGGGCTTGCCGTGCTCGAAGTCCCGCCCGGACACGTCGGCGTCGAAGATGTCCAGCAGCGTGCAGCCCGGCCCCACCGATGTCGAGGAGATCCCCTGCTCGGAGGCGAAGGTGTCGAGCCGGATGGTGCGCAGGAACAACCCGGCGTTCTTCGACGACGAGGCCGCCGCCACCCCCAGGCCGGCGTCCTTCACGGCGATGATGAAGCGCAGGGCGTCGGCGTAGGCGGTGAACTCGCCGGCCTCGATGAGGCGCACCACCATGCCCTGCTTGCGGTCGGCGTACTCGATGGTGCGCTCGCTGGCATCGGGCACCCCGAAGTGCTCCAGGGCCGCTCGGGCTCCGCTCATGCGGGGCTTGCCCGACACCAGCGACTGGTACACCTGGGGCGTGAAGGCCTCCGGCGACCATGTGGTCCGGTGCCGGATGCCGGCCCAGCCGGACTCCATCAGCTCCCGGAGCGTTTCCCGCCAGGCCCGCTCGTGCGGTGTGTCCACCAGCACCCCGTCGACGTCGAAGATCGCTCCCTGGAACGCTGTCGGCATCCACAGACGATAGACAGTCGACCGGGCCGCACTGACCAGGGGAGAGCACCGATGCAGCGAATCGTGGTGGGCGTCGATGGCAGCCAGGGGGCCCGCCGGGCACTGGAGTGGGCGGTCGCCGAGGCCAGGCTCCGCGACGCCCACGTGGTGGTCGTCCACGCATGGGTGGAGCCGGCGGCGGTCGCCGTGGGGTCCGCCCTCGCCGTCGGTGGCGTGGAGCCCGAGATCTTCGAGGAGACCGCGGAGCGGATCGTCGCCGACGTCCTGTCCACCGTCGACACCACGGGGCTCGCCCAGGCCGTCGAGAGCCACGTCGTGGCCGGCGCCCCGGCCCGGGCCCTGCTCGATGCGGCCAAGGAGGCCGCCATGATCGTCGTGGGGTCGCGGGGCCTGGGCGGCTTCACCGGCCTGCTGCTCGGCTCGGTCAGCCAGCAGGTGGCCCACCACGCCACCTGCCCGGTGGTGATCATCCCCAGCCACCGGTAGTCGCCGGTGTCGAGCGCACAGCCGGCCGAACCCTGGCTGGTCGAGGCGGCCGAGGTGGCAGGCCGGCTCGGGACCGATCCCTCGACCGGGCTCAGCGGCACCGAAGCCGCGGCCCGGCTGGCGCAGGTGGGCCCCTCAGCGCCGGCGAGTGGGTGCTGTGCACGGGGCTGGCGAGCATGGTGCTGTGGGCCGACGAACTGCGGAGCTGGTCATCCGCCGGCGCCGAACCAGCCCTGCACGTCGGCGATGACGTGGGTCGACCCCAGGTTGTTGTAGATCGACACCTTGCCGTTCTGCACCCTCACCACGACGAGGTTGGGCACGGTCTGGCCGGCCACGAAGTTGAGGTTCGATGCCAGCGGCCGGCCTGTCCCGTTCGGGAACAGGGTGAGGTAGCTCTCAGGACCGGTGGGCTCGGCGACGGTGACGTTGAGCACGACCGACGTGGCGTTGGCCGGCACGCCGGCGACGCCCGCCACGGTGAGGTCGATGGTGGCGCCCGGGCCGACGCGGCCGCCGCCGGTGCGGGTGTCGAGGACCCGGGTCGGCGTCAGCCCGAAGTACCGGGACCCCGGCGGCGGGGTGGCGGGCGCCGCGAACCACCCCGCCACGTCGGCGATCACGTCCGTCGATCCCAGGTTGTTGTAGATGTTCACCTTGCCGTCGGGCCCCAGCTGGGCCACGACGACGTTGGTCGTCGCCGGGCCCCTGGTGAAGTTGAGGTTGGAGGCGACGGGGCGGGGGGTCGCCGAGGGCCAGACGGTGAGGTAGCTCTCCGGTCCGCTGGCCCGGTCCACGGTCATGTTGAGGACCACGGCCCGGGCTCCCGATTCCGGCACCCCGCCGGCGCCGGCGACCTGGAGCTGGATCAGGGTGCCGGCGGGTACCGGCCCGGCGGTGCCCCCGGTGCCGACGCCGAGGCGGGTGTCGAGCACCCGGGCCGGGTTGACGGGCACGAAGGAGGAGCCCACCGCGTCGACGGCGTTGGAGTACCAGCCCTGGACGTCGGCCACGACGTCGACCGTGCCGGCGTCGTTGAAGATGGAGACGCCGCCGCCGTCTCCCACCTTCACGGTCACCAGGTTGGGCACCGACACGCCGGCGCCGAAGTTCAGGTTGGAAGCCAGCGGCCGAGTCGTCCCCTTGGGCCAGACGGTGAGGAAGCTCTGGGGACCGCTGGCGTTGGTGGCGGTCACGTTCAGCACCACCGATGTCACGCCGGTGGCCGGCACCCCGCCCACGCCCACGACCTTCAGGTCGATGCTGCCCTTGGCGAAGAGCCGTGCCGCCGGCGCCCCCACGCCGGCGCGGGTGTCGAGCACCCGGGCCGGCGTGAGCGGGTGGTAGGTCGACCCGTTGGTCACGCCCATGGTGGTGCCCACGTCGGTGCGGAGCTGGGGCAGCAGGGGCGCCACCGTCTCCCCCGGGCAGGCGGTGGGGTTCAGGTCGCGGTGGCCGACGATGGTCCGGATCGGGACGCCGCCGGCGGTGATCGTGCCGTGGGGGTCGACACCGTGGAGGGCCAGCTTCCAGGCCAGCAGGTTGCGCACCGCGGTGTAGGCCGGGGAGGGCAGCGGGACGCTGGTGAAGTTGCCCATGACCGACACGCCGGTGCTGCCGGTGTTGAAGCCCTCGGCGTGGGCGCCGACGACGGCGCTGGTGACGCCGCCGAAGCGGCCCTCGAAGACGGTGCCGAACTTGTCGACGAGGAAGTTGTACCCGATGTCGCACCACTGGTTGGTGTGGGTGTGGAAGTGGTAGATGGCCCGGACGATCGAGGGCGAGTCGGACGCGTTGTAGGTGTTGGTGCCGGCGGTGTGGTGGACGACGCCGAAGCGGACGTTGGGCGCGTAGAGCGGTTGGGCGCAGCCGGCGTTCTTGGTCCGGTACGACTCGTCCGCCCCCCAGGCCGACCGGGTCACGATGTTCGGCTGGGCGACGGCGGCGCCGGCCGGCCGGGTGCGGCTCAGGCCGCCGCGGTCGGGCGGTTCCTCCGAGCGCAGGGCGTGGAGCTTCAGGCCGCGAGGCGCGCCCTCCACCACCCGGACGTCCACTTCCTCGACGGCATGGCCCACCCAGACGGGGCCGGCGGTGGTGCGGTCGCGCCATTCGTGGGAGTCGCGGTCGGGGCCCTCGACGGGGTCGCCCTCGAGGAGCTGCCAATCCGACCAGCCCTCCGGCCCCCGCGCCCGCACCTCCACGGCGGCGGGCTCTGCCCCCTGCCACTCGAAGCCGACCAGCTGGGCCGGGTGACCGGTCCGGGCGGTCCGCTGCCAGCCCACCTCGGCCCGGCCGGCGACCAGGGTCTGCACCTTGTCCGCGACCTCGGCCCGCACGTCGCTGCCGGCGGGAAGGGCAACGGTGCCGGTGGCCAGGAGGGTGGCGACCACAACGGCGGTGGCCATCCTCGAGAGCACCCTCCGGGTGAACGCGGAGGAAGTTGGGAAGAGACGTGCGCGCATGCGGAAAATCCTCCACGCGGGGAAGTGGCGGCCCGCCATGGTGTCACGTCTTCCATGGCTTTTGAAACGCCGCCCGGGGCCGCGGTGCACCCGTACCCCTCTGGCCCGCTCCGACGGTCACTCAAGCACGTGACGGCGCGGGTCGAGAATGCACGGGTGAGGTCGGACCGCTCGACGAGTCGCGCCCGGATCGGGCCCGACTTCGACTCGGTGCTCCTCGCCGCTCAGTCGGGGGCGTCCTGGGCACTGGAGCGGCTGTACCAGGTGCTGTCCCCGGTCGTCCTCGGCTACCTCCGGGTCCAGGGGGCGGCCGACCCGGAGGACCTGACCAACGAGGTGTTCCTGGGGGTCTTCCAGCGGATCGGGGCCTTCACCGGGGACGAGGAGAAGTTCCGGTCGTGGGTCTTCACCATCGCCCACTCCCGCCTCATCGACGACAGGCGACGGGTCAGCCGGCGCCCGCAACTGGCCCCGGACCCCGGTGACGCTCCTGCCGAGCATCCCGGCGGCGACGCCGAGCAGGACGCCCTGGAGCGCCTGAGCAGCCGGCGGGTGCAGGCCCTCTGCGAGGAGCTGGTCCCGGACCAGCGTGACGTGCTGCTCCTGCGCCTCATGGCCGGCATGACCATCGAAGCCGTCGCCGATTCCCTCGGGAAGTCCGAAGGGGCGGTGAAGGCCCTGCAGCGACGGGGCCTGGCCAACCTGCGCAAAGTCCTCGAACGCGACCCCGTATCCCTATGAGGCGTTCCGACGGTGACAGGGACGAGATGCCTGTTCGCCCCCTCGACGATCGTGCCCTCGAGGCCCTCCTGAACGGAGCTCCCTCCGCTCAGTCCGGTCTCGACTGGCTGCTGCCCTTCGTCGAGGAACTCGAAAAGGCCTCTCAGGAGCCGGCGCCGGTCGTCCGGCCAGCGCTGGCTCTGCTTCTCAAGGAAGGTTTCACCCCGGCGAACGGGACTGGCTCGGCAATGGCGCCGGCCAGCGCTGCGCCCGCCGCCACGGGCCCCGCGCCGGCCGCCCTGCCGCCGGCGCCGAGCACCGAGCGAGCCGTCGTACGTCCGATTCTCCGGGGGGCTGTCGCCCGCGTCGCCGGCCTCGGCCTCCTGGCCAAAGCCGGGATGGGGTTGAGCCTGGCCGCCGCCAGCACGACCGCGGCCGGGGCGGCCGGGGTACTTCCGGACCCTGCCCAGCACGCCGTCGCCAAGGTGGTGGGCGCGGCCACCCCGTTCAACTTCCCGGACAAGGCGAGCGACAAGGCCGAGAAGGGCCGCACCGTCAGCACCGACGCCACCGGCGTCGGCGACGGTGGCGCCGGCGTCGACGGCCGAGCCGTCAGCGACGCGGCCAAGACGACGCCCGGCTCGGCCACCACCGGCCCGCTTCCCACCGGCGGCACTCCGGGCAATGGCGTCCGGGTGGGGCCGGACACCGGTGCCACCGGCCTGGACCGGGCCAACCAGACTCCGGCCGCCGGGCACGTCCCCACCTCCGTGCCCGGCAGTGAGGACCCGCCCGCCACACCCGGCTCCAAGGGCAACGGCCAGGAGACGGCCGACACCAGGCCCGCCGCCGGCAGGGGTTCGACGAACGCTCCCCCGCCCTCCGGCCCGCCGGCCACGGCGTCGCCGGACGGCAACCGGGGCACGACCCCGACCGCGCCGGCCGCCGACCGACCGAACGCCGGCACCGCTCGCCCCTAAGTCCTGCGGTACGCGCCGCGCAGCCCCGCGCTTGTCTGCGGGGTTGCGCCCGCGCCCGCCGAGGCTCGGTCATACCGGTCGATTCGGACGATCCCCCCGTAGTAGTCTGGAGGCGTTCCTCCGAGCCAGGAGACGTCGGCGGGGCGTGCTCGCCGCGGGGGTGATGCTGATGTCGCAGAACGTCACCGCAAGCACCGCCGGCCCAGCACCGAGGGCGGCGTCGGTGGACGACCACGCTCCCGACTGGTCCCTCATCGCCGGGTCGATCCCCCACATCCTGTGGACGGCGTCGCCGGACGGGCAGATCCAGTTCGTCAACCGCTTCGGGAACGAGTACACCGGCTGGCCACCCGACGCCGGCTACGACCGGGATTGGCTCTCCGTCCTGCATCCCGACGACTCCGCCCAGGCGGCTGCCGCCTGGCACCAGGCCATCGGGACCGCGACCGGCTACTCGCTGGAGTACCGCATCCGCCGCCGGGAAGGTGGGTTTCGCTGGCACCTGACCCGGGTCCTCCCCGTGCGCGACGCCGAAGGCCGGGTCATCATGTGGATCGGCACCGCCACCGACATCGACGAGCGAAAGCAGGCGGAGGCCGGCATGGCGGACGCGCTGCGGAGCTCCGAGCAGGAACTGACCCTCCTGGCCGCCCTTCACGCCGCCGCTCCGGTGGGGTTGGGGTTGGTCGATCGCCACGACTTCGGTCTCATGCTCGCCAACCCCGAGCTGGCGGCCACGGGCCCGCAGCCGGTGGACGAGCCCGCCTGTCGCCAGGTCCTGGCGGCCGGCGACGAGGTCCTGCACGTGCCCTTGCCCCAGGGATCGGACCTGCCGCGCCCCCGCGAGGTGGTCGCCACGTACTACCCCGTCCGCAGCGGCGACGAGATCATCGGCATCGGTGTGGTGACCGTCGACCGGCGGGTGCTCTCCCAGGTTCGGGCCGAGCCACCCCCCGCACCCACGGGAACCCTCACGTCACGGGAGCGAGACGTCCTGGAGTGCCTCCGGGAGGGGCTCTCGAACCCGGCCATCGCCAAGCGTCTCGGGGTCACGGCCAACACCGTCCGCAACCACGTGCAGCGCATCCTGCACAAGCTGGACGTGCACTCCAAGCTCGAGGCCGTCGTGGTCACCGCTCGGCAGGACCAGGCCGCCCGGGGCTGAGTCAGGCTTTCGCGATCTGCAGGCTGCGGTGGGCGGCAAGGGTGCGTGCCGCGACGGGGGCGGCGCTGCCGCTTCCGCCCGCGATCTCGCCGAGGACCCGGAGTCCCGCAGGGCCCATGGCCGCCAGGGCGTCGGCGGCCAGCTCGCCGAGGTGGTGGGAGGACCCGAGGAGGGTGGTCCGCAGGGCGGGGATGGCATCGAGGGCGCCCATCTCTCCCAGCGCCCAGATGGCCTGGGCGCGGGTGGCCACGGGGCCGTCCTCGACACAGCCCAGCAGGGGCTGGACCGCGCGCGGCGAGCCCATGCGGCCGAGCGAACGAGCGGCGCGGGCGCGTACCTCCACGGAGGGGTCGCTGTGGAGCAAGTCGATCACCTCGTCGGCGGCGACGAGGGCCTGGAACCGGCCCAGCAGCTCGACGGTCAGAGCCCGCCTCGGCACCGAGGGGCTGGCCAGTCCCTCCCGCAGCAGCGGCACCGGGCACTCCCGGATCTCGGCCACCGCGCTGGCCACGACGTCGACGGGAACGGCCAGCTTTCCGTCGATGGAGTTGAGCAGCGCCGGCACCGCGCTGGGGTGGCCGAGCCGGCCGAGGCCATGCGCCGCCGCCCACCGCACCTTGGCATCGGGGTCGTGGAGGAGCTGGACCAGGTCGCGCACGGCGCCGGGCGAACCCGACTCGCCGAGGAACTCACCGGCCTCGGCGCGCGCCGCCGCCCGCTTGCTCCTGGCCTGGCGGCGGGCGGCTTCGACTGCGCCCAGCCGGTCGAGGATCACGCCGAGGGTGTCACGGTCCTTGCCCCGGAGGCTCGGGAGCAACGCCCGGGCCTGGTGCTCGAGCACCTCATGCTGGGCCGGGGTGAGGGCATGGACGGTTTCTGCGGCGAGGTCGCCCTCGTCGATGGCGCGGAACAGGATACGCCTGACCTCCGCCTCGACGTCGGCGCCGCCCGCCTCCTTGTGGCGCTTTCGGGACGACAGGACGAGGGCGAGCAGACCAGCCGAGGCGACGGCAAGAGCGGCGCCGGCCGCCACCGCCTCGCCGTCGATCACGTCCGAGCCTCGGACCTCGTCAGCACGGCTTCGATGCGGCTGAGCATCTCCCGGGGGCTGAAGGGCTTGGCGATGTAGTCGTCGACGCCGGCGGCGAAGCCGAGCTCGACGTCGGCCTCCTGGGCGTTGGCCGTCAGAAGGATGACCGGGATGCGGGCGGTCGTGGGGTTCTGGCGCAGGGCGCGGCAGACGTCGATGCCACTCATCTTCGGCATCATCCAGTCGACGAGGATCAGGTCGGGAGTGCGACCCTCGCTGTCGCCGGCGGTCACTGCTGCCAGGCCCGCCTCCCCATCGCCCGCCACCATGGTCGAGTAGCCGGCCTGGCCAAGCTTCCAGGTGATCAACTCCCGGATGTCCGGGTCGTCATCGACGACCAGCACGGATTTCATCGGCAAATCTCCTCCTCTTGACACAGCACCGAGAGGTCGCGTCGGGTACTGCACGTTCGCTCCCTAGGTAGATCGGCACGTCGGGCCTCGAACTGAAGGGGAGCGGGGCGAAGGGCCCAGTCCCCTCCGGCCGGTGACGACGCGGGATACTGGATCGCCGTGTCAACGATACGACCCTTCCCCGCCGTGCTCCGCGCGAGCGCCGCGGTACGTACGGGCGCCGAGTTCAGCCGCCCGTTCGTCCTGGGAGCCACCGTGATCCTGCTGGCCACGGCGTCGGTGGCCCTGCTGGCCCGGCGAGCGGAGATCGACGCCGGCCAGGTGGTGGGGATCCGTACCGTCGCCGGCACCGCCACCGTCGTGGGGGCCTTCGGCGTCTTCGTCCTTTCCCGGGCGACCTGGCGCCAGATCGGCGACCGCGCCGCCCTGTGGGCCGGCTGCGGGACCCTGGTCGTCGGTGTGGCGGCCGCATCACGGCCGGAGCTGGCCGGCGCCGTGCTGGGCGAGTGGAGCCCGGCCCCACGGTCGTTGACCGCGGTGGCCGCTGCCGGGCTGGCGCTGGCGCCGCTGCTCTTCGGCGCCGGGCTGGTGTCGCGCCGGGGAACGCCTCCCGTCAGCGCCGCCTCCCTCACCGCCGGCGCCCTGGCTGCGGTGGCCGCCTTGGCCGCGCTCTTTCGAGCCTTTCCCGACGTGGGGTCGGCCCTCTCGGTGTCCCAGCTGACCTCCGGCGAGGGTGCGGGTGGGGTGTTCGGGGGCGTGGTGGTCGCCGCCGTCTGGCTGGTGCTGGCGGTGGGGTACACCGTCCGCGGCCTCGGCCGGCGATGGCTGTACACCTGGGCCGGCCTGATGCTGTTCGCCTTGACACTGTCAGCGCTGGCCGCCGGTGCCGCGGGGCCGACCAACGCCTGGGCCGTGGGCGCCGTGCTCCTGGAGTCCACCGGGGTGCTGCTGGCCCTGGTCGGCTCGCACTTCGAGCTCACCCGGGCCTACGAGGACCAGGCCGTCCAGCTCATCGACTCGACGCTCGACGCCGAGACCGCCGAGGTGCGGGCTCGGATCCGCGCCGGGGCGGTGAGGGCCCAGCGCCACGACCTGGTCAACGCCATCATGGCCATCGACGGCGCCGCCATCATCCTCGAGCGTGAGTTCGACCGCCTGTCGCCCGACGACCGCGAGATGCTGGCCGGCGTGGTCGGCTCGGGCACGGCGCGGCTGCGCCGGCTCCTCGCCCAGGACGCCGGCGCCATCAACCCGGTCTCGATGGCCGACACCGCGGCACGCGTCGCCGACGACCCGGCGTGGTCGGCCCAGCTCAACGTCGACGTGACCCCGGACCTGTTGGCGGTCGGGTCGCCGGCGGAGACGGCCGAAGCCGTGCGCCAGCTCGTCGACTACGCCTCCCGGCGGTCGCGATCGGGCCCGGTGGGCCTTCGGGGGGACCGGGACGGGCACTGGGTGATCCTTCGGGTGGAGGACGACGGCCCCACGATGCCCCGGGAGCTCCGGCGCACCCTGACCGACCTGGAGGCCCGCCGCGAGGCCGGGCGGGAGGACGCCATGAGCGTTCGGGTGGCGGCCAGGCTCATGCGAGGGCAGGGTGGCGACCTGTGGATCGAGCCTCGTCCCGGTGGCGGCACCTCCTTCGGCATCTGCCTGCCCGCCGTCACCTCGACCCAGGACGAAGGTGCCGCCGACGGCTGAGCGGGCGACGATGAAGGTATTGATCGTCGAGGACCACGAGCTCCTCGCCGGGACCATGGCCATGGCCCTGCGCCAGCAGGGCATGGAGGTCCATTCCACCGCCGGGCCAACGGCGGCCGCGGTGGTGGAGTTGGGCCGCACGCTGGCCCCGGTGCTGGTCCTGCTCGACCTCGAACTGGGAGCATCCGTGGGCAGCGGGCTGGACCTCATCCGCCCGCTCACCGAGGCCGGGGCCCGGGTGGTCATGGTCACCGGCGTCACCGACCGTGCCCGGCTGGGCGCCTGCATCGAGGCCGGCGCCGTGGGCGTGGTGAGCAAGGCGGCGGAGTTCTCCGCGCTCATCGACACCGTCCATCGGGCCATCCGAGGGGCGCCGCTCCTGAGCGCCGACGAGCGTCAGGCGCTGCTCGAAGAGGCCCGCCGGCGCCGGCGGGCCGACCGCAACCGCCTCGCTCCTTTCGACGCCCTCAGCCCCCGGGAGGGCGAAGTCCTCGTCCACCTGCTGGCCGGCGAGTCCGCGGAGACCATCGCCGAGAAGACCTACGTCTCCCTCGCCACCGTCCGCAGCCACATCCGCGCCATCCTGCTCAAGCTCGGCGTGAACTCCCAGCTGGCGGCGGTGGCGCTCGCTCGCAACGCCGGCTGGCCGGCGCCGGAGGGCGAGCGCTGACGAACGCCGGGGCATCGGCGACTCAAATCATCAATTCTGGCGATGTCCGTGCCGCGCCAGATTCCGACCATCTTCCCCAGAGACGATCTTGTCCCAGGAGAGGAGCAACGTGCAGCGACGTCGGGACGAGCGGGGCGCAGCAGTCGTGGAGTTCGCCCTCATCCTGCCCTTGCTGGTCCTCTTCGTCTTCGGCATCGTCGAGTTCGGCCGGGCCTACAGCGCCCGCATCGAACTGACGTCCGCCGTACGGGAGGGCGCCCGGGCAGTCGCCCTCGGCGCCAATGCCGCCGAGGCCGAGACGGTCACCAAGGATGCGGCCCCGGGACTGGCTCGGGACCGCCTCACCGTGCCGACTCCGACGCTCTGCACCGTTACACCGGCACCCCCGAACGCGCGGGTCGAGGCGCACTACCCGTTCACCTACACGATCCCGTTCTTCCGGGACGGGACGTGGACCCTCCAGGCGACGGGGGTCATGAGATGCGGCGGATGACTCCTTGCCGCCGGCGAGACGAGCGCGGCGCCGTCATCATCCTGATGGCCGCCTTCTCGCTGGTCATCGTCGGCATGGCGGCGCTGGTGGTCGATGTCGGTGCCCTCAAGGACGAGAAGCGGCAGCTGCAGAACGGCGCCGACGCCGCGGCCTTGGGCCTGGCCCAGCACATCGGCCTCAACTGCGCGATGGCTCCGAATACCACGACGTGCTCGGGCAGCGCCCTGCGGGGCATCGCCGATTCGCTCGCCGGCGCCAATGCACACGACAGCGCCGCCACCGTGGACAACCCGGTCGTCGACTACAACCTGAAGCAGGTCACCGTCGTGACGAAGACCAAGACCGGCAGCGGTGGGACCATCCTGCCCTACGCCTTCGCGCAGGGCATCACCGGCCAGAAGGGCAAGGCGGTCACCACGCGGGCGGTGGCCGGTTGGTCGGGTCTGAAGCGGGCGTCGGTCGTTCCGCTCACCTTCTCGCGCTGCGAGTTCGAGTGGGCGACGAACGGCGGCGTGGTCTTCGACGTCCAGCGAGTGGTGCTGTTCCACGGCGACGCGCCCTACTGCAACCTGGGGCCGAGCGGCGCAGATCTTCCCGGCGGCTTCGGATGGCTCAAAGACGACAACGACAGCAACCGCAACGACTGCAACATCACCCCCACCGCCGGCGACACCGTGCGCTCCGACAGCGGCCTCCCCGGCACGCCGGGTGCGTGCCGGATGTCCACGCTGCTCAACCAGAACGTGCTGCTCCCTATCTACGACAGCCTCTCGAAGAGCACCGGCTACCGCCTCTACGGCTTCGCGCAGTTCCACATCAACGGTTTCAAGTTCCCGACCCAGAGTGGTGGCATCACGACAGGGTGCCCGACCAACGCCTGCATCCTCGGGAAGTTCATTCGCTTCGTTCCCATCGGCGAACTCGGCGGGCCGAGCCTCGGCAATCGCGTCGCCCTCGTCAGCTAAAGGAAAAGGACCAGATGATCAGACGACAGAAGCTCATCGGGATCGTCGCCTCGGTGCTCCTCGCCGCCGTGGGGACCGGGCTGCTGGTGGCATACGTCCGCAGCGCCGAAGATCGCGCCCTCAAGGGTGAGAAGACGGTCGACGTGCTGGTGGTGAGCAACACCATCCCCAAGGGCACCAAGGCCGAGGACATCACCTCGAGCCTGCGCATGGAGCAGGTCCCGGTGAAGATCGCCACCAGGGAGGCGCTGACCAGCACGAGCCCGCTGGCCGGCAAGGTGGCCGCCGTCGACCTGCTCCCCGGAGAGCAGCTCGTGAGCACCCGCTTCACCTCGCCGGCAGAGGCCCAGGGGATCGCCGCCGGCCTCCTCCAGGTCACCATCGCCCTCGAGCCGGTCCGGGCCCTCGGCGGCCAACTCCGCAAGGGTGACTCGGTCGGCGTGACCGTGTCCTTCGACGAACCGGAGACGACCCACCTGATCCTCCACAAGGTGCGGGTGACCGACGTCCGGACCACCGACGGAGCGACCGTCACCACGCCGGCCAACGGGCCGGCGCCGGCGGCCGGCCTCCTCGTGACCTTGGCGGTCGACGCCCCGTCGATGGAGAAGGTCGTCTTCGGCGCCGAGCACGGCCGGCTGTGGCTGGCGTGGGAGCCGAAGGAGGCCAACGAGTCCGGCACCAAGGTCCAGACGAAGGCCGGAGTCAACCTGTGATGGTTCCCGCCCACACGGTGAAAGACCGGCACCGGTGACCGGGACTCTCCTCGTCACGCCGGACGGCGACTTCGAAGCACAGGTCAAGCGGGCCTTCGACGGCGATCTCGACGCAGAGCGCTTCTGGGACGAGCACATCCCCCGCACCCAGCCGGACACAGTCGTCCGCCAGATGGCCCAGAGCCGGGCAGACGTCGTGGTCCTGGGCCCGGGCCTCGCCGCTCCGGTGGCCGTCGCCCTGGCCGAGTCCTTCGACCTCCTCCATCCCGAGGTGACCGTCGTCATCGTCGCCAAGCCCTCCACCCGGTTGTGGGAGCGCGGGCTGCGGGCCGGCGTACGGGAGATCATCCCCATCGGCGCCGGCGACGAGGAGGTCTACGCGGCGCTGACCCGCGCCGGTTCGGCGGCCGCCCGCCGGCGGGCCGCGGCCGGCGTCGTCGTCCACGACGAGGCGCCTCGCGGCCGGGTCATCACCGTGATGTCGCCCAAGGGTGGCGCCGGCAAGACCACCGTGGCCACCAACCTCGCCGCCTGCCTCGCCCTGTCGGCCCCCGGCAAGGTGGCCATCATCGACCTCGACCTGCAGTTCGGCGACGTGGCCAGCGCCCTCGGCCTCGGCCCGCAGGCCACCATCGCCGACGCCGCCCGGCTGGGGAACCAGCTCGACAGCACGGCGCTCAAGGTGTTCCTGGAGCCCCACCCCTCCGGTCTCTACTCCCTCGTGGGCCCCCACTTTCCGGCCGAGGCCGAGGAGATCTCGGCCTTTACCGTCGGGGAGATCATCGACATCCTGGCCGGCGAGTTCGACTACGTCGTCATCGACACCGCCGCCGGCCTCGACGAGTACGCCCTCGCCGCCGCCGAGCGGTCCGACGACCTGGTCCTGGTGTGTGTCACCGACGTCCCCAGCGTCCGGGGCCTGCGCAAGGCCCTCGACGCCATCGAGCTGCTGGGGATGACAAAGCCCCGCCGCCACCTCGTCCTCAACCGCGCCGACGACAAGGTGGGGCTGTCGGCCGCCGACGTCGAGGCGACCATCGGCGTCGCCGTCGAGGCCACCGTGCCGACGTCGCGCTCCATCCAGATCGCGGTCAACCAGGGCACCCCCGTCGTGCAGTCCGAGCCCCGCTCGCCGGCCGGCAAGGCCATGTCCGGCCTCGCCGGCCACTTCATCGACCAGCCGGCGCCGGCGACGGCGGTCGAGCGCGGCCGCCTGTTCTCCCGAAAGGACGCCAAGTGAAGCTGAACCAGCGCCTGAAGCAGGCCGGTGCCGTCCCGCCCGACGAGGTGGCGCCGGTACTGCCCGAGCGGGGCTCCCACAAGCCGGCGCCCCGCCCCTCCCCCGCCGCCAGGCACGGCGAGGGGCCGGCGCACGCCGACCCCTTCGCCGCCATCAAGCAACGGGCCCAGGAGTCGTTGTTCAGCCGCCTCGGCGGCCGGCTGTTCCGGCCCGACATGACCGAGGACCAGCTCCACCGCCTGGTCATCGAGGAACTGGGCAACGTGCTCCAGGCCGACCGTGCGCCGCTCTCCCCGGCGGAGCGACAGCGCCTCCTCGACGACATCAGCGAGGACGTGCTCGGCTACGGTCCCCTGGAGAGCTTTCTCGCCGATCCGGAGGTCAGCGAGATCATGGTCACCGGCACCCGGCCCATCTACGTGGAGCGGGCCGGCCGCCTCTACGCCACAGGGGCGCGTTTCCTCTTCGACGACCACCTCCGCCGGGTCATCGAGCGGATCGTGGGCAAGGTGGGCCGGCGCATCGACGAGTCCTCGCCCATGGTCGACGCCCGCCTGCCGGACGGCTCACGGGTGAACGCCGTGCTGCCTCCGCTGGCCATCGACGGGCCCACGCTGACCATCCGCAAGTTCTCCAAGGTGCCCCTCACCGTCGAAGACCTGATCCGGCTCAAGACCCTCACCCCCAAGCTGGCCGAACTGCTGGCCCTGTGCGTCATGGGCAAGCTCAACGTGCTGGTCACGGGCGGCACCGGGACCGGGAAGACGACGCTGCTGAACGTGCTGTCGTCGTCGATCCCCGAGGACGAGCGCATCGTCACCATCGAGGACTCGGCCGAGCTGCAGCTGATGCAGGAGCACGTCGTCCGCCTCGAGGGCCGGCCCCCGAACATCGAGGACCGTGGCGAGGTGACCATCCGCGACCTGCTCCGCAACGCGCTGCGGATGCGGCCCGACCGGATCGTGGTCGGAGAGGTCCGAGGCGGCGAGGCCCTCGACATGCTCCAGGCCATGAACACCGGCCACGACGGGTCGATGTCGACCTTGCACGCCAACTCCCCGCGTGACGCCGTCTCCCGGCTGGAAACCATGGTGCTCATGGCCGGGATCGACCTTCCCTCCCGGGCCATCAGGGAGCAGATCGGTTCCGCCGTCAACGTGATCGTCCACCTGAGCCGGCTCCGGGACGGCTCCCGCCGGGTCACCCACCTCACCGAGCTGACCGGCATGGAGTCCGGAGTGATCACCCTCCAGGACATCTTCACCCTCGACCAGAGCGGTGATCTCGGCGAGGACGGGCTCATCCACGCGTCGCTCGTGCCGACCGGCATCCGGCCGGCGTTCGGCGACAAGTTGCGGGCCGCCGGCCTGCCCGTTCCCAGCCGTCTCCTGGGCGGCGACCCGGTCCGGCAGGCCCGAGCCCGATGAACCGGGTGCGGGCGTTCGCCGCTCTGGCGGTGGTCGTAGCCGTCTCCGTGGTCGCGCCGCCGGCAGCGTCAGCCGACCAGGTGCTCACGGTCGTGAGCACCGATGCCGGCGCCTATCCCGACGTGCGCATGGTGGTCGCCGTCCCCGGCCAGGTGGGCGACCCGGCCCAGTCCGGGACGACGGCGACTGTGTCCGAGGGCGGGCCGACGCGATCGGCGCGCGTCGAGGCCCTTCCGGCCGAGGGGCTCGAGGTGGCGCTGGTCATCGACACCTCCGGCAGCATGGTCGGCGCCCCGCTGGCCGCGGCGAAGGCGGCGGCCCAGACCTTCATCACCCAGCTGCCGGCCGGCGTGCCGGTCTCGGTGATCGGTTTCGGCGCCACGCCGGCGGTCGTGAGCCCCCGGTCGACGAACCGGCCATCGCAGGTGGCCGCTATCCGGGCCCTGAGCGCCGGTGGCCAGACCGCCCTCTACGACGCCCTGCGCACGGCGCTGTCCCAGCTGCAGCAGCCCGGAGCCGGCGCCCGCCAGATGGCCGTGCTGCTGACCGACGGCGGCGATACGGCCAGCAGAGCCACCCTGGAGGCCACCGCCGACGCCATGGCCAAGGCCAAGGTGCCGCTGTTCGCCGTCGAGCTGAAGACCAACGAGAGCAACCCCGCCGCCCTGGCCAGGCTCACCTCCTCCTCCGGCGGCCGCGTCGTCCCGGCGGCGGATCCCACGGCGCTGGCCGGCGCCTTCGACGACGTGGCCGGTCAGCTGGTGCGCCAGTACGCGGTGACCTACCGGTCCGAGGCCTCCGGGGCCACCGACGTCGACGTCACCGTGGAGACCCGTGGGCTGCGGGCGAGCACACGGGTGCGGGTGCAGCTGCCGGCCGCCCCGGTGGCGCCGCAACCGGTGCCGACCTCCGCGGCTCCCGGTGCCGCCGGCGCCGGCGACGGGGCGAGGATCGGCGATTGGGCGCTGCTTCTGGGCGGCGGGCTGGTCGGGCTGGCCCTGCTCTCCATGTCCCTGCTCTACGCCCTCAACCGGACGCCCCGGGCTCGCGGTGTGGCCACCGCCCACCGTCGGTTCGACCTCGACCGGGTGACGGACAGGGCGGAATGGGTCAGCGACACCATCCTGCGGCGCCGGGGCGGGACCGCGGCGGTGAGCAACATCCTCGAGCTGGCGGGGCTCGACCTCCGGCCTGGCGAGCTGCTGGGTGGCATCGCCGCCGGCTCCGTCCTGATGCTCGCCGCCGGTTGGTTGCTGTTCGCACCCCTCATCGGGCTGGTGCTGGCCGTCCTGGTGCCCGTGGGCGCCCGGGTCGTCGTCCACATCCTGGCCGCACAGCGCCGCAAGAAGTTCTCCGAGCAGCTGCCCGAGACGTTGCAGATCCTCGCCGGCAGCCTGCGGGCGGGGCACGGGCTTGCGCAGGGGATCGAGACCGTGGCCCGCGAGGCGGAATCGCCGACCGCCGACGAGTTCCGGCGCCTGACCCTCGAGACCCGCTTGGGGCGGGACTTCGTGGAATCCCTCCGCGCCCTCGCCGAACGAGTAGCGAGCGAGGACTTCCGCTGGGTGGTGCAGGCGATCGAGATCCAGCGCGACGTCGGCGGCGACCTGGCCTCCATCCTGGACACGGTTGCCGACACGGTGCGGGACCGCGCAAAGATCCGGCTCCAGGTTTCCGCCCTCAGCGCGGAGGGGCGGTTGTCGGCGTGGGTGCTCATGGTGCTGCCCTTCGGTCTCGCCGCCCTGATGTCGGTCACCAACCGTGAGTACATCAAGCCGCTCCTGAGCACCGGTACCGGCTACAAGCTTCTCGCCGTCGCCGCCGCCCTGCTCGCCGTAGGCGGGCTCTGGTTGCGCAAGATCGTCAAACCCATCTTCTAAGGAGCGGACCGTGCCTCTGTATGTCGTGCTCGCCGCCCTGGCGGTCAGCCTCTCCATCCCGCTCCTGTGGCACGCAGTGGCTCTCGACCGGGCGCCCACCAAGCATGTCACCCGCAACCTGCGCACCGGTCTGGCCGATGGTGGCGACCTCCGGGGGCTCGTGCTCTCCCAGTCCCCGCTCGAGCGCATCCTGCGACCCATGTTGCAGTCCCTCGGCCGGACGGCGCGGCGCATCAGCCCGGTCGGGATGGTGGCGGCGCTGGAACGGCGGGTCGAACTCGGTGCGGTGAGGTGGCCCGTCGAGCGGGTGCTGATCCTGAAGTTCGCCGCCGCCGGCGCCCTCCTGGTGGCGGGTCTCGTGTACGCGTCGGTCTCGGGCTCGTCGAGGGGCCTGCTGTCCGCGCTCGCGGGGGCCATCGCCGGCTACCTGCTACCCGACGTGGTCCTTTCCCGCCTCGCCACCGCACGCCAGCTGGCCATCACGAACGCGCTGCCCGACACGCTCGACCAGCTGACCATCTGTGTCGAGGCCGGGCTCGGCTTCGACTCGGCGATGGCCCGGGTCGCCAAGTCCGGCGACGGGCCGATGGCCCGGGAGGTCGCCCGCCTGCTGCAGGACCTGCGAGTCGGCGTGCCCCGTGCCGAGGCCCTCGATGCCCTCCTGGCCCGCACCGACGTGCCGGAGCTGCGCCAGTTCGTCCACGCGGTGATCCAGGCCGAGACCTACGGCGTTCCCGTATCGAAGGTCCTCCGGGCCCAGGCCACCGAGCAGCGGGAGAAGCGTCGGTTCCGGGCCGAGGAGCGGGCCATGAAGCTGCCGGTGAAGGTGATCTTCCCGCTGGTCTTCTGCATCCTTCCGGTGCTGTTCATCGTCGTCATCAGCCCTGCCTTCATCAAACTGACCGGCGGCCTCTAGCCCCCGCCTGGCCTACGCTCGGGTCTGCCGAAGGGAGACACGCCGCATGGAACAGGACCAACACGTCGACGAAGAGATGCTCGCCGACGTCCTCACGCTCATGGAGGACGAGGCGTCCGACGGCATCCTGCGAGCATGCGACCTCTTCCGCGACAGCGTTCCCGAGCGTCTCGACGACATCGGCGCCGCCCTCGCCGAGGGCCGGTTCGTCGACGCCGGTCGGAGCTCGCACAGCCTGCGGGGCAGCGCCGGCGCCTTCGGCGCCCGCCGGCTGAGCGCCCTCGGGCTGCGCCTGGAGGAGCTGTGCCGGGACTCCGACGGCGGCGGTGCCACCGAGGTCCTCGAGGAGATGCGGGCCGAGTTCCTGGTCTTCCGCGACATCCTCGACGCCCGGCTCCAGCAGTTCCGGTAGGCGGGCCGGCTCAGCCTGTGCCCAGCAGAACGGCCACCATCGCCAGGACGGCCACCACCGGAACGGCGAGGAGCGCCAGCACCGTCAGCATCCAGAACGGCGGTGCGAGGAGCTGGGCCACGGTGCCCCAGGAACCGGTCACGTCGCCGTAGTCCCGCAGGACGCCCCACGTCGATCGGACGGCACCGAACACGCCGCCATCGGGCGCCGGCGGGCGGGCGCCGGCCCCGGCCCGGCGCAGCCGCCGGGTCGCCACGCCGCCCAGCGTCGCCGGCAGCTCGACGAGGCCCAGCAGGCTCATGCGCACGTTCAGCAGCCAGAGGGCCGGCGCCAGGCACAGGAGCAGGACCAGGAGCGACCCCGCCGTCCCCTGCCACCAGTCGGGGAGCCGCTCACCAGAGGTCACCCACCACAGAGCGGCGCCGGCGACTCCCCCGATCAGTGCCCCTCGCGTGGCCACCCACGCCAGCCATCGCGCCGCTCCCTCCACCCGGGCCACCAGGCCGGCAACGGCCTGCACCCGAGGGTCGGGCGTGCCCGGTGCCCCTTCAGCCACCCTCGTCGCCACCACGGCCCGAGTCCAAGCCCATGGACGAGGCGACGGCGGCGATGTCATCGCGGCGGAAGCGCCGGTGCCCACCGAGGGTCACGACGCAAGGGATGCGGCCGGCCGTGGCCCATCGATAGACCGTCTTGGCGGACACTCCCAGCATCCGGGCGACTTGCCCGGGGGTCAGGTACGTGCCCTCAGCAGAGACGCCGTCCACGCCCACCTCCCCGGAAGACCCACCCGGCCCTGAGATAGTGACCAGTCCGGACCGAGAAGGTCAAACCGAGAGGTCAACGATCGTCTTCCTCGGCCAGTATCTGCGCGCTCTGGAGGCGCAGGATCTCCTCGGCCTCACGCACGGCGGTGATGTCGCTCACCATGGCCAGCGCGCCGACGTACTCCCCGTCCCCGTCGACGAAGGGGCTCACCGACAGCAGGGCCCGCACCGTGTGGCCGTCCTTGGACCGCAGCTGGGCCTCGTAGTGCTCGCTGAGGCGGCCCCGCCGGCGTTCGGGATGTCCGGAGAGCAAGGTCACCGAGTCGGCGCCCAACAGTGAGGAGGCGGCCATCCCCGTCATCTCGTCGACCCGGTACCCGAGCAGCTGTCCCAATTGGGTGTTCACGAAGGTGATCCGGTTGCCGGCGTCGACGGTGACGATGCCCTCCCGGGTCGTCTCGACGATCCGCTGGTAGAGCAACTTGGAGCTGCGCAGCTCCTCTTCGGTCTGCCGCTGCTGGGAGATGTCCTGGACCGTCCCGAAGAGCTTGAGGGGTGTCCCGACATGGTTTCTGACCACATGCCCGCCGCTTCTCAGCCACCGCAGCCGGCCGTCGGGGAGAACGACGCGGAAATCGACGCAGAAGGGCCTCCCGGTCATCCGCAGCTGCGCCGCCGCCTCCAGCACCTTCTGGCGATCGTCGACGTGCACCTTTGCGATGGTGGCTTCCGCGGTGACCGGCATGTCGCCAGGCCAATGCCACAGGCGGTACATCTCCCCCGACCACGTCAACCGGCCGCTGACGAGGTCCCGCTCCCACCAGCCCAGACCCGCCGACCGCTCGGCTTCGGCATACTGGCGCTCGCGCTCGACGAGCGCCTCCTGGGCCGCCTTGGCCTCCGTGATGTCCTGGACCGTGCCGTGGATGGCCACCACGTCTCCGGCGTCGTCTCTCACCGCCGACCCCTGGGCGCGGACCCATCGCAGCCGGCCGTCGGAGCCCCTGATCCGGATCTCCTCGGTGGTCGGCTCGCCCGTCTGCACCAGCCGCAGCAGGGCTGCCTCAGCCCGGCCGCGGTCCCGGGTGTCCACGGTGGCGAGCATCGTCGCCATGTCCAAGCGCTCGCCGGAGGGCATCCCGTAGAGGCGCTGCATTCCTGCCATCCGGTTGTTCTCGGCTCGACGGAGGTCGAAGTGCCAGCTGCCCAGGCGGCCGGCGAGGTGAGCCTCGCTCAACAAGGCCTCCGACGCCCGCAACTCCTCCGCCGACCGTCGCAGGGCGGTCGCGGCTCGCTGGCGCTCGACCAGGCGGCCGAGCTGGCCGGCGATACCGGCGACGACGTCGTCGAAGGAGCTCGACGGTTCCATATGGTCCCGGGAGAAGAACGCCAGCACCGCGACGACCTCGTTCTCCAGCGTGACCGGGAAGGCGAAGGCGGACCTCACGTCGTCGGCCGCCAGGTGGGGGATCCACGCCGGGCGGCCCGTGGCCAGCAGCCGGCCGGTGAGCCCCACCAGGGGGCCGGCCAGAAAGCCGTCGGTCACGGTCTGGGCGGCGCGCCGGCAGCTCGACACCAGCCGCCACTCCGGTGAGGGAGGCTCCTGCGACGACGCCGCCGGCGCCACCCAGACCTGACTGACATCGCAGTCGACGTAGTTCGAGATCTCCCGGGCCACGACCTCGGCGGCCTGCTCGAACGTGTCGGCCTCGTTGGCGGCGACCGCGGCCTGCCGCAACAGGTAGACGTTCGCCAGCGGGTCCTGCAGCGTCGGCGTCGCCACCGCCTCCGCCGGCTCATCATCAGTTGCGAGATCACAGCCGTGGAGGACCGGCTCACCGCCGGCAGCCCGGGCCATGGACAGTGCCCACTCCGCGTTCTGGATCACGACCTGGGCGGCGTCGGCGGGCCTTCCCACCGCCACGCCGGCGTTGGCGGAAACGACGACCTCCCGGCCCGGCACGGGGACCGGCGCGCGGGCGGCGGCGAGGAGGCGCCGGGCGACGGCCAGGCCGGCCTCCTCACCTCCGTACAGCAGGACGCCGAACTCGTCGGGGCCGAGCCGGCCCAGGACGTCGCGAGGACGCAGCATGGGGGCCAGACGGCGAGCCAGCGTGAGCATCACATGGTCCCTGGTCGCCCCGCAGAGCACGCTGTTCGGACCCCGGAAACCGTCGAGGTCCAGGCAGACCATCGCCACGGTGTCGGTCCGCGTCAGCGTCACCTCGACCTGGCGCACGAGCGCCGCTCGTCCCAGAAGGCCGGTGAGGGGATCGGAGAACGCCCGGCGGAGCAGCTCATCTCCGTCGTCGCGGACGCCGGACGGCGCCGGCGGCGGCTGGTGCGGGAACCAGCCACGGTCTGACTCCTCGAACTCCCGGTCCAGCTCGTCCGGGGTGCAGACCTCTGTCCGGATGAGCCTCGATGGAGGGAGCCCCAACCCGCGGGCGGCGGCCGACCACCTGGCCACCACGTCGAGGAGGGCTTCGACCGGGCCGTTGCCGGCCGCAGTGACTTGAAGGGCATACCGCTCACCCGACCGGATGGCGCCTCCGGATCGCTCGACGTCGAGCGCTTCTTGCAGGCGCCGCACCTCGCCGGCGCTGAGCGGCTCCGTCACATCCGCGGTCGCTTCGAGCAAGACCACCCAGTCGGGCACGCGCTACGACCCGCCTTCCGTAGAGAGCTCTGAGGTAGGTCCACAATAGACGCCGGACAATCTTCATGCTCGGCCGGATCACCGTGGGTCAGGTGGGCTGCTCCCCCACCGCCTCCGGGTCCTGCAGACCCATCGACGCCGCCACCGAGCGGATCACGTCGAGGCGGAACCGGCGATGCCCCCCCAGGGTCATGGCGCACGGGATGCGCTTGTCGGTCGCCCAGCGGTTCACCGTCTTGGGGGAAACGCCCAGCATGCGCGCCGCCTGGCCAGGTGTGAGGTACGCCGAATCAGCCGGACCGGCACCCATCGCAGCATCCCTCCCCAGGACGTCGTGGACTCCATCGAGTCTAGCCGGGCGACCGCCCGGACACCTCATCCGTGGCCCATGATCCGGGCACTATGGCGCCGCGCTCAGCTGGCGGCACGCAGGGCGCGGGTGGCCTCGTCACGACCGAGTGAGCGCAGAGCGCGCCGCTCGATCTGGCGGACCCTCTCCCGGGAGATTCCCAGCTCGTGCCCGACCTCGGCGAGCGAGCGCGGCTCGTTCCCGTCCAGCCCGAACCGCAGCCGCACCACGTCGGCCTGATGCCGGCCCAGGTGGCCGAGAAGTTCTTGCACCTCCTTCCGTTCGACGTCGGTAGTCGCGATGTCGGCGGGATCGCCGGCCTCGCGATCGGCGATGACGTCGACCAGCTCCGAGTCGCACTCCCCGACAGGGAAGGACAGCGACACCGTCTCCTCCCCCAGGGCCAGGAGGTCCCGGACGCGCTCGACGGGGAGCTCGACCTCGGCAGCCAACTCGTCCAGCCCCGGTTCGTGACCGAGCTCCACCCGCAAACGGTCGCGGGTACGGGCCAGGCCGAACACCTGGGCGCGCAGGTGCACAGGCAACCGGATCGTCCGGTCGGCGGCTCCCATCTCCGAGACCACGGCCTGGCGGATCCACCAGGTGGCGTAGGTCGAGAACCTGTTCCCCAGCCGCCAGTCGAAACCTTCGACCGCTCGCAACAGGCCGATGTTGCCGGCTTGAATCAGGTCGAGAAGCTCGACCCCCGGCCGGCGATACCGCTTGGCCACCGACACCACCAGGCGCAGGTTGGCCTCGACGAACCGCCGGCGGGCGCGCTCCGCCTCGGCCACCTGGCGGGCGAGCGCTTGGCGCTCTGCTCGGGTTCGGCGGCCGCCCGCGGCGAGCAGCCGCTCGGCGCCGGCCCCGCGCTCGATCGCCTGGGCCAGGCGAACCTCGTCGTCACGGTCGAGCAGGCTCTGATGGCCGATCTCGGTCAGGTAGACACGGACCAGGTCGACCTCACCGCCGTCGCTGCGGGACCGGAGATGCGGGCGGTCACCGCTCGGCGCCGGCTCGGCACTCCGTGAACTGCTTTTGTCCACTGTCGCTCCTCCCTTCGAAAGAGATCTGCGACTCCTTGGTCAAGTGAACCATTTCACGTGGTTCACGTGGTCGGCTTCGGCGTTGATCGGGACCAATGGCCGGACTGAAAGGACCATTGGCCGGCGGCAGGTCCGGGCCTCAGGACTGCAGGTCACGCCGGCGCAGGGCGAACACGCCCACCGCCGACAGCGCGGCGGCGACGACGGCGACGGCGAGCACGGGACCGAACGAGAAGGTCGCCGCGGGCAGCCTCGGCACGTGCTGGAACGGTGAGAGGTCCTGCACCCACATGGGCAATGACAGCAACCGCCCGAAGAAGCCCGCGACGAAGCACACCGCCAGCGCGCCCCACACCGCCGTGGCGGCACCAGGCCTCACCCCGTACAGGGCCATGGCCAGGGCGGCGAGCACGAGGACGGCCGGGGTGTAGGCGACGGCCCCGCCCACCAGCCGGGGGATGTCCCCGGCGCCGCCGGCGACAAAGGCGTAGCTGATGCCCGTCCCGAGGCCGGCGGCGGCCAGGACGAGCACCGAGCCGGCGGCCACGACGCCCAGGTGGGACCCTGCCCAACGCGGCCGTGACACGGCCGTTGCCAGCAGCGGCTCGGCCCGACCGGCCCGTTCCTCACCCCGAAGCCTCAGGGCGGCCTGCACGGCGAAGCCGGCGGAGATCAGGGCCAGCACGAGCAGGGCGGTGGCCAGGAAGGAGTCGACGACCGAACCGCCGCCCTGGGCCACCAGGTCGGCCATCGTCTCGTTGTCGCCGATGAAGTCCTCCACGTCTCCGCTCACCGACCCGTAGGCAAGGCCGCCGAGGAAGAGGCCCGCCGCCCAGCCCGCGAACGCGCCACGGTGCAGTCGGGCCGCCAGCCCGATGGGCCGGGTCAGCCAACCGGCGGCACGATCGGGTCCGGGGGACGGCTGGATGATGCCGGCACCGAGATCTCGGTGGCTGCTGACGACGAAGGCGCCGGCGGCCAAGGCCGCGGTGGCGGCAAGGAGCAGGGCGGCCGGCCACCATCGCTCGCCGGCGAAAGGGCGCAGGGCCTGGCCCCAGCCGATCGGGGAGAACCACGACAGCACGCCATTGCCGATGTCGCCGATACCCCGGAGGACGAACGAGGCCCCCAGCACTCCGCCGGCGATGCCGGACGCGAGCCGGGAGCTGACAGTGACCTGGGACGTCAGCGCGGCCACGCCGCCGAAGAAGAGCCCGACGCCGCCAATGCCGGCGCCCAGTGCGGCCGACCCGGCGGCCTCGAGTCCGGAGCCGACGAGGGCCAGCGCCACCATCACCCCGAGGATCGCATTGGCCGCCAGCGCAACGGTGAGGGCAGCGGTGATCGGCGCGTGGCGGCCCACGACGGTCGAACGCAAGAGCTCGACCCGGCCCGCCTCCTCGTCGCCACGGACGTTGCGGGTGACCAGCAGCAGGCTCATGAGGGCGGAGAGGATCATGGCGAAGGCCGAGATCTCGAAGGCCGTCCGCCCTCCGATGGTGTCGAGGGCGACTGGTGGGCCGGCCATGGCGATGAAGGCGGCGTTGTCCTCGACCAGCCGAGCGGCGGCGACAAGCTCGGCGGGGTCCTTGTACAGGCCGATGATGCTCGCCGCTTGGGCGTAGACCAGGCCGGCGATCGTCGAGATCCAGATGGCCAGCTTCACCCGGTCCCGGCGCAGGATCAGGCGCCACAGCGCGCCGCTCCCGGTGAGGTTGTTCACGGCTCGCCGTACTGGCGGAGGAAGAGCTCCTCGAGGGTGGGCGGGTTGCTGGTCAGGCTCTCGATGCCGCACTCCCCCAGTCTCCGGAGAGCCTCGCCGAGCTGAGCCGAGTCGACGTCGAAGCGGACGGTGCGGCCGTCCACCGCCAGGTCGTGGACGCCTGCGAGGCCCGTGAACCCGTCGGCGGGGCGGGTGGTCTCCGCCACAATCGAGGTTCGAGTCAGATGGCGCAGCTCTTGCAGGGTTCCGGATTCCACCCTGCGACCGGCCCTGATGATGCTGACCCTGTGACAGAGGGCCTCCACCTCGGCGAGGATGTGGCTGGAAAGCAGCACCGTGCCACCTGCCACCGCCGTCTCGCTGATGCAGCGCTGGAACTCGGCCTCCATCAGCGGATCCAGGCCGGACGTCGGCTCGTCCATCAGGTACAGCTCGACGTCGCTGGCCAGGGCTGCGACCAGCGCGACCTTCTGGCGGTTCCCCTTGGAGTACGTGCGCGCCTTCTTGGTGGGGTCGAGCTGGAAGCGCTCGAGGAGGTCGGTGCGGCGCCTTTCGTCCAAGCCACCGCGCAGCCGGCCCAGCAAGTCGATGATCTCGCCCCCGGAAAGGTTCGGCCACAGGTCGACGTCGCCCGGCACGTAGGCCAGGCGCCGGTGAAGGGCCACCGCATCCCGCCATGGATCCTGGCCGAGAACGACGGCTTCGCCGGCGTCGGCCCGGAGCAGGCCGAGGAGCACCCGGATCGTCGTCGACTTCCCCGAACCGTTGGGCCCCAGAAAACCGTGCACCTCGCCGGCAGCGACCTCGAGGTCGAGGGCGTCGAGCGCACGGGTGGCCCCGAACGTCTTGACCAGGCCACGCACCGAGATGGCGGAGCTCACCCGGGGCACCGTATCGGGGTCGCCGCCGGGGACGGGCCGGTCGCTAGGCTGCTGGGCGGCGAGCGGCGCATCGAGGGGGCACGGCACATGGGCCGAAGGAGTGATCCGTCCCGGGCCAGACGGGAGGGCCGCCGTCCTAGCAGGCCGGCTCGGGGAGGGAGACCGTCTGCCATTCGGTGGTGAACTGCTCCGGGGGCAGCGGCAGGACCGTGCCGGCGGTCAAGAGCGGACGGTCTCTCAAGGGTCCTTCGTCCCTATCGCGGTGGTGCGTTCGCACTACCGGGTGTACTCATTCTGGGTGGTTACCGGACTTGGCCGCTCCGAACCACGTGGTGAGGGCTCGAGGCAGCTCGGGGTCCGTGAGGTCACCCGCCCAGGCGACATGTCCGTCGGGTCGGATCAGGACGGCCCGGGGCGCGGCGACGTGGCCCAGGACCGGGAGCTCCCACGCTCCCTCATGCTCGGCGTCGACCATCCGGACCCGATTCGCCCAGGGAGAGATGTCGAAGCCGCCGGCATCGCCGAGGTTGAGGAGCACGGGTCGGGCGTCGTGCAGCAGGTCGAACACGCGCTTGGGGCCGTCGGCCGTGTGCACGTCGAGGTCGGGCATGCGCCGCCCGAGCAGCGGGTGTCCCTCTCCGAGGTCGTAGTGGATGTCGAGACCGGAGATCATCCCGGCGATGCGCCGGCGGGGCTCGTCCATGCCCAGCAGTTCGGCCATGGTGTCGCGGAGGGCCTGGTGACGATCCCCGGGGCTGCTGAGCGCGACCTGGGCCATGGTGTTCTGCAACACCCGGGCGCCGACCGGATGCCGTTCGGAGTGGTAGGTGTCCAGGAGGGTCTCGGGTGAAGTCCCGTTCACCACCTGGGCCAGCTTCCACCCCAGGTTCACGGCATCCTGCACGCCCGTGTTGAGGCCCTGGCCGCCATGCGGGGGGTGTACGTGGGCGGCGTCCCCTGCCAGCAGCACACGGCCGCGCCGGTAGGAGACTGCCTGCCGCACCATGTCGGTGAACCTGGAGATCCAGTTGGCGCTGCGAAGCCCGTAGTCCGTCCCGTACACGGCGACGAGTGCTTCGCGGAGCTCGTCCATGCTCGGCTCGCCGGTGTGGCCGGGGAGTCCTTCGTTGAGCACCACACCGATCGGTCCTCCGGCCTCCCTCCGACCGATGGCCTGGGTCCTCCCGGCGCTGTCGCGACGGAAGCCGAGCTCCGGCTCCTCGTCCATTTCGACTTCGGCGATCATCCAGCTGGTCGAGGGCTCCGACCCGGGGAAGTCGATGCCGGCTGCCTTACGGACCAGGCTGCGACCTCCGTCGCATCCGACGAGGTACTGCGCTCGAAGCGACGTGCCCCCGGAGAGCTCGACGTCGACGCCACTGTCGTGTTGAGCGAAGCCCACCACCTCGCAGCGACGGATGGTCGGAACCCCGAGCTCATCGACCCAGCCGGCCAGGATGGGCTCGAAGCGGCTCTGCCAGAGCCCGAGTACATAGTTGTGGCGGGTGGGGAAGTCGCTGATGTCCAAGGGGATCAGGGCGTAGCCGACCTGCGGATGTGTCTGCCCCGCCGAGACGAACCGTTCCGTGATGCCACGCTGATCGAGCACCTCGATGGTGCGGGCGTGAAGTCCGCCGGCTCGCGATCCGTCGACATCCTGGTTGGCGCGTCGTTCGACGATGACGACGTCGATCCCCGCCAACGCCAGCTCACCCGCCAGCATCAGCCCGGTCGGCCCGCCGCCTGCGATCACCACCGCATGCTCGGTCATCGCCACTCCCCGGCGAACGTGGCATCGGACACCCACGCCCACCTCCCGCGGCGCGACGGGGCGCCGGATCCCCCCTCGATCGCACTCTCGGTCGACCCTGCCGACGACAACGCATCCATTCCGCATCTCCTGGCTTCATCGGTTCTGACCCTGACCGGCGCAGCAAAGGAGTCATGGTGAGCATGTTTCGGTCGCTTGCGGCAAGCCCCCTCCCTCGCGGTATCTTGTTCATGGCGGCGGAGAGTCCTGCTCGACGATGGCCAACTGGCGCTGTCCGTGAGTGCTCGCGCGACAACGGGTTCAAGGCCCGACCCAGCCGCAAGCGCCGTCCCTCCTCTCTCGACACCGCCACAGCCATGGCGGTACCGCCTGCCGATGGCGACGGGAGCACCCCTCCAGGGATAGACCCATCGGCCTCGACCTCCGAGCGGACAGTGAGAACGGTCAGGTCATCTGGATCACCGGCGGCTGCGAGGAGAACGGTGGAGTCATGTGTAGAGAGGCGTCGCGATCATGATCGCCGAGGGACACGGTGCGGCGGAGATCATGGCCCAGCTTGGCCACTCGTCGATCCCGCGATCGATCCCGACCACCTGTGTCCGCAAAAGTGGCGCGAGAGCGGCTCGGGCGCGAGTCGGGCTGGGGAGATTTGAACCCCCGACCTCTTGACCCCCAGTCAGGTGCTGGACAAGTCCAGCACCTGCTTTTTCGAACATAAGTGCTGGTCAGAGCCTATATATCGATGACCGTGGATGACCCGGAATGACCCGTTTTCACCACCGCTCGTGGTGCAGATGTGGTGCAGGGCGTCCGAGAAAACAGCTCCCGTCACCCTTCGCAACCGGTGTCCCCATCAGCGGAGCTGCTGCAGGGCCACGTTGGCAGAGACCAGATCGAACGACGTGGGATCAAAAGAGCCACCGACCCACTGAACAGCACGGCCGTGGTCCCGGTGGCCGGGATCGGCAAGGCTCTCCAGCAGTTCGGCGTACCCACCCACTCCGCCACAGTCTTCGGGGGGACAGGCGTTCTGGCCGTCGATGCAGACTGCGTACTTCAGACCGCGGGTGGTCCTGGTCACCTCCTCGATGACGACGGTGTGCTCCCACGAGTCGCCGAAGTCGTACTCGTACGAGAACCGCCGGCGTTCGCCGACCGCTTTCAGCACGCTGACCTCGTTCTCGTCGAGTTCATCCTCCGGGATAGTCGTCGAAGTGCATCCCGTAGCGCTGGTCGCCGATCGTGAAGGCGTGCAGGTGCGCATCCGTCCACCCCATCGCCGCTTGGAAGATGCGGTGCAGCTTCGCCAAGCGGACGGCTCCTGGGACGAGTAGGCGCCGCCAGACCGTAGGAACGACGTCGTCGAGCGTGATGCGGACCCTGAGCACAGCCTGAGGCGGAGGAGTCGACACACCGGCAGGCTAGGGCTACGCAGCCTCTGCCAGCTCTCGGCTGGGACCTGCTCAGCCCGTTCCAAGGGCCGGGTGCCCCCAAGACCGGCAAATCTCAGCACACGCATCACCGGCATATCCCCGTGTTGTACTAGTCCTCGGAGGATCCACCGATCGCGGGAGAGCGCTCCGTAGGTTCGATGAACGGGTCGAGGGTTGACTCGCGGCATATTCAGACCCCTTCTGGGTGTCCTTGTGT
>Ga0247719_1000068_pt1 | contig 68916 bp, 70 predicted proteins | sample 41E_DmetaG_FD_189046 | JGI IMG/M metagenome (GOLD analysis project Ga0247719, IMG submission 189046) | Soil microbial communities from hillslope of Landscape Evolution Observatory, University of Arizona, Oracle, AZ, United States - 4-1-E_D | ecosystem: Engineered > Artificial ecosystem >...
CTGGATGGTGGCTTTGGGCGGCCGCCGGCCGCCCAAAGCCACCATCCAGCGTGGCGGTCTTCGCGTTGTGGCAGTCGCGACAGAGCGCCTGCCAGTTCCCGAGCTCGTCCCAGAACAGATCCTGGTCCCCCTTGTGCGGCCGCACGTGATCCGTCACCGTGGCGACCGACACGCGCCCCGCCGCGCGACACAGACTCCCCACGGGCCACCGCCCCGCGGGTCGATCGCCACAGAGCCGGTAGCGCTTCAGGAACGCCTGGCTCCGCTTCCGCCAGTGCGATCCATAGCCCCGCTCGTGCGCGCTGCCTCGCTCCCGATCGCTCGCCTGGCGCGCCTGCCCACGATGCTTCGCGCAGCGCCCGCTCTGGACGCGCTCCTCGCAGCCCGACTGCGCACACGGCTTCAGTGGTGCGGTCGGCATTCCTCAGTCCCGCTCTACCCCGGCGGCCGCCAGCTTCCGGTCTGTGCAGACGTCTGCACCCGCCCCGGCGGGGATCCCCTCGAGGAGGCGGGTGGCCCCCAGGCGGGCCCGCATGATGGCCTCCATCTCCGCCTCGGCCGCCCGCTTCGCCGCCCGGTCGGGCGCCTCCAGGCGCCGCGCCAGGGCCGCCTTCATCTCGCGCACGAAGGCCGAGTTCTCGGTTTCGGCGGTCGGCTGTCGACGACGCATCTGGATCACGGGCTGACCTCCGGCCGCGAGCTCGCGGCACATGACGCGCACGGCGTGAACACCTTGCACCCGCCCTCGACGCGTCCCTCCTGCGTGGCGCCGCAGTCGGGGCAGGAGCGCATCACCGTCATTCCCTCGGGCGCCGCGCGCGCCGGCGGCGTTTCCGTCGGCGGTTCGTAGCGGTCCTGCCAGCGGCAGCCCGCAATGAAGTTCTCCAGGAACGGGATGAACCGCCGCGGCGTGTCACGCACCCACCCGAGGCGGAGCCGCGTCTGCACGTGCGCGACGATGAAGTCGGCGAGCTCGCGGGAGGGATTGAGCTCGACCCACGCCTGCATCTCCTCGCGCTTCGAGCCCAGCCGCGGGTAGATCGCCCGGAGGCGGTCAAACACCTCCAGCGCCCACGGCTCCAGGACGGGCCGCTCGTCCAGCGGGTGAGGCCGTCGGCCGTCAGGCGCACGCCTCGCGCGCGCAGTGTGTTTTCCTGACGGATGTACTGACGGTTCTTCCTTTAATGGCGTACGCGATATTTCCGGTTCGTCGTACGCGATATTTCCGGTTTCGCCTCCGCTTTCGCCGGAAATCTTTTCCGGTTGAACCGGAAGCGCATTTCCGGTTGAACCGGAAGTCGGTTTCCGGTTGCCGCCACCTTGCGAACCGGAAATCTTTTCCGGTTCGCAACAGCAGACGTGGATGAAGCGCCGCGGGCGAATGCCGTCCTTTACGCGCCGGCCGTCGGCGTTCTTCTCGATGACGATCTCCCCCTCCGCCTCGAGCCGGCGCAGCACGTTGCGCACCTGGCGGTCGGTCATCCGGCTCTTCGCCGCCAGCGTCTGCTCACTCGGCCAGGCATCGCGGCCGTCGTCATGCGCGTAGTCAGCAATGGCTAGGAGCACGAGGAGCTCCGAGCCCTTCGCCCGCGACCGTTCCCACACCAGCGACACCGCGCGCACGCTCACGACGACGACTCCCGCACCAGCGCCTGCACGACGAGCTGGTGCAACAACTGAAACGCTTCGACGTCCGCGGCGTACTGCGCGGCGATCGACTCGGCGACCTTCGCATTCAGCTCACGGCCATCACTGTGGTGCCGCCCGGCACGCCACATCTCAGCTTCGGCACGGCGCTCGCGCTCTAGGCGCGCGACGGTGACCGCCCGATCCTCGACGAACACCCGCAGCGCCTCCAGGCGCTCGACGGTCATGACGCGACGCGCTCCTCGAATCGCAGGTGCTCGCCGCGGAAATGCAGCTCCACCATGCCGTGGCGACCGTTGCGCGACTTCGCGACGATCACCTCCGTGGTCGGATCCAGTTCGTCCTCACGGTGGAGCAGGATGACCGTGTCGGCGTCATGCTCAAGGTTGCCGCTCTCGCGCAGCGACGCGAGCGTCGGCCGGCGCCCATCAGGCGGACGACTCAAGGACGAGAGGCAGAGGACAGGGATGCCGAAATCGAGAGTGATCGCCTTCAGCCCCGCGCTGACCGCTTCGACCTGCTGACGACGCTCCTTGATCCCCGGCGGCGCGTCGATCAGCTGCAGGTAGTCGACGACGAGGAGCCCCAGCGGCGACTCGCCGGCGAAGATCGCGACGATGCGCCGGATCTCGTCGACGTCGAGCTTCGCGTGGGTGAGGAAGATCGGCAGCGACGACAGCGACTCGACGGCCAGGTCGATCGTGCTCCAGTGCTGCGGCGACAGGTCCCGCTTGCGCAGCGTCGTCGCGTGCACGGGCCCCTCCTGCGACAGCATCCGCATACCGAGCGCGAGCGTCAGCATCTCGCGGGACACCACGAACACAGATGTGCCCTTCTTTCCCGCGCGCCTGGCGATCTCGAGCGCCATGGCCGTCTTCCCCAAGCCCGGCCGGGCGCCGAGGAATGCGAGCTCTCCGGGCGCGATCCCGCCCCCGAGCATGCTCGTGAGCGCCGGATACGGCGTGTCGACAAACGACGGCGGGCCGGCCCGCAGCGCCTCGACGACCTCCTCCATGACCTCGCTGATGTGCGACACATGGTTTGGCACGCGGCCGCCGGCGACGTCCCGCTGCTGAGCGAGCCGACCCACGTCACGCTGCGCCGCGGCAAGCACCTCGCCGACGTCACACTCGACGTCAGCAGCGTCCACCAGAAGGCGCCTGGCGAGGCGCATCAGGCGCGCCCGGTCGGCATGCGTGCGCACGATGCCGGCATAGAAGCTCCGGTTCAACGTACGCGGAACGCCATCGACGAGGCTGGCGAGATACGCCGGCCCAACCTCGTCGAGCCAGCCGCGGGCGCGCAGCTGATCGCGCACCGTCAACAGATCGACCGCCCTTCCCTGTTCGGCGAGCTCGCGGATCGCGACGTACACGTGACGGTGCGCCGCGCGGTAGAAGTCCTCGACGGCGAGCACAGCGGCGACCTCGCCGAGCCCCTCCGGGGCGACGAGCAGGCTGCCGAGGACGGCGCGCTCGGCCTGCAGGTCGTGCGGAACGGCGCGGTCCCAGTCGCTCGACGTCACGCGCCCTCCAGCTGCCGCCGCACGCCGGCTGCCGGGGCGGCGAGCGCGGCCAAGACGCGCCTTTCACGGTCCTCGAGCCAGCTCGTGAACGTGGCTACATCCTCCGATGTCCACTCGACACCCATCGCATCGAGGACCGCATACAATTCCGTGCCGATCGGCAGCGGTGCCCCTGCCTGGGGCTCGGCTCCCTCGGTGGCCGGTCTGAGCGTGAGTCCCTGCGCCTTGAGCCGCACGGCGATCGCTTCCGCGAGCAGCTCCAGTTCCGAGGGCGTCACGGCATCCCCCCGACAACCATGACCGGTGTCTTCACGCGGTCCGCAAGCGGGTCACAGCGCAGCTCCACGGCGCGTTTCGCGGCGCGCTCGGAGAATTCCGCACGACTCGACGTCACCCACCAGGCCGGCGGCCCCTCGGCGACCTCGACGTCCGGCTCCAGGGATCGATGCCGCGGATCCCAGCGACGCCCGTGCGCATCTGCGACCTGAATCGGACGCGGCGGGTCGTCGCACTCTCGCTCGGCGTCAAGCCGGCGCCGCGCGTCCATCAGCGACTCGCCCGGCACGACGCGCGTCCCCGGGAGAGGTGAAGGGCCCGCCGCCACGTCAGGGCTCCTCCTTCGCCGACTCGTGGCCGGGCAGCGTGATGCGCCGATCGACCGTCACCCCGGTGACCTGCACGACGCCACGCTCTTCGAGGTCCGCCAGCACCTTGGCGCCCACGTACGACGACAGGCCGAAGTGCTCGCGGAACACGCGCGGCGCCACCGGCCCGTCCTTCAGCAGCGCGCGGACCTTGGCGTCGCTCGGCGCGCCCTCGAGCGCCACCTTCACCCGCGCGACGCGACGGGCGATCTGCTTCTGCCGTCCCGGCGGAGCGGGGGGGGTATCGGTCGCGCCTGGCGCGACGCCGGTGACGGTGCGCAGCGACGCCAGGGCGGAGCGCGTGACGTCGAGCTGTCGGGCGATGGACTGCCCCGCGGCCACGAGCTCGCGCTCCGTGCCCTCCAGGTGTGCGATCGCCGCGCCGAGTGAATCCGGGGCAGGCCCCGGCTTTCCAGATGAACGGGCCATGACCTACCTCTTCTTCGCTTTCTTCCCCGCCTTCGCGACTGGCTTCTTCGCCGGCGCCTTGCCTGGTTTAGCGGACGACTTCGCCGGCGCCGCAGACTTCTGCTCGGCCGCCTTTTCTTCCGCGAGCACCTCCGCCTCGACCTTCTTCAGGTCGACACCGAACGCTGAGAGCACACCCTTCAGGTCGCCGTACATCCCTTCGGCGCTGATCACGGCGAACGCGAGCGCCCTGGCGAGCTGCGCGCCAGAGAGGGGCTTGAACATGGAGGGCGCGCACTGATAGGACACTTTCACGCCGAACCGCTTCGAGAACCCGTCGTGATCGACGTCCCCCGAGACGATGTTTGCGAGCGCGAGCCGAAGGATCTCTGGCGTGACCTCCTTCACGCGCTCGAGCGCGCGGTCCATCGCGAGCGTTTCGATGCGCTCCCGTCGACGCTCTTCCGCTTCCTGCTTCTTGCGATCCGCCTCGGCGCGCGCGGCCACTGACTGCTGCGCCTTCTGATCGGCCTTGAGCGGCGGCTCGCCTTTCTTCGCCCGGCGCTCCTCTTCGCGCTCGCGATCGCGCTGGGCCTTCTCGCGGGCCTTGATCTCGTCACCGAAGTGCACCTCACACTTGTCGCGCGCGACGCACACCTGGAACGCCCGCCCCCACTGGCGCGAGCCGGCGACGACGATGCCGAGCACCGAGTGCTCGCAGGTAGGAAACACCTTCGATCGCGCGGACCAGCTGTCGACGGGATGCTCGAGACCATCAGCCCAGCGCCAGGACTGCGGTCCATAGGTGCGCTCGTTCTCATCCTTCGCGTCGTCGTGGACGTGGTGATCGAACGTGATGGAGATGACCTTCTTTCCGCGGCCCGGCTTCGCCGACGCCTCCGCAACGCGATCGACCAGGTCACCGAACTCGTGCGGCGCCGCGGTGGCCGCCTGGGCGACGTCGAAGCGAACGTGGCGACCGATCCACGCCTGCAGCTCGCGCACGGAGCGCGCTTTCAGCGCGACGTAAGACGAGCGCTCATCCTCCTGAGCGTCGAAGGCGATCGCCTCATCCTCCTCCGAAACTCCGGCATCGAACTCGAAGGCGGCCTCCTCCCCGGGATCGATCGCGCGCGCCTGGTCCTCGGGCTTCAGACGCGCGAGCAGGATGGCGTGACCGGCGGTGAGCTTCCCCTCGAGGAGCAGCGCCTGCGCGTCGGGGACCAGGTCGAGCAGCTTGATGCGGTCGTAGACGTACTTGCGACTGCGGCCGATGCGCTCCGCGAGCCGGTCGACGTCGTAGACGCCGCTGCCGAGGATCCGCCGGAACCCGTCGGCCTCCTCGAGCGGGTTGACGTCCTCGCGCTGGTTGTTCTCGACGACCATCATCTCGAGGACCTGCGCGTCGGTCAGGTCCTTCACGATCGCCGGCACCTCACTGATGCCTGCGAGCTGCGCGGCGCGCCACCGGCGCTCGCCGGCGACGAGCTCGAACAGCCCGCGCTCCTTCGGCCGCACGATGAGCGGCTCGATGATGCCCACTTCCTTGATGCTGTTCGCGAGCTCGCAGAGCTTGTCCTCGTCGAACGTCTTCCGCGGGTTGAGCGGCGACGGCTGAATGGAGGCGCGCGCGAGGATCCGGAACTGGTCGGCGGCCGGCGCCGCCGGCGGCGATTCGAGTGCTGCTGTCGTCATGGCTGCTCCTGGAGCGCCGATTCGTGCGCCGCCACGATGGCAGCCGCCTGGGCGACGTCGTGCCAGAGTCGATCGTGGCCGCACAACCGGCAGTAGAGAGGGGACGGGATGCCCTTGCCGTTCAACTGTCCGCCGGGCTCGAACGGACAATCGAGCGTCTCGTGCGCGGCGAAGTTCAGCACGCGCGCGACGAGCCGCTGGGAGAGCGGACGGGTGTCGGGCGGGATCGGGACGGCGATCACCGTGCCCTCCGGAGCGGGACCGGCTGCGGCGCGCGGCGGGCCACCGGCCGCCGCTTCGCGACCCGGAGCCGTCGCGGCACGCGGAAGCTCCAGCCGGCCCCCCGCGGTGTGTCGCAGACGTAGCAGCGTTCCTGGAGACGTCCAGCGCCGCGGCGGGACACGAACAGGTGTCCGCCCGCCAGCACGCACGACAGCCGTCGCAGGATCCACATCAGCGTCGGTCGAGCGCATCGCGCTGCACTCCTCGCAGCCGCTCGAGGCGCTCACGCTGCGCCGCGCGCGCCTCCTCGTACTTCCGGAGCCGCTCCGCCTCGAGCAGCTCGCGCCGGCGCGCACCGGGCGACGCGCCGCCGACCTCGTCGTCGCGCTCCGCGAACCCTACGAAGGTGTCGACGGCCCACATGAACAGGGCCAGGACCAGGAGAACCACGAACGCCACGAGCCCCGCCGTCACGATGTCGATGCCGAGCACGACTGGTTCGTTCATTGCGCCGCTCCCATCTGAATCGCGTGCCGCGCCAACTTCACCCAGCGATGCCGCTTCGGATGAGCTGGACGCGCAGACGAACGCCGATCGCTCGCGCACGGTGGCTGCGACAAACCACACCTCGGTTGTTAGGGTCGTGTTAGCTCGTGCCGAGTTCTCTCCACCCGACGAAAGTCGCGTCCGCTGTTACCGCTCGACGCTCAGCGCCTTGCCCGATTTACTTCGGAGCCCCGGACCAGTGCCGGGTTGCTTATTCGACGTGGGCGGTGCGTGCGATCGGATCGCCGTGAACTGCGCGGCGCTCTGACTGCTGTATTCCGCCGTGCCCGGCTCTCACGTCGCTCGGTCGCAGGGCTCCGAACCCTACGCCGCCGCCGATTCGACGACGGCCCGCGCGCCAGGCGAGAGTTCCACCGTGATGCGCGCGACAGATGCTTTCCCCTCCACTCGCGCCAGCACCGGCGCCGCCTGCTCGAAGGAGGTCGGGACAGGCGACACCGGCGCAGCGCAACGGGACGGTGGCGCCATCCCGTTCTCGAGCGCCACGAGCTCCTCGCGAGCCCGCGCCGCGCAATCGAACAACTCCTCGATCTGACCGAAGGTCGGCGTGATGCCGGCGCGATGCTGCGCCTTCACCCGGTCCAGCACCTCGAGCAACCCTCGAATCTCCGTCATGACTCCGCTCCAATGCCCCAGGGCCGCACCTTCACGACCCGTTGCTTCAGCGACGCGAGCCGCAGCCGGCGCGCGACGGTTTCGGTGTCGCGACCGATCGCCTGGTCGCGCCGGCACCCGACCCACCGGCCGTTCACGCGATGGCTCGCCGTCGTCTGGCCGCACGCCAGGCAGAGGTCACCTACAGGCATGATCGGGATCACCACCGCAGGCATCAGGCCCTCCTCCTGTTCGGCACAGAACGGGCGCCGGCCGGCGCACGCGTAGCGAGGTCCGCGCGCACCACGGCGCGCTGGTGGTCCCCGTACAGCCGCTGCACGACGGGCAGCAGCGCAGCGATGGACTCGTAAAACTCGTCACGCTCGTGCATCACCTCGTCGTCGGACATCATCCGAACGCCCTCGAGCCACGACTTTTGGGCAGCCTCAGCCGCCTCGACATCCGACATGGCCATGATCCCGGCGCGCGCGCGGTCGCGCTCAGCAGGAACAAGCTGCTCGATGCCGTTCAGCAAGTAATCGCGCGCACGTGCGCCCACGAGCGCGTCGGCGCCGGCGAGCAGGAGCGCGCGGGTCTCTTCGATCGAGATGCGGCTCACGTAGCTCACGGCGTCACCTCGTCGTCGAGGCTGGCGATGTAGCGTTGCGCCGCTTCCATCACGCGACGCGCCGCCGCGACGCACGCCGCGCGCTCTTTCAGCGTGAGCTTCAGGTCGGCGCGCGAGTCACGATCGATGCGGATCGTTTCGCCGATCGCTTCGGCGGCCGCCAGGAGCTCGACCTGCGCCGCGCTCCCGTCGGGCACGACCGGCAGCGGGATCGCGACGCGATGCGCGATGTGCTCGTAGTAGTCGAGCAGCGCGCGATTGTCGGCCGCGGCGATCAGCGCCGGCAGCCGCTTGAACGGGAAGCTGTCGGGCGAGTTCTCGTCCGCCATGTGGCTGAGGGTCGAGGGCGCCAGGCCGACGCGGTCGGCGATCGCCTTCAGCGGCAGCGTCGAGCGGTGGACGGTCTCGTAGAGCGCCGCCTTCTGGCTCTCGAGGACCTTCACGACTTCGCCTCCGGTTCACGGCAATCGCCGGCGCCGATTTGCCGTTGTACGCGACCCGTCTCGTCGCCTACCGTTGCGCCATGAGCGAGTGGAGATACCGACTGATCCGGGCCCGCTGGCACGGCGAGGGCGCCAGGACGCAGCGCGATGACCCGCAGCAGGAGCGACCCCGGCGCGGCGTCGGCGCCTCGGCGCGCCAGGCGCTGCTGACACTGCACGAGATCGAAGAGCGCCACCGCCGGCGAGACGCCCACGTACGCGATCACCGCGCACCCGCGCTTTCGAGCTGGTCGTCGAACAGGCTCGGCAGGGACGGTTCGACAGGAGCCGCGGCATGGTCGCCCTCTGGCTCAGTGAAATAGCGGGAAACGGGATGGCCGAGAGCAGCCGCAATCTTCTCGATCGTGCGGGCGGTCTGGACTTCGCCGCGAAGGAATCGACCCAGCGTCATCGCCGAGGGCATGCCTGCCACAGGCTGCTTCGCCAAGTCGACGATCAGCCACCCGCGGACGGCCATGTCCTGCAGGATGAGCTTCACGTTGTAGTCAGGGCGCAGGGCTGCGCGCCTTGGCGTTTCCATTGATTCAACACACTACGCCTCATGTGGAATCAATGTCAACACTTTTTCTAACAACCGCTAACACTCAACCATTCGACCGGACTAACCTGACCGCATCCGTGGCAGCCAGATTTCAGGTTTCGGCGCCTAAGTTCGGTAGCTGGTTGAAGTTACAGCGAGGCAGCCGATCGCTGGAACAGATCGCGCTCCAGGTGCGGCCTTTGGTGCAGCCTGTCGCGCTGAAGGTGGACAGATCGCTCATTCAGAAGATCGAGCAGGGGAGGATTCCGAGCTGGCCGATGCTTGCGGCGCTCAGTCGCGTGTACGGTGTTCCCATTGAGGAAACAGCACGCCGGCTAACCGAGGCGCTGACGTTCCCCGGGAGCAGTGACCTACTCCGTCACTCTGGCGAAAGAACATCGAAACCTCACCAAGCAAAGGGGGTTTCTGATGTCCCAGCGTCAGAACACGCAACTGCGGCTCGTATTCAGCAGCTCGAGCGAGAACTCGCCGAGCGAACGGAGCAACTCGAAGCACGGGAAGCTGTCATCCGTGAAGTGCAAGGCATTGCGCGCCAGCTCTTCGCGGTCGCGCTTCCAGATGAAGATCGCCAGGCTCGAAAGAGAGCGGCCCGCGGCCGCCGCGCTGATCGAGCAGCTGGTGGATGACGCGTTGGACGATCCAGAGGAGAAGAGCGGCACGAATTAGAAGTGCAGACGTCTGCACAACCCCGCGCGTGGAGGCGCGGAGCGTTCCAGAGAAACGCTGCCAAGGGGTTTCACATGAGGAGAATCAGCTACCTGACGTCGACTGCTGTCGCGGTCTGCCTGACCTGCGCGACTGTGTACGCATACGCAGAGCTCAAGCCCGCCGCCAGAATCGTCGAGCAGGCGGATGCGCCGGTGAAGATCACGAGCTACTCCGCGCGCTACATCCGCGGGTCGCAGTACACGACGGAAGGCATCCACCACGAGCTGAAGTATCAGAACAACAGCGATCGACAGATTGAGGCTTTGCAGGTAGGGCTCATCTCGTTCGACGTGTGGAACCAGTTCCTCGATCGCACAAATGGCTTGTCGACGAGTTCGCTCGCGAGCGGCAAGGCAGGCTCTGGCACATGGATCGCGCGCGCGTACGGGGACTTCTCATTCCTGACCGGTGTGGCCTATGTCCGGCGCGTGCGGTTCGCCGATGGAACGATTTGGACAGCCGACGAGGACCGCATCGTTGAGGAACTGAGACAGATCGAGAAGGACTTCGACGCCTCGATCCTCAAGAAGAAAGAGGGCTCAGAAGACAAATAACGAGGACACCAGGCGGTAAGAGGGAAGGTCAGACGCAAGGTCCCGCGCGTGGAGGCGCGGCCGATCAACGACCGCTGCATTCGGGGAGCCACCAACCGATGGCCATGCCGCTCGACGAACACGGACAGCCGCTAAGCGGGTTCCTTAACAGAAAGCGACGCATTGAGCGCGACGTCTCAGAGCTGCTGGGACTCGCGAAGGGCTTCCTCTGCGACGGAGTTGTCACCGACGAAGAGGCGTCATTCCTCAGGGCTTGGGGTACGAATCACCCCGACGCCCTGAGCCAGTGGCCCGTGAGCCTCATCTTCTCGCGACTCAGACAATTCTTCGCAGACGGTCGAATCGACGACGAGGAGCGACGAGAACTGCACGAACTCCTCGGCAGCCTCGTGGGAGGGACATCATCGCTTCTACTCGGATACGAAGGGGCGACGACACTCCCCCTGGACCAACCACCGCCGCTGATCTGCTACGGCCCCGACGAGGTATTCGTGTTCACCGGCAAGTTTGCCTTCGGCACCCGCGCCCACTGCGAGCGAGTAGTCAAGGAGCGCGGCTCACGATGCGAGCCGAACGTCACCAGGCGAACGACATTTCTCGTGCTCGGCACGTTCGGCAGCGAAGACTGGGTCCACACATCGTACGGGCGAAAGATCGAGCGCGCCGTCGAACTGCGCGCATCAGGCTTTCCCGTCCGCATCGTCGGCGAAGACCATTGGACCGGCGCCGCCGACGTGGTCTGAAGCGATTCATGGCGCTGATCTTCACCCGCCGCGAGTGGGACGGCCGCGCGATCGAGCTCGGCGAGCTGTGGGTCCTCCGCAAGGGGCCGCGGACCGCCCGCGCGTCCGTCGCGACACACCCCCGCGGCGTGGAGCTCCGGCTCGAGATCGACGGCGAGCTGCAGCCCGAGAGCCGGGTGTTCGCGGAAGACGACGAGCCGCTGTTCGCGCTGGCGGCCGCCTGGCGCGCGCTGCTCGAGGCGAAGGGGTGGCGCGCGCGTGGAGCCTAGGACCTGCGGCGCTTGTGAAGCAGAGCCTCGGCGATTCGCACCATCTCGTCCGGCAGCGACGGCAGCAGCAGAACCTCGTCTGCGCCGGCTTGCCGCGCGAGATCGCGCAGCTCCGGGCGGACCTCCGTCGTGAGGACGATCACGGGAATACCGCGCGTGCGGTGATCGGCTTTCACCGCGGCGGTGAGCTCGATGCCAAAGCGTTCGGGGCGAATGCGAGTGACCACCAGGTCCGGCTGCGTGGAGAGGACCCGCGCGATCGCAACGTCGAGGGGTTGCGGCAACAAGACGTCGACCTCGTACCCGGCCGAGGAGAACACCTGGTCGAGGAGTTCGCGCTCGTCGGGAAAGGGATCGGCAACAGCAACGCGCGGAGGGCGCCTGGGCACAGCGGGCGTATTGTAATAGCCGACTGATGAGCTTAGAGAGTGTCGTTTTCGATTATTTTTCGGTCCGCGGCGGGGCGCCGGAGGAACACGCCCGGATCACTTACCCGCCGACGTCGTCGAGATCGTCGGCCAGCTCGAGCAGGGCTTCGACACTTGCCCGCCACTGCTCCGAAATGGCGGCGGCCTCGCCCTCAAACCGGGGAGTCGCGCTTACGAGGACATGGTCACCGTGCAGCAACTGGAGCGCAGGGCCCACGCGAACGCAGCGCCAGGGACCGAGACGCCAAGCCTCGGTGGTCACGAGGCGCCGCGGCGCCGCGGTGGCGCGCGCTCAGGTGGGACCGGTCGCACGGGAGGCTCGGGCGCGTGGGCCGTGCGGCGTTCAGCCGCCCCGCGGAGACGGCGAGCTTCCTCGAGGACGATTTCCAGGCTGGACCGTAGGGTTTCGCTCCGCTCAGGCGTGTCTGCCCCCTTCTGGATGTTCGGTTCAGTTACACGTCGTCGCGGCACGCCGGCCCTCCATGCAGAATTATGGCCATTGCGAACCCGCTCAGGGTTTTCCCTGAGGAGGGCGCCGGGACAACGCACCCGCGCGCCGACGACCTCCAGCTCGAGATCGACGGCGAGCTGCAGCCCGAGAGCCGGGTGTTCGGGGATGATGACGAGCCGCTGTTCGCGCTGGCGGACGCCTGGCGCAAGCTGCTCGAGGGGAGAGGCTGGTCGTAGATGTGGCTCCTGTGCTTCGGGTTCAGAATCGTTGAGGAGCGACGGACGCCTTCACGGGGTGTACCTGATGCAGCCGGAACAGCAGTACATCGGTATGCAGTTCCCCGGACACGACCATCTAGATCATCTGGATATCGACGCCGCCGCGCTCCCCCGCTTGGACCTCGCCGCCGCCGCCGGCGAGCTCACCGACCTACCGCTGGGGACGCAAATCACGAGTGCGCAGCCGGCAACGCTGAAGATCGCACACCGAATTGCGGCCGACCGGACCCACGTGCTGGTGCTCCGCGAGCGCCTCAACAACTTGATCGATTTTCGCCGACAGGCGGACCGCCTGCTTCAGCGGCTCGCCGAGGACCAACAGAGGGGAGACTGAACATGGTCAGCTACGAAAAAGCGCAGGAGCTGCGTGACGACGCGGCGAAGAGGCTGGACGCAGCGATCGCGCGGCTGCGCGAGACGAACGCAGACAGGCCGTCGCTCGAGGAGCTCGCCGCTGCAATCGGGGATGCCGCCATCGCGGAGCAGCACATTCGGCTCCCCGCCAAGATGCACGACGACCTCACGCGGGCCAGACAGTTGATGTCATTCCTCGCCAGCCCAATGGGGCCGTGACCGAGCGGCCGGCCGATTTTGGGCGCGATCGCCGCATCGGTTACTCTCTTGCTATACTCATGAGTTCAGCAGTCCAGACGGCACCCGCAGTAGCCGAGCGGCGGCCGTTTCTTCGTTGGGCTGGCAGCAAACGGAAGCAACTACCGCAGCTCCGTGCGTTCTGGTCCGACTCGTACTCGCGCTACGTGGAGCCGTTCATGGGTTCCGCGTGCCTATTCTTCGACATCGCGCCACAAGCCGCTCTACTCGCCGACACGAATGGCGCCTTAATTGAAACGTACCGCGTCGTCCGCGACAGGCCGGAGGATCTCTACGAGCGCCTCTGCGTTATCCCGCGCGATCGCGACACCTACAATCGGTGGCGCAGCATCGCGCCACGGACCCTCGACCGTGAGACACGCGCGCTGCGGTTCCTGTATCTAAACCGCAACTGCTTTAACGGCATTTACCGGGAGAACACAGAAGGCCAGTTCAATGTGCCGATGGGCCGTCGACCAGGCGAGTACTTCTCACTGGACGCCCTCCTGACATGCTCGGAGCTGCTGAAACGCGCGACCCTACTGCACGCAGATTTCGAAAAAACGGTCACACGAGTGCAGCAGGGCGACTTCGTCTACATGGACCCGCCCTTCGCAGTCTCGTCGCATAGGGTGTTTCGGCAGTACAACCGGAAACCGTTCAACGGGACGGACATCCCACGACTGACAAACTGCCTCCTGAGCATAACGAAGGCGGGAGCAGACTTCCTCGTATCGTACGCCGACTGCCAGGAAGCGATGGGCCTGTCCAAACAGTGGAACTCCGTTCGTCTTCCCGTCCGCCGCCACGTGGCAGGGTTCGCCGGTAAGCGGCGCACAGCATACGAATGGCTGATCAGCAACAAGGCAATCCCCGATGCGCTGATCACAGCAGCAGAGCAAAAGCAATGAAGACCGACCACTTTGGTGTTCGCGCGAAGGGCGTAAAGACGCTCCCGACGAATTCCCTGAAGCCGAACCCGCACAACCCGCGAAGGCTGTTCGATCGAGAGGACTTGTCCGTCCTCGAGGAATCAATCCAGCGGGTAGGGATCCTTGTACCGCTAACGGTCTACGAAGAGTCGCGTACCGGCGACTACGTGATCCTGGACGGTCAGCGACGCTGGATATGTGCGCAGAGGGTGGGCCTATCAAAAATCCCAGTCAATGAGGTCAACGAGCCAACGCTTGTCCAGAACATCGTCACGATGTTTCAGATTCACAAGCTGCGGAAAGACTGGGAGCTGATGCCGACGGCGCTGAAGCTGGAGCTCCTAATGCGCGAACTGCAAGAAAGAAACGATCGACGCCTCGCCGAACTCACCGGACTCGACGAGGCCGTTGTCGCAAGGTGCAAGAAGCTTCTTTCGTACCCAAAGAAGTACCAGGACATGATGCTGGATCCTGACCCCTCGAACCGCTTCAAAGCAGATTTCTTCATCGAGCTGTACGCGGTCCGCACCGACAGGGTCGTGCAGAAGTTCGACTGGTTCAAGAAGGAGAAGTTCACCGACGCCATGCTTGCCAAATGGCAGGCAAAGGCGCTCAGGTCGGTTACGGATTTCCGCATCGTGAAGCAGCACATCACGAATGCAGCCCGCGCAGGCAAGATCGCAGCGATGTCGAAACGGCTGCGGGAGTTCGCCGAGAATCCAAGCTACGGCCCGGATCACCTTAACATCGGATCCGCCCAGGTCGCAGCGAGTGCACGAAAAATGGTGAAGACGGTGAACGGCCTCTATGAGCAGGTGAACGACATCGACATCGATGAGTTCTACGGCGAAAAGGAAATGTGGGACCGGCTCGACGCACTCGCAACACTAATCCGCGAGAAGCTGAAAGCCGTCGGTCGGAGGGAGGCGTGAAAAAGCCGAAGCCACCAAAGTCCCCCATCGACGGAAAGAGGCTGAACGAGTGGACCGGCCGGTTCGGCTCATACCGCAGCGGAATCGCGCCCCTACAGATACAGGCGTGGCTCGAACAGTTCAATGATGCGGCCGACGATCGTGACGTCGCTGCACGCATCCTGGATGTCGTCGAGTACTACGGACAGCAGCAGATCCGCGCCGCGTTCCGCGAGGCACTCGCAGGACTCCCAGGGTGGCACGCGTCACCAGCGAAACGCCAAGGTCGGTGGCGATTCGCCGCCATGTCGGGGAGCGCAGGCGAAAGCGGCGACAGCATGCTGCACGAGTTCCGGGTCGCCAACCAGATGGGTATGAAGGCGCTCAACGACATGTTCGTCACCCGCACAGACCTCTTCAGGGCCGCACAGCTTCCCGAAGACGACCCGAATCGCCTTGGCGCGGAGGACGTAGTCGTGTTTGTCGACGACTTCAGCGGCACAGGCCAGCAAGTGTGCACCGCATGGGAAGACCCCGAGTATTCGTTCGGCGCGCTCCTGGCTGGCGTCGGCACGATTTACCTCATCCTCGTGGCTGCCTCTCGTAGCGCTCGGAAGAGGATCGCCGCCAACACTGGTATACAACTGGCGCCGGCGTACTACTTGAACGACGGCGACAACGTGTTCTCAGAACATTGCAAGCACTTCAGTGCCAAGGATCGCGGCCGAATCCTCCATTACGGCCGGAAGGCTGACGCGAAGCAGCCGAAGGGTTTCGGCGACTGCGGATTCGTCGTCGTTTTCCAGCACGGCACCCCCAACAACTCGATCCCAATTCTTCACGGCGACGGCAACGACTGGACGCCTCTGTTCCCGCGCCACGATTAGCCGAACCGAGCACCTAGGTCCATGAGAGCTGTCATCTACTGCCGGGTTTCGAGCGCCGAGCAGACAAAGAACCTCAGCCTCCCCACCCAGGAGAAGGCCTGCCGTGAGTACTGCGCCCGCAGCGGCTACATGGTCGATCGCGTGTTCGTCGACGCCGGCGAGAGCGCGAAGACGGCCGACCGAAAGGCGTTCACCGAGCTGCTCGCGTACTGCCGGTCGAAGAAGGGCAGCATCCACGCCGTCGTCGTGTACTCGCTCACCAGGTTCTCGCGGAACAGCGCCGACCACCACGCAATCGCGAACCTGCTCCGCGGCTTCGGCATCACGCTGCGCTCGGTGACCGAGCCGATCGATGAGTCGCCCTCCGGTCGCCTGATGGAGGGCATTCTCGCGGCGATGGCGCAGTTCGACAACGAGCAGCGCGCGGAGCGTGTCGTCGCCGGCATGAAGGCGGCAATCGACCGCGGCCGTTGGCAGTGGCGCGCGCCGATCGGTTACCGCCGCGGGCCGGCTATGAGCCAGGGCGGCCCCAGCCTGGTTCCAGATCCCGCGACGGCGCCGCTCGTACGCCACGTGTTCGAGCGCTTCCTCGAGGGGATCTCCGGCGCCGCGCTCGCGCGTCACGCGGCCGGCATCGGGCTGAAGCAACCAAGCGGCCGGCCGCTGCACAAGTCACAGATCCACTGGATGCTGACGAACCCGATCTACGTCGGCCGGCTGAAGGCCACGGGATTCGGCATCGGTCGCGACGGCGACTGGGAACCGATCGTGAGCGAGGAGCTCTTCACGCGCGTGCAGCAGCGCATCCAGAACCCGGAGCGCGCGATCGCCGCGAAGACGCGCCACACCGTCCATCCAGACTTCCCGCTCCGCCGCTTCGTGAGCTGCGCCGTCTGCCACAAGCCGCTGACGGGCGGCTGGTCGAGAGGCAACGGCGGGCGTTACGGCTGGTACAACTGCGATCGCGGCTGCACGCGCATCCGGAAGGAGAAGCTCGAGAACGCGTTCCTGAAGATGCTCGACTCGCTGCGACCGCAGCCCGAGCGATGGAAGCTCTTTCGCGCTGTCGTGCTCGACGTGTGGCGGGAGACACAACACACCGCGCAGGACCGCGGCACCACGACGCGCCGGCGGATCTCCGATCTCGAGCGCAAGCTCGCGCTCCTGGACGACGCGTTCATCTACCGGGAGGCGATCGACAAGGAGACGTACACGCGTCAGCGCGATCAGCTGCGCGAAGAGATCGCGCTCGCGCGCCTGCAGCACAGCGAACTCGAGGCGGAAGCGATCAACATCGAAGGACTCCTCGCGTTCACGGAGCACGTCATGACGCACGCAAGCGCGCTGTGGACCGCAGCGAGCTCGACGACCGAGCGCATCCAAGTGCAGTGGGCGTTGTTTCCCGACGGTTTACGGTGGGAGAAAACGAAGTTCTCGAACCACGGGAAGTCATTCAGCTTCTTCGACTTGAGGGGTCCAGAGACCCCCTCGGTCCGATTTGGTGGGCCCACCAGGACTCGAACCTGGAACGAGCCGGTTATGAGCCGGCGGCTCTGACCATTGAGCTATGGGCCCGGGGTCAGTGTAGCAGAGGGGCTCGTGAGCGCTGGACGCCAGAGGGGCGGAAGCAGGCGCAGATGCCGCCTCCGGCGATCTCCCCTCCCGGCAGGACGCGGCGGGACGCGGCTCCCGCCGTTGCCGCGCCCGAGCGTGGTGATACACTTCCGCATCGCTCGGCGCGAACGCCCGAGCCGGTCCGCGTCATCCGTTCTCGGCGTGGCCCGGCGCACGTTCGCCCTTCAGATTGCACGGTTTCATCCTCGATGCTCCCCGATCTTCAACACCTGATCCACCTCCAGGAACTCGACCTCGCCATCGAACGGTGCCGGCGCCGCATCGCCGAGATCCCCGGCCTCCAGCAGGCGCTTGAGGCGCGCATCGCCGCCCGCCGGGCGGACGTGCAGGCGGTGAAGGACCGGATCACCGCCACCGGGACGAGCCGGCGCGAGATCGAGAAGGAGGTCGCCGCCGTCCAGAGCCGGCTGTCGAAATACAAGGACCAGCTCATGGCGGTGAAGACGAACAAGGAATACCAGGCGATGCAGTCGGAGATCGCGACGGCCGAAGGCCTGGTCCGCTCCCAGGAGGACCGGCTGCTCGACCTGATGGAGGTCAGCGAGAAGGAAGCAGCCGATCTGGCGGCGGCCGAGGCGGCGCTCAAGGCAGATCAGGCGGCGGTCACCGCGGAGCACGCCGCGCTCGAAGCGGAAAAGACCACGCAGGACGCCGAATGCCAGCGCCTGACGGCCGAGCGCGGCCGCGTCGTCTCGCAGATTTCGCGCGATGCGCTGGCGATCTTCGAACGTGTGGCGCACGGGCGCAAGGGGATCGCGGTCGCCGAGGCGAAGGACGGCCTCTGCGTCGAATGCCACGTCCGCCTGCGCCCGCAGGTGTTCAACGAGGTGCGCCGCAACGAAAAGCTGATTCAGTGCGACAGCTGCACGCGCATCCTCTATTACGTGCCGCCGGCGGCGGCGCAGCCCGCCGGCTCTTGATCACCGCATACATCGACGGGGGGGCGCGGGGCAATCCAGGCCCTGCAGGCTACGGCGTCTACATCGAGCTCCCCGACGGTTCCTCCGAGGAGCTGCACGGCGCGCTCGGCATCGCCACCAACAACGTCGCCGAGTACAACGGGCTCCTCGCTGCGCTGCAGTGGGCGCTCGATCATGGCCATCTCGACGTGCGCATCCGCGCCGACTCGGAGCTGCTCGTGAAGCAGATGCGCGGCGAGTACAAGGTGAAGCATCCGGGGCTTCAGCCGCTCGCCGCCCGGGCCCGGCTCCTCGTGGCGCAGCTCGGACGCGTGACCTTCGAGCACGTGCGGCGGGAGCAGAACAAGGACGCGGACCGGCTGTCGAACGTCGGGATGGACGAAGCCGAGGAAGCGCTGCGCAATCCGCCCGCCCCGCTCGGCCAGGGACAGTTGTTCTGAGGTGAGAGTGAAGCGGCCCCTGTCGAACGGCGGCCGCTAGGGGCGGGCGCGGATCACGGCGACCATCCGCCCGGCACCCGCTCCGCGCGCGCGATACGAGTGGAACGCGTCCGGGTGCGTCCGCGTACAGAGCTCGGCGGCGTGAATGGCGTCCGCCGGAACCCCTGCCGCCTGCAGCTGCTCGCGATTCGCGCGCCACAGGTCGAAGTGGGGTTTGCGTCCGGGGGTGCGGACGAACCACCGTTCGAGTGTCAGCGCGTCGTGCCCCGCCGCGCGAAACGCCTCGACGACCTCCTCCCCCATCTCGCCGCAGCAGGCACCAAGCGAGGGGCCGATCGCCGCCCGAAGATCGCGCGGACGGCTCCCGAATTCGCGCGCCAGCGCCTCGATCGCCTTAACCGCGATCCGCCCCATCGTGCTCCGCCACCCGGCGTGGATCGCCGCCACCACGCCGCGCCGCTCGTCCGCGAGGAGGATCGGCGCGCAGTCGGCCACCCGGACGACGAGCGCTACCGTTGGATCATCGCTGACGACGGCGTCGGCCTGCGGGCGGACCGGCGGCGCCGGCTCCCCCCGCCGCACGACAACGACGTCACTGCCGTGGACCTGGTTGAGGAGGCGCAGCCTGTCGGGCTCGACACCGGCGAGCGCCGCCACCATCTGCCACTCGGCGTCCGTGACGTCGCCTCGCAGGTTCAGCGAAGCAGCCGTGAAGAAATGACGGGCGAGCTCCGCAAGCGGCCGGCAGCGGAGCACCGCCCCCAAGGGCGCTTGCGCCCACTCGAATCCGCCGCTAGGCTGGGCACCAGGTATGACCATCATCGGGCTCGGGTTCGACGCGACCGACATTCCCCGGATCGCCGACACGTACGCGCGGTACGGCGACCGCTTCCTGCAGCGCGTCTTCACCGCGGGGGAGATTGCCTATTGTATGCGGCGTCGCGACCCCGTTCCCTCGATCGCCGGGCGCTTCGCGTCGAAGGAAGCCTGCATGAAGGCGCTCGGCACGGGCCATTCGCGCGGCGTGCTGTGGAAGGACATCGAAGTCGTGCGTGCGCCCGGCGGTCCACCGCAACTCCGGTTGCACGGCGGCGCCGCCCGGCGCGCCGCCGACATGCGCGTCGAAAGCTCCCTGCTGACGATCACGCATTCCGAGGCGCTGGCGATGGCGCAGGTGCTTCTCCTCGGCGGCGACGGCACCGCACGTTGACGTTCCGGGCCTGCGGGCCGCAGCGCTGAACGGCAGCTCCGAGACCCTCCGCCGCCTAACCCCCGCCCCCGCAACAGGATCCGCGGCCAGCACACGCCCGCGCAAGTGGGGCATCCCCCTTGCCCTCTCCTCGGCACGACAGTGCCGCCGCTGCGGGCGGCAAGGAGACGCGATGACGATCAAGATCCTTCCGAACGACAAGGGCAACCCGCCGGGGAAGCTGGCGGACGCCGAGCTGCATTTCACATCTGGCCCCCTCGAGGGCCTGAAGCTGATCGGCTTCTCGGTCTGGGAGCGCAAGACGGGCAACGGGCGCAACGTGACCTTCCCGGCGCGGCAGTACTCCGTGAACGGCGAGCGCCGCAGCTTCGCGCTGCTTCGTCCGGTGACGGATTCCACCGGCCAGGACCGCGTGCGCGACCTGATTCTCGAGGCGTACGCCGCATTCGAAGCGGATCACGCCGAGCAGGCAGTCGTCTGACACGTGGTGACGGCAGAAGGGTGAGGGCTGCACCTGGAACGACAAAGCGGACGCCCAGGCGCCGGACGCGGATTCAACCGCCGGACTTCAGCTCGGCGCCGCGCTCAGGACAGTACCGGGAGGAACTTCGCGTTCTCTTTCTGGCGCTTGGGCGGAAGCGTCCATTCTTCGCGGAGGCCCTTCTCGAACTCCGACTTGAAGAACGACGTCTTCATCCCGCCGTCGATGATGTCCCACGGCAGCAGGCGGTCACCGGACCGGTCGCGGAAGATGTAGAACGCCGCGTCGAGCTTCGTCTCGGCCACCGCCGCCCGCCAGTTGCCGCCGTTGCGCTCCGCCGCTTCGATCGTGTCGGCGACCCGGCGATCGCCGAGCGACAGGAGCGCCTGGTAGTACGAATGACGCTCCGACTTGATGTTGAAGTACACGTTGTCGAGGCCGGCCAGCATCTGGCGGAGCCGCTTCGCCTTCCGCTCCGTGACGGCCGGGTCTTCCATCGGCAGCCACTGGTACGCCGTTCCGGGCTTCGGGATGAGCGGATTCACGCTGCCGACGATGCGTCCGAGACGCCCGCGGGGTCGCCCGTGTGTCAGCATGATCTCGCGCATCTGCACCGTGAGGTCGCGGATCCCCTCGAGATCCTCGTCACGCTCCGTCGGCAGGCCGATCATGTAGTAGAGCTTCAGGTTCTCCATCCCGCCGGCGAAGATCACCTCGGCGGCGTGCAGGATCTCCTCGTTCGTGACGGTCTTGTTGATCACGCGGCGCAGCCGGTCGGACCCCGCTTCGGGCGCGATCGTGATCGATTTCTCGCCGCTCCGCCGCAGCAGGTCGACGATGGTGGGCGTGAGGTCGTCGAGGCGGAGCGAGGCGGGGCTGATCGAGTAGCCCATGTCGATGAGGCTCGTGAGGATCCGCTCGATCTCCGGGTGATCGCACAGCGCAATCGACACGAGGCCGGCTTTCGACGAGTGCGCCTTCGCCTCGCGCGCGAGTTCGAGAATGCGATCGGCGGGAAACGCCCGAACCGGCAGGTAGTTGTACCCGGCCCAGCAGAAGCGGCACAGGTTCGCGCAGCCGCGCACGACCTCGATGAGGAAGCGCGAGCCGAACTCGGTGTCGGGCGTGAAGATCGACGTCGCCGGCGGGTCCAGGCGCTCGGTGCTCTTCACGGCCGCTTTCTTCACGGTCGCCGGCGCGCCGGTGCCGGGCTTCGGCTCGAACGCCTCGATGCTGCCGTCACCGGCGTAGCGGACGTCGTAGAACGACGGGATGTAGAACCCGCGCTCCGCCGTCAGACGGCGCAGCAGATCAGTGCGGTCCTCGGCCTCGCGCATCGCCTCGATGAGCGCCGGCACCAGCACTTCCCCTTCTCCGGCGGCGATGGCGTCCGCGAACAGGGCCAGCGGCTCCGGGTTCACGAACGTCACGGCGCCCCCGACGACGACGAGCGGGTGTCGCGCGTTGCGCCGGTCGGCCCGTGTCGGCAGCTTCGCCAGACGAAGCATCGACACCAGGTTCGTGTAGTCCCACTCGAACGACACCGAGAACGCCAGCACGTCGAACTCCGCCACGGGCGTCTGCGACTCGAGGGTCAGCAGCGGCGTGCCCGAGGCGAGCTGGTCCTGGAGCTCCTGCTTCGGCGGCAGGAACACCCGCTCGCACACCACGTCGTCGATGGCGTTGAACAGCCGGTAGACCGTCTGGAAGCCGAGGCTCGACATCCCGACGAAGTAGGTGTTGGGGAACGCGAGGGCGACGCGCAGCCGGCCGCCGTGCGGCTTTCGCACGTAGCCGACTTCGCGCGTCAGCGTGTCGCGCGCGCGGTCGCGGGCGTGAGGTTTCTTCATTGATGTGCGGCGTGCGGTCTCGCCGCGGGAGACCGCCGGAGACCGGCGGAGTGGTCGAGCCGGTACGCGCGGTCGAGCTGAAACGGCGTCGTTCGCGCGTGCCGTGGATTTACGTAGTGTACCACGCCGAGCCGAGGCCTCCGGACGAGCCGGACCTCGCGCTCGGCGCGCGGGAAACAGGTCCGCCGTACGCTATTCGCTCTGGCGGCGCAGGAACGCCGGGACATCGAGCGGCGAGACCGGCTCGAACTCGGCCCCTGGCGAGACGTCCGTCTCCCCCTCCGCCGGCGGCGGCGGAGCCAGCGGCAGGTCGAGCACCGGCCGACGGGTGAAGGCGATCGAGCGCCCGCCTCCCCCGGCGGCGGCGATCTTCTCCGTCGACTCGTGCTTCCACTCCGCGTACGACCGGAGGTCCACCGGCGTCTGCGCGGCCGACGCGCTGACGTTCCGCTGAGCGCCGGCCCGGTCGAAACCGGTGGCGATCACGGTGATCTTCACCTGCCCCTCCATCCTCGGATCCACGACGGCGCCGAAGATGATGTTCGCCTCCTCGTGCGCGGCCTCCTGGATGATGGCCGACGCCTCGCTCACCTCGATCAGCGACAGGTCGGGGCCGCCGGTGACATTGATGATGACGCCGCGCGCCCCCTTCACCGAGGCGTCCTCGAGCAGCGGGCTCGAGATGGCGGCGTTCGCGGCCGCCATCGCACGTCCCTCGCCCTGGGCCAGGCCGGTGCCCATGATCGCCAGCCCCATCCCCGACATGATCGTCTTCACGTCGGCGAAGTCGAGGTTGATCAGGCCCGGCACGAGGATCAGGTCGGAAATTCCCTGGATCGCCTGCCGGAGCACGTCGTCCGCGGTGGCAAACGCGTCGGTGAGCGAGGTCGTCCTCGCGATGGTCGACAGGAGCCGCTCGTTGGGGATCGTGATCACGGTGTCGACCGCCTGCCGCAGCTCCTCGAGCCCTCGCTCGGCCTGCGTGGCGCGCTTCTTCCCCTCGAACTTGAACGGCTTCGTCACCACGGCGATCGTCAGCGCGCCCAGCTCGCTCGCGAGACTCGCGATCACCGGCGCCGCCCCCGTGCCGGTGCCGCCGCCGAGACCGGTGGTGACGAACACCATGTCGGCCCCGTCGAGCGCCTCGATCAGCTTCTCGGTGTCCTCGAGCGCGGCCTGCCGACCGACATTGGGATCGGCGCCCGCTCCGAGCCCTTTCGTCAGCTTCGCGCCGATCTGCAGCTTGTGCGGCGCCGCGTTGATGCGCAGCGCCTGCTGGTCGGTATTCGCGACGATGAACTCGACGCCGTCGAGGCCGGCGGCCACCATCCGGTTGACCGCGTTGCTGCCTCCGCCTCCGACGCCGACCACCTTGATCCGCGCACCGGAGCGTCCCTCCTCGTCGAGCTTCAACCGCAACGACGCCGGATCGGTTGTATTTGTCACGTCAGCCATCACCCCTCCAGAAGGAACGCTGCCCTTGCCACGCTGAACTCACCACCCGGAAATGCTGTGCCTCGCCCCCTGCACGTCGATGCCGGGCATCTCCGGATCACAGGAATTCCTTGAACAGGCCGCGCAGGCGGCCGGCCACGCGGCCGAACGCCCCGGCGCCCACCGGCTGCGCCGGCAGCGCGGCCTGGTTGCGGTGCGCGTACATCACCAGCCCCACCGCGGTCGCGAACGCGGGGCTGTTCACGTGATCGGCGAGCCCGCCGACCCCGGCCGGCGTGCCGCGCCGGATCGGCAGGTCGAAGATCTGCTCGGCGATCTCCGACATCCCCTCGAGCAGCGCGCCGCCGCCGGTGAGCACGATGCCCGAGTTGAGCGACTTCTCGAAGCCGGCGCGGCGGATCTCGTCCCACAGCAGGTGGAAGATCTCCTCCGCCCGCGGCTGCAGGATCTCCGAGAGGATGCGCCGCGCCATCACGCGCGACTTGCGGCCGCCGACGCTCGCCACCTCCATCGTTTCGTCCTCGTCGACCATGGCCGACAGCGCGCAGCCGCAGCGCCGCTTGATCTTCTCCGCGTCCGGAATCGGCGTCCGGAGGCCCACGGCGATGTCATTCGTGAAGTGGTCGCCGCCCACGGCGACGACGCCCGTGTGCCACAGGCTGCCCCGCTCGAAGATCGCGAAATCGGTGGTGCCGCCGCCGATGTCCACCAGCGCGACCCCGAGCTCCTTCTCGTCCTGCGTGAGCACCGCCTCGCTGGCGGCGAGCTGTTCGAGCACCGTGTCCACCACCGCGACGCCGGCGCGGTTGACGCACGCCACGGTGTTCTGGGTCGACGAAGCGCTGCCGGTCACGACGTGGACGTTCACTTCGAGGCGCGATCCGGTCATGCCGACGGGCGCGCCGATCCCGTCCTTCTCGTCGACGACGAAGTCCTGCGGCAGGACGTGGAGGATCTCGCGGCCGCTCGGCAGCGCGACCGCCTTGGCGGCATCGATCGCGCGCCGCACGTCCTCGCGCGTGATCTCGCGGTTCTTGCCGGCGACGGCGACCACCCCGCGGCTGTTGAACGCCTTGACGTGCGCCCCGGAGAGCGCGAGGTGCACGGAGTCGATTTCGACGCCGGCGGTCAGCTCCGCTTCGTCGATCGCCTTCTTGATCGACTCCACGGCCGCCTCCAGGTTGACCACGACGCCGCGGCGGATGCCCTTCGAGTCGGCGAGGCCGATCCCGATGATGTCGAGACCGCCGTCGTCGGTGGTCTCGCCGACGATGGCCGTCACCTTGGACGTGCCGACGTCCAGCCCGACCAGGTATCGTTCCTTGCGCGCCACAGTTCCCCCTTAGTTGGCCGCGGGCCGCCGGCGGCCCGCCTGCACGACGGCCGGCGACGCCGGCCGCACGTAGATGCGCTCGTCGAATCGGAGATCGACGTAGTCGATCTCCGGTACCCGCTGCCTGAAGGCGGACGCCAGCTCGGTGTACGACTGGAGCCGCTCGGCGAATTTCTCCGTCCCCACGTGCAGCAGCGCCGGATCCCCGTCGAGCAGCACGACCGCGTTGTGCACGTCGGTCACGTCGATCTGCGAAAGACGCGAGGCGAGGTGCCGCCGCGACGCCAGCGAGTCGATCACGCGCGCCGCCAGTTCGGTGCGGCGCTCGTCGATCACCGGCTCCCCCGCGGTGGCGCCGCGCACCACCCCGTCGATGAGCGGCAGGTCGAACTCGGCGTACTGCGGCCCGAACTCGTCGATGATCGTGCCGGTCCGGTCGAGCAGGTAGAGCGCCGACCCGAGGCGGCACAGGCCGATCGGCCGCCGCTCCGACACGAAGACCTCCACGGTCGATGGAAGCACCCGCCGCAGCGCCACCTCCGCGACCCAGGGCGACTGCATCAGCCGGGCGCGGTACTGCTCGAGATCGGCGGCCAGGATGCTGCTGCCGCGCAGGCCGTCGACGAGCGCCTGCACTTCGCCGCTCGAGAGCCGGACGTTGCCGCGGACGGCGATCTTCCGGACCTGCAGCGCCGGTGCGGAGACGACGAGGTGGACCGCGCGATACGCCGCGTACAGCCCCAGCGCCGCCACGCCGGCGGCGACGAGCAGCCGCCACGAGAGCCAGCGGCGGCCTGGACGCTTCTTCACCGGCTTGACCGCTGCGCGGCGGAAGTTCTTCTCGACCGGGGCCTTGACGCTCATGGCGCGTCTCCTCCGCCGGCGAGCGGGCCGTGCGCCCTCCGAACCTCCTCCAGGATCCGTTCACCGATCGTTCCGATGGAGCCCGCGCCCAGGGTGAGCACGAGATCCCCGGGCCGCGTCATGCCCGCGATCTCCCGCGGCAGATCCTCCAGGTGCTTCACGAGCCGCACCGGGGCGCTGGTGCCGCGGCGGACCGCGTCCGTCAGCGTCTCGATGGTGATGCCGGGGATCGGACGCTCGCCGGCGGCATAGATGTCGGTCAGCACCACCTCGTCGGCGCCGGCGAACGCCGGGCCGAACGCCTCCAGCAGCTGCTCCGTGCGGCTGAAGCGATGCGGCTGGAACACGGCGATCACGCGCCGCCCGATGCCCGCGCGGGCGGCAGCGATCACCGCCGCGATCTCGGTGGGGTGGTGGCCGTAGTCGTCGACGACGAGAACGCCGCCGGCTTCACCCTTCGTCTCGAAACGGCGCTCGGCGCCGCGGAACTCGTGCAGCGCATCCGCGATCCGGTTGAAGGGCACGCCGACGTCCGTGCCGACCGCGACGGCCGCCAGCGCGTTCAGCGCGTTGTGGCGGCCGGGCACGCGGAGTCGCAGCGTTCCCGCGTCCTCGGCCGCGCTGCGGAAGCGCACCCGGACGCTGGACCCGAACGGCTCGAGACGGAGGCCTGAGCCCGAGACGTCCGCGTCGGTGTCGAGCCCGTAGGTGATCACCCGGCGCGTGAGCCGCGGAAGGAGCTCGCGAACCGGCCCGTCGTCCACGCACGCGACGACGGCGCCGTAGAAGGGCACCTTGTTCGCGAAGTCGGCGAACGCCTGCTGCAGGTTGTCCCAGCTTCCGTAGCTTTCCATGTGCTCCCGGTCGATGTTCGTGATCACGGCGATGGCGGGCGAGAGCTTCAGAAACGAGCGGTCGCTCTCGTCCGCCTCCGCGACCATGTAGTCGCCGCGCCCGAGCCGCGCGTTGCTGCCGAACGCGCTCAGGCGGCCGCCGATCACCGCCGTCGGGTCGAGCCCGGACCGCTCGAGCACGAGCGCGATCATCGACGTCGTCGTCGTTTTGCCGTGCGCCCCCGCCACCGCGATCCCGTATCGCAGGCGCATCAGCTCCGCGAGCATTTCGGCTCGGGGGATCACCGGAATCCTGCGGGCGCGCGCCTCGGCCACCTCGGGGTTCGCCGGGTCGATCGCCGACGACACGACGACGACATCCGCGGCACCGACGTGCTCCGCCGCATGACCGATCGAGATCCGGACCCCGAGGGTCTCCAGCCGCGCCGTGACGTCGGACGGCTTGAGATCTGACCCGCTCACCTCGTATTCGAGGTTGGCGAGGAGCTCGGCGATCCCGCTCATCCCGATCCCGCCGATCCCCACGAAATGGATCCGTCGTGTTCTGCCGAGCACGCGCTATCGCTCCACCAGCGCCAGCGCGCGGTCGACGATCACCCGCGCGGCGTCGGGCTTCGCGAGCCGACGGGCCGCGGCCGCCATCGCGACCAGGCGTGCGCGGTCGGCCGTCAGGCGCACGATCAGGTCCGCCAGCCGCGCGCCGGTGAGGTCCTTCTGCTCGACGACCTCCGCCGCCCCGGCTGCGCGAAGCACCTCCGCGTTCTTCCGCTGGTGATCGTCGGCGGCGGTCGGCAGCGGAATCAGCACGGCCGGCCGGCCGGCGGCAGTCAGTTCCGAGAGCGTGGTCGCGCCAGCGCGGCAGATCACGAGGTCGGCATCCTTTATTTCCCGGTCCATGGCGAAGAGGAACGGTTCCACCCGGGCAGCGAGGCCCGCGCGCCGGTAGGCGTCCCGGACGAGTTCCACATCGCGTTCTCCTGTCTGATGCGTGATTGCCACCCCGACGTGTTGGTCTGCCAGCCGCGGCGCCGCCTCCACCATGGCCACGTTGATCGCGTGCGAGCCCTGGGAGCCGCCAAAGATCAGAACCCGTGGCGGCCCTGCGGCCGCGCGGCTGTCACCCTCGCCGAAGAACTCGGGACGGACCGGATTGCCTGCGACAAATCCCCTCCTTCCGAAGTAGTCGAGCGTCGTTTCGAACGTCACCGCCGCGGCGCTCACCACGCGGGCGAGCGTCCGGTTGGTGAACCCCGGCACCGCGTTCTGCTCCAGCAGGAGCGTCGGGATGCGGCGCAGCGCCGCGAGCGCCACGACGGGGCCGGAACTGTAGCCGCCCACGCCGATCACCAGGTGCGGCCGGCGCCGGCTCAGGATCTGCCAGGCGTCGAGCGCGCTCAGCGGCAGCAGCGCGACCCCTCGCGCGAGCGCCGCCGGCGACATCCCCTTGAGCCCCGCGCTGCGCAGCACGTCCAGCTCGAAGCCTTCGCGCGGGATCACCCGCGACTCGAGGCCGCGCGCCGTGCCGGCGAACGTGATGACCGCGTCGGGCCGGCGCCGCAGGATCTCCCGGGCCACGGCGACACCCGGATACAGGTGGCCGCCGGTGCCCCCTCCCGCGATCACGATGCGCAACGGCGTCATGCATCCGCCGCCGGCAGCGTCGTCGTCACGATCTGTGAGCCCGACGCGTGTTGCGAGACGTTGAGCAGGATGCCCATCCCGACCAGGTTGATGAGCAGCGACGAACCGCCGTAGCTGACGAGCGGCAGCGGAATTCCCTTCGTGGGGAGCAGCCCGAGCACGACGCTGATGTTGAAGAACGCCTGGAACGCCACCATCGTCGTGAGCCCCAGCGCCAGGAACGCGCCGAACCGGTCCGGCGCCCGCAGCGCCGTCCGCGTGCCGCGCCACGCGATGACGCAGAAGCACGCGAGGATGATCGTCGCGCCGACGAGGCCGAGCTCCTCTGCGATGACGGCGTAGATGAAGTCGTTGTGCGGCTCGGGCAGGAAGAACAGCTTCTGCACGCCGTCCATCAGCCCGCGGCCGAAGAGCCCGCCGACGCCGACGGCGATCATCGACTGGATCATCTGGTAGCCCCCCTGCAGCGGGTCGGCCCACGGATCGAGGAAGGCGGTGATGCGGCGCCACCGGTACTCGGAGGTGATCACGAGGAAATACAGCGCGGGCAGCGCCCCGAGCGCGATCATCACGATGTAGCGGTAGCTCACGCCGGCTGCGAAGACCATGACGGCGGCGATCATCGCGATCGACACGGACGTGCCCAGGTCCGGCTGGAGCAGGATGAGCCCCAGGAACGTCCCGAGCACGACGCCGATCGGCAGCAGCGCGTATGACGGCTCGTCGATCCGCTCCATCCGGCGCTCGAGCAGCGCGGCGATGAAGATGACGAGGACGATCTTCGCCAGCTCGGACGGCTGAATGCCGAGGCCGCCGATGTTCAGCCACCTCGTGGCTCCCTTGACGGGCCGTCCCGTCAGGACCACGACGAGCGCGAGTCCCACGAGCACCAGCCCCGTCCAGATGACGACCGGCTGCCGGTAGAACCGGTAGTCGATCCGCATGATGAACTGCACGAGGAACAGGCCGAGCAGCGCGAACGTGCCCTGCTTGAAGAGGAACACCGCCTGGTCGTTCGTCCGCTCGTGCGCGACGAAAGCGGAGGCGCTGTACACCATGACGACGCTGGTGCACACGAGCAGCAGCGTGGCCATGAAGAGCAACTTGTCCGATTTCAGCTTTCGCGCCATACTTCGCCGCCTAAAGGTCCGAACTGCTGGGGCCGACAAACTGCTCGGTGCCGGAAACCGCCGGCGGCCCCGGGGGCCGCCGCCCGGGATCGAGCACGTTCACGAAACTGCACGGCCCGTGCGACACGAGCCGGTGCCGGGTGCGTGCAGCAGTCAGCAGTCATCAGCCGGACGGGGATCAAGACACCGCCCTCACAGGCCGGGGCAGCCTGTGTTCCCAGCGGACGGTTCTTCACCGCACCGGCCGGACTGATGACTGCTCACTGCTCACGCACGCCGTTCCACTCTTCCTGCAGCCGCAGGACCTCCTGCTTGAACACGCGGCCGCGCTCCGCGTAGTCGCGGAACATGTCGAAGCTCGCGCACGCCGGCGCGAGCACCACTGCCGCGCCCGGCGACGCGGAGGCGAACGCCGTGCGCACCGCCGCGTGCATGTCGGGCGCGACGTGCACCTGCACGGCGCCGGCGCAGGCAGCCGCGATCTGCTCGCGCGCCTCGCCGATCGCGACGACGGTCGCGCCGCGCCGCGCGAGCGGCTCGCGCAGCTCGCCGAAGTCCCCTCCCTTGAAGCGGCCGCCCATGATCACCACGAGCGAGTCGAAGCTCTCGATCGCGCGGCGCGCCGCCTCGATGTTCGTCGCCTTCGAGTCGTTGACGAACCGCACGCCGGCGATTTCCGCGACCGGCTCCAGCGCGTGCTCCAGCCCGGTGAACCCCTCCACGGCGCGCGTCATCGCCGCGCTGTCGACCCCGGCAATCGACGCGACGGCCGACGCCGCCAGTACGTCGGCGATCAGGTGGCGGCCCAGCAGCCGGACCGACGACAGCGGCACGAGCGGCTGGTCGCCCGCGGGTGTGCGTCGCACGATGTCGTTGCCGCGCACGAGGACGCCGGAGGCGAGCGAATCGCTCATGGAGAACAGAAGCCTCTGCGAGACCGCGCCAGCCGCCATCCCGGCAACCGCCGCATCGTCCGCGTTGAGGACGGCCCAGTCGGCGGCCGTCTGGTTGACGAAGATCCTCGACTTCGCCGCCGCGTATTCCTCGATCGAGGCGTGGCGATCGAGATGGTCGGGCGAGAAGTTCAAGAGCACGGCGATCCAGGGACGGAACGTCTCGACCGACTCCAGCTGGAAGCTGCTGGCCTCGACCACGTGGATCGTGTCTTCGGTCGATTGGTCCACCTGTGCGCTCAGCGCCGCCCCGATGTTGCCGCCGACGAGCACCCGATGGCCTCCCGCTTCGAGCATCCGGCCCGTGAGCGTCGTGGTGGTGGACTTGCCCTTCGTACCCGTGATCGCGACGATGCGTCCCCGGAGCCACCGCGAGGCCAGCTCCAGCTCCCCCATCACGTGCACGCCGGCGTTCCGCGCCGCGGCGATCGCCGGCTGCGCCGGCGGCACGCCGGGACTGAGCACGATCAGGTCGGATCCGGCGAGCGTCTCGATCCGGTGGCCGCCGAGTTCCAGGCGCACGCCGGCGGCGCGCAGGTCCCCCTCCTCGGGGACTACCTCGCGCGTGTCGGTCAGCGTCACCTGGGCGCCCCGCCGCACGAGCAGGTAGGCGGCCGCGACGCCGCTGCGCGCGGCGCCGACGACCGTGACCTGCCGCCCACGAACGGAGAACGTCCGGACCTGCTTCATCGCAGTTTCAATGTCGTGAGGCTGAACAGCGCGAAGATGATCGCGAGGATGATGAAGCGCGCGATCACCTTCGGCTCGCTCCAGCCGGTCAGCTCGAAGTGGTGATGCAGCGGCGCCATCTTGAAGATGCGCTTGCCGCGAAGCTTGAACGAGCCGACCTGGAGGATGACCGAGAGCGCCTCCAGGACGAACACCCCGCCGACGAAGACGAGGAGGAACTCCTGCTTAATCAGGATCGCGACGGTGCCGAGCGCTCCGCCGAGCCCGAGCGATCCGACGTCACCCATGAAGATGTCGGCCGGGTACGTGTTCCACCAGAGGAAGCCGAGACTGGCGCCGACGAGCGCGCCGCAGAACACCGTGAGCTCGCCGGTGAGCGGCGAGAACCGTGTCAGCTGGAGGTACTCCGCGAACTCGCGGTGGCCGCTGACGTAGGCGAGGGCGGTGAACGCCGCGGCCGCGACCGCGAAGACGCTGATCGCGAGCCCGTCGAGCCCGTCGGTGAGGTTGACGGCGTTGCTGGCACCGACGAGCACGAGCACCGCGAACGCGACGTAGAGCCAGCCGAGATCCGGAATCCACTGCTTGAAGAAGGGGAACACCAGGCGCGTGCTGTAGAGCGGCGGCTCGTGCGCGACGAGCCACATGAGGGTGAGACCCACCAGCAGCGCGATCACCACCTGCCCGGCCATCTTGTAGCGGGGCCGCAGGCCGTGGTGCGACCGCCGCACGATCTTGAGATAGTCGTCGAGGAAGCCGACCGCCCCGAACCCGGCGGTCGCGAGCACCGCGATCCAGATGAACGCGTTCGACAGGTTCGCCCACAGCAGCGTCGGCACGATGGCCGACGTGAGGATCAGCAGGCCTCCCATCGTCGGCGTCCCGGCTTTCGTCCGGTGCGTGGCGGGGCCGTCGTGACGCACGACCTGCCCGATCTGGAAGTCGCGGAGCCGCCGGATCATCCACGGTCCGAGGAACAGCCCGATGGCGAGCGCGGTGATGCTGGCCCCCGCGGTGCGAAACGTGATGTACCGCGCCACGTTGAACAGCTGCGAGTAGTCCGCCAGATGATGCAGGTAATACAACATCAGGCGAACTCCGCCTTCAGGCGCTCGACGACGGTGTCGAGGCCGATGCCTCGCGAGCCCTTCACCAGCACGAGGTCGCCCGGCCGTACCCTCTTCAGCACTTCGTCAGCGGCCCTGGCACGATCCTCGACGGCAATGACGCTGCCGGCGGCCATACCCGCGTCGATCGCCGCGCCAGCGAGCGTCCGCGACGGCGGCCCGCCGACGGCAATCAGCAGATCGATGCCGGCGGCCTGCGCCGCACGGCCGCACTCCTCGTGCAGGGCGTCCGCGTGGGCTCCGAGCTCGAGCATCTCCCCGAGCACCGCCACCTTGCGGGCGCTGCCGCGCGCCGCGCCGATCACTTCGAGCGACCGCTTCAACGCCGACGGACTCGAGTTGTACGAGTCGTCCACCAGCGTGACGCCGCCGGGAAGACGCAACAGCTCGCCGCGGTGGTAGGCCGGCCTGAGCGAGCGCACGCGCTCCGCAATCTCGGCTGGCGCCACGTCGAAGCTCACGGCGACGGCGGTGGCCGCGAGCACGTTCGCAAGGTTGCCGAGCCCGAGCAGGGGGCTCTCGAGCCTGAACGCTCCTGCCGGCGTGCGAACGTCGGCACGCGCGCCTTCGAGGCCCGCCAGGTCCACGTCCGTCGCCCGGACGTCGGCTGCGGCCTCCACGCCAAACGTCATCACGCGCCCCGCGAATCCGCGCGCGCGCGCCATCACCCGGGGATCGTCGGCGTTGGCGACCAGCAGGTGGTCCGGCGCGGCCGCTTCCAGGATCTCGGCCTTCGCGTCCGCAATCGCGTCGGCCGACGGGAAGAACCCGATGTGGGCATCGCCTACGTTGGTCCACACCCGGACCTCGGGCTCCGCGATGCCCACGAGGGTCCTGATCTCACCGGGATGGTTCATCCCCAGTTCGACGACGGCGACATCCGGCTTCGTCTTCAATTCCAGGAGCGACAGCGGAAGGCCGATGTGGTTGTTCAGATTCCCCTTGTTGCGGAACACCCGGTATCGCGCTTCCAGCAGCTCGCCGCAGATTTCCTTCGTCGTCGTTTTCCCGGCGCTGCCGGTGATGGCGACCACCCGCGCGCCCGACGCGCGGCGGACGTGCCGCGCCAGGTCCTGCAGCGCCCTCGTCGTGTCGGCAACCTGCACCACCACCACCTCGGGTGAGAGCCCCGATGCCGCCGTCGTGTCGTGCACCACCACGCCCGCCGCCCCGGCGTCGGCCGCCGCCGCGACGAACCGATGCCCGTCGAACCGCTCGCCGCGAATGGCGACGAAAAAACTGCCCTTCTCCACGGTCCGTGAGTCGATGGAGATCCGCTCGACCGGCAGCAGCGCGCTGCCCGACACGACGTGCCCGCCGGCAGCAGCGGCGACGTCAGCGGCGGTGAGGACGATGGGCATCACGTCCTACGACACCTTCGAGCCGGCGCGCCGCTGCGCCAGCGCGGCGCGCGCAACCTCGACGTCGTCAAAGGGCAGCGTGCGGTCGCCGATGGTTTGGTATTTCTCGTGGCCCTTGCCCGCGATCAGCACGAGGTCGCCCGGCCGCGCCTCGCGCACCGCCCGCTCGATGGCCGCCCGCCGATCCACGATGGAGAGATGCGGCGTCGCCCGCGGCCCCTTGCCGCCGGGACCGATGCGGTCGGCCGGCAGCACGATGCCGCGCTTGATGTCGTCGATGATCTGCTCGGGAGTCTCCGAGCGCGGATTGTCCGACGTGATCACGACCATGTCGCTGAGACGGGCGGCGACGGCGCCCATCAGCGGACGCTTCGTCCGGTCGCGGTCGCCGCCGCAGCCGAACACCGTGATCACGCGGCCGCCGGCGAGCGGACGCGCGGTTTCGAGCAGGTTCTTCAGGGCGTCGTCGGTGTGCGCGTAATCGACCACGACCCGCACGTCGTCGTCCGGCGACGACACGACCTGGAAGCGGCCGGGCACCGTCTCGAGTGCCGCAATCCCCGTTTCGATGGCGGCGAAGGGGAGGTCCAGCGCGACCGCCGCGGCGGCCGCGGCGAGGATGTTGTACGCGTTCGGCCGTCCGACCAGGCGCGACCGCACCTGCAACGTCCCGCGCGGCGTGCGCACGTCGAACCGCAGGCCTTCCAGCGACAACGCGATCGGTCCGGGCGTCACGTCGGCCGCCTGGTCGATCGCGTAGGTGACCGAACGGCTCGCCGTGACGGCGAAATCGGCGCCGCGCCGATCGTCGAGGTTCGTGACGCCGGTCCCGTCCGGCGGCAGCAGCTCGAACAGGCGCCGTTTCGCCGTGAAGTACTCCTCCATGTCGCGGTGGAAGTCGAGGTGATCGCGCGTGAGGTTCGTGAAGACGCCCGCCGCGAACCGCAGGAAGTCGGCCCGCCGCAGCACGAGCGCGTGGGACGACACCTCCATCACGCACGCCCCGCAGCCCTGCGCCAGCATGTCGCGCAGCATGCGCTGCAGCTCGGGCGCTTCCGGCGTCGTTCGCGACGCTTCGAACTCGCGGTTGCCGATGCGGTAGCCGATCGTGCCGATTCGGCCGCAGCGGATGCCGGCGGCCTCGAAAATGGAGGCGAGCAGGTACGATGTCGTCGTCTTGCCGTTCGTGCCGGTGATGCCGACGAGCGTGAGCCGCTCGCTCGGATGCCCGTGAAAGTCGGCGGCGAGCGCGGCAAGCGCGAGGCGCGCGTCGCCGACCTGCAGCCACGGGAGGTCGACGCCGGCCGGGGCGGGCGTTTCGGCCACGATCGCGACGGCGCCGCGCGAGACGGCGTCGCGGACGAACGCCACGCCGTCGGCCTGGAGCCCACGCAAGGCCACGAATACCGCGCCGGCCGTGACCTGCCTCGAGTCGTACGCCACGGCGGTGACCGGCGTCTCAGCCGGGATGGCGATGTCCCGCCAGCCGCTGAACGCCTCACGGGACGCAACGGCGTGAACGAGTTCCCGCAGCGTCACTGTCCGGGACCTCCTGCCGGCTGGGCGGCCGATGCAGGAACGGCGGGCACGCGGCGCCCGAGCCTGAGCACCGCGCCGTCTCCAGGGACCAGCGGCGCACCAGGTTCAGGCGCCTGCTCGATGACGAAGCCGTCGCCGATCACGTGCGGCCTCAGACCGATGCGGCCGAGCGCCGTCAGCGCCTGGCGGGCGCTCATCCCACGGAGGTCGGGCATCAGACCGTCGCGCGCCGGCGCGAGCACGCGGTCTACGGGCGGACGGGCCGACACCGGCCGCGGCTGGATCTCCTCGTCGGGGACGCGGGCGACGAGCACCGGCGGCGGCGCGTTCAGCGACGGCGGCACGCCGAGGTGCCGCAGCGACGCCTCCGCAATCCGGCGGAAGATCGGCGCCGCCACGGTGCCGCCGTATGCCTTCACACGACCGTGCGGCGAGTCGATCACGACGATGATCGTGAGGGCCGGCTTCCGCGACGGGACGAAACCCACGAACGAGACGTTGTAGTCGCGGTCCGAGTAGCGTCCGTTCACCAGCTTGGCGGCGGTGCCGGTCTTCCCGGCGATCGTGTAGCCGCCGATCCTGGCGGCCGTGGCGGTGCCGCGCTCGACGACGGATTCCATGATCGTCGTCATCGTCGCCGCCGTCTCCTCCGAGACCGTGCGCCGCAGCGCGCGCGGCACGACGGGCTCACGCCTGCCGTTCCGCAGGAAGGCGCGCACGAGCCGCGGCTCGTAGAGCGTGCCGCCGTTGGCGACCGAACTGACGGCGGCGGCCATCTGCAGCGGCGTGACGCTGATCTGGTAGCCCATCGAGACCGAAGCGAGACCGCTCGGATCCAGCTTCGCCGGGTTCCAGACGATGCCCGCACTCTCGCCGCGGAAGTCCGGTGAGAGCGCCTGGCCGAAGCCGAACCGGTTGATGTAGCGGCCGAGCCGCTCCGGTCCGATCCGGAGGCCCGCCTTGATGGCGCCGACGTTGCTCGACTTGACGATGACGTCCTCGAACGTCAGCTGTCCGTAGCGATGCACGTCGCGGATCGGCTTGCGTCCCGGGAACGTGATGAACCCCGGCGCGCAGTCGATCAGGTCCGTCGGGTGCAGCACTCCCTCCTCGAGAGCCGCCGAGGCCGTCACCAGCTTGAAGGTCGATCCCGGCTCGTACACGTTCTGGATCGCGCGGTTCTTCCGCGTCTCGTCGTCGGCGGCCGTGAAGGCGTTCGGGTTGAAGGTGGGATAGTTCGCCAGCGCCAGAATTTCGCCGTTCGAGGGGTCCATCACCACGACGGCGCCGCCGGCGGCGTTGAATTCCTCGACCCCGGCCCGCAGCTCGCGCTCCGCGATGTGCTGCAGGTACTGATCGATCGTCAGCTCGAGACTGTCGCCGGCGGTCGGGGGACGCTCTTCGCGCACGGCGAGCGCCTTCTGCCGTCCGTCGGCCTGGAGGAGCATGCGCCCTTCGCGCCCGCGGATCTTCGAATCGAAGGCCGCCTCGAGCCCGGCGAGTCCCTTGTTGTCGATCCCGACGTACCCGAGGACGTGCGCCGCCAGTTCGCGCTTGGGGTAGTAGCGGCGACTCTCCTTGATGACCGCGATCCCCGGCAGGTTCAGGTCCTTGACGCGCCGCGCGGCGAGTGGCGACACCTGCCGCTCGAGAAACACGAACTGCCCGCGCCGGCTGAGGCGGTCCGCCAGGAGCTTCCGCTTGTCGTTCTGGCAGGCGTCGAGCGCCTCGCACACGAGGCTGGCGGTCCGCACCGGATCCACGACCTCGCTGGGGTCGGCCGCGATGGTGTCGGCATCGACGCTGTACGCCAGCACGTGCCCGTTGCGGTCGACGATCTCGCCGCGCTTGGCCGCGGGGGTAACGGTCTTGAGGTGCTGGCGGTTGGCCAGCACGGTCATCTCCTGATGGGCGATCACCTGGAGATACACGAGGCGCGCCTCGATGCCGGCCGTCCACGCGGCGAACGCCACCGCACACACGAGCAGCCGCGAGCGGATCGTGCGCCGCCAATCGAGGGGCGTGGCAGCAGGCTCCCGCCGCGCCACCCGCTGCGCGGGCAGCGTCCAGGGAAGCCTGAATCTGCTGCTGCCGTTTTCCACCCGTCCTCCTGCCGCGCTGCGGTCAGCGCGCCGCGACGATGGACTTGTCGGGGGGCGCCGCCGGCGTCACCCGTTCGATGACAATCGCCTGATCGCGTGCCGGCGCGACCAGGTTGAGCTGCTTCGCCATGTGCTCGATGCGGTCCGGGGAGCGGAGCGTCTCGATCTCGAGCCGGAGGCGACGGTTGATTTCTTCTTCCGCCGCCTTCTCCGCCTGAAGCCGCTGCAGCCGGTAGCCGTGCTGCACGAGCTCGAAGTTCTGCCAGGCCGAGAACAGCAGCACGGCCACGAGGAGACCGCCGATGACGAGGGAGCGCCACAGTTGCCGCTGGCGCGCCTCGTCGACCTCGCGGACGATCGGGTTGTTCCGAATGTCCTTCTTGATCGCGTACTCGAAGTCGGCACTCATGCCAGCCTCTCGATCGCCCGGAGCTTCGCGCTGCGCGCGCGCGGATTGCGGGCGAGCTCCTCGTCGCGGGGAACCATCGGTTTTCTGGTCAGCACCTGCCATGTGTCCCCTGCCGCCGACAGCCCGCGGAACGTGTGCTTCACGATCCGGTCTTCGAGCGAGTGAAACGTGATGACGGCCAGCCGCGCCCCTGCTCCCAGCCGGCGGGCGGCGTCGGAGAGGAAGACGTCGAGCCCCTCGAGTTCCCTGTTGACCCAGATCCGCAGCGCCTGAAAGGTCCGCGTGGCAGGATCTATCCGCTGGTAGCCCCGCACCGGCACTGCGCGCCGGACGATCTCGGCAAGCACGCCGGTGGTGGCGATCTCGCGGTGACTGCGCTCTCGCACGATGGCCCGTGCAATGCGCCTCGAATGACGCTCCTCGCCGAACTGGAAGATCACGTTCGCCAGATCCTCCTCGTCCACCGTCGCCAGCAACTCCGCGAGCGTCGGACCCTGGCTCCTGTCCATCCGCATGTCGAGCGGCTCGTCGCGGCGGAAGCTGAAGCCGCGGCCGTCCAGATCGAGCTGCATCGACGAGACGCCGAGATCCGCCAGGATCCCGTCCACCTGTTCGACCCCGCGCCCCTCGAGAACACGGCTGAGCTGCCGATAATCCGAGTGCACGAGCTCCACCCGGTCCTTGAACGCCTCGAGCCGCTGCCCCGCCACCGCCAGCGCATCCGCGTCGCGATCCAGGGCGAGCACCCGATGCGCCCCCGCTTCCAGCAGCGCCCCCGTGTGGCCGCCGAGTCCGGTCGTGCAGTCGACGAAGAGGCCGCCGCGACCCGGCTCCAGCATCGCGACGACCTCGGCCAGCATCACCGGCTCGTGTCGCGGCGCGTCGGCCATCCTCAGATCCCGAATTCCGCCAGCGCCCGCGCGTCGTCGTCGGTGAACGGTTCCCGCTGGAGCTTCGTCACGAAGCGCTCGTGGTTCCAGACGTCGAGATACTGGTGCTGCCCCAGCACGTCGACCTCTCCGGTCATCCCCGCCGCGTCGCGCAGGCGGGGGTGGATGATCACGCGCCCCTGCGAGTCGATCGCCGCCACCTGCCCGTAGTAGTTGACGCGGTCCAGGAAGCGCAGCCGCGAGGGATGCGACGAGGGCACGGCGGCGAGTTTTTTTTCGACCTCGATCCAGACCGGCATCGGGTAGATCCGCACCTGCTCCCCCGTGACGCTGGTCACGAACACGTCCGTGCCGTGGGCCTCTTCGATGAGGCTGCGGAAGGCGTTCGGGATCTTGAGCCGCCCTTTGTCATCGATCTTGGCGGTATGCGTCCCCCGGAGCGCGGCTGTTTGCTCCACTTTGCTCCACAAAAATCCACCGCGATGGTAGAGAACCCCGGCTGGGTTGTCAACCGCAAAATCAAGAAGGAGTGGAGGTTACGCCGTATGTTCGCCTACGAAAGTCAGGCGAAGCGCAACGGAAGAGCTGCCGCTGCATGCTACGATGTGCAGATTTGGCTCATCTGCCCTGCTCCGCGTGGAGCGGCACAGCGCAACAGGATCGATGCTCAGAGCAGGACTGATCGGTTTTCCCTCCTCCGGCAAGACTGCCCTTTTCCAGCTGCTGACGAGCGCCCGCGAAGCGCCTCGCAGCGGCGGCAAGTCCGAGGCGAATGTCGGCGTCTCGCGCGTCCCCGACGAGCGGCTCGACCGGCTCACGGAACTGTTCAAGCCGCGGAAGCACGTCCCCGCCACCGTCGAATTCGCGGACATCGCCGGCGTGGGCGGTGCGAAGACGGGAGCGGCGGCGCTGCTCGACGTGGCTGCGTTCCGCAACGCCGACGCCCTGCTGCACGTCGTGCGGATGTTTCGCGATCCGGCGGTCCCGCACCCGGCCGGCTCCGTCGATCCGGCGCGTGACGTCCGGACGATGGAAGACGAACTGATCCTCGCGGATCTGGGCGTGGTGGAGCGACGACTCGAACGGCTGGAGCGGGACCTGAAGAAGGGGAACAATCCCGAGCTGAAGAAGGAACAGGAGATCCTCCAGCGATGCCGTGAATCGCTCGAGGCGGGCACGCCGCTGCGGGCGCTGGAGCTCTCGGGCGAGGACGCGAAGCGGTTGCGGGGCTTCCAGTTCCTGTCGTCCAAGCCGCTGCTCCTCGTCCTGAATCTCGACGAAGCGGACCTGCCGCACGCCGAAGACGCGGTGCGGCTCGCGGGCGTCCAGGAGTTCATCCGCGGAGCCGCGACGCGCGCGGTGCCGATCTGCGCCAGGATCGAGCTCGAGATCGCGCAGCTCGATCCCGCGGACGCGCAGGCGTTCATGGCGGATCTCGGGCTGAAGGAGTCGGGTCTCGACCGCGTGATCCGCGCCAGCTACGACCTGCTCGGGTACATCTCGTTCTTCACGGTCGGGGAAGACGAGAACCGCGCGTGGTCGATCCCGCGCAACACGCCGGCGCAGCTCGCGGCGGGGGAGATCCACAGCGACATCCAGCGCGGCTTCATCCGCGCGGAGGTCGTGCGGTACGAGCACCTGCTGGCGCGGGGATCCCTCGTGGCCTGCCGCGAGCACGGCGAGCTCCGCCTCGAGGGGAAGGAGTACGTCGTGCAGGATGGGGACGTCATCAACTTCCGGCACGCCACGTGACCGGCCTGCTCCCGTGCGCCGCTCGCGCCGATACAGCGGTCCAGAGGCGTGCCCAGCGAATCTCCTAAGTCCTTGTTTTCTCGCAGCTTCCGCAAAAAGGGGCCAGGCCCCTTAAGGGGCCTGGCCCCATGACGATCCTCGTCTGCGAGGCGCAGGTGCCGTTCGTACACGGCGGAGCGGAGATCCACGTGCGGGAGCTGGTGCGCGAGCTGCGGCTCCGCGGGTACGACGCGGAACTGGTGAGCGTGCCGTTCAAGTGGTACCCGAAGGAGGAGATCCTGCCGCACGCGGCCGCCTGGCGGCTGCTCGACCTGAGTGAGAGCAACGGCCGGCCGGTGGATCTGGTGATCACGTCCAAGTTCCCCACCTACTTCGCGCGGCATCCCAACAAGGTGGCGTGGCTCATTCATCAGTACCGCGCCGCCTACGAGCTGTGCGGCACCGAATACAGCGACTTCGGCCACAACGAGGGGGACGTCGGGCTCCGCGACACGCTGATCCGGCTCGACACGCAGATGCTGGCGGAGTGCCGCGCCATCTTCAGCAACGCGCGCAACACCGCCGCGCGGCTCGAGAAGTTCAACGGGCTTCGCGCGGAGCCGCTCTACCATCCCTCGCGGCTGGCTCCCAGGCTTCGCGCGGGCACCTACGGCGATTACGTGCTCTCGGTCGGACGCATCGAGTCGGTGAAGCGCGTGGACCTGATCGTCCGGGCGCTCGCGGCGGTGGACCGCCGCGTCCGTCTGATCGTCGCCGGCGACGGCACCCAGCGACAGAACGTCGAGCGCGTCGCGTCGGAGCTCGGCCTCGCCGACCGCGTCGATTTTCTCGGCACCGTGGACGACGATCGGCTGATCGAGCTCTATGCCGACGCGCTCGCCGTCGTCTATCCCCCGTACGACGAGGACTTCGGCTACGTGACGCTCGAGGCCTTCCTCGCGCGCAAGCCGGTGATCACCTGCACCGATTCGGGGGGGCCGACCGAGTTCGTGCGCGACGGGGTGAACGGGTGGATCTGCGAGCCGCGGCCGGACGCGCTCGCCGACGCCATCGACCAGGCCCATCGAGACCGGACGCGCGCCGCCCGGCTCGGCGACAGCGGCTGCGACCTCGCGCGCACCATCACTTGGGACGGCGTCATCGAACGGCTCGTCGGCTGATTGCGAAACCCGCGGAAATTGCCATAATCGACGGATTCCGGACCTGTGAAGAAGCTCATCATCCAGATTCCGTGCCTCAACGAGGCGGCCACGCTGCCGGCGACGCTGGCCGACCTGCCGAAGGCGATCCCCGGGATCGACGTGATCGAGACGCTCGTCATCGACGACGGCTCGCGCGACGGCACCGCCGACATCGCGCGGGCGTGCGGCGTGGATCACGTCGTGCGGCTCACACGCAACAAGGGTCTGGCCGCGGCATTCTCGGCCGGCATCGACGCGTCGCTCAAGCGCGGCGCAGACTTCATCGTCAACACCGACGCCGACAACCAGTACGCGGGACACGAGATCCCCAAGCTGCTGGCGCCGCTGCTGCGGGGCGAGGCGGACATCGTGATCGGCGACCGCAACATCGCGGAGCTCCAGCACATGTCGTGGCGGAAGCGGCAGCTTCAGCGGCTGGGCAGCTGGGTCGTCCGGCAGGTGTCGAACACCTCCGTACCCGACACGACGAGCGGCTTCCGCGCCTACACGCGTGAAGCGGCGCTCCGGATGACGATCGTCTCGGAGTTCTCGTACACTCTCGAGTCGATCATCCAGGCGGGCAAGAAGCGCATGGCGATCGCGCACGTGCCGGTGGAGACGAACCCGCGCACGCGCGAATCGCGGCTCTTCGACAGCATCTTCGGCTACATCAAGCGCTCGGCGGCCACCATCGTGCGGATCTATACGATGTACGAGCCGCTCAAGGTGTTCACCTACATCGGGCTGACGATCTTCAGCGCCGGTCTGCTGCTGGCGCTGCGGTTCCTCTACGCTTACTTCACCGACTTCACGGGCGGGGGCCGATTCGTGCAGTCGCTGATCATGTCGGCGGTACTGATGATCGTCGGCTTCCAGGTGCTGCTGATCGGGCTGCTGGCGGATGTCATCTCGGCCAACCGCAAGCTCCTCGAGGACCTCGTGTACCGGATCCGCAAGCTCGAGATCCGCGAGCGCGCCCCCGCCGGCCGTGCGGCCGAACTGACGGCGGCGCGGGACGAGGGACGCTGATGGCGGCTCCATCGGCCGTGTCGGTCGTGATCCCTGCCTTCAACGAGGCGGACTCTATCGCCCAGGTGATCACCGATCTTCGCGCGGCTGCGCCCTGGCACGAGGTGCTCGTCGTGGACGACGGATCGTCGGACGAGACGGCGGCGCGCGCGCGCGAGGCGGGCGCAACCGTCATCCGGCACCCGTACAACAAGGGGAACGGCGCATCCGTCAAGACGGGGATCCGCCAGGCGACCGGCGAGTACGTGCTCATCGTGGACGGCGACGGGCAGCACCGGCCCGAGGACGCGCAGCGGCTCGTCGCGCGGCTCGGGGAGTACGACCTGGTGATCGGCGCCCGGAGCCGCAGCACGCAGGCGACGTCCGCGCGGCGCTACGGCAACGGCCTGCTGAACTGGCTCGCCGGCTACCTCACCGACCGCGAGATCCCCGACCTGACCTCAGGATTCCGCGCCGCGCGCCGCGACCACCTCCGCGAATTCCTGCATCTGCTCCCGAACGGCTTCTCGACCCCCACGACGACCACGCTCGCGTTCATCAAGGCGGGGTACAACGTCGCCTTCGAGCCGATCGAGGCGCGCCAGCGCGTGGGCCAGTCGAAGATCCGGCTGGCGCGGGACGGCACGAAGTTCCTGATGATCATCCTGCGGATCGTGACGATCTTCAGCCCGCTGAGGATCTTCCTGCCGGTCAGCCTCGCCTCCTTCTCGGTCGGCGCCGGTTACGCGGTCTGGACGATCGCGACGCAGCGGCACGTCACCAACTCGTCGGTGCTGCTGATCATCTTCGCCGTCATCGTCTTCCTGGTCGGGCTGATCTCGGAGCAGATCTCCGCGCTGCGCTTCGAAGGACGACAGTAGCCCGCATGCGCGCGCACCCGGCCACGCGGCTCGTACTCGTCGCCGTCGTGCTGGCGCTCGTGCTGCGGCTGGCGTTCAGCTTTCTGTACTGGAACGACAAGCCGCTGACGCAGGACGAACGCGAGTACCTGGCGCTCGCCGCCAGCCTCGCCGACGGCCGAGGGTTCACCTACCCCGACGACCACGAGACCGGGACCGGCCAGCGGTTCAGCCGTGCGCCGGCCTACCCGTTCGCGCTCGCCCTTCTCGGCGCGCGCCCCTCGCCCGCGGCGCCCAAGCGCGTGCAGGCAGTGCAGGCCGCGCTGGGCGCGCTCACGGTGTGGCTGATCGCGTCACTCGCCCGGCGCGCCGCGGGGGATCGGGCGTCCGTGATCGCAGCATTCACCGCCGCCTGCTATCCGCCGCTCGTCTGGCTGCCCGCCTACGTCTTCAGCGAAGCGCTCTACATGCCGCTGGCGCTCGGCTGCGTGCTCCTTCTCGATGTGATCGCCGGCGCCTCGGCATCTCCGGGCCGCCGGGCGCTCGCGCTGGCGGCGGTCGCCGGGACGATCGCGGGCACCGCCGCTCTGGTGCGGTCGGCCATGCTCACCTTCCTGCCGTTCGCGGTCGTATGGCTGGCGCGCCGACGGCGAGTCGCGGTCGCGGCGATCCTCTGCGGCGCGGCGGCACTCGTCGTCGCTCCGTGGACGATCCGGAACGTCCAGACGCACGGGCGGTTGATCGTGGTCGCCGCCGACGGAGGTGTCACGTTCTGGACCGGGAACCATCCACTCGCACGGGGCGAGGGCGATCTCGCGGCGAATCCAGACCTCAAGCGCGCCGAGATCGCCTTCCGGCGATCGCAGCCGCCGATGTCGGCGGAAGAGCTCGAGCCGCTCTACTACAGGGACGCCTTCCGGCACATTGCCGCGGACCCGCTCTGGTGGGGGGGATTGGTCGCCCGGAAACTCTTCTACACCTTCGTGCCGATCGGCCCCTCGTACACCCTGCACTCGACGCCGTACCTGCTTGCGACGGTGATCCCGTATGGTCTGCTGGCCCCGATCGCCCTCATCGGCGCAGCCAGGCTCGTTCGCGCCGGACGCGCGACACCGCTGCTGCTGATGGCGCTCTCCGTCGTGTGCACGGCGCTGATCTTCTTTCCGCAGGAACGATTCCGCATTCCAGTGATCGACCCGACGGTGATCGTCTGTGCCTCGGCGGTGCTCGCGGGGTTCGGGAAGCGCCGGCCATGAACGCCCTCGTGGTGGTGCCGACCTACAACGAGCGCGAGAACCTGCCGGTGCTGTCGGAACGGATCCTCGCCCTCGACGGCTTCAGACTGCTCATCGTGGACGACGGATCACCCGACGGCACGGGGGAGTTCGCGGACGCACTCGCCGCAGCCCACCCGGCACGCGTCGAGGTGCTGCACCGCAGGGGCCGGCGGGGGCTCGGCCGCGCGTACCTCGAAGGGCTCCGGCGGGCTCTCGAGAGCGGCGCGGAGCTGATCGTGCAAATGGACGCCGATCTGTCGCACGACCCCGACTACCTGCCAGCCTTGACGGCGGCCGCTTCCGAGTACGACGTCGTGATCGGCTCCCGCTACCTGCACGGCATCAGCGTCGTCAACTGGCCGCTGCGCCGCATCGTGCTGAGCACGTGCGCGAACCGGTACATCCGCGCGGTCACCGGGCTCCACGCAACCGACTGCACGAGCGGCTTCCGCTGCTGGCGCCGCGAGGCGCTCGCGCGCGTGCCGCTCGACCGCGTGTTCTCAGGCGGCTACGCTTTCCTGGTGGAGATGCTGTTCGATGCCGCCCAGCGCGGCTGCCGCATCGGCGAGGTGCCCATCATCTTCGTGGAGCGCCGGCAGGGAACGTCCAAGCTGTCCGCGGCGGTGCTCCTCGAATCGCTGATCACGCCGTGGCGGCTGCGGCTCCGGAGGCGGCGCTGATGGGCGAAGTCGTCGTCATGGTGACGTCCTCGTACCCGCGGTTTCCCGGCGACAGTGTCGGGACGTTCATGGAGCCGATCGCGCGAGGCGTGGCGGCCCGGGGACATGAGGTCCATGTGGTCGCCCCCTGGCATCCGCTCGTCAACCGCCCGTCGGTCGATCAGGGGGTGCACTTCCACTTCTACAAATACGCGCCCGTACCGGCGCTGAACGTCTTCGGGTATGCGGCGGCGATGCGCGCCGACGTCCGGCTGAAGGCCAGTGCCTTCGCGGCGGCGCCGCTGGCGCTGGCAGCGGGGCTGCGGACGGCGCGGCGCGTTGCGAAGCGATACAGGGCGACGATCCTGCACGGCCACTGGGTGGTGCCGGGGGGCACCACCGCCGCCCTTGCGTCGTCACGCCTGCCGCTGGTGGTCAGCCTCCACGGGTCGGACGTCTTCGTGGCGGAGCGACTCGCGCCCGCGCGCCTCGCCGCGCGATACACCTTCGCCCGTGCCGCGTTCGTGACCGCGTGCAGCGGCGACCTCGCCGCGCGCGCGGTACGCCTCGGCGCCAGCCCCGAACGCATGGAGGTCGTGCCGTACGGCGTGGACCCGGATCGCTTCAAGCCGGACCCGGACGTGCGCCCGCGTCTTCGCGCGAAGCTGCACGTCGACGGGCCGGCCCTGCTCGTCGCAGCGGCCGGACGGCTCGTCCGCAAGAAGGGTTTCGAGTACCTGATCGACGCGCTGCAACAAGTGCCGGACGCCGTGCTGGCAATCGCCGGCGAGGGGACGCTGGCGCACGAGCTGCGCGAGCGCGCCCGCGCCGCCGGTGTGGCCGACCGGGTCCGCTTTCTCGGCGACCAGACGCAGGACGATGTCGCCGCGCTCTTTGCGGCGGCCGACGTGATCGTCACGCCTTCCGTACGAGACGATGCGGGGAACGTGGACGGGCTGCCGAACGTCGTGATGGAGGCGCTCGCCAGCGGGACGCCCCTGGTGACGACGGCGGCTGGGGGGATCGGCGCCGTCGTCGAGCATGAAACGACGGCGGAGCTCGTCGGCGAGCGGGATGCCGAGGGCATCGCGCGTGCGATTCACAAGCTGCGCGACCCGGCCGTCCGCCAGCGGCTCGGCGGGGCCGGGCGGGCGCTCGTGCAGCGCCGTTTCGGCTGGGCACATACTGCCGAGCGCATGGAGTCCGCATACCTGCGGGCGCTTGCCTTCAAATCCATGGCTGGCTAAGATTTAGCGTTCACCTGATGCTCCAGCGAGCGACCGACGCACAGCAGCGCGGCGTGTCTCGGGTCCGCGCGAAGTGCAGCTTCACATCGACCGAGGCGACGGCGTGATTCCCTTCCTGCAGCTCACTCCCGGCGAAGACGCGGCCGATGTCGACACCGCCATCCGGCGCGTCGTCCAGCGCGGCTGGTTCGTGCTCGGACCTGAGCTCGATGCCTTCGAACGGGAGTTCGCAGCGGCAGTGTCGGCGCCGCATGCGGTGGGCGTCGGCACCGGCACCGATGCGATTGCGATTGCTCTGCGCGCCATGGGGATCGGACCGGGCGACGAAGTCATCACGGCGCCGGTGTCGGCGGCCTACAGTGCCCTGGCGATCATGATGGCCGGCGCGCGGCCGGTGTTCGCCGACGTTCATCCCGATCGCCTCACCATCGAGCCCGGCGCCGTCGCCGCGGCGGTGACGTCACGCACTGCGGCGATCCTGCCCGTGCACCTCTATGGACAGCCGGCCGACATGCCGGCGCTGATGGAGGTGGCGACCCGTCACGGCCTGGCGGTGGTCGAAGATTGCTGCCAGGCGCATCTCGCCACCTGCGAGGGGCGTCCCGTCGGGAGCTTCGGCGCGGCGGCAGCCTACAGCTTCTATCCGACGAAGAACCTGGGGGCGCTCGGCGACGGCGGCGCGATCACCTTCGCCGACGAGGCGCTGGCCGCGCGCGCGCGTCGGCTGCGCAACGGCGGCCAGACCGACCGTTACCACCACGGCGAGTTCGGCGTGAATTCACGGCTCGACGAGCTGCAGGCCGCGGTCCTGCGGGCACGACTTGCGTACCTGCCGCGATGGACGGAGCGTCGCCGCGCGCTGGCCGCCGAGTACCGCCAGGCGCTGGCGGGGCTCGACGTGGTCCACGTCCCCGCCGAGTACGACCGCGGCCACGTGTATCACCTGTTCCCCGTGCTGAGCCCGGCGCGCGACGAGGTGCGCGCACGGCTGCACGCGGCCGGCGTCGAGACGCTGATCCACTATCCGGTGCCGATTCCGCGGCAGCCGGCGCTCGCCGGCATGGACCCGGTGCAGTGCGCCGTCGGCGACCAGGTGTGCCGCGAGGTGTTCTCGCTGCCGCTCTATCCGTCCCTGCCCGACGGCGCCGTGGCGCGGGTGGCGAGCGCGCTGCGACAGTCCTGAGATGCGCTCTCGAGCGCGCCGCCTGCTCCTGTTCGCCGTCATCCTGCTCGCGTGGTTCGCCGTGTTCGAGGCTGGACTTCGCCGGTGGGGCAGTTCCGAGGCGGCCCCCGCGTTCCAGGGCCTGTTCACGGGCGACCCCGTGATCGGCTATCGCCTCAAGCCAGGCGCGCGGACGCGCTTCACGACCTCGGAGTTCGATACGTGGATCGCCATCAACGGCGCCGGCGTGCGCGACGACGAAGAGATCGGCCCGAAGGCGCCGGACGAGAAGCGGATCGTGATCCTCGGCGACTCGCTCGTGCTCTCGGTGCAGGTCCCCTTCGACCGCACCTTCGGCGAGCTTCTCGAGCGGCGGCTGAATGAAGGCAGCGGAACGACGCGGTACCGCGTGATCAACGCGGGGGTCCAGGGGTACGGCCCGGTCGAAGCGCTGTTGTTCTTCCGCAGGGTCGTCCAGCATCTCCAGCCGGACCTCGTCCTCGTGTCGGTGTTCGTCGGCAACGATGCGGAGGAGGCGGTCACGGCGAGGCGGCTGCTCGACGGTGAACGGCCTGCGACGGAGGTGCTGAGCGAGGGGCTGGCCACGCGCCTGCGACGGCTGGTGCGCCGCAGCATGGTGCTGCAGGTCCTGCGGCTCCGGCTCGTGGCAGTCACCGACCGGTTCCGCTCCGTCAGCGGTCCTCCGGAACCACCTCTCCAGAGCTACGCGGCGCGTCCCGCTCCCCGGATCGGCGAAGGCATCCGGATCACGACCGAGGTGCTCCGGCAGCTCGCGGCTGAGGCGGAGGCTGCCGGCGCGGCGACGGGCATCGTTCTCATGCCCGCGCGGTTCCAGATCGACGACGCGGATTACGGACGGCTGAAGGAAATCGTGCGGCAGACGGGCGGCGAGCTCGTGCGCGACGCCGCAACCGAGCGATTCGCCGCCGCGCTCGGCGAGCTGCGGCTCCCGATGATCGACCTGCTGCCGCCCCTGCGACGTGCGCTGCCGGGGCCCGACCTGTTCTTTCAGGAGAACGTGCATCTGACGCTGCGCGGTCATGCGGTCGTCGCGGGGGCACTCGCCGACTTCCTGCGCGAAGAGCGGCTGGTCGAGGAGCGCTGACGGGTGGTCTTCAACTCGCTGCACTTCGTCTGGTTCTTCATCGCCGTCTACGCCCTCTACCGGCTGCTGCCGCACCGCCCGCAGAACTGGCTGCTGCTGGTGTCCAGCTACTACTTCTACGCGGCGTGGGACTGGCGCTTTCTGGGTCTCCTCGCAGCGTCGACCGTCGTCGACTACACGACCGCGCGGCTGATCGAATCCGCCGACGCGCCGCGGCGGCGGCGCCTGCTGCTCACGATCAGCATCGCGTTCAACCTGTCGCTCCTCGGCTTCTTCAAGTACTTCAACTTCTTTTCGGACAGCCTTCAGGCGCTGTTCGCCACGGTCGGCTGGACCCTCGATTTCGTGACGCTCCGGGTGCTGCTGCCGGTAGGCATCTCGTTCTATACGTTCGTCACGATGAGCTATGTGATCGACGTGTACCGCCGCGAGATCCCGGCGGAGCGGAACTTCGTCGACTTCGCGGTGTTCGTCGCGTACTTTCCGCACCTGGTCGCGGGGCCCATCCTGCGGGCTTCACGGCTGCTTCCGCAGATCGCGCAACCGCGCGCGATCACGCGCGAACACCTCCGCGACGGCCTGTGGCTGATCACCTGGGGGTTCTTCCAGAAGATCTACATCGCCGACAACCTCGCGCCGCTCGCCAACCGGGTCTTCGACCCTGGCGCCGAGCAGGCGGGGGTGAACGTCCTCATCGGCGTATACGCGTTCGCCTTCCAGATCTACGGCGACTTCGCGGGGTACTCGAACATCGCCCGCGGCACGTCGAAGCTGATGGGGATCGAGCTGCTCGAAAACTTCCGGTTCCCGTACCTCGTACGCACGCCGCAGGAGTTCTGGCGCAACTGGCACATCAGCCTCTCCACCTGGCTTCGCGATTACCTGTACATCCCGCTCGGCGGCAGCCGGGGCACTCCGGCGCGGACGCACCGCAACCTGCTCGTCACGATGCTGCTCGGCGGACTCTGGCACGGCGCCGCGTGGACGTTCGTGCTCTGGGGTGCGTACCAGGGCCTGCTGCTCGTGATCTACCGCGCGGCTGAGCGCGTCCCGCTCGTCCGCGCCTGGACGTGCGGACCCGGCGCGATCGCACGGATCACGTCCTGGGCGGTGATGTTCCACCTGACGTGTTACGGCTGGCTCATCTTCCGCGCGAGAAGCGTCGATCAGATCGGCGACATGACCTGGCGTCTGGTGGCGCACTTCCAGCCTTTCGCGGTGGACCTCCCGCAACTGCTCGTTCCGCTCGTGCTCTACCTCACGCCGCTGGCGCTCGTACACGCGCTCGAGGCGCGCCGCGACGACCTCTTGATCGTGCCGAAGCTGCCGCTCGTCGTGCGATACTCCCTCTACGCCGCCACCTTTTACCTGACGATGCTGTTCGGCAATTTCGGCGGCTCGGAGTTCATCTACTTCCAGTTCTGATGCCCTCCCTCCTCCAGCTCGCGGCGCTGCTCGTCGTCGCCTGGCTGCCGGGCGCGGTGCTGTTCCGCGCGCCGGTGTTCGAGCGCCGGAAGCGTGAAGCCCTCTCCGCCGAGGAACGGGTCTTCTGGTGCGTTGTCGTCAGCATTGCGATCTCCCTCGCCGTCGTGCTCGCGCTCGCCTGGGTGAACCGGTACACGTTTCCCCGGCTGCTCGGTGCAAACGTGGTGGCGGCGGGAGCGGCGCTGCTCTTCTGGCGGGGACGTCTGCGGATGCCCCAGGCTCGCCGGGCCGGCCTCACGGCGCTGATCCCGCTCGCGCTGGTCATCCTGTGCATGGCGCGGTTCTTTCCGCCGTCCGAGTACGTGATCGGCGGCAAGGATCCGGGCACCTACATGAACGAGGGAATCCAGATCGGCCAGCGCGGGTCGCTGGTCATCCGGGACCCGGTCGTCGCCGCCGTCCCGCCGTTCGCGCGCGACCTGTTCTACCCACAGCACGTCGAACCCGACGGCTCGCCGCGCGCTGGTTACTACGGGATCCGGTTCATGGGGTTCTACATCACGGATCCTGACGCCGGCGCCGTCATCGGGCAGTTCCCACACCTCTTCCCTGCCTCGATCGCGGTCGGGTACGGCCTCGACGGGCTGACGGGAGCGCGCCGGACGGCGGGGTTCTGGGCGCTGCTCGGCGTCCTCGCCGTGTACTTCGCCGGCGCACGCCTCTTCGGCCGCCCGGCAGCGGCGATGGCGGCCGCCCTGCTGGCGCTGCACGTCATCCAGGTGTGGTTCGCGCGGTACCCGAACGCCGAGGTCGTGATGCAGGCGCTGACGTTCGCCGCACTCCTCGCCAACGCGCGCGCGCACATCGACGACGATCCGTTCTTCGCGCCCATCGCGGGAGCGCTGCTCGGTCTCCTGTTGTTCCTGCGCTTCGATTCGGCGCTCGCGATCGGGGCCGTGGGCGCCGGGCTGCTCCTTGCGTTGTTCACGGGGCGGCGTGTTCGCGCCTCGTTCCTGCTCGCCTTCGGCATTCCGGCCGTCCTTGCCGTGCCCTACCTGCTGGGACCGATGCGAGCGTACGCAGAACTGCCGATCCAGTTCTTCGGCCGCGTGTACTGGGTGTGGCCGGGGTGGCAGTTGACCCTCGCGGCTGCGCTCGTCGTCGCAGCGGTCGCGGGCGCCGTGTTCGCGCTGCGCCGCGGGTATTTTCGGCGGCCGATCGAAGGGCTGGCCCCTGGAGTCATCGCGGTCGTCGTCGTGGTCGCCGCCCTCTACGCGCTGTGGCTCCGCCAGCCGGGCGGCAAGCTGACCGACTACGATGCGCACGCGCTCCGGATGTACGCGCACGTGTATGTCACGCTGCCAGGGGTGTTCGCGGCGCTGCTCGGCTACTGGCTGCTCGCGCGGGACCGGTTCTGGCGGGACCCGGCGCTGTTCCTCATCGCGGCGGTGTTCTCGCTGACCCTCTTCTACAAGCTGCGGATCGTTCCGGAGCACTTCTGGCTGGCGCGCCGGTTCGTGCCGGTGATCCTGCCCGGCACGCTGCTGTTCGCCACCGGAGCCGCGTTCGCCACCGCCGGCAGCGGGTGGATCGCGCGAGCCGTCCGGTGGACGATCGGCAGCGTATTCGTCGTGCTGCTCGCAGGCGCGTACGTCCGCGCCGCCGCTCCGGTGGTCTCTCACGTGGAGTACGAAGGCCTGATCCCGAGGCTCGAGACACTCGCCGCCCGGCTGGCGCCCGAGGATCTCGTCATCGTCGAGGCGCGTGACGCGCAGAGCGACGTCCACGTGCTGGGGCTTCCGCTCGCCTACATCTACGCCCGCAACGTGCTCGTCCTGAGCTCCGCCCGTCCTGACAAGGGCACGTTCGCGGCATTCCTCGAGTGGGCGCGCACGCGTTATGGCCGCGTGTACTTTCTCGGCGGCGGCGGCACCGACCTGCTGTCGCACAGCTATGGCGTCCGGGCGGTGGCGAGCGAGCGTTTCCAGGTGCCGGAGTTCGAAACCACGCGGGAGGGTCTGCCGCGCCGCGCGGCGCGCAAGGAGTTCGAGTTCGGCCTGTACGAATTCGTGGCGCCGCAGCGGTATCCCGGCGGCTGGTTCGACCTGGACGTGGGCACGAACGACGACCTGCACGTGCTGCGCTTTTACGCGAAGGAGGTGTCGGACGACGTGACGTTCCGCTGGACACGATCGAGGTCCTTCGTCTCCGTCACGACCATCACGGCGACCGCGCGTGAGCTCACGCTGGTGATGGCCGACGGCGGGCGTCCGGCCGCGGCGCCCGACGCGGTGGTCGAGGTCTACCTGCACAATCAGCGGCTCGGCACGGTCCAGGTGAAGGGGCCGTGGCGCCCGTACTCACTCGAAGTGCCGCGCGACATCGCCGCGCGTGCGGCAGGGGCAACCGATCCGGTCGAGCTCCGGCTCGTGACGTCCACCTGGAACCCTGCTGACGTGCTCGGCGTCGCCGACAGCCGTGACCTCGGCGTGATGCTCGATCGCGTGACGATACGATAGGCTCCATGCCCGCCCTGCAGATCTACGATCCCCGCGAGCGGGCGCTCGTCACTGCCGCAGACACCTTGTTCGGCGCCGCGGCGGCGATCGCACGGCCATTCAGACGGCGAGCGATGCCCGCCGTGGTTCGCCGCATCCTGCTGCTCAGGCTCGAGCGGATCGGAGACCTGCTGATGACGCTGCCCGCCATCGCCGACGTTCGCGCGGCCAACCCCGAGGCGGAGATCGACCTGGTGGTCGGCAGCTGGAACGCATCGGTGGCGCGGCACATCGAGGGGGTCAGCCGGGTCGAAACGCTCGATGCGGCCTGGCTCGCCCGCGAGGGCGCCGGCCTGCGGATGCCCGCGCTGCTGCGCGCGGCCGCGGGGTGGCGTTCGCGCCGGTACGACGTGGCGATCAACTTCGAACCGGACGTGCGCAGCAACCTCCTGCTCGCGGTCGCCGGCGCGCGCCAGACCGTCGGTTATCGCAGCGCCGGCGGAGGAGCGTTGCTCGATGCGGCTCTCGACTACGATCCGTCGGCGCACACTGCCGACAACGCCCGCCGGCTCGCCGCCGCCGCATTCAGGCGCCCGCCAGCGGAAGGCTCGCCCCGGACGCTGCGGGTGCCGGACGAACACCGCCACCGTGCCGCGTCACTGCTCGATGCCCGGAGGCCGCCCTTCGTCGCGGTGCACGCGGCCGGCGGCCGCGCGGTGAAACAGTGGGACCCCGAGCGCTTCGCCGCTGTCGCCCGCGCGCTCGTCACGCGGCGCGGCGCCACGATCGTGCTCACGGGCACGCCCGCCGACCGGAGATGGATCGAGCCGGTCCGCCTCGGCCTCCCCGAACGCGCCGTGGTGGACCTGTCGTCGCACGATGCGGATCTGCTCACGGTGGCCGCCGTGCTCGAGCGATGCGAGCTCCTGGTGACCGGCGATACAGGGCCGATGCACCTCGCTGCGGCGGTGGGCACACCGATCGTCGCGGTCTTCGGCCCCTCGGACCCGCGGCGGTACGCCCCTCGCGGGCCGCTCGACCGCGTCGTCCGGGTGGACCTGCCCTGCGCGCCCTGCAACCGCATCCGCCTGCCTCCGGCCAGGTGTACCGGCCGCACGCCCGACTGTCTCGCGCTGGTGGCTGCAGACGACGTCCTGGATGCCGCGCTGGGTGTGCTGGATGCGTGCGGCGCTCGCGGTCCGACGGCATGATCGCGGCGCAGCTCGCCATCCGCGCCGCGCGTGCCAGCCGCAAGGTCGAGCTCGCCGACTACCTCTCAGCCGCGGCCGAGGAGCAGGCGCACGTCGACGAGTACCGCTGGATCAAGGCGTTGCGGCATGCGCAGGTCGATGGCGATGCCTTTCGCGACCGGTTCATCGTTCGTGGCGACTCGCTGTGGTGGTTCACGGAGCTGTACCTCCACAAGGACCAGGTCGTGCTCGACATCCATCGCGCGGCGGCGGCGGTGCGCGCGTTGATCGATCGCGAGCAGCCGCACGCGATCGACGTGATCAGCGCGGGGCCGATCGTGCGTCACGTCGTGCGCGAGATCGCCGCTTCGCGAGGCGTCGCCGCATCGCCGGGCCCCACGCGGCTGACGTGGACGATGCGGCTGGCGCGGCTGCACGCCCGCGCGCGGCTGCTCGCCTGGCGTGCGCACCTCGCGCCCGACAGATTCCGCGGTGCCCCTCCCGTGCGCTCACCCGCGATCGCCGCCTTCGTTCACCGCGCGTTCTGGAGGCGCGGCGGCGATGATGGCGGGGCGGAGGCCTATATCGGACCCGTGCTGCAAGAGCTCGAGCGGCGTCTGGAGCCCGGAGCGATCCAGTACGTGGGCGTCGGCCCCGCGACAAACTTCCGGGCGAAGCGGACGCTCACGCCGGGTGACTCTCCTGCGGTCGTCATTCCCGTGGAGCGGTTCGCGCCGCCGCAGCGCCTCGCGGCATCGCGCGCCATGTGGAAGCGGCGCTCGATCCACCATGCAGCCATGCTGCGATCCCGGGCGCTGCGGCAGGCGGCGGACATCGCCGGCATCGACTGCTGGCCGCTCGTCAAGGAACAGCTCGCCGGCGTCGCCTGGCTGCAGTGGCCCTGGTCGGTGCGCGCCATGGACGAAGCGGCCGCGGCGCTCGATGCTCTCGCCCCCGCCAGCGTCGTGACGTATGCGGAGGCCGGCGGCTGGGGGCGTGCGCTCGTCCTCGAAGCGCGCCGCCGCGGAATCCCCTCGGCCGGACTGCAGCACGGCTTCATCTACCGGCATTGGCTGAACTACCGACACGAACCGGACGAGGTCGTCTCAGGAAAGACACCGGGATTTCCGGCGCCGACGCGGACGCTCCTGTTCGACGCGTCCGCAAGGGATCACCTGCAGGAACATGGGCGCTTCAGCGAGGGCTCGCTCGTGGTCACCGGAAGTCCGCGGCTCGATGACCTGGTCCGGGCGATCAGCGCGTTATCGCCCGAGGCGATCGCCGACGCGCGTCGTGCCGCAGCCGTGGCGGACGACGAGATGCTGGTGCTCCTGACGACAAAGGAACGCGAAGTGCGCCGGGCACTGCCGTCACTCGTCCGCGCCGCCGCGGGCCTTGCGAAGGCGAAGCTCGTCGTGAAGCCGCATCCCGCTGAAACGGCGGACGTCTACGCCTCGGCGGTGGCGGGGCAGCCGCACGTCCGCATGCTCTCGCCCTCGGCACCCCTTGCACCGCTGCTCGCCGCCGCGCGGGCTGTCGTCACCGTGAACTCCACGGTCGCGCTCGATGCCGCGGCGCTCGACGTGCCGGCGCTGGCGATCGGGCTGCCCAACAACCTGTCGCCGTTCGTCGAGGCGGGGGCGATTGCCGGCGCCGACGATCCGGCCGAGCTGCCGGCGCTGCTCCAGCGGATCCTGTATGATGAGAGATTCCGTCAGCAGCTTGCAGAGCGGCGCAGCGTCGTACTCGGCCCCATGGCGTCCCTCACCGATGGACGCTCGGCGGCCCGGTCTGCCGAGGCGCTCCTGCAGCTCGCGGGGCGGCACATGTCGGAAGGATAGCTGAATGCGTGTGTTGATCACTGGAGGCGCCGGCTTCGTCGGCTCCCACCTCGCCGAAGCGCTGCTCGAGCGCGGCGACGAGGTCCTCGTGCTGGACAATCTCTCGACCGGGTCGATCGAGAACATCCGGCATCTCAAGACACATCCGCGTTTCAGCTACACGATCGATGGGGTCGAGAACGAGCCCCTGCTCGCCGAGCTCATCGACCGCGCGGACGTCGTCGTGCACCTGGCGGCGGCTGTCGGCGTGAAGCTGATCGTCGAACAGCCGGTCCACACGATCGAGACCAACGTGCACGGCACCGAGGTGGTGCTGAAGCACGCCAACAAGAAGAAGAAGCTCGTGCTGATCGCCTCGACCTCGGAGGTGTACGGCAAGAGCGCCACCGTGCCCTTCAGCGAGGACGCGGATCTCGTGCTGGGACCGACGTCGAAGCACCGGTGGGCCTACGCCTGCAGCAAGCTCATCGACGAGTTCCTGGCGCTCGCGTATTGGAAGGAGCGAAAGCTCCCTGTGATCATCGTGCGGCTCTTCAACACCGTCGGGCCGCGCCAGACCGGCCAGTACGGCATGGTGATCCCGAACTTCGTCCGGCAGGCGCTCGCCGGCCAGCCCATCACCGTGTACGGCGACGGGACCCAGTCGCGGAGTTTCACGTACGTCGGTGACGTGGTGGGCGCCATGGTAGCCTTGATCAACGAGCCTCGCGCAGTCGGCCAGGTATTCAACATCGGCAACGGGCGGGAGATCACCATCGCCGATCTGGCAGAGAAGGTGAAGACCCTGACCGGCAGCCCGTCCGACATCGTCACGATTCCTTACGATCAGGCGTACGAATCCGGGTTCGAGGACATGCCGCGGCGCGTCCCCGACATCTCGAAGGTGAGTGCGCTGACCGGCTACAGGCCGACCGTCGAGCTCGACGAGATTCTCGAGCGCGTGATCGAATCGTTCCGCCAGCAATAGTCAGCAGACGCATGCCCCAGCTCCGGATCAAGACCCGCCTCCGCCGCGCAGCCGAAGGTGTGCTGCTGAGCCAGGCGAAGCCTGTCCGGCGCCTGCTGCTCGCCACCGGGCGCGACCGGTCCCCGGTGCTGCCCGAGATCGTCCAGATCGAGAGCACCAACATCTGCAACGCGAAGTGTGTCTTCTGCCCGCGTGACGACATGCACCGGAAGCAGGGGATCATGAGCTTCGATCTGTTCCGGAAGATCGTCGACGAGTGCGCTGAGCTCGGCATTACCCACGTCCGCGTGCACAACTACGGAGAGCCGTTCGTCGACCGCAAGCTCGTCGAGAAGGTGCGGTACGCGAAGGAGAAGGGGATCAAGGAAGTCGGCATGATCAGCAACGGCTCGCTGATCACCGAGAAGGTCGCGCAGGGAATGATCGACGCCGGCCTCGACGCGATCAACATCAGCGTCGACGCCTCCGGGAAGGAAGTGTTCGAATCCACCCGGATCGGCCTGAAGTACGACAAGGTGATCGGCAACATCGAGCGCCTCGTCCGGCTTCGCGCGGCCGCCGGCAAGCGCCGTCCGAAGCTGATTCTCTCGTTCGTCCGCCAGAACAACTCCGCCGACGAGCAGGCGTTCATCGAGCACTGGCGGAAGGTCGCCGACAAGATTCACATCACGGACCTGCACAACTGGGGCGGCACGCTCCACCAGCAGTCGGACGTCAACTACCCGTGCTACCGTCCGTGGCTGACCTTTACTGTGCTGTGGGACGGACGCGTCTCCCTCTGCTGCGCCGACTTCGACGGGCACACGATCCTGGGGGACCTGAACACCTCGACCATCAAGGAGATCTGGAACAACGATCTCTACCGCAGCGTCCGCCGTGAGCACCTCGAAAGCGGCGGTCCTGACGTCTGCCGGGCCTGCGACCTGCCGCGGAAGGACTCGCCGCTGTGGGTGACCAAGCTCACCTAAAAGCTGACTCTGCAACGGGTTGGCGCGAATTTTCGCCAACCGGACGGGCTCGCGCGACTGTCTAACGAGGCGTATACTGGATGCGGCGTTAGGAGTTCTGCACCATGCGCAAGCTTTTCCTCAGCCTCGTGATTCCTGTCCTGCTGGCACTGCCGTCGAAGGCTTTCGCCGGCGAGCTGAAGCTGTCGATCAACGGTGGCCTGGTGACCCTCATCGCCGAGGACGTGCCGCTCTCGGCGATCCTCGCCGAGTGGGGCCGCGTGGGGCAGACGAAGATCGTGAACGGCGAACAGATCTTCACGCGCGTGTCGTTTCACATCGAGAACATGCCGGAACGGCGGGCCCTTGACATCATCCTCCGCTCCGCGGCGGGCTACATGGCGGCCGAGCGCCCCGTGCCGGTGGCGGGCGCATCCGCGTTCGACAGGATCATGATCCTGCCGACGAGCCGTCCTCCGGCGAATACCGCGCCCATCATGACCGCGCCGCCGCCGGCCTTTGCGCCGCCGCGGCCGACGCCGGTGCCGGAGGCCATCGAAGATGACCCCATGAGCGTCCCACCGCCCGGCGTGATGCCGCCCGGGATGAATCCCAACCAGCCGAACCCGAACCAGATGATGCCCCCGCAGCCCGGGATGCAGGCGCCGCAGGGGCCCCTGACGGCGCCTCGCCCCGGTCAGCTGCCAGCACCGGCGCCGCAGCAACCGGTGCCGTTCGGCGCGCCGCGGCCAGGCGGCGGGCCCGGCGGTGTCGGCCCCGGCGGAACGAATCCCGGCGGGTCCGGCGGCAGCGGCGCCCAGTTCTAATCGCGCCGGCCGCCCCGCACCGCGCGGTCCCTGACCGCGCGGACCCTTGTACAATCACCGGAATGCCATCCAGTTCACCCGTAGTGCGCGACGGCGAGTACGCCGCCAGGGGGGACTACCACCGGCAGCCGGATCCTGACTGGGACTACTACCCCACTTATCTTGCCAAGCTGACGTTCGTGCGGCACTGGCTCGACGCCCTGCCGGCCGACGCGCGTGTGCTCGACGCCGGATGCGGAGAAGGCGTCCTCGTGGACGAGTACGCCGGTCGTCTGGCGATCGTCGGAATCGACGCCTCGTATGCCTCCGAACGGGTGCGCCGCGGCTCGCTGACGGCACTGCCCTACGGCGACGGAACGTTCGACCGAGCGCTGTGCCTGGACGTGCTGGAACACCTGTCCTTCGAGGACCAGCCGAAGGCGCTCGCGGAACTGTTCCGCGTGCTGAAGCCGGGGGGAGAACTGCTGGTCTCGGTGCCGAACCTCGCCCACCTGCAGTCGCGCGTGCAGTTCGCGCTGCGCGGCCGTCTGATCCGGACGGCGTCGGAACTCAAGCACCCCGGAGACCGGCCGGCCGGCGAGTACGTTGCGCTCGCGCGGCGCGCGGGGTTCCAGCTCGTGTCGCGCCGCGGCATTTTCCCCACGGTGCCGGTGATCACCCGCTTCATCCGGCGCCATCCCCGCGCGCTGCAGCCGCTCCACCGCTGGCTGACACGGCTCCTGCCGGTGCCCGGATGGTGCTTCCTGAACCTCTTCACGTTCCGCAGGCCTTGACAGCGCCTCGGTTCAGGGGTGCGGCGCCGTGCTGACGAAGCTCCGGGGCCTCTCGAAGAGCCTCGCGATCTACGGCCTGGGTGACGCGGCGATCCAGGCCATCAACTTCCTGCTCCTGCCGGTCTACGTCCAGTACCTGTCGCGCACCGATTACGGCATCATCGCCCTCCTCGCGGCCGTGGAGGCGCCGCTGAAGCTCCTCTTCCGCTGGGGAGTCGACGGCGCGTTCATGCGGTTCTGGTACGAGGAGGACCAGCACGGACGGCAACGGCTGGCAAGCACGCTCTTCCTCTTCCTTCTCGCGGCCAACGGGATCCTGCTCGCCGCGGCCGTCCTGCTCGCGCCGCTCCTGTCGCAACGCCTCTTCGATCAGCCCGGTTACACGCTCGCGCTGCAGCTCGTCCTGCTGAACACGTTCGCGATCGGCTTCACGTTCATCCCCTTTCACGTGCTGCGCATCCAGAACAAGCCGGCGCAGTACAGCGCGCTGGCGCTCGCGCGGTCGGTGGCGACGCTCGTCGGACGCCTCGTGCTGATCGTCGGCTTCGGCTGGGGCGTGATGGGGATCATCGTCACGGATGTCGTGGTGACGGCGGTGCTGCTCGTCGTGCTGCTGCCGTGGTTCCGGCCGCTGATCAGGCTCACCTTTTCGAAGCAGGCGCTTCGGGAGTCGCTCGCCTTCGGCCTGCCGCGGGTGCCGCACGGGTTCGCCCTGCAGCTGATGGCGGTTGCCGACCGCTTCATCCTGCAGAAGTTCCGCACGACCGCGGAGATCGGCCTCTACTCGATGGGGGTCAGCTTCGGCCTCATCCCGAAGATCGTGCTGGCGGCATTCGAGTCGGCGTGGGCGCCGTTCTACTACGCCACGTCGCGCGAGCCGGACGCGAGGCGCGTGTTCGCGACCGTGACGACGTACGGCGTGGCGCTTCTGGCGCTGATGACCGCGGTGCTCGCGGCGACAGGGCGTGACCTGCTCGACCTGATGACGCGCGGAGAGTTCACGGCAGCCGCGCCAGTGGTCACCTGGACGGCTGTGGGCGTGTTCTTCTACGGCTGCTATCTGCTGACGTCGATCGGCCTGAACATCACGAGGAACACGCGGTACTACCCGGTATCCACGATGGCCGGGGCGGCGGTGAACGTCGGGCTGAACCTCGCGCTCATTCCCGGCTACGGAATGCTGGGCGCGGCGTGGGCGAACGCCGCCGCCTATGCCGTGCAGTCGGCGATCGCCTTTCGGTTTTCACAGCAGTTCTATCGCGTCGACTACGAACGAGGGAGGCTCACCCGTGCGCTGCTCGCGGCGATCGCCGGATACGCCGTGGCCATCCTGCTCCCGCCGGTCGGACGAATCGCGGATATCCTCGTCCGCGGCATGACGGTACCGCTCGTAATGGTGGCGCTCCTGTGGACGACGCGGTTCTTCAACGCGGCCGAGCTCCGCCGCATCGACGAACTGCGGACGCGCCGCGGGCGGGCGCCCGCCAGGCCGGTCACGACCTCTCCCGACACGACCGAGATGGCGGGCGAGATCGTGTCGGTCGAAGTGCCCGACCAGGTGGTCGTCGCGGCGCCGGAGAAGCGCCGGTGAGCGGCGGCCGCGCGACGGGGTTCAGGGCGGCGCTCGCCGCGGTTGCGATCGGGGCATTCGTGCTCCGGATCATCGGACTGCAGTACGGGCTGCCGTCGGTCTACAACCCCGACGAGGTCGCGATCATGGCGCGTGCCCTCAGCTTCGCGAAGGGGACGCTGAACCCCGAGAATTTTCTCTATCCCACCTTCTACTTCTACGTGCTGTTCGCCTGGGTCGGCACCTATCTCGGCGCCGTGTGGCTGACGGGCGGGGTGTCTTCGGTGGCGGCGCTGCAGCAGCTCTATTTCACGGATCCGACGGGCATCTACACCGCCGGCCGGGCGCTCGGCGCCGTCACGGGCACGCTGGCGGTTCTGGCGGTCTACAGGCTGGGCGAGCGGCTCTTCGACCGGTGGACGGCGATCGCGGCGGCCGGGTTTCTCGCCGTCGCGCCGCTCGCCGTTCGCGACTCCCACTACGTCAAGCACGACGTGCCGGCGACGCTCGCGGTGGTGCTCGCCTGCATCGCCATCGTCCGGATCTGGCCGCGGCATCCCCCCGCCGGACGGCACCGGCACGACGTGCTGATCGCCGGCGCCGCCTGCGGCGCGGCGTTCTCGACGCATTACTACTGCGTGTTTCTCGCGCTGCCGCTCGCGTGGGCCGTCGTGCAGCGCTGGCGCCCGAGCGGCTGGCGGATCGTCGGGCGCCATCTCGTCACCGCCGGTCTGACCGCGATGGTCGTCTTCTTCGCGCTCTCGCCCTTCATTCTCGTCGAGCCGTTCGTGGCCTGGCGTGACATCGTGGCGAACCGCCAGATCGTGATCGACCGGGCGATCGAGGCGGGCGCCTTCGCGCCAGCGCGGCGGTACCTGGAGATGCTGTGGCACGACTCCCTCGGCCCGCCGGTGATCGTGCTCTCGCTGGCTGGAACGTTCGCGATGCTGCTGGCGCACGGCCGAGTGGCCGTGCTGCTCTTGGCCTTCCCCCTGCCCTTTCTGGCGTTCATCTCGAACACCGCTCCGGCGAGCCGCTATCTGAATCCCGTTCTGCCGTTCGCCGCCCTGATGGCAGCATGGGGGATCACGCGGTTCTGCCGGCGGCTGCCGGCCGGGGGGGCCGCCATCCTCCTCGTCGTCGCTGCCTGCGCCGTCCTGCCCCTGCGCGACAGTATCCGCACGGGGCTGTTCTTCCGGATGGACGACACCCGAACGCTCGCGAAGCGGTTCATCGAGTCGAACGTCCCCGCGGGCGCCGGCATCCTCCTCCAGCCGTACTCGGTCAGCCTCACGCCGTCGCGTGCGGGGCTCATCGAGGCGTTGTCGCGAGGCCCCGGCGGGGTTGAGGGAGCCTCGACGAAGTTCCGCCTGCAGCTCAGCCTCGATCCCTACCCGGAGCCGAACTACCGGCTCATCTGGCTCGGCCGCGGCGGCCTTGACGCCGAAAAGGTCTACGTCGATCCTGCCGACCTGCGGGAGTCGCCGCTGGAGCGCCTCCGCGCCATGGGGGTGACATTCGCTATCCTGAAGCGGTACAATGCTTTGGATCCAGAACTGATGCCGCTCCTGGCCGAGCTGTCTCGGCGGGGTCGGCTGATTGCCGCGTTCTCGCCCTACCGCCCGGGGATCCCGAGTGACGAGCGGGCGCGCATCGAACCTTTCCTGCATAACACCGATACACGGATCGTGGAGGCGCTCGAACGCCCCGGTCCGCCGCTGGAGATCTGGCAGCTCGATGGTCCTGACTCGTAAAGTGCGCGAAGCGATCGCGACCCGTGCGCGCGCCCTGCCCCTCGCCCGGCACGCCTGGGCGCGGTACCGAAAACGGAAGTACGAGCGCCGTATCGAGCGGTTCGTCAGAGAGAAGTCCGGCAGGGCCGATCGCCTGCCGATGGGCGCCGTGTACGAGGCGACCATGCGCTGCAACCTGCACTGCGAGTTCTGCTACGTCGGAGACTTCCTGAATATCGAGGGGGAATGGCGGACGGAGCTCAACGTCGAGGCGCTTCGGAAGGCATTTCCCGAGCATGACGGATTCCAGGTCAGCCTGACCGGCGGCGAGATCTTCATGCGGAAGGACATCCTGTCGGTGATGGATCTCTTCCGCGAGAAGGGCTATGCCTGCGGCTATCTGACCACCAACGGCACGATCATCACCGAGGAGCGGGCGAATGCGCTCGCCGACCTCGCGGCCGCCGGCTTCCTGAAGCACATCAGCGTGTCGATCGACGGCCCGAAGGAACTCCACGACGTCGCTCGCGGACTCAAGGGCACCTTCGAGCGCACCTGCGCCGGCTTGAAGCGGCTCCAGCAGGCCGCGCGCGCGAAGAACGCGCCGCTTCGCGTCAGCATCAACACCACGGTTGCGCACGAGAGTCTCGACGCGCTCGACGCCATGGTGGACGTGGCCGAGGAGCTCGGCATCGATGCCATCGGGCTGAACCACCTGATGTACAGCACGCCCGAGGAGGTGGCCGAGACGGTCCGCCTGCTCGACCTGCCGGACGCGTCGGTCATCGCCACGTTCGTGACGCCCGATCCTGGCGTGGATCCCGACCGGGTGCGAACCAAAGTCCTGGCGCTGCGCGAGAAGTGCCGACAGCGCAACGTGCTGTTCGACTACCGCCCGAAGGTGCACGAGCAGCTGATCGAGAACTACTACACCCCCGGCGCGAAGCTCGATGGCCGGTGTCTGTACCCCTTCCTTCAGGCGCGCGTGTCGTTTTCCGGCAAGGTGTATTTCTGCCCCTTCATTCGCGTCGAAGTGGGCGATCTCACGACGCAGTCGCTCGAAGAGGTGTGGAACGGCGACAGGCTCGTCGACATGCGGCGGCGACTCGTGGAGCACGGGATCTTCCCGGTCTGCCGGCGCTGCTGCAAAGTCGAGCTCTCGCCGGTGCCGGTCGCCGCACCCTTCGGCGACGGTGCCGCGGCGCCGGCCAGGCGCGCCTTTCCGCTGACGGTGGTCCGCTGACGACAATGATGCTCGGCCGAAAGACTCTGCTCATCAACCCGCCGCTGATCAACGGCGTCGCCTTCACCCGCCAGGGCCGGTGCCAGGAGCGGGACGACGTGCTCGGCACGACGAAGCCGCCGTACACGCTGGCGCTGCTGGCCTCGATCCTGCGGCAGGAGGGAGTCGAACTCCGCCTCGTGGACGCCACGATCGAGCGGCTGTCGATCGATCAGGTGATCGCGCGGCTCGACGCGGAGGGGTTCGCCCCCACGCTCATTCTCTTTCCCTCCACCACGCCGACGCTCGACGCCGACGTCGAGGCGATCGCCAGGCTCAAGGCGCACTACGGAGCGCCGATGTTCTGCTTCGGGCCGCACGCGTCGACGGTACCGGCCGTGTCCATGGAGCGGGCGCCGGCGGTCGACGGCATGTTCGTCGGCGAGCCGGAAGACGCGGTGCGGCAGCTCGCGCGCCTGGATTCCATCTCCCGCCTCGGCGAGATTGCGAGCCTGACCTGGCGCACCCCCCAGGGGGCGGTCGTGCCGCACCGCGCGCACGGCAGCTACGACGGCTTCCTCACGATGCCGTACCCCTCATGGGACCTCGTGCCGATCCGGGAGTACGCGCTCCCCCTCGTGGACAAGCCCTACGTGATCGTCGAGACGAGCCGCGGCTGCCCGTACTCCTGCGACTTCTGCGTGGCGCCGATTCACCAGGGGCACAAGTTCCGCCAGCGCGGCGCGAAGGATCTGGTCGACGAAATCGAGCGCACGTATCGCGAGCGCGGGATCGAGTACTTCTACCTCTGGGGGGACACGGTCACCCTGAACGTGAAGGCGTTCACGGCGTTCTGCGACGAGCTGATCGCGCGCAATCTGCCCATCCACTGGTTCGGCAACGCCCGTGCCGACAACCTCACGGACCCGGCCTTCGTCCACCGGCTGAAGCGCGCCGGCTGCTGGATGCTCGCCCTCGGTATCGAAACGGAATCCGAGGACGTGCGCAAGGACATGGTCAAGCGCCTCGAGCGTCAGAAGATCGAGGCCGCCTTCCGGAACATGCGGCAGGCGGGTATCAAATCGTTCGCCTTCTTCATCTTCGGGTATCCAGGCGAAACGCTCGACACCATCGACCAGACGGTGAACTACGCAATCGAGCTCGATCCCGACTTCGCGAACTTCTACCCCGCGGTGCCCTACCCGGGCACCGAGCTGTTCGACAAGGTCGTGAAGGAGGGGCTGCTGCCGCCCGGCGCCGAGAACGAGTGGGCGCGGATGGAATATTCGTACTACCTGCTGAGCGGCAACGGGTTGAACGAAAAAGTGGTGATGGACGCGATCCACCGCGCGAAGCGGCGCTTCTTTCTGCGTCCCGGCTACATCGCGCGCCACCTGGGCGACGTGGCGCGGCTCGCGTTCTCGAAGCGCGCGATCTTCCTGCAGGTGGCGTCGAGGACCCTCTTCGGGGGCAGGACCATCGACACGGCGTCCGGCGCGTTCAGGGGGTCAGCGACGCTTGCCGGAGCTGATCGGCGGTGAGCCGCCGGTAGCGTTGCCGCAGTTCCGGGTGGCTGCGGACGAACGCGCGCAGGTCCTTCAACTGATCGAGGTAGCCGAGCGCCTCGCGCAGGTTCATCTTGCTCGCCCCGGCGGTCCGTCCCTCGAACACGTACGGGATCTCCACGACCGTGGACGGCCGGCTCCTGACCAGCAGCTCGAGACAGATCTTGAACCCGCCAGCGGAAATCTTCACGCCGCGGGCGAGATCGCGCCGGATCAGGAAGAAGCCGGACGTCGCGTCCTTCACCGGCGTGAGGCCGCGCGCGGCGACGCAGGCCGCGCGCGACATCAGCAGCCGGCCCACCCCCCAGTTGTGCGTCCCGCCGCCGGGAATGTACCGGCTGCCGATCACCATGTCCGCCTGCTCCTGCCGCATCACCGCGAGCATCCGCGGCAGCGCGTGCGGCGGGTGACTGAGGTCGGCGTCGATCACCCCGACCACGGGCGCGCTCGCCGCCTCGAACCCTTCGACGACGGCCGTGCCCAGCCCCAGCTTCCCCGCCCGATGGATCACGCGGACGCGGTAGCGCTGCGCGAGCTCGTCGGCCAGCGCCCCGGTGCCGTCGGGCGAGTTGTCGTCCACGATCACCAGTTCGCCGTCGACACCTTCGGCGTCATACGCGGCGAAGATCGCCCGCACGAGATCGGCGAGACGGTCGCGCTCGTTGTAGGTCGGAACGACGATGCTGAGGGCTGCAGGGGGACGTGCGTCGGACAAGTGAGCGGCTCCCAAGCACTATAATTCAAGCTTCCTTTTCGATGCACACCCGGCTGTTCCTGGCGCTCGCGTGCGTCCTCGTGATCCTGCGACTTCCCTCCCTCGCGCAGCCCATGGGGGCCGACCAGGGCCTCTATGCCTACGTCGGCGAGCGGATCCTCGCGGGCGAGCTGCCCTACCGCGACGCGTGGGACCAGAAGCCGCCGGCGATCCACTACACGTATGCGGCCCTGCGTGCGGTCTGGCCGCACCCGTCCGTCGTCGCGGCGGCCGACCTGGTCGTCGCGATACTGGTGGCCGCTCTCCTGGTCGCGCTCGGTACGGCGCTCGCCGGCGCGGTCACCGGACGGATCGCGGCCCTGCTGTTCCTGCTGCTCTCTGATCCGGGCTTTCAGCGCATGGCCGGCGTGGCGGTGCGCGCGCAGTGCGAGACGTTCATCGCGGCCGCCATGACCGGCGCGCTGCTGCTCCTCGCGACCCGCCGTCCGGCCGCGTGGAAGACCGTGTCCGCGGGAGTCCTGCTGGGCGCCGCGTTCGCGTTCAAGTACAACGCGATCGTCTACGGGGCCGCGCTCGTGGCTGCGTTGTGGGCGCTGCGGCGTCTTTCGGCCGGCGCGCTCGCGCAGCTCGCCGCCGGAGCGCTCGTCGTGCCCGGCATCCTGTTCGCCGTCTTCGCGGTGACGGGGACGCTCGGCGACCTGTATCACGCCACGATCGGCTACAACCTGGCCTATTCCGGGGAGACGTATCGTGGCCCGGCGGACTTCGCGCGCTACCTGGTCACCTTTCCGATCCAGCACGCGAGGGTCGACGCCCTCTGGCTCGTGGGGGGCGCCGGCTGCGCCGTCCTGCTCGTCGCCGGCCTCTGGCGGCGTGAGCGGCTGATCCCTGCGGCGTGGGTTGCTGCGGCCTGTCTGTCGATCGCCATCAACAGCAGCCGCCATCTGCCGCAGTACTTCGTGCAGGCGCTTCCGGCGCTGGCGCTCGCCGCGGCCTGGGGGGCCACGCTCCTGTGGACGCGGCGGAGGTGGCTGAACGTTGCCGGCCTCGCGCTCGTGGCCGTCGGCGTCTGGCGTGTGAACGACTTCCCGAAGCTCGCCGACAACATCGTGTTCGATGCGCAGGCCCTGAGCGGCAGGATGGACCGTCACGAGCACCTCGCGCGATACGGCGATCGTGACCGCCGCAAGTACTCCGCGCTCGCGATGGTGGAACTCGCCGACTTCGTGCGCGCGACGACCGCCGCCGGCGATCGCATCTACGTGTTCGGGTTCTCCGGCGGCGCATACGTCCTTGCGGATCGGGCGAGCGCCTCGAGATTCTTCTGGAGTCGGCCGGTGATCGTGGACTTCAGGAGCGGCGATTCGAGATACGGCGTCGACGGACTGCTTGCGGATCTCGAACGCCGGCCGCCGGCCCTCGTCGCGCTGCAGCTGCGCGACTGGCAGCCGGATGTCCAGAATTCAGCGGAGTTCTTCCTGTCGACGCCGCGGCTCGCCCGGTGGCTGCACGCCGGCTACGATCCTGCCGACGGCCCCGACGGGTTCGAGACCTGGATCCGTCGGGGTGTCGCGCGATGACCGCCGACATGCCGCGGGGCAGGTTCCTCGCGTGTCTGGCGCTGACGCTGGCGGGGGCGGCCCTGCTGAGAGGCCTTTTCCCTGCCGCCGACCCCCCATGGCACGCGACGGTCGGGGTCGTGTGGCACGACGAGGGAGCGTGGGTCCACAACGCGCGCAACCGGGCCCTCTTCGGCGCGTGGGCGCTCGACGCGTGGAACCCGATGTTCGTCGCGCCGGTGTTCACCCTGCTCGAATACGTCTCGTTCGAGCTGTTCGGCGTCGGGGTCAGGCAGGCGCGGCTCGTGCCGCAGGTGATGGGGTGGCTGTCGGTGCTCCTGCTGGCGCTGGGCGTCGCGCGGATCGCCGGGCGCCGCGCCGGCTGCATTGCGGGCGCCCTGCTCGCGAGCAACTACGTCTACGTGATGTGGAACCGCGCGGCGTTGATGGAAGCGCCGATGACCGCGTTCCTGGTGGCGAGCTGGTACTGCTACGTGCGCGCCGAGGAGAAGCCGCACTGGGCGTGGGGGGCCGCCGCCTGCGGGCTGCTGGCGTTCTTTACAAAGGCGGCCGCCGCGTTTTTCGTGGCCGCGCTCGCGGCCGACGCCGCCGCCATGCTGCTACTGCGCGGCCGGTACACACGCGCCTCGGTGCGCCCGGCCCTGCCGGCGCTCGCCGCCCTGGCAGTCTGCGGCATCGTCGCGCTCGTCGCGTTCGTCCTGCCGAACTGGGACGACTATCGGTTCTACAACTGGCAGATGTCGGTGACGCGGAAGCCGAGCTACGACCTGAAGTCGCTCATCGACCGCGTGACCTGGTTTCCGGTCCTGCACGACCTCTTCACCCGCATGTGGTTCGTACTGGTCGCCGGCGTGCTCGCGCTGTTCGGCACGCTGACGCGCTGGAAGACGTCGCGGGCCGGGGAACGTCTGCTCGTCCTGTGGGTCGCGCTCGGCGCGCTCGAACTGCTCGTGCACGACGTGGGGAACGAGCGGCGGTTCGTCTTCTTCATCCCGGCGCTGGCGGCGCTGGCGGCGATTGCACTCGGCAGCGGGAGGCCGATCCTCTCCGCCGCGGCCGCCGCCTGGTCGCGCGCTCGTGCGCTGCTCGCGCTGCCGCTCGTGGCGTATGCCGCGTACGTGCTCGGCGGCGCGATCGTTCGTGTGCTGTTCCTTTACGAGGTCCGTCCGAACGTGCGGCTG
>Ga0247719_1000069_pt1 | contig 68871 bp, 71 predicted proteins | sample 41E_DmetaG_FD_189046 | JGI IMG/M metagenome (GOLD analysis project Ga0247719, IMG submission 189046) | Soil microbial communities from hillslope of Landscape Evolution Observatory, University of Arizona, Oracle, AZ, United States - 4-1-E_D | ecosystem: Engineered > Artificial ecosystem >...
AACCAGGCTTCGACGTTGGAGGCGCCGCCGCACTTGATGCAGGTGCCGGCGATCCGCTCGCTGCCGAACGGAATGTTGCGGACGGTCGCCTGCGTCTCCGCCTTGATCTGCGACTCGCAGTCGGCGCTGCCGCACCATCCGGCGATGACGAAGCCCGGACGCCCTTCCATGACACGTTTGAACTCGTCGTACGAGCCGACGCGCTGCGTGTGCTCCTCGCGGAACGTCAGCGCGCGCCGGTAGAGCGACTGCTGGATGTCGCCGAGCAGCGCCGTCACGGCGCCCGCCAGCCCCTCCATCGCGAGCGACGCCTTCTCGCGGGTGTCGCGGCGCGCGATCATGACCGCGGACTTCTCGATGTCCTTCGGCCCGATCTCCATCCGCAGCGGCACGCCGCGCAGCTCCCATTCCGCGAACTTCCACCCGGGCGTGTAGGCGTCGCGATCGTCCAGCATGACGCGGACGCCGGCGTCGACCAGCTGCGCCTGGAGCTCGCGCGCCTTCGGCAACACCGTTTCCTGCCAGTTGCCGCGCGGAATCGGCACGATGACGACCTGGTAGGGGGCGACCTTCGGCGGCAGGATGAGGCCGCTGTCATCCCCGTGCGTCATGATCAGCCCGCCGATCAGCCGCGTCGAGACGCCCCACGACGTCGTCCACGCGTGCTGCAGCCCCTTGTCACGCCCCTGGAACTGGATCTCGAACGCCTTCGCGAAGTTCTGCCCGAGATTGTGCGACGTGCCGGCCTGCAGCGCGCGTCCGTCCCCCATCAGCGCCTCGATCGAGTACGTGCGCGACGCACCGGCGAACTTCTCGCTTTCGCTCTTCTGCCCGTCGACGACGGGCATCGCGAGATCGTTCTCGGCGAACTCCTTGTAGAGCGCGAGGATCTTCAGCGTCTCCTCCTGCGCTTCCGCCTCCGTTTCGTGCGCGGTATGCCCCTCCTGCCAGAGGAACTCCGTCGTCCGCAGGAACGGCCGCGTCACCTTCTCCCAGCGGACGACGTTCGCCCACTGGTTGATGAGGACGGGCAGGTCGCGCCACGACTTGATCCACTTCGCGTACATCGTGCCGATGATGACTTCCGAGGTCGGACGGACGACGAGCGGCTCGGCGAGCTCCTCGTCGCCGCCGCGCGTCACCCAGGCGACCTGCGGGGCGAATCCCTCGACGTGCTCCTTCTCTTTCATCAGGAGCCCGGAGGGAATGAACAGCGGGAAGTAGGCGTTGACGTGGCCCGTCGCCTTGAAGCGGCGATCGAGCCCCTGCTGGATCAGTTCCCAGATGGCATAGCCGTACGGCCTGATGGCCATGCAGCCTTTCACGTCCGTGTAGTCGGCGAGCTCCGCGCGCCGCACCACGTCGAGGTACCAGCGCGAGAAATCCTCCGACTGCGGCGTGATCTCGGTGACCAGCGCGTCCTTCCTGCTGCCTCCCTTGCCGTCCTGCCTGCCGTCCTGCGCCATCTATCGCCCTCGATCCAGCGTTTCGCCGATACGTTTGTTCCAGTCTATATCGTTGCGGCGCGGGTAATCGTCGCGGTAATGCGCGCCGCGGCTCTCCTCGCGGCGGAGCGCGGCGCGGGCGATCAGGCGCGCGACCGTCAGCAGGTTGGCCGCGCGCCATTCTTCGCTCGACAGCTTCCGCTCGCGCAGCCGCGCCTGCAGACGGTGCCAGCCCGCCTCCAGCCTGTCGACCGCGCGCGTGAGACACGCGCCGTCCCTGAAGAGGCCCACGTCGCGCCACATGAGATCCCGGATCTCGTCGGTGCCGAGATCCCGGTCGGCCGGCGACGGCGCACGAGCCGTGCCTGCCGCGCGCACGAGATCCGGCGCGTCGAACCACGTGCCGGCGCCCGCGCGCCGCATCGTGCGGCCGGCGCGGGCCCCGAACACGAGCCCCTCGAGCAGCGAGTTGCTGGCGAGGCGGTTGGCGCCGTGGACGCCGGTGCAGGCGACCTCGCCGGCGGCGAAGAGGCCCGGCACCGTCGAGCGGCCGTCGAGATCGGTGACGACCCCTCCCATGACGTAATGCGCCGCCGGGCCGACGGGGATCGGGTCGCGGGCGAGGTCGAGCCCGGCTCGCGTGCAGGCCTCGGCGATGAGGGGAAAGCGCGCATGCACGTATGCAGGATCGAGCTGCTGCAATGACAGGAAGACCGGCCGGCCGGTACGCTCCTCCTCGCGCGCAATCGCCCGCGAGACGCGATCGCGCGACGCGAGGTCCCCTGCCGACTCGTACCGCGAGACGAACGGCTCACCGTCGGCGTTGAGCAGGCGCGCCCCCTCGCCCCGCAGCGCTTCAGAAAGGAGGAAGCGGGGCTGCCCCGACACCTTCAGGGCGGTCGGGTGGAACTGCACGAACTCCAGGTCGGCAATGGCGGCACCGGCGCGGTACGCCATCGCCACGCCGTCTCCCGTCGCCACCGCCGGGTTGGTGGTCTCGCGATAGACCTGGCCGGCACCACCTGTTGCGAGCAGCACACGGTCCGCGCGTATTTCCTCGACCACGCCCGCCGCGCCGATGAAGCAGGCGCCGCGGCACACGCCGTCCTCGACGAGGAGGTCGACGACCCGTGCATGCGCGTGGGCTCGGACGCCGGGGAGCCGCGACACCCGGCGCCAGAGGACACTGCCGATCTCGCGTCCCGTCGCATCGCGCGCGTGCAGCACGCGGCGCGCGCTGTGCGCTCCCTCGATGGCGAGTGCGGGGGCGCCGCTTTCGTCGCGGTCGAACTGCACGCCCCACTCGATCAGCTCACGGACGTACTGCGGTCCTTCGCGCACCAGCACGTCCACTGCCGCGCGGTCGCAGAGGCCGTCGCCGGCCGCGAGCGTGTCCTGGAGGTGAAGGTCGGCGGAGTCGTCGCGGCCGATCGCCGCGGCGATGCCCCCTTGCGCGTAGCCCGTGTTGCCTTCTTCGGGTTCGGCCTTCGTGAGAATGAGGATGTCGCCGGCGCCGCTGAGTTCCGCGGCCGCGCGCAGCGCCGCGATGCCGCTGCCGATGACGAGAAAGGTGGAGGGGATCTCGCGCAACGTCCAGCCGCTTCCGTTGCTGCTATCCTACCACCCGCGTTTCATGCCGCCTCCAGCCGCGACGCCGGCCGTTCGACTCGACGTACGCACGCCGTCCGGTTCGTACCCGGTCGAGATCGCGCCGGGCCTCGCCGCGCGTGCCGGAGCCGCGCTCGACGCGGCCGGCGTTCCGCGCCGGCGCTTCGTCGTCTCGAGCATGCAGGTGTGGCGCCTGCACGGCGAGCGGTTCGCGGCGATCACCCCTGAGCAGCCGATCCTCATCCCGGATGGCGAGCGGTTCAAGAACGCCGCGACGGTCGGGCGCATCTACGATGCGCTCATCAGGGCGCAGGCCGACCGTGGCTGCGCGATCGTGGCGGTGGGCGGAGGCGTGACCGGCGATGTCGCCGGGTTCGCGGCCGCGACCTTCCTCCGCGGCATTCCGGTGGCGCAGGTACCGACCACGCTCCTCGCTCAGGTGGACAGCGCGATGGGCGGCAAGGTGGGCATCAATCATCCGCTCGGCAAGAACCTCATCGGCGCGTTCCATCAGCCCGCGGCGGTGCTCATCGACCCCGACGTGCTCGCCACCCTCCCGCGCCGCGAATTCCGCGCCGGGCTGTACGAAGTCGTGAAATACGGCGTCATCGCGGATCCAGCGCTCTTCGCGCGGATCGATCGCGAGCTCGCGGCGCTGTTCGCCCGCCGCCCGGAAGCGCTCGTGCCGGCGATTGCCGACTCGTGCCGCATCAAGGCCGCGGTCGTCGGGGCCGACGAGCGGGAAGCCGGACCGCGGCGGGTGCTGAACTTCGGCCATACGGCAGGGCACGCCCTGGAGGCGGTGACGAAGTACAGGCGCTTCCGCCACGGCGAGGCGGTCGCCTACGGCATGCTCGTCGCCGCCGAAGTGGCCGTCGCCCGCGGGGTGCTGCCACGCGACGATCGGGACGCCCTCGTCGCGCTGATCATGAAGATGGGGCCGCTCCCGCCGGTCGCGGACCTCGACGCGGCGGTGGTCGTCGAGGCGACGGCGCGCGACAAGAAAGTGGTCGACGGCAGGCTGCACTTCGTGCTGCCGCAGGCAATCGGACGGGCGACGATTGCGACCGACGTCACCACCCCCGAACTGCTGGACGCGCTCGCCGCCGTCGGCCTGCGGCGGTGAGACGCGGCACGGCCCACGGCCGCTACTCGATCCGGTACTCCTTCAGCTTCGCCAGCAGCGCCTTGAAGCTGATGCCGAGCAACTCGGCCGCGCGGCCCTTGTTCTGCTCCGCCTCGCGCAGCGCGAGCTCCACCTTGCGGCGCTCCACTTCGGCGGTCGCGCGGCGCGCGACGTCGGAGAGCGTGCCCGAGAAGTCGAACGACTCCCACGGATCGGGGGGGGGCGCGTCCGCGGCGGGATCCACGAACGACAGGTTGAGGTGCCGCGGCTGGATCAGATCGCCGTCGGCGAGGATGACGGCGCGCTCGATGCAGTTCTGCAGCTCACGCACGTTGCCCGGCCAGTGGTACGACTGGAGGCGCTCCTGCGCCTCGGGTGACAGGATCAGCGGCTTCTTCTTGAGATCCCGGCAGAACCGCTCGACGAAGTACTGCGCGAGCAGCACGATGTCGCGCTGCCGTTCGCGCAGCGGCGGCACGGTGATCGGGAAGACCGACAGGCGGAAGTAGAGGTCCTCGCGAAAGCGGCGCGCCGCCACCTGCGCACGCAGGCCGCGGTTCGTCGCGGCGACGAGGCGCACGTCGACCTGCACCGAGGCGGTGCCCCCCACGCGCTCGAACCGCTTCTCCTCGAGCGCCCGCAGGATCTTCGCTTGAAGCGCAAGCGGCAGGTCGCCGATCTCGTCGAGGAAGAGCGTGCCGCGGTTCGCCATCTCGAACTTGCCCGGCTTGCGCGCCGCGGCGCCGGTGAACGCCCCCTTCTCGTAGCCGAAGAGCTCGGTCTCGAGGAGCGTCTCGGGAATCGCGGCGCAGTTGATGGCGACGAACGGCATCGACGCCCGGTCGCTGAGCGCATGGAGCGAGCGTGCGAACAGCTCCTTGCCGGTACCGCTCTCCCCCTCGATGAGCACGGTGGTGTCGGTCTGCGCCGCCCGCTCCAGCGCCCCGAACACCTTCCGCAGCGAGGGATCTTCGCCGACGATCTGCGGCGCGCCCCGGCGGACCGCCAGCTCCTCCCTGAGCAGGAGGTTCTCCGTCACGATCCGGCGCTGCTGGAGGCCCCGGTGCACGAGCAACGCCAGATGATCCAGGTCGACAGGCTTGGCGAGGAAGTCCATCGCGCCTTCCTTCATGGCCCGCACCGCGTCCTCGATGCTCCCGTACGCCGTCATGACGATCACCGGCACGTCGGCGTTCGCCTCCTTCGACGCGCGCAGCACGCCGAACCCGTCGCCCTCGGGCAGGCGGAGATCCGACAGCACCAGCGAGGGCTGTTCCTCCTGCAGCAGGCGGACCGCCTCGGGCCCGTCGCGCGCTTCGATCACGGCGTGGCCCTGCCGCTCGAGCGCGTGCCGCAGCATCGCTCGCAGCGAGTCCTTGTCTTCGACGATGAGGATGCGGTCGGAAGCGGGCACGAGGCCGGACGATCAGCGGAGCCAGCCGGGCGGCACGCCGGCGCGGCGTGCCTCCTCTTCGATCTCGTCGATCTTCTTCTTGTGAAGCTCGATCTCCGCCTTGACGCGCTCGAGCTCGGCGAGCGCCTTCACGCGGTCTTCGCCGATCCGGGCGCGCTGGTACGGATCGTCGCGCGACGCGAAGTCGTTCGTCAGCGAGTTGATGCGGGTCTGGAGCGCCTCGGCGAACATCTCGCTGCGACGCAGGTCCTCGCGGGCCTGCGCCATCCGCGCGCGCCACCACGCTTCATCCTTCTGCGGATCCTCCTTCTGCGGATCCTCGGGCTTCTCGGGCTTCTCGGCGGGTTTCTGCTCCCCCGTGGCCGGCGGCTGCTGCGCGGCCGGGACGGCGGGCGGAGGCGTCCGCCGGGGGACGACATCGGGGTTCAGGACCTTGGCCGGCGTCTGGAGCGCCTTGCGCCGCTCCTGCTCCTTCTTCGACAGCTCGCCGAGCGTGGGCGTTTGCGCCCAGGCCATCGAGGCCGTGAGCACCACCGCGCCAAGAGCTGCCGCCAGCACGGATCTGCGGGCCATGGATGCGCCCATCTTACCACCTGATCTCCTGCCACGTGAGCACGTGAACGCCCGGTCCCGGCGCCGCCGGCTCGCCGATCGTCTGCCTTCGGATCGCCGCCTCCAGTATCCTGCGGCTGCCCGCGGGGCCACGCGCCTGTCCGTGCACCAGCAGGATGCCGTTCGAATCCGCGAACGGATTCCGGTCTCCATCCTCGCCATCGTCGGCCACCCAGACGGTGACGTACAGCGCGCTGTCGATCCGTCCTGCGGGCAACCACCGGGCGACGGGTCCCCAGGCGAAGATCTGCCACTGCGGCGTGTCGTCTCCCCAGTCGCGCCCGCCGAACGCCCGCTGCTGGACGTCGTCGGTCGCGGACGGACGGCCACAGCACAGCGTGACCGGCTCGCCGCCGAAGAGCGTCTTCGTGCCGATCGCCGCCCCGTCGGTGAACGACGCGGTGACGGCTCCGGTGAGCACCGCGTTCCATTCGGAAATCGAGGCGAGTTCGCGCACCGCGAGGGCAACGGCTCCTTCGGCCGCATACGCGGTCTCGCGGCCCTGCCGAAAGCCCGCGGCGAGCAGGGTCTCCGTTCGGCTGGCAATCGCCACGGCCGCGCTGATCGCGCCGAGCATCAGGACGAGCGTGATCACGATCAGGAGCGCCGCGCCGCGTTCACTGGAGCCGATCGACCGCGCCACCATCGTGCTCACCTCACGCTGTTGCGGAATACCGCGTCGACGGTTACGACGACGTCGGGGAGGACACGTGTGCCGCGCGCCGCTCCCGGGCGGGCGAAGTGGAAGGGGTCGGTGCCGCGCAGCTGATCGACGCCGGTGTCGAGCCTGAGCGTCGCGCGGACCATGCGCACGCGCAGCAGGTCGACGTCGAAGGCGCGGCTGCCGGTTCCGCGAAATGGCCCGTCCACGAACGAGGCCAGCGGCACAACCGACAGCGATTCGTCGAGGTACTCGAATCGAGCGAAGACGACGTTGTCGACGAGCGGAAACCCCGTGCCTCCAACAACCCGCCGGAGCGCCCGCACGGCGGGATCGAAGACATAGCCGATCTCGAGAGCTTCGGCGATGCGGGTCCCTCGTGGGTAGACAATGCTCCTCGCCGCGCCAATGTTGCTGATCGCGAGCACGCCGCCATCCGCGCCGTCGATCCCGACGAGGTCCCAGTTGCCCTCGCTGTCGAAGACGACTGCCGCCGTCCGCGCCGCGAACCCGCAGCCTGGCGGCCGCACCGGGCACGCAGGCGAGAGGTCGATCGTCGCGCTCGCCGCGCCCGGCTCGAGGGGTTCGGCGAGTGTGCTCGAGGCCGCGTGCGGCGGCACGTAGCGCAGGGTGAGGGCGTCGGCGGTGGCGGACGTCGCGCCGGCCGTGGCGGTACGCGGCACCACGCCCGGGAAATGTCGCGACATCGGATCTCCGGGCCCCGCACCCGCGGCGCGGAGATCACCCGCCAGCATCTCGCCGGCCACGCGCGCGCGCTGCTGAAGGTCGCCCGCCTCGTGGATCGTCGGCGTCCGCACGAACCCGTCGTGAAGGATCGCGATCACCGCGGCGAGGGCGCCGACGAGGATCGCGGATGCCACCACGAGCTCGACGACCGTGAACCCGCGCGTGTTCATCGCGCCACCCGCACGAGCATGCTGACCAGGCGCGCCTCGGTCCGTGTCCTGCGGCGTGGATCTGCGGCGGCAGCATCCTCGGCGACGCGGCGCACGACCACCTGCACCACGAGCACGTCCGGCCACGAAGCAACCGCGTCGATCGACCACCGCCTGACGAACACGGCTCCCTGCGCCGGCGCGGGGCCGGTGCCCACCCAGCGGCCGTGGGCGTCGAGGTAGTCGACGAAGCCGGCGGTGTTCGCGGCAAGCGAATCGCCGCCGGCGCCCACAAGGCCGCTGCCGCCGCGAGACACCGGCTCGGTCGACAGGTTGGCGGTCGTGTCGGTCACGCGCAGCCCGTCGGCGTCGAACGAATAGGGCAGCGCGCGCAGCTGCTCCAGCCGCGCGGCGGCGAGCGACACGGCGATCGTCTGCGCCCGCGCAGCCGCCATGCCCTCCGTCGCCGCGGCGATCAGGCGGCCGACACCGAGGCTCGCCACGCAGAGGAGCGCGAGCGCCGACAGTACCTCGATGAGCGTGAAGCCTCTCTCCTGCATGCGAGGCTGAAGTGCACACGGCGGGCCGCGGCGTCAGCGGTGATGAGAGCGCCCGTTTTGCGAGCGAAACCGCGCGCCAGGCCTCGTGTCGGACCGCCCGGCGTGGGAGAAATTGCGGGCCCTCAGCGGGTAGAGGATTGCAGGAATTACGACGCGCCGGTGAGGCTGGCGATCCGCGCTTTCACCGTCTCGGCGTCGGGACCATCCGGCGCGAGTTCCAGATACTCGGTGTACGCCTGTGCCGCTTCGGGCTTCTTCTGGAGCCGCTCGTAGCTGAGGGCGAGCGCGAGGCGGAACGTCGGGTCCGCGGGATCGAGCTCGATCGCCCGCAGGTACTGGTCGACGGCCCCGGCGTGATCCCCGGCGCGATGCAGCGCCTGCCCCAGGTTGAATGCCGTGGCGTAATCGTCGGGGAACAGCTGCTGGGCCCGGCGGTACCCCTCGACGGCGTCGTCCCACCGGCCGAGGAGCCCCAGTGCGCGTGCGCGGTTGAAGTGGTAGGCCCACCGCTCCGGGATGAGAACGATCGCCCGGTCGAAATACGGGAGCGCCTCGTCCACGCGTTTCAGGCGCACCAGCACCTGCCCCGCGTTGCTGTGCGCCTCCGCGTCGTCCGGGTTGCGCGCGATGGCGGCGAGATACTGCGCAAGCGCGGCCTCGTAGTCGCCGGCGGCGTACGCCAGGGCGCCGGACGCCGGGGCGTCGAGAAAGGAACGCGCCTCCGGCATCGCCACCGACTCGGGCGCCGCGCCGGGGTCGGCGAGCGGCATTGGCTCCCCCTCGACGAGAGCCGGGAGCGGTTGCACCCGATTCAGCGACACCGTGGGCCGGTGAACCGCGGCGAGCAGGACGATGCCGAGGGCGAGCAGCGATGCCGTTCCCAGCAGCACGCCTGCGGACTTCGGCGGCGGCGGCGCCTCACCCCTCACGCGCGAAGGACGCCTCAGCGGATTTCGCGCCACGACAGGATGCGCACCCCGACCTGGCCGACGCCGTTGTTGAAGTCCTCGGGATCACCGACCGCTTCCACGTTCGCGCCGGTGGCGCCGGCCGCCCCCACGTACAGGTGCTGGTCGACGATGAACGGCGCCGTAGCGCGTCCGGCGAAGGTGAGGGCGCGCGGACTCTCGGTCGACTCGATCCTGCCCGACCGGTCGGAATCGTAGGCCGCACCGCCCATGTAGGTGACGGCATAGAGGCGCCCGGTGAAGTCGCCGCAGGGCTGTGCGGCCGACTGCGCCGTCGTCGTATAGAAGACGATGTCCCCGGCGACAGAGGGAGAGGTAGACGGCCGTTCGCCCGTGGCGAGGCCGCCGCTGTTACTCGTCGGGTCGAGGTTCAGCGCGAACCGCGTCGTCGCGCCTCCCGCAGGCGCGTTGTCCCTGAGCCCGTAGAGCCTGAACGTGCCCGTGCCTCCCGGCGCCGTCACCGGCAGCAGATCGCTCCCTGTGGCGAAGAACATGTACACCTCCGCCGTGCCGATGAAGAGCAGCGCCGACGAGGCGTAGATCGGCTGTCCCGTGTCGATCATCTGGTTGACCGAGATCGTACCCGTCGGTGTGAAGTTGAAGCGCCAGTAGCGGCCGTCGATGTCGCCGAGATACGCCTTCTGCACGATCACGCTGCCCGCCTCACCCGCGGCGGTGGGGTCGGCCTGCAGCGCATTCTTCCGGCCGTTGCTGATGTCGCCGACCAGCACGCATCCCGGCGCACTGCCGGCGCCGCTCGAGATGGTGGTGCACGAGCCCATGGGGTTGCCGATGAGACGCCCGCTGTCGGCATCGAGGAGGTACAGGCCGGCGCCAGCCTTCGGAGCCGTGGGACCACGCGAAGGAATGAGCGCTTCTATATCCGGGAAGTAGCCCGAGCCGACGATCACGGCGTTCAACGCGCGGGTGGGATCCAGCGGGCCCACCGCGGGGTCGGACCACGTGAAGCCCACGGTCTTCTCGGCAACCGTCGCGGACGCCTTCAGGTCGCCAAACAGCTTGACCCGGCCGCCCGGGGTGCCGTCGGTGACCGCGAAAGTGGCCGTGTAACTCGGGTCGAAGCTCGAGTAGTTCGGAAAGGCCCACTTGAACTCGATGGACTCGTTGGGCGAATCGAACTGCTGCAGCAGGCTGTTCACGGCCGTGAGGTCATCGAGGTCGGGCGCGACGCCCATACCGGCTTCGGTCACGTCAAAGGCCTGGTAGAAGGTGCCGCCGGGGCCCTGCCCGATGATCAGCAGCGTCCGCCAGACGCCGTTCAACTTCACCTCGGCGACTTTCGGAGAGCTGTCGACGAAGTAGTCGAACTGCTCCACCGGTTGGCCGTCGGGCAGCGCCCGCAGCTTCGGCAGCAGGTTGTACGGGATGAACGCCCAGACCTCGTAGCCGGTGCGCGCGTCAACGGCGTGGATCATGCCGTTGTTGCCGCCAAAGAAAATCATCGCGCGGCGGTTCTTGTAGGTCGCGGCAAAGCTGCCCGGCGCGTCCGCGAAGCCATACGCATCGTCGGGCGGCGGGTCGAGCGACGGCACGTCCATGATCGCCGGGGTGGATCCGATGACCGCCCCCAGGGGCTGCTCCCGCACGAACCGGATCAGGCTTTCCGCCGAGCCGCTCACGTTCAGGTGCGCGCGGAGCAGGACCTCGTTCGAGACGGTGAACGGCACGACCGAGCCGCCGCCGGACCCGTTCGGGATGAACGTGTAGATGTTGCGGGTCGCCGGGTCCTTCGGGACCCGCGCCTGCCCCGCGAGATGCGGCCGGCCGTCGAGGTCGGGCCACAGCCGAGTCCCGTCGTTGACGAACTTCCAGCCCGAGGGCTTCGTACTGTCGGCCTCCGGTCGGTAGACGCGGAAGGCGCGCAGGATGCCGTCGAACCCGGGCAGCGCGAAGCCGGCCGTGAGCATCAGATTGCTGCGCTGCGGCAGCGGCTGGCCGCCCGGATTGGCCGTGATGTCGGTGTTCGGCAGGGCGGCCCCCGTCGCGCTCTTGGCATTCTTCAGGTTGACCGTGCCGACGATCGGGCTGACCGGCACGTATTCGCTCGTGCTGCCGGTGTCGAACTCGGTGGAGCGTGCGAAACCCGCCTGCACGGCGTGGTTGATCGCGCGGGCAACCTCGACCGACGAGGTCGCGTTCACGTATCGGCCGCCGCTGTTGGTCGCGATCGCCCGCAACTGCGTCTCGTCGCCAGCGGCCGGCTTCAGCGCGACGACGTGAATCGGCACGCGCTTCGTCGTGCCGCGAGCGGTGACGTTCAGAAACGTCGCGGCCGTCGCCTCGGGGTTCCGAGACGACATGTAGGCGTTGTCTCCCTCGTCCTTGCCGCCGGTGATCAGCACGACGACGGTGTTACGGCAGACGCGGAAGGCGTCGGTATCGGCGTCCATGGCCGCCACCGCCGCAGCACGCGCGTCGTCGAGCGCGTGCGTGATCGGGCGGTCCTCGCGATTGCGGGTACCCAAGCCTGCGGGAACCAGGCCATTGTTGTCGCCGACCGTTCGGCGGACGATCGAGAGCACGGAGGTGGCGGTATTCGCCCCGGGGGTCACGAGCCGTGAATTGCCGCCGTAAAGGGCGGTAATGGAGAAATTCGCGCTGCTCACCGTCGGGATGTAGATCCCGAAGCGGCCGCCGCTGCCCCCGGCGTTACAGGGGCTCGTATCGTTCACGCTGCTCAGCGCGGCGTTGCCGGTGACGCGCACCGGCTTGTCGCAGTTCGGCGACACCCGCCACGCAGGCGACGACTGCCGCAGCTTGATCAGCCCCCACCGGTACGTGCTGCCGGCGTTCTCGCTGACGGCGGCATCGATGCCCGCCTTGGCCATCTCGAGCCGCGTGTTGTCGAAAAAGCGCGTGTAGCCGGCGGCGGTGTCCGGCACGGCGGTGATGGTGGTCGCCTCGTATTTCGTGTTGCTGTCCTGGACGTTCTCGTACTGCAGGTTGCTGTAGATGCGGCGGTACCTGGTGGCGCCCGGCACACCGAGCGCGGTGGCCACCACCACGTCATTGCCGACTACGTAGTCGTTCGGGTCGTAGAAGTTCCCGTTGCCGTCCTCGAGCATGCGCACACTCGTGTCGACCACGATGATGACGGTGGGCGGCACACGCTTGATGAACAGCAGCGGGTCGAGCTGCGCCGACGCGGTGGCGGTCCACCAGAAGGTGATCGCGAGGCAGCCCAGCGCGGCGGCCCGGCGGCGCGCGGCGGCGGCACGGGTGCGGAAGCGCGGACGGATCGTCATCGGACACCCAGCCCGCCGGTGGCGGTGTTCAGCCTCATGTTCGTCAGCCCCTTGCCGGGTGTCTGCACGGCCGCCTTGCGCGCCCGCTGGTTCAGTTCTTCCTGGCCGCGCTGCGCGATCTGGCCGCGCTCGATTTCGGTCGCCGAGGTGCGGGCGACCGTGACCTCGATCACCTTGCGGGTGCCTCCGGGTCCGAACGCCTCGGCGCGAAGCGTGAGGGTGCCGTTCAGGTCGGACAGCGGATTGCCGTCGGGCACGTTCGGCGTCATCGGCGAGGCGTCGGCGGGATCGTCCGCGACCCATACCGCGACGTACATCGGGCTGTCGATACGGCCGGGACCGAGCATCTCGGAGATCGGCCCCCAGGCGAACAGCCGCCACTGCGGGTTGTTCGTGCCCCAGAGGTTCGCCGTATTCGTCTGCGCCTGGAGGTCGGCAGTGGCGGCGTTCAGATCGATGCGGTGCCCGCTCGGCAGCACGATATTGGACGGGCTGCCGGCAATGAAGCTCGAGGTCGCCGAGGCATCTCCTTGCAGGATCTTGTTCCAGTGCGGGATCATCAGCAGGTCCTGCACCACGCGTTCGATCGCGGCATCTGCCGCGTACAGCGCCTCCTGGCTGTTCTTGTAGTTGCTGGCGATGGCCGTCTCGGTGCGGCTCACCATGACGACCGCGGCGCCCAGCGCGGTGAGCAGCATCATCGACATCAGCGCCAGCACCAGCGCCGTCCCCTGTTCGTCCGCAAGCCTCGCGCGCAGTCGCTGCATGTCGCCTACCTCGCGAGGTTCAGGTTGCGGGGGGTGACTTCGAACGAGACCCGGTAGTCGGGCAGGTACCGCTCGCCGCCGCGCGACGTGCCGGGGCGGGCGAACAGTTCCGGGTTGCTGCCGCGCAGCGCAGCGAGCCCCGTCTGCACGCGCAGCGCCACGCGCACCTTGCGCACGCGCAGCAGGTCGGCATCGAACTGGTTCGTTCCGGAGCCGCAGTACGGACCGTCGGTGAGCATTGCCGGCGTCAGCTCGGCGAGCGACCCGTCGGTCGCGGCGAGCGTCGGCAGGTTGCGGTAGTTGCCAGCCGCGTCGTAGAGGCAGTTCGCGACCCCCAGCGGCGGCTTCGGCAGCACGGGGGGCCGCGGCTCGCCGAAATAGTCGAACCGCAGATCGACGACGTTGTCGACGAGAGGGACCTCCTGAGCGCCGCCGTCGTACCGCATCAGCTGGTTGGTGGTCCGATTCAGGTAGTACGTGTGGCTGACGATCTGCGTCACGGCCGCGCCAACCGCATAGGTGTGCGTCCACCGCTGGCCGCGGTGCTGGAGATGCGCCGCGTCGCTCTGCGTCTGCGTGATCGTGAACGTGTCGAAGTTGCCCGAGGGATCGAAAATGATCACCGACATCCCCGTTTCGAAGCCGCACAGGGGATCCCGCTTCGGGCAGTTCGGCTGCGCGTTGACTTTCAGCTCCACGGAATTCGGCGGCATCGCCTGCCGGATGGTGGTCTGCGTGTAGCTGTTGGGGATGTACGAGAGCGTGATCACGTCGCTGCGGAAGCTGGCGGCCCCCTCCGTCGGATCCGGGTTGATCCGCCCCGTGCGTCGCGGCAGGATGGGCGCGAAGAAATTGATGAGCGATCCCGTGGTGGCGCCCTGGTAGGGGCCGGCCCCGGCCATCACCAGCTCCTTGAAGAGCGTCTCGGAGCCGACACGCATTCGCTGCTGCATGTCGGCGACTTCGGGCTGCACCTGACCGCTGCTCTGCGCAGGATCGAGCAGCGAGAAAATGGCCCCCGTGACCGTGATCATGATCGCGGTCGAGATCAGGAGCTCGGCGAGCGTGTAGCCCGCCTGCGACCCGTGGAGGCGCCGGAAACTCACAGTGCTTTCCTCGTCTTCACGCTGACGAGCAGCGCGTCGCCCGCCATGCGCGGACGCGTGCCGCCGGTGACCCGGCGCGCCGAGTCGATCGAGACACGCGTGACCAGCACCTGGAGCACGAGCGTGTTGTTCGGGTTCGTCGGCAGCGGCTGCACCGACCACCGGCGGATGAACACGGCCCTCTGCGGCGGCGTCGGCCCGGTGCCGACGTAGACGCCGTGCTCGTCCAGGTAATCCACGTACCCCGGCGTGTTCTCCTCGAGCGAATTCGCCGGCGACGGGTTCAGCCCCCCGCCCGTCGGCCGCGGCGGATCCACCGCGAGGTTCGTGGACGTGTCGCTCACCGGGAGACCCAGACCATCGGGATCGAACCCCCAGGTGAGCGCCCGGAGCTGCTCCATCTTCTGCTCCGCGAGGGTAGTCGCCGACGTCTGCCCCTTCGCAGTGAAGTTCGTGGTCGCCGCGACGGCGAAGAGCTGCGCCACGCCGAGCGACACGGCCGTCAGGATGCCCATCGACACGAGCACTTCGACGAGACTGAAGCCGCTACTGGAGCTGGACTTTGCCGGCACTGTTCACTCTCACTGTCCGTGACCGTCCCTGGCGCGTCACCGTCACAATCTGTTCAGTGGTCATCGGCTGCGCCACGCCCGACACGACGAGGGCCACGGTCCCATCGGGCCTGAACTCGAAATTCACCGTCGTCACCGTGGCGCCGTGCGGCAGCGTGCGGACCGGACCGTCGTAGTTCGGCCGGGTCGCCAGGTTGTCGTCGGCGGGAAAGGGATAGGCCGACAGCAGGCACCGGTTGCTGGCGGTGTCGGCGGCCGTACCGATCACCTCGACGGTGCGCAGCAGACCGGCGCTCGGGCAGTTGGTGCGAACGCGCAGCTCGCGATTGACGTTCACGGCCCGCAGCCGGGCATCCTGGAACTCCCGCTCCACCGTCCGCGCCGCCTCGTTCAACTTGATCGCGGCGGTCACGTCCCGGGCGATCGGCGTCGCGACCGCCATGATGGTGGCGCCAACGGCAACGGTCAGCATCAGCTCGGTGATCGAAAACCCGCGATCACCACGGAGCATTGGGAACATGGTCGCTTCCGGTTGAGCAATGGGGTTGCCATGACACACCCCGGCGGGGCGCGGGTGCCGCTCGCAGCAGATTTGATGAATATTTTCAGTGACTTACGAGGATACTGCCGCGCGGCGGAAACGCCAACCAGCGTTCAATTCTGAAACAGGTATCACAGATCTGAAAGTTCGGCCGGCCGCAGCGGCAGCGTCACGGTGATGCGCGCCCCGCCGCCCGGTGCGTTGGCGGCGGCCACGCGGCCGTTGTGCGTGACGATGATCTTCTGCACGAGAGCCAGCCCGAGGCCGGTGCCGGTCTTCTTCGTGGTGAAGAACGGACGGAACATGCGCGCCGTCACGTTCGCATCGACCCCTGGACCGCTGTCGGTGACGGTCATCTGCTGCAGGCGCTGGGCGGCATCGACGCTCCCCTCGATCACGATGCGCGGCGGCCCGCCCCCCTCGACCGACGCCTCGAGCGCATTGCGACAGAGATTGCTGAACGCCTGCCGTAGAAGGACCTCATCCCCCTGGACCGTGCCGAACTCGCCGCGCACGGCGACATCGCCGCCGCGGGCTCTCGCCTCTGCGCGAATCTCGTCGGCGGCGCGTTCGGCGATCGCGTCGAGCGCGACGGGGCCGAGCACGAGGTCCGCCGGCTTCGCGAAGATGAGGAAGTTCGTCACCACCTGGCGCAGCGCCTCGGTTTCGTCGCGGATCCCTTCGACGTAGGGGCGGAAGTCGGCCGGCAGCCGCTCGAGGTCCAGCAGCCGGCTGTAGCCGTGGATCGTGGCGAGCCCGTTGCGGAACTCGTGTGCGATGCCCGCCGTGAGCTCCCCCAGCCGCGCCAGGCTGTCTTTGAGTCGCAGCTGCTCCTCGAGTTCCACGACGGCGCTCAGGTCGGTGAAGAGGCAGATGACGCCGTGCGCCTGGCCGTCAGCGTCGCGCATGGGCGAGGCCGTGACGCCCAGGTGGACGACAGATCCCCCCGGTTGCGAAAGCTGCACCGTGCGGCGCAGGATCGGGCGTCCCGAGGCGAGACATTCGTCGACGACGGCGGCGAGCGGCGGCACCGTGCGCAGCAGATCCCTGAACTCCCCTTCGGCGGGGCTCTCGGCGAGCCCCAGCATGCGCGCGCCGGCAGGGTTCAACGTGCGCACGGCGCGGTCCTCGCCGACGACCATCAAACCCGACGTGATGCTGGCGATGATCTCCTGGCTGAGGCGCTCCGACGCCTCCGCCCGCTGCTTCATCGCACGCTCCTGGCTGCGCAGCCGCTGAACGGCCTGCTCCATCGCGGCAGCCATGAAGGCGGTCTCGGCGCCAACCCCACGTTCCGTGCCGACGCTGCGCGCGGCCGCAAGGAACTTCGCGACGGCGAACGCGAGCACGCCGACCAGGGCGGCGACGATGGCGTTCAGGCCGAGAAAGAGGTAGCCCGACTCGGTCATTGGTAGTACAGCCCGGCGTACCAGCCCACGATCTGCTCGCCCCACAGCGACGCGGCGAGCGCCGCGATGGCCAGGAACGTGCCGTACGGCAGCGCGTACTTCATGCCGCCCCGCTTCGCGGCGATCACCGCCAGGCCGATCAGCGACCCCGCGATCGACGAGAACACGAGCGTGACGATCACCAGCTCCCACCCGAGAAAGGCGCCGACCATGGCGAGCATCTTCACGTCGCCGCCGCCCATCCCCTCCTGGCCCGAGTAGCGGTAGTAGGCCTCGCCGATCAGCCACAGGATGCCGCCGCCGAGCAGGGTCCCGATCAGCGCGTCGCGAATGCCGGGTGGCAGGAAGAGGCTCGCCGCCAGCCCGGCGCCGATCCCCGGCAGCGTGATCGCGTCGGGCAGCAGATGATGTTCGAGGTCGATCGCGAAGAGCGTCACCATCGCCGCCGCGAACAGGAGCCGCACGGCCAGCAGCGGGGTCCAGCCGAAGACGAGGTAATGGAGCAGGAACACCGCCGCCGTCACGAGTTCCACCACGGGGTAGCGAAGGCTGATCCGCGTACGGCACCGGCGGCAGCGTCCGCCGAGAAACAGGTAGCTGAGCACCGGCACGTTGTCGGCCGGCCGCAGCGAATAGCCGCACGACGGACACCGCGAGCCGGGGCTGAGCAGCGATTCGCCGCGCGGCAGCCGGTGGATGCAGACGTTCAGAAAGCTCCCGATCGCGAGCCCGAGCAGCGTGACGATGGCGATCTCGATGCCGGTCACATCAGCGCCCGTGAACGCCCGCCGGCAGGGGAAAGAGCGGCGACCGCTCCGACACGCGCACGCGGCCGGTGGACGGATCCATCTCGTAGGGAGTGCCCGACGGATCGAGCGGGATGCCCCGGAGCCGTCCCGCGCGGACGAGCGGCAGCCAGGAATACCCGTGGCCGGCCGGGGGCGGCATCGAGGCGACGATCGCGTTCAACGCGTCGATCTGGTCGAGCGCATCCAGCTGCATCAGCGCACGATCCGCGCTCCGCCGGAGCCACTCCTCCGCACTCGATCGAATCTGCTGCCAGAGATACCGCGCCGACACCCGGTCGGCCCCCTGGGTCAGCATCGCGGCGGCGAGCGGCATCAGCCAGTTCGGCGCCTCCGGCTGCTCGGCGGCGCGCTGAAACCACGCGGCCGCCGTCGTGGGATCGTCGAGCGACCAGTAATGGACGAACCCGATGTCGTGGTAGTACTGCCACTTTCCGGGCTGAACGGCGATGCCGCGCCGGAGCAGCGCCACGGCGAGGTCGGGGCGGCCCGGGCCGCCGGGGTACGGCTCGCTCAGAAAAATGGCGCCGAATCGATACGCGATGTTGAAGTACGGATCCAGCGCCGTCGTCAAGTCGAGCAGCGGGTACAGCAGGTGGTACGAGCGGGGCTGCCCTGGCTCGGCCAGGCGCTGGCCGCCGAAATGCTGGATCGCACGAATCCAGTAGATGTCGGCGGCGAGCGCGTCGAAGCCGAGCACCATCCGTTTGACCGCCTCGGGTGATCGGACGTAGAGCATCGCCTGCGTGGCCGGCGCCTCGCGCGGGTACGCGCGGTCGCGCGCCACCTGCGTGACGACGGCCGCCGCCAGACAGGCCGCGGCGGCCACGATCCTCCCCGTCGAACGGTGCACCGTCACTTGAAGTCGCGTTTCGTGAAGATCACGGTCGCCGCCAGCAGGAGCGCGGCGACGTAAAGGGCGCCGTAGGCAGTCGTCGACACCAGGTAGCCCGCCGGCACCGGCAGCCCGTGAACCACCTGCGTCTTCACGTCGAATGCCGACAGGTCGGGCAGCACGTGGTACAGACCCCGTGCGAGCCACACCGCCGGCCGCGCATCCACCACGTGCTCGAAGTTCCGCAGATCGGCGTTGAAGTGCCCCGCCACGTACAGACCGAAGGTGAGCGCCGCCGAGAGGAGGGGGCTCGAGAAGGTCGAGAAGAAGAGCGCGATCGCCGTCACCACCATCAGCTCGACGAAGATGAGGAAGAGCGCCTTGAGCAGCGCCGGATCCGTACCCGGCGCGTCCCAGGCGGCCCTGGCCTCCGCCGGCTCGTTCCACGTCATATAGCCGAGCACGAGGTACACGGCGGCGGTCATCACCGCCACGTTCACGGCGAGCGTCAGCACGAGGCCGGCGTACTTGCCGGCGATGAACTGCGTTCGGCTCATCGGCTTGGCCAGCAGCGCATAGATGCTGCGCCGCTCCACCTCCTTCGACACGAGGCCGATCCCGATGAAGATCGCGATGAAGAGACCGAAGATCGAGGTCGCGGCGAGGCCGAGATCCTTGATGATCTTGACGTCCTGCCCCGCGGTGAGCTGGCCGATCAGGTAGGACGAGCCGATCAGCAGCACGGCGAAGATCACCAGGTTGTACGGCACGCGGTCGCGCACCGACTCGCGGAACACGTTGAGGGCCACCGCACTAACGACGCGCATCGGCCCCTCCGGTTTCCGTCCGCGCGCCCTCACCGGCAGCCGCCACGTGCTGGACGAACACTTCCTCGAGCGTCTCCCGTATCGGGTTGAGCGACACCAGCGTCGCGCCGCTCGCGGCCAGCTCCGGCAGGAGGCGTTCGGGGGCCAGCGACAGCGGCAGCTCGATGGTGTAGCGCTGGGGCCCGAGCGGCGTGATCCGCACCGCGTCCGGCCGCACGCGCTCGAGCGCCGCCTGCGCCACGTGATCGACGACCAGCTCCCAGCCCCGGGCCCTGAACTCCGTCAGCTCGGTCGTGCGTCCCGTCGCGGCCAGACGTCCGCCGGCGACGATCGCGACCCGGCTGCAGAGCGCTTCGGCGTCGGCGAGGATGTGAGAGCTGAAGAAGATCGTGCGCCCCTGGTCGCGCAGTTCGAGGATGAGCCGGCGCACGTCGCGCCGGCCGAGCGGATCGAGCCCCGACATCGGCTCGTCGAGAAAAACGACCTCGGGATCGTTCAGCAGCGCTTGGGCGATGCCGACGCGCTGGATCATCCCTTTCGAGAACTTGCGCAACTGGAAGCGGCGTTCCCGTCCGAGCCCCACGCGGTCGAGAAGCGACGACACGCGCTGCCGCCGCTCGCCCGGCGGCATGCCGAACAGGCGTGCGAAGTACGTCAGCAGCTCCTCGGCGGTGAGGTAGTCGTAGAAGTAGGGGTTTTCCGGAAGATAGCCGACGCGCTGGCGGGTGGCGACGTCTCCGACCGGACGTCCGAGGATTTCGGCACGTCCGGACGTCGGGTAGATCAGCTGCATCAACAGCTTGAGCGTCGTCGTCTTGCCGGCGCCGTTGGGCCCGAGGAAGCCGAAGACCTCGCCGGGGTCGATCGTGAGCGAGAGCCGGTCGAGCGCGCGATACGGTCGGCGGCGCCAGAAGCCGACGGCGTAATCCTTGGTGAGCTCCTCGATCCGAATGGCCGGCGCCATGCCCGAGATTGCGCGATCAGCGCTTCTTCAGCGCGATCTCGATCATCGCGTCGTACACCGCCGGCGGCTGCACGCCCGGAATGCGCCGGCCGTTGATGAAGATCGTCGGCGTCGAGTTCACGTTCAGCGAGCGTCCGAGCGCGGCATCCTCCTTCACCGTCTCGAGCACCGCCTGGTAACGCGCGTCGTAGTCGGTGATGCCGGCGATGTCCTGTGCCGCCTTCCGCGCGACATCCTTGTTCAGCGTCGACTGGTTCTGGAACAGCCAGTCGTCGAGTTTCTCCAGGTGCGGCGTCCCCTTGGCCATCTCGTACGCCGCCGCCGCCTCACACGACCCGTAGTGATTGCCGCCGCCGAGCTGCGGATTGCACTCCGCTTCGAGGGGATAGTGCTTCATCACGAACTGCACGCCCTGCCCCCGGTACTTCGCGAGCACCGGCTTGAGCGCATCGTGTGCGCTCCGGCATGCCGGGCACTGGTAGTCGCTGAACTTGACGATCTGCACCTGCGTGCCGTCCGCCTTCGGCACCGGCACGTCGACGACTGGCTGCACGTCCCACCAGTCTTCGACCTGCTTGCGCTGCTCGGGCGTGAGCGGCTGGTAGGTCGCGGCGGCCTCGCTCTGCTGCCGGATGCCGTCCGCCTCGCTCGGAAACGCGGCGAGCAGCGCGACGCTGCCGCCCATGATGGCGAGCGCCGTGACAAGCGCCACCGGCGAAGAGACGAGGGTGCGAAGATCGCGCGCGGCGCGGCGCGGCAGGCTGCTCATGGGTTGACTCGCGGCTCCACCAGAGATGATGAACAGCGCGATCACCGCGACATACGTGATCGCGCACAGCACACAGAACACTTCCAGCACGAAATACGAGGCCCACGCCAGGTACAGGGCGAAGGCGAGGCCGACCGTCGAGAGCACGAACACGTACGCGGCGGCGTTCTCGCGCGCCGGCGAGGCAGGACGCCCGGCGAGCCCGGCGATCGCCAGCACGATCCCGAAGAAGATCACCCCGGCGAGCGCCACCGGTACGCCCCCGAAGCTGCCGTACTGACTCAGGTACGCCTGCGTGCAGTTCACGCGCGAGCCAACGTCGCAGAAGCTCTCGTAGTTGGGCTGCGTCAGCAGCCGGTAGTGCACGTAGCTCGACACGCTCGACGCCCCAAGGCCGAGCAGCGCGAAGACGAGGAGCAGGGTCCGGCTCTTCGGAGACATGGTGTTTTCCTGAGAAGTGTCAGTTGTACAGTGACTTGCGGGTACCGGTCAAGGCGCGTTCAGCTCCTGCCCGTGCGGCGGCGCGCCGGTCTCGGGCATGTCGTCGGCGAAGCTCGCGATGTCGGCGTAGATCACGCGATCGGTGTTGGTGCCGAAGAACCGCTGCCCGGACGCCCCCGGCAGCACAGGATCCGCCGTCACCCTGTAGGTGGTGACCACCGCCAGGCCGTTGCAGGACTCGCGCGCATCGAGCGCCGGCGTACCCTCCATGACGAACTGATAGCCGCTCTTCACCGCCGGATCCACGGTGAGGTCGGGACTGAGAAACGCCTGGCCGCTGACCGGCGAGGGGACCCCCAACCCCGCGAGCGTCGGGGAAAAACGCTGGTTGCCGCACGTCTGGGCGAAGACGAACTGGGCGTGGTTGATCGCCTGCAGCGACGACACCGCCGACGCCTCCGCCGCGCGGACGCGGGCGTACCGCGCGCCTACGACCGCGGCCGACGCCAGGATGCCCACGATCGCCATCACGATCAGGAGCTCGATGAGCGTGAAGCCGGACGAGCCGCCGCAGGAGCGAGGGTGGCGCATGAAAAAGGGGATGCCTGTCAGACAGGCATCCCCTTTGTAGCGCGATTTCGCTCGGGATTCCACTCCCGAGTCGGGTGTTACTGGATCGGCGTGGTGGCCGCGTCGCCGCCGGCCGCCATCACGGCATAGGCCGGAACGGCCGTGATGTTCTGGTACACCGTGCCCGCGGCGGTCACGCCGAAGAAGCGGTTGCCGGTGCTGCCGAGCTGGGCGGGAGCCGCGGTCGCCCAATAGTCCATCTGCGTGATCACGCCGTTGCAGTCTGCGGGACCCGGGTTCGCCACGCCGCCCGCCATCGTCACGTTGTAGCCGCTCTTGAGAACGGTGTCGCCGCCCGACATGTCGGGGGGCAGGAAGCCCTGGCCGGCCGCCGCGCCGCCGCAGGGGACGCGCAGCGTGCTGAGCGCGATGGCGTAGCCGCCGTTGCCGGCGACCGCCGAGTAGGCCGAGTTCGCGCTGCTCACGGCACGCATCGAGCCGATGGCCGAGGTCTCGTTGCCTGACATGCGCGCGCGGAGCAGACCGGGGACGGCGATGGCTGCGATGATGCCGATGATCGCGACGACGATCAGCAGCTCAATGAGCGTGAAACCCTTCTGATTACGAACTCTCATGACTCTCTCCTTGAAACCGGTGGCCGCGTTCAACTGGTTTTGAAAGATCGGCCTGATCTGCTGTTCGCGGCCGACGCGCACGCCTTGAGCAACGGGGATGCCAGCAGCACGTCCGTACGACCTGCAGCTGGAACACCTTTTCTTTTCAGTTGTTTAGGTGGCAGTTTGGGGCGCCCTGTCGCTCTGCGCCGCCTGACAATTCTTGGCGCTTGGCCAAAATTTGTCAACCTCGGCTGACGAAACGCGGCGTCACCTACTTGAGGTTGTATTTCTTCGTGTAATACCGGAAGGAGCGGAAGCTCATCCCCAGCAGCTCGGCGGCGCGGACCTTCACGCCGCCCGCCCGACGCAGCGCCTCCGCGATGTACTCCCGTTCGATGTGCTGGACGTGCTGTTCGAGGTCGAAGCCGGTGCCCAGCAGGTCGGCCGGTTCCGCCCCCGCCGCGGCGGCTGGCGCCACCGGCGGCTCCGCCGGGAGCCGGCCGCTCACCACCGACAGGCTCTCGGGCATGATCACCGACGCCCGCTCGAGCGCCACCGCCCGCTCGATCGCGTTCTCGAGCTCCCGGATGTTGCCCGGCCACTGATACCGCCGCAGGAGCGCCATCGCCTCGCGCGAGATCCCGCCGATCGGCTTGTTCATCTGCCGCGCGAATGTCGCGGCGAAGTGCTCCGCCAGCAGCGGAATGTCGTCGGCCCGCTCCCGCAGCGGCGGCAGGTGCACGTTGATGACGTTGATCCGGTAATACAGGTCCTGCCGGAACCGCCCCTCGTCGACCATCTTCGAGAGGTCGCGATTCGTCGCGGTGATGATGCGGATGTCAGCGTCGACCTCGTCGGTGCCGCCGAGCCGCCGGAACTTGCGCTCCTGGAGCACGCGCAGCAGCTTCACCTGCACCAGCGGGCTCATCTCGCCGATCTCGTCGAGGAAGATCGTGCCCTTCTCGGCGACTTCGATGAGCCCCTTCTTGTTCGTGTCGGCGCCGGTGAACGCGCCGCGCACGTGTCCGAAGAGTTCCGAATCGAGCAGCGTCTCAGACAGTGCGCCGCAGTTCAGCGCGACGAACGGGCGATCGCGACGCGCGGAGTTGAAGTGGATCGCCCGCGCGACGAGCTCCTTGCCCGTGCCCGATTCGCCGGTGATCAGCACCGTGCTGCTCGTCGGCGCGATCGTCTCGATCAGCTGGAACACCGAGAGCATCGCGCTGCTCGCCCCGATGATGTTCGAGAACTGGTGCGACGTCTGCAGCGTGCGCTTCAGCAGCACGTTCTCCTGCTGGAGCCGCTTGCGATCGAGCTCCTTGCGGACGCGCAGCGCCAGTTCGTCCTTCACGTTCGTGGTCTTTTCGACGTAGTCGGTGGCACCGAGCCGCAGCGCCTCGAGCACCGTCTCCTTCGAGCCGTACGCCGTCATCATGATCACGCTCACGGCGGGATCGATCCCCTTCGCGCGGCGCAGCAGCTCGACGCCCGACATCTCCGGCATCCGCACGTCGGTGATCAGGAGATCCACCTCCCCTGCCTCGAGTACCTCGAGCGCCGACTGCCCGTCTTCGACCGCTGTGACGCGGTAGCCCTCCCGCCGCAGCGCGATCGACAACATCTGCCGCATCGACGGCTCGTCGTCCACGATGAGCACGTGACCGCCCGCCGCCGGGAGCGCCGCCGGCGCCTGCGCCGTGTCCCACACCTGTTCAGCCATTACCCGATCTTCTCCACCGCGGCCATCTGGACCGCTTCGCGGGCCACCACCGGCAGCCGCACCGTGACGGTCGTCCCTTCCGCCGGGCGCGACGTCACCTGGATCTCGCCGCCATAATCGGCGACGATCCGCTGCACGATCGACAGCCCGAGGCCCGTACCGCGGGCGAACCCGGAGCGGAACGGCTGGAAGATGCCGTCGAGCTCGTCGGGATCGATCCCCGTTCCCTCGTCGCGAACCTCGACGACCACCTCTCCCTGACCGCCTTCGTCCGCGACCCTGCGGACCGCGAGCGTCAGCGAGCCGCCGTCCGGCATCGCACGCAGCCCGTTGGTCGCAAGGTTCCAGACGATCTGGCGCAACTGCCCCTCGTCGGCCTGCAGCAAGACCGGCTCCTGAGGCGCCTCGACGCGGATGCGATGTGCGTCGGTCAGCTCCGAGCTGTTCTCGAGCAGCGCCGCCGTCTCGCGCAGCACCTTCGTGACATCGATCACCGCCATCGTCTGGCGCTGCGGGCGCGCGTAGGCGAGAAAGCTTCGGATCGTGTTGTTCAGCCGGTCCGACTCGCGCAGGACGATGTCCATCAGCTGCGACTGGTCGGACGTCAGCGGCAGCTCCTGGCGCAGCATCTGAAGGGAGCCGGCCATGGACGCGAGCGGATTCCGGATCTCATGGGCGATCCCCGCGGCCATCTCGCCGACGGCCGCGAGCCGCTGCTGGATGCGCGCCTCGCGCTGCTGCCGGCGGACCTCCGTGACGTCCTGGAACGTCAGCAGGAACCCGCCTTCGCCGCGCGGCGTCTGCAGCACGGCCGTGCTCAGCCCGAGCTCGATCTGGCGGCCGTCGGGGCGCCGGAAGACGAACTCCACCCGCGGAAGCTGCGGGCGCTGCGGCACGGTGCCGAACAGCGCGCGGAACTCCGGCGGCAGGCTGAAGACGTCCACCGCGTCCCTGCCGAGCGCCTCCCCCGGCGGAATCCCGGTGATGAAGGAGGCGGCGCGGTTGAACGTCAGGATGCGGCCGTCGATGTCGGTCGTCGCGAGGCCGCTCGTCAGGCTGTCGATGATGTGGCGGCTGAAGGCCTGGAGATCCTCGATCTGGTACGACGCCTGCTGCAGCTGAAGGTCGGCCTGCCGCAGCCCCTCGGCGAGATAGCCGCTGAGCGCCGCGATCGCAGCGAACCCGAAGACGTTCAGGCCCACCGTATACAGGGCGAGCCGCGCGGCCGGGAGGTCGTCGCCGCCGCGCGGGCCGAAGCCCGCCACCCCGACGTACTGCACCAGCACGAGGCCGGCGTACAGCACGCAGCTCAGGATTCCGACCATCATGCCGCCGCGGCGCGACTGGATCACCGTCGCCGCGATGATCGGCAGCGTGTAGAGCGACGAGAAGTAGCTGGTGATGCCGCCCGTCAGGTAGACGATCACCGACACGACGATCGCATCCACCGCCAGCTGCACGTCGATCAGCCAGCGGTGCTGCTCGGTGAACTTCAGCAGCACCGCGTACACGATCGTCAACGCGTACGTGACGCCGATCAGCGTGAAGAACGCGTCGGTGTCGATGCGGAACGTATCGGGCGACGCGATGCGGAGCAGCGTGCCCGATCCGAGCAGCAGCGTCACCGCGGCGGCGCGGCCCGCCAGCAGCCAGAGTAGCTTCCGCCGCAGGGGTGATAACAGCATCAGAGATCGCGGTCCGCGTCCCGGCTGCCGTGCAGGCGCGCGGGTCAGCTCCGGCCTTCCGCCTTCAAAAAGTGAACGTCAGCCCTTCCTCTACGTGAGCTTGCTGATCAGGTCGAAGATCGGCAGGTACATCGCGATGACGATGCCGCCGACGACGACGCCGAGCACCGAGATCATGATCGGCTCCATGAGCGTCAGCAGCCCGGCCACCGCCGTATCGACCTCTTCCTCGTAGAAGTCGGCGATCTTCGAGAGCATGGCGTCGAGCGCGCCGGTCGTTTCGCCGACGTTGATCATCTGCACGACCATCGAGGGGAACACGTTCGTTTCGCGCAGCGGCGCCGAGATCGTCTCGCCGCGCTCGATGCTCGACCGCGTGACCTGGATGGCGTCCTCGATGATGGCGTTGCCGGCCGTGCGCGCCGTGATGTCGAGGCCGTCGAGGATCGGCACGCCCGAGGCGAGCAGCGTCGACAACGTCCGGCAGAAGCGCGCCACCGCCACCTTGCGGAGAATGCCGCCGAGGATCGGCGTCTTCAGCAGCATCGAGTCGATCACGCGCCGGCCGCGCTCCGTCGCGTAGTAGTTCCTGACCGCGTAGCCCGCCAGACCGAACGCGATGAGCAGGAGCCAGCCGTACGACACCAGGAAGTCGCTGGCCGCGATCACGACCCGCGTCGCCAGCGGCAGCTGGGCGCCGAGCCCCGCGAACAGCGCGGCGAACGTGGGGATGACCTTCCAGAGGATCGCGCCGACGACGATGGCGGCGATCACGAGGACGGCCACCGGGTAGATCATCGCGGACTTGACCTCCCCCTTCAGCTTGACCGCCTTCTCGATGTACACCGCCAGCCGCTTCAGGATCGTGTCGAGGATGCCGCCCGCCTCACCGGCCGCGATCATGTTCGTGTACAGCGCATCGAACGTCTTCGGGTGCTTCTTCATCGCGTCGGCGAGGGCCGCGCCTCCCTCGACGTCCTCACGCACCTTGAGGATGGCGGCCGAGAAACCCTTGTGCGGCTCCTGCCTGCCGAGGATGTCGAGGCACTGCACGAGCGGCAGCCCGGCGTCGATCATGACCGAGAACTGGCGGGTGAAGATCGCCAGGTTCTTCGCGGGGACGGACGCGCCCCCCTTGGCCGCTTTCTTCGTGGCGGCCGCCCTGGCTCTGGCCTGGTCGATGCGCGTCACCATGATCTGCTCGCGCCGCAGCGCGGCCACCGCCGCGTCCATGGTGTCGGCGACGCGCTCGCCGCTCACCGTCTGGCCCGAGCGGGTGCGTCCTGAATAGGCAAAAGTAGGCATCGATCTTCAAACTCCTAACCGCAAACTCCAACGCTCCAACACTCGCGATCGTTGCGTTCCAGACGTCCAGATCCCCGCCTCTGCCGTGTGGCGTTGGGCGTTGGGCGTTGGGAGTTGGGAGTTGGAGGTGTCACGGTCTCACCTGACGGCCGGGCGTGGCGGCAGCCCCGCGCCCGGCCGATTGAGCCCCGCGCCCGGCACCACGCCCGCTCCGCGCGAGATCATCTGCTCCAGTTCGTCCTTCAGCGACGAGGCGCCGAGCGCGGCCTCGAGCGTGATCAGCCGCCGCTGGTACAGCGTCGCCAGCGACTGGTTCATCGTCTGCATCCCGAGCTTCTCCTGCCCCGTCTGCATCGTGGAGTAGATCTGGTGGACCTTGTCGTCGCGGATCAGGTTGCGGATCGCCGGCGTCGGCACCATGACCTCGAGCGCCATGACGCGGCCCGTGCCGTCGGCCCTCGGCAGCAGCGCCTGGCAGACGATCCCTTCGAGCACGAGCGAGAGCTGCGTGCGGATCTGTCCCTGCTGATGCGCCGGGAAGACGTCGATGATGCGGTTGATCGTCTGCGCCGCGGAATTCGTGTGGAGCGTCGCGAACGTGAGGTGGCCCGTCTCGGCGATCCGCAGCGCCGACTCAATCGTCTCGAGGTCGCGCAGCTCGCCGATGAGGACGATGTCGGGATCCTCGCGCAGCGCGGCGCGCAGCGCGTTGGCGAAGCCCTGCGTGTCGCTGTGGACCTCGCGCTGGTTCACCAGGCACCCCTTGTGCTGGTGGATGTACTCGATCGGATCCTCGATGGTGAGGATGTGCTCGCGGCGCTCGGTGTTGATCTTGTCGATCATCGCCGCGAGCGTCGTCGACTTGCCGCTGCCGGTCGGCCCCGTCACGAGCACGAGGCCGCGGGGGCGCTCGGCGAGCGTGGCGAGCACGGGGGGCAGCCCCAGCTCCTGGAAGCTCCGGATCGTCTCGGGGATCACGCGGTAGACGGCCGCGACGGCGCCGCGCTGATTGAACACGTTGCAGCGGAAGCGCGCGAGCCCCCGGATCCCGAACGAGAAGTCGAGCTCCAGCGTCTCCTCGAACCGCTTCTTCTGCGCGTCGGTGAGCACGCTGTAGGCGAGCGCCTTCGTCTCCGCCGGGCCGAGTACCGGCAGGTCCAGCGTCTGCAGCTTGCCGTGCACGCGCACCTGCGGCGGCGTGTTCGTCGTGATGTGCAGGTCCGACCCTTTCAGGTCGACCAGGGCTTTCAACAATTCCGGAAGAGTGGCCAACTATCCTGCCTCGCTGTAGGGGCCGCTCGCGAGCGGCCGCGTCACGGGGCCGCTCGCGAGCGGCCCCTACTTCACCGTCTCTCTCGCAACCTCTTCGATCGTCGTGACGCCGTCCATGACTTTGTGCAGGCCGCTGCGGCGGAGCGTGATCATGCCTTCATCGACCGCCTTGCGGCGCAGTTCGAGGGCGGACGCGCCGACGAGGATCAGCTCGCGGAGCTCGTCGGTGACCTCCATGACCTCGTACAGGCCGACGCGCCCCTTGTACCCCGTGTTGTTGCAGCGGTCGCAGCCCGTCCCCTTCTTCGGCACCACGCGGTGAGCCTCGTCGGGCGTGAAGCCCGCCTCGACGAGCGCCTGGGGCGCATGCGGGTGGTCGCTCTTGCAGTTGGTGCAGATGCGGCGGACGAGCCGCTGCGCGCAGATCAGGTTCACCGAGCTCGCGACGAGAAACGGCTCGATGCCCATGTTCATCAGCCGGCTGATGGTGCTCGGCGCGTCGTTGGTGTGCAGCGTCGACAGCACGAGGTGGCCGGTGAGCGCCGCCTTGACGGCGATTTCGGCCGTCTCGAAGTCCCGGATCTCGCCGACGAGGATGATGTTCGGGTCCTGGCGGAGAAACGAGCGCAGCGCGGCAGCGAAGTTCAGGCCGATGTTCTCGCGCACCTGCACCTGATTGACGCCGACGAGGTTGAACTCCACCGGATCCTCGGCGGTCATGATGTTCGTCTCGGGCGTGTTGATCTTCGCGATGGACGAGTAGAGGGTGTTCGTCTTGCCGCTGCCCGTGGGGCCGGTGACGAGCACCATCCCCCACGGCTTGCCGATCGCGATCTCGAGCTTGCGAAGCGAGTCGGGCTCGAACCCGAGCTTCGTCATGTCGAGCATCAGCTTGTCCTTGTCGAGCAGGCGCAGCACGATCTTCTCGCCGAACAGCGTGGGGAGGCACGAGACGCGGAAGTCGATCTCCTTGACGTTGCCGCCGTCGTTGAAGCGGATCTTGATGCGCCCGTCCTGCGGCAGCCGCTTCTCGGCGATGTCGAGCTTCGCCATGATCTTCAGCCGCGACGTGATCGCATCGCGGAACTTCATCGGCGGCGCCATGACGTTGTAGAGGATCCCGTCGATGCGGAAGCGGACGCGGAACTCCTTCTCGTACGGCTCGATGTGAATGTCGCTCGCCCCCTTCTGGATGGCCGACATCAGCATCAGGTTGACGAGGCGGATGACCGGCGCCTCTCCCCCTTGCCGCTCGAGGGAGGCGACATCGATCTCCTCCAGCTCGTCGAGCACCTCGACGTCGTCCTGGGCGACCGACGTTTCCTCGAGCGCCTTGCTCACCATTTCGAGCGAGGAGACGCCCGCGAGGTCTCCGGCGCCGGCGGCCGCCGCGCGCAGGACCGGCGCCGCGTAGTAGCGGCTGATCGCTTCGAGCACCGCCGTCTCGGAGGCGACGACCGGCTCCACGTTGTAGCCCGTCATGAACTTGATGTCGTCCATGGCGAACACGTTCGTGGGGTCCGTCATCGCGATCGTGAGGGTCGCGCCAGACCGGCTGAGCGGGATGATCTGGTACTTGTGCGCGGTCTCCGAGGGGATCAGCTTGATGATCCCGGGGTCGACCTCGAACTGGGTCAGATTGATCGAGGGGACGCCGTACTGCTTGCTGAGCAGCGCCGTGATCTCCTCGTCCTTCACGAATCCGAGCTTCACGAGGTTGAAGCCCAGCTTGCCGCCGTTCGTCTTCTGATAGTTCAGCGCCTCCTGCAACTGGGCAGGGGTGATGCGCTTTTCCTTGAGCAGAAGCTCACCTATGCGAACGGGCATCTTCAGACCTTCTACAGGATGGCGGAGCGGTGCCGATGGCTGGCGCACGGCCGCCGATGCCACCGCAGGCACACGACGGCTGCCACATGAGACTTCTGCACGTACGTCTTCTTACCTGTTCCTGCGGCCGGGGAGACGCAAATTGTAGCCGAGTGACGAAATTTGTCAAATTCGTCGCCGGCTAATACACGAACCTGGCAGCCAGGCCCCACTCGCGACCGGCCCGATCGCTGCCGGACGTGAAGTGCCCGTCGAGGAACAGCGCCCCGCGAACGGCATAGCTGCCGCCAATGCTGTACGTCCGGTCGCGTTCGCCCGACGCGTCGGCGATCGTGTTGAGGCGGGCGCCGGACCGCACGAATGCACGCCGCGCGAGCCGTCCCTCGACGCCGAGCGCAACGTCGCGGCGGTCGCCGAAGACGTCGCGCGAGCGGAGGAGATCGGCATCCGCTGCCAGCATCCAGCCCTCGGCGACCGCGTACGACAGCCCGCCGCGCGCCTGCCGCTCCAGCCCGAGCCGGCGATCCGCGTCCGCGGTGTCGAACTGCGGCTCGAGGACGTTTCGCAGCGTCAGCCCGACCTTGAGGGGGCCACCGTACGCCATGAGCCCCAGATCGAAGTCGAACGCATTGCTGGCGCGACCCAGCAGTTCGGCGGCTGGTCCGTCCAACGCAGTCTCGGGCCGGTCCGCCGGCACGAGCTGCGACCCTGCGATTCCGCGTACGAACTTGAGGGTCGTCCCGACCGCGATCCCTTGCGCGAGCGACTGGACGACCGTCACGCCGGCGTAGTGCGTGACGAGGGAGTCGAGACGCACCTGCCCTACAAACGACAGGTTTCGGCTCGAGACCGCGTCGGCCGTAGGGACGAGCAGCACCGGGACGAGCGCCGCCCGGTGGTGCAGCCGGTAATATCCGAGGCCGAGCGCAGGCGTGGTCAGGCCGAACAGCCAGGAGGAACGCCTGGCGCCGGCCCGGTGGAGGTCCGGCGTCGCTTCGGCCGAGCCCATATCCAGCACGAGGCTCACGAAGCTCCCCGCTGCCAGTCCTGCAGGGTTCCAGTAAATGGCCGATGCGTCGTCGGCGACCGCGACGAACGCCCCGCCCATCCCGGCGGCGCGGCTGCCGGTGGCGGCGAAATTCTGTGCCGCCGCCGGCGGCGGCAGCGTCGCGGCGGCCAGGAGCAGCGGTAACAGGCAGACTCTCATCCTCTTCATAGGCGTCAGCTTAGCTCCGAAACTTCGCGCCGGGACCCGACGTAATTACCAGTGGTACAATCGTTCGTCCCACGGGCATCGAGCCGCCCGCCGGACGCACACCCCGACAAATGAATATGACTGCTACTGCGTCGCCCACGGGGGCATCCTCTGCCCGCCTGAGCCTGATCGACCGGTTCATCGGCATCATCACCTCGCCACGCGAGACGTTCGGGAGCGTCGCCGCTCACCCGGCGTGGCTCGGCATGTTCCTGCTCACCGCCACGATCGTCGCCGCCGGCGCCGCGCTGCCGATGACGACCGAAGCCGGCAAGCAGGCGGCCGTGGACCAGCAGGTGTCGGCGATGGAGAGCTTCGGCTTCACGGTGTCCGACGCCGATTACGAGCGGATCCAGCGGAGCACAGATTTTCTGCCGTATCAGACGGCGATCGGCGCCTTCGTCATGGCGCCTGTGATCGCGCTGGTCATGGCGGGGATCTTCTTCGCGATCTTCAACGCCGGCCTCGGAGGTGACGCCCGCTTCAAGCAGGTCTTCGCCGTCGTGGTGCACGCCGGGGTCATCTCGGCGCTCGCGCAGGCGTTCACCGGTCCCATCAACTACCTGCGCGGATCGGTCAGCAGCGCGACGAATCTCACGGCGGTCCTGCCGATGCTCGACGACACCTCGTTTGTCGGGCGATTCGCAGGGGCGATCGACCTCTTCATCATCTGGTGGGTGCTGGCGCTGTCGATCGGGCTCGCGGTGCTGTACCGCCGCCGCACCCAGCCGATCGCCACCACGCTCTTCGGCATCTACGCCGTCATCGCCCTGGCGATCGCGGCCATCATGGGCAAGTAGCCGCAGGAGCGCGGACACCTTTCATGACACGCAAGAAGAAGATCCTCATCGGCACGGGCGTCGTCGTCGTGCTCGGCGCCGTCGCGTTCGCGAATTTCCGGTTCAAGCGCGCCGACGGCGTCAGCGTGAACGTCGAGTCGATCCAGCAGCGGAACCTGGAGTCGGTCGTGTCGGCGTCGGGCAAGATCCAGCCGAAGCGCTCGGTGAACATCAGCGCCGACACGATGGGGCGCGTGACGACGCTCGCCGTGAACGAGGGGGACACCGTCACGCGCGGACAGTTCCTGCTGGAGATCGATCCGCGCAACCTCCGGACGCGCGTGGAGAGCGGCGAGGCCTCGCTGAGCGCGTCGGCGTCGCAGCTCGAGCAGCTCCGGATCTCGCTCGAAGCGACGCGCGTGAACCTGAAGGCGGCGCAGGACACCTTCAGCCGGCAGCAGGAGCTGTGGAAGGGGGGCCTCACGACGCGGGAGGCGCTCGAGCGCGCCGAGAACGAGCTGAAGGCGCAGCAGGCGAACCTCCGCGCACAGGAACAGAACCTCAAGACGCAGGAGCTCCGCATCCAGCAGGAGCGCGCCTCGCTCTCGAGCGCCAAGTACGACCTGAGCCGCGTCCGCATCGAATCCCCCATCAACGGCATCGTCACGCGCCGCAACATCGAAGAGGGAGAGACGGCCGTGACCGGCACGATGAACAACCCGGGCACGGTGCTGCTGACGATCGCCGACATGTCGGTGCTCGAGGCGGAGGTGGAAGTCGACGAGACCGACATCCCGACGGTGCGGATCGGGCAGCCGGCGAAGGTCACGATCGACGCGCTCCCGGGGCGCACGTTCACGGCGAAGGTCACCGAGATCGGCAACAGCCCGATCCAGGCGTCGGGCGCCGCCGCCGCGCAGGCCACGAATTTCAAGGTCGTGCTGACGCTCGACGAGGAGGTGCCGAACGTCCGGCCCGGCTTCACCTGCACGGCGGAGATCACGACCGCCACGCGGGAGAACGTGCTCGCGGTGCCGATCCAGGCGACGACGGTCCGCGAGCTCGTCGTCGACGAGAAGGGTGAGGTCGTGCGCGACCCTGCCCGTCCGGTCGGCGGCCGCCGCTCACCTGCGGCCGCCGCGGCCGTCGAACTGGCGCCCGGCCAGCAGCGCAAGGAGCTCGAAGGGGTCTTCGTCGTCGTCGACGGCAAGGCGCAGTTCGTGCCCGTCAAGACCGGAATTGCCGGCGACAAGTACTTCGAGGTGCTGTCGGGGCTGAAAGCCGGCGACCAGGTGATCGTCGGGCCGTTCAGCTCCGTGCGCGAGCTCCGGGAGGGGGCGCCGGTGCAGGCGGCGCCGGCGGCCCGCTCGAGTTCACGGTAGGCGGCCGCCGCCGCGGCCGCCCCTGGGCTGACGCACCATGAACCAGTTCCTCGAATCAGCCGGCATCGCCCTCCAGGCGATCTGGTCGAACAAGCTGCGCTCGTTTCTCACGGTGCTGGGAAACATCGTCGCGGTCACCTCGATCATCGCGGTGGTCTCGCTGATCCAGGGGATGAACGCCTACGTCACCAACGCGATCGTCACCGACGTCGGGGCCGACAATTTCACCATCCAGCGGAATCCCGTGATCCGCACGGCGGCCGACGAGGAGCGCGTGCGCAACAACCCGCGCATCACGCTCGCGGACGCCGAAGCGGTGCGGCGGTTCGGCGCGAACATCCAGGCCGTCGCGGTGCAGGGCAACGCACGCACGAAGATCACCTACCGCTCGCAGCTCCTCAACAGCGTGCAGATCCGCGGAGTCTCTCGCGAGTACATTCACTTCTCCACGTTCGACGTCGAGCGGGGACGCCCCATCAGCCAGGCGGAGATCGACCGCAATCGGCCGGTCGCCATCCTCGGCTTCGACACCGCGGAGCAGCTGTTCGGCCCGGCCGACCCGCTCGACAAGGCGATCCGGATCGGCAACCTGCATTTCCGCGTCGTGGGGGTGAGCGAGAAGAAGGGGGCGATCTTCGGCGAATCGCAGGACGAGTTCGCGGTCGTGCCGCTCGGCGTCTTCCAGAAGATGTTCGGCTCGAGGATGAGCCTGCAGATCCTCGTGAAGCCGCGGGCGCCGGAAGTCGTCAAGGCGGCGATGGACGACGCGACGGTGGCGATGCGGATCGAGCGGCGCCTGCGGCCGAGCGAACCCGACAACTTCGGCATGTTCTCGTCGGATTCGCTGCTGAACCTGTATCACACGGCGACCACGGGCATCTTCGCGGTGCTCGTGGGCGTCGTGGCGCTCTCGCTCGTGGTCGGCGGCATCGTAATCATGAACATCATGCTCATGGTCGTGAGCGAGCGCACCCGCGAGATCGGTCTGCGCAAGGCGCTCGGCGCCCGCCGCCGCGACATCATCTGGCAGATCCTCACCGAGTCGGTGACGCTGTCGACCTTCGGCGGCGTCGTCGGAATCGTCCTCGGCTTCCTGCTCGCGATGGCGATCAGCAGCGCGACCCCGCTGCCGGCGGCGGTCCAGGCGTGGTCGGTGGTGATGGGGATCGGGATCACCGCGGTCGTCGGGCTCTTCTTCGGGCTGTATCCCGCGATGCGCGCCGCCTCGCTGGACCCGATCGAAGCCTTGAGGCGCGAATAGCATGGCCGCGATCCGCGCAGGGCTGCTCGGGGAAGTGGTGGGGATGTCGATCGACACCCTGCGCACGAACAAGATGCGCTCGGCGCTCACGGTGCTCGGCGTGGTGATCGGCATCACGTCGATCGTCGGGATGACGTCGCTCATCCGGGGATTCGACGAGACGCTCCGCGACTCGATCCGCCAGCTGGGTCCGAACACGATCTACGTGCAGAAGTTCGGCGCGCTCAGCATGACGTCCGGCCGCGGCTTCCAGGAGCTGATGAAGCGGCCGAACCTCGTGCCCGCCGACGCGCGCGCCATCGCGGAGCTGCCGTCGGTCGCGATGGTGGACATCTGGCTCGGGGCGATGGGCGGCTCGGGCGCGCGCGTCTACTACGGCAACCAGCGCACGAAACCGATCGGCGTCCTCGGCGTCACCGAGAACTTCGCCGCCGTCAGCTTCGTGAAGCTGGAACACGGGCGGTTCATCCTGCCGACGGAAGTGCAGAACCGCCGGCAGGTGGTCGTGCTCGGCCAGACGCCGTACGAGTCGCTCTTCAGGAACGTCGACCCGATCGGCAAGAAGGTGCGCATCGGGCCGCGCGAGTTCACGGTGATCGGCGTGGCCGGCAAGCGCCCGAACATGGGAGGCCTCGCGCAGGGGGCCGACGACTTCGTCGTGATCCCCTACACGACGCACGAGAAGTTCTACGGCAAGGTGGGCGTCTCCAACCGCAGCGCCATGATCGCGGTCGTGCCGCGCGAAGACGTCGGCCGCGAGGTGGCGCTGCGCGAGATCGAAGAGCTGATGCGCATCCGGCACAACGTCCGGCTCGACGAGCCGAACGACTTCGACCTGCTCACGCAGGACGCGATGATGAAGGTGTGGGACCAGCTCAGTCAGGCCACCTTCCTCGCGCTGGTCGTGATCTCGTCGATCGCGCTGATGGTCGGCGGCATCGGCGTCATGGCGATCATGATGATCTCGGTGACGGAGCGCACGCGCGAGATCGGCGTGCGCAAGGCGCTGGGCGCGCGGCGGCGGGAGATCCTCTGGCAGTTCCTGATCGAGGCGGCATTCCTCACCTCCGCCGGTGGCGTGCTCGGCATCCTGCTCGGCAGCAGCATCGGCCTCCTCGTCCACTGGGTGTCGGATTTCCCGATCTCGCTGCCGTGGTGGTCGTTCGCGCTCGGCATCGGCTTCTCGGCCAGCGTCGGCATCTTTTTTGGCCTGTTTCCCGCCATCAAGGCATCCCGCCTCGATCCGATCGAAGCTCTTCGGTACGAGTAACGGAGAGCCGTCACCTCCTTGAGCGGCCCCGCCGCACTCGGTATAGACTCCCCCTGAGCGGCCTCATCGGACCAGATTCCTGATCCCCGAGACCTGTCAGGAGGGTTGCCCCCATGAAGGTGTACGATGCGCCCAGCATCAGAAACGTCGCATTCGTCGGTCATTCCGGCGCCGGGAAGACGCAGCTGATCTCGACGCTGCTCTTCGACGCCGGCGCTGTCAACCGTCTCGGTCGGGTCGACGACGGCACCACGGTGACCGACTACGACGAAGAGGAAATCGCCCGCAAGCACACTCTCTCGTGCAGCCTCGCCTGGGGGGAGTGGAACAAGCACAAGATCAACTTCATCGACACGCCCGGCATGGCGAACTTCCTGAGCGACGCGCGTGCCGCGCTGCGCGTCGCCGATGCCGCCGCCGTGGTGGTCGACGCGGTCGCCGGCGTGCAGGTCTCGACCGAGAAGGTCTGGGAGGCGGCCGACGAGCTCGAGGTCCCCCGCATCGTCGTGCTGAACCGCCTCGATCGGGAGCGGGCCAGCCTGGAGCGGTCGCTCGAATCGCTGCGGACCGTCTTCGGACGCACCGTCATCCCGATCCAGCTCCCGCTGGGCGAAGAGAAGAATTTCACGGGGATCGTCGACCTCGTCGCGATGAAGGCCTGGACGTTTGCCGGCGAGAACGGCAAGCCGTCCGAGGCGGCGATCCCGGCGGCGATGGAGGCGCAGGTGCAGGCGGCCCGCGAGGCGCTCGTCGAGATGGTCGCCGAGGCAGACGATGCGCTGATGGAGAAGTTCTTCGACGCCGGCACGCTGACGCAGGAGGAGCTGGTGAGCGGGCTGAAGCGCGGCATCCTCGCGTCGCGCATTTTCCCGCTGCTCTGCGTCTCCGCGTCGGCGAACATCGGCGCGCAGCCCCTGCTCGACGCAATCGTCAGCTACGTGCCCTCCCCGGCCGAGCGCGGGTTCAAGCTGGCCGACGAGAGCCGCGTCGCCGCGGGGGACGGCGGCCCGACCGCCGCCTTCGTGTGGAAGACCGTCGCCGACCCGTTCGCCGGCCGCATCACCATGTTCCGTGTCGTCTCGGGCACCCTGAAGGCGGACTCGACCGTGCACAATCACACGCGCGACACGGGCGAGCGGCTCGGTCACCTCGTCCTGTTGCAGGGGAAGGCGCAGACCTCCGTGCCCGAGGTCAAGGCGGGGGACATCGGGGCGGTGGCGAAGCTGAAGGAAACGCTGACCGGCGACGTCATTGGCGACAAGGCCGCGTCGATCGCCATCGCGCCGATCCGCTTCCCGGAACCCGTGATCTCGTACGCCATCGAGCCGAAGAGCCGCGGCGACGAAGAGAAGATCAGCACGGCGATGCACCGGCTGCAGGAAGAGGATCCGTCGATCGGCTACAACCGCGACCCGCAGACGAAGGAGCTGCTGCTCGCCGGGCAGGGGCAGCTCCACATCGAGGTGACGGTCGCGAAGCTGAAGCGGCGGTTCGGCGTCGAGGTGCTGCTCAAGCCGCCGCGCATCCCGTACCGCGAGACGATCACGGCCGCCACCGAGGCCCACGGACGGCACAAGAAGCAGACCGGCGGGCACGGCCAGTTCGGCGACTGCAAGGTCCGCTTCGAGCCGCTGCCGCGCGGCGCCGATTTCGAGTTCGTCGATGACATCTTCGGCGGCGCCATCCCGCGGCAGTTCGTGCCGGCGGTCGAGAAGGGGCTCCAGGAGGCGCGCATGCGGGGCTTCCTCGCCGGGTACCCCATGGTCGACTTCCGCGCGACCGTCTTCGACGGCTCGTACCACGCCGTCGACTCCAACGAGCTGTCGTTCAAGATGGCGGCCTCCCTCGCGTTCAAGGACGGCATGTCACGCGCGCGGCCGACCCTTCTCGAGCCGGTGATGGACGTCGAGGTGTACGCACCGAGCGATTACGCCGGCGACCTGATGGGAGACCTGAACAGCCGGCGCGGGCGGATCGGCGGGATGGACACGCGCGGCGCCTCGACGATCATTCGCGCCAAGGTCCCGATGTCGGAGATGCTCACCTACGAGCAGCACCTGACCTCGGCGACCGGGGGACGCGGCTCGTATCACATGGAGTTCTCGCACTACGAGGAGGTCCCGCAGCACCTGCACGGCAAGATCATCGCCGCCGCGAAGGCGGAAAGAGGGCAGGAGGCGGCGGAGGAGGTGTAACAACTCCAAACTCAAACTCCAAACGCCATCGGCACGTGGCGTTCAATGAACAAAGGGCCGGCTCGCGCGAGCGAACCGGCCCTTTCTGCTCTGGCGTCTGGCGTCGGCCTACGAGCCGCCGGCCTTGCGCGGCGCGCTGGTCTTCGCCCCCTTGCCGTGGGTGTCGGCCTTGACCTTCTTCTCACGGGGAGGACGCGCCGGGCGCGCCTTCTTCTCGGCCCCCTCGGCTCCCTCTTCCCCCTCGGCCTTCCTGCCGCCGCGGAGGCGCTGGGCCGCCGCGCGCAGCCGGCCGCCGACGCCGGCCTTCTTCGGCGCTTCACCCTCACCCTCGGCCGCGGCGTTGGGATCGTACTCGCTGCCGACGAGCTCGATCTGCGCCACCTCGGCGCTGTCCCCCCGGCGGTAGCCGGTGCGGAGGATCCGCGTGTAGCCGCCCGGCCGTGCCTCGAAGCGCGGCGCGATCGTGTCGAACAGCTTGCCCACGACCTCGCGGTCCTGCAGGTCGCGGAGCACGAGCCGCCGCGCGTGCAGCTGCCTGCCGTTCCCCTCGCCCGCGGCGATGCCCCGCTTGGCGATGGTGATGATCCGCTCGACGAACGGCCGCAGCTCCTTCGCGCGCGGCACGGTCGTCTCGATCCGCTCGTACCGGAGCAGCTCGGTGGCCTGGTTGCGGAGCATCGAGATCCGATGCTCCGTCACGCGGCCCAGTTTGCGATGACTTGTTCTGTGACGCATGTCCCTGTCCTATTCGGCGGCCTGCGTGGCCCCCTGGTCGACCCTCATCCCGAGGCTGAGCCCCATCGTGCCGAGGATCTCCTTGATCTCGTTCAGCGACTTCCGGCCGAAGTTCTTCGTCTTCAGCATCTCCCCTTCGGTCTTCTGCACGAGCTCGCGGATGGTGCGGATGTTCGCGTTCTTCAGGCAGTTGTAGGAGCGCACCGACAGCTCGAGCTCCTCGACGCTCTTGTCGAGGTTCTCGTTCGACGCCGAGCGCGGCTGCTCGCCGCCCGCCTCGAGCTGCATGTCCCCCGCATCCTCCAGGTTGATGAAGATGTTCAGGTGGTCGCGAATCAGCTTCGACGAGAGCGAGATCGCGTCGCGCGGCGTCACCGAGCCGTTCGTCCAGACGTCGATCGTCAGCTTGTCGTAGTCGGTGTTCTGCCCGATACGTGCCGACTCGACGAGGTAGTTGACCTTCTTGATCGGCGAGTGCACCGAGTCGATCGGGATCCACCCGATGCCGAGGTCCTCGTCGAAGTTCTTGTCTGCCGAGACGTAGCCGCGCCCGCGCTTCACGCGCATCTCGAGCTGCAGCCGACCGTTGTCGGCGACGGTGGCGATGTGCGCGTCCGGCTCCAGGATCTCGACGTCGGCGTCGGTCTGGATGTCACGCGCGCGGACCTCCCCGCCCTTCGAGACGTTCAGGTACAGCGTCTTGACGGCGTCGGTGTGCATCTTCAGCGGAACCTGCTTCAGGTTCAGGATGATGTCGGTCGCGTCCTCGACGACGCCCGGGATGGGGGAGAACTCGTGGAGCACCCCTTCGATCTTCACCGCCGTGACCGCGGCACCCTCGATCGAGGAGAGCAGCACGCGCCGCATGGCGTTGCCGATCGTCGTGCCGAACCCGCGCTCGAACGGCTGCGCGTAGAACCGGCCGAACCGGTCGGTCAGCGTCTCGCGCTCGAACTCCAGCCGCTTGGGCCGCTGAAAACCTTTCCAGAGCATTGCCTGTGTCCTTCCTCTTCACGCGCCCGGAAGTGGACGTCGCGCCAGACCTTCGGTTTCACCCTCCGCCTCCCGCCGCAGGTCTGGGATGGCTGCGGACGAAGGGCTACGTGCTGACGTTGTAGGGGCGCCTCGCGAGGCGCCCCTGATGCTTCTTCGAACAACCCGGTGACACCACCAGGCGTCAGGGGGCCGCTCGCGAGCGGCCCCTACAGCGTTACTTCGAGTACAACTCGACGATGAGCTGCTCCTGCACGGGCAGGTTGATCTGCTCGCGCGTGGGGAGCGACTGCACGCGGGCGGTCATCGAGCCGGCGTCGAACGTGAGCCACTCGGGGATGCCGCGTCCCTTGACTTCCTCCATCGCATGCACGATGGCGGGCGCCTGGGCGCTGGTGCCGCGGACGGTGATGACGTCCCCCGCCTTCACCTGGTACGACGGCACGTCGACCTTGCGGCCGTTGACCAGGAAGTGGCCGTGCCGCACGAGCTGCCGCGCCTGCGCGCGCGAGGTCGAGAGCCCGAGCCGGTAGATCACGTTGTCCATCCGCCGCTCGAGCAGCTGGAGCAGCGTCTCGCCCGTGATTCCGCGCGTCCGGTCAGCCACCTCGAAGTAGCGCCGGAACTGGTTCTCGAGCACGCCGTAGATGCGCTTGACCTTCTGCTTCTCGCGCAGCTGCAGGCCGTAGCCCACCAGCTTCGCCTTCCGGAGCTTGCCGTGCTGCCCCGGCGGCAGGTTGCGCTTCTCGATGGCGCACTTCTCCGTGTAGCACCGCTCCCCCTTGAGGAAGAGCTTCATGCCTTCACGGCGGCAGAGACGGCAGACAGGTCCAATGTAACGAGCCATTCTTATCCTTGCCTCTTGTTAATTCCCGAAATCCAAATCCCACTTTCCAACGGCCGCTGCTCGACTCCCTCGCGTTGGAGGTTGGCAGTCGGCCCTTTGGAATTGCCAGGTCTCTGCGTCAGACCCGACGCTTCTTGGGCGGCCGGCAGCCGTTGTGCGGGATCGGCGTGACGTCGCGGATCGACTTCACCTCGATGCCGATCGTCTGCAGTGCGCGGATCGCCGATTCGCGTCCGGCGCCTGGCCCCTTCACGCGCACGTCGATGCTGCGCATGCCGACCGCCTTGGCGGCGTTGCCGGCCGAGATCGCCGCCTGGGTCGCCGCGAACGGCGTCCCCTTGCGCGACCCCTTGAAGCCGATCCCGCCGGCGCTCGACCACGCCACCACGGCGCCGTCGGCGTCGGTGATCGTCACGATCGTGTTGTTGAAGGACGCCTGGATGTGCGCGAACCCGTGGTGCACGATCCGCTTCTCGCCGCGCTTCTTGAAGACCTTCTTCTTCGCGGGACGTCCGGCCGGCTTCTTTGCGCCGGTGTCAGGTGCTGTCGGATCTACGTCGCTCTTTGCCATGTCGTTCCTTAGACCGTCTTCTTCTTCGCAATCGCGCCCTTGCGCGGGCCCTTCCGCGTGCGGGCGTTCGTCTTCGTCCGCTGGCCGCGCACCGGCAGGTTCCGGCGGTGCCGCATGCCGCGCCAGCTGCCGATCTCCATCAGGCGCTTGATGTTCATGGAGATCTCCTTCCGGAGGTCTCCTTCGACGCGCCCCTGCTCCTCGATGACGCGGCTGATCTTCCGGACGTCGTCTTCGGACAGGTCCTTCACGCGGACGTCGCCGCTGACGCCCGCCTCGGCGAGGATGTCGTTGGAGCGCTTGCGCCCGATGCCGTAGATGTAGGTCAGCCCGATTTCGACCCGCTTCGTCCGCGGAAGATCAATACCAGCAATACGTGCCATATCTGTTGTTCCTCAGTCACCGTATGGGCCGTTCCCGAACGGCCCCTACACCGTCAGCTACCCCTGTCGCTGCTTGTGCTTCTGGTTCGTGCAGATCACGCGCACCACGCCGCGGCGGCGCACCACCTTGCACTTGTCGCAAATCCGCTTGACCGACGCTCTGACCTTCATGACCTTACGACTCCCACAATTCTTCCCCGCGTCAGGTCGCGGGGTGAAAGCTTCAGCCGGACCCTGTCGCCGACCAGCAGCCGAACGAACGTGCGATCCGCGCCTCCGGGCGCGTGCGCGGTGACCTGGCGCTGCTGCGCGATCGCCACGCGATACAGGCCGCTCGGCAGCTGCTCCGTGACGGTGCCGAGCACCTCGCCCGAGGTGTCCTCGCGCGGATCCTCCTCGGTGAGACCGTGCGGGTCCGCCACGTCAGCGCACCCGCGCCGCCGCCCGCGTGAGCACCAGCGGCCCGTCCTTCGTGACGGCCACCGTGTGCTCGAAGTGCGCCGACAGGCTGCCGTCGCGGGTCACCGCGGTCCAGCCGTCCGACAGCATCTTCACCCCCGGCCGCCCGACGTTCACCATCGGCTCGATCGCCAGCGTCATCCCCTCGGCCAGCCGCGGCCCGCGCCCCGGGTCGCCGTAGTTGGCGATCTGCGGCTCCTCGTGCAGCGACGTGCCGATCCCGTGGCCGACGAACTCGCGCACCACCGAGAAGCCGTGCGCCTCGACGTGTGCCTGGATCGCATGGCCGATGTCCGACACGCGGCCGCCGAGCCGCACCTGCGCGATCCCCTTCTCGAGCGATTCCTGCGTGACGCGCAGGAGCCGTGCCGCCTCGTCCGACACACGGCCCACCGGCACCGTCACCGCGGAATCGCCGTAGAACCCGTTCAGCTTCACGCCGATGTCGAGCGAGACGATGTCCCCCTCGGCGAGCGGCCGCTTCGTCGGGATCCCGTGGATCACCTGTTCGTTCACGGACGCGCACAGCGTATTCGGGTACCCGCGGTACCCCTTGAACGCCGGCTCGGCTCCGCCCTCGCGCACCAGGCGCTCGGCGGCCGCGTCGAGCTCCAGCGTCGACACGCCCGGGGCGACCATCGCCGCGAGCTCGGCGAGCACGTCGGCCACCAGCGCCGCCGCGGCGCGCATCCGCTCGATCTCCGCCGGCGACTTGCACACGATCACAGCGCCGCGCTCCCGCACGCGTCGCGCAGCGCGCTCTCGATCGCCCCGCTCACCACGTCGGGCGGCTGATTGCCGTTGATCGAGCGGAACGTCGGGCGCCTCGAGTAATAGTCCACGAGCGGCTTCGTCTGCCGCAGGAACACCTTCAGGCGCTCGCGCACCACCTCCACGCCGTCGTCGACGCGCGTGACGAGCGCGCCGCCGCACTTGCCGCACGTGTCGGTCCACTCGACGGCGGCGTTCGCGCCGCACCGGCCGCAGATCCGCCGCGCCGCCAGCCGGCGCACCAGCACTTCCTCGGGCACGGAGATGTCGAGCACCACGAGCGGCCCGCGCCCCTCCATCATCCCGTCGAGCGCCGTCGCCTGCACCACCGTCCGCGGGAAGCCGTCGAGCACGAACCCGCGGGCGGCATCGTCGCGGGTCAGCCGCTCGTGGACGATGCCGATCATCACGTCGTCGCTCACGAGGTTCCCGGCCTCCATCGTGACCTTGGCGGCCAGCCCGAGCTCGGTGCCGCTCTGGACCGCCTCGCGCAGGATGTCGCCCGTCGAGATCTTCGGCAGGCCGTGCCGTCCGGCCAGCCGCTCCGCCTGCGTCCCCTTGCCGGCCCCGGGGGGGCCGAGCATGACGATGTTCAGCGCAACGCCGTCCCCCTTGCGCGGGGGCTGGACGTGGTTACCCACGGCGCCCACGAATCCGCGTCTTCTTCATGAAGCCGTCGTAGTGGCGCATGATCAGCTGCGACTCGACCTGCTGCACGGTGTCCATCGCGACGCCCACGATGATCAGCAGCGACGTGCCGCCGAAGTAGAACTGCAGGCCGAGGCCTTCGGTGAAGAACCGCGGCAGTGCCGCATACATCTGCTCGCCGACGAACGGAATCTGCTGGACCTTGAAGCCCGTGATGAAGAACTGCGGCATGATCGCGATGATCGCCAGGTACACGGCCCCGACGAGCGTGATCCGCGTCAGGATCGTGTCGATGTGCTCCGCGGTCCGCTTGCCCGGCCGGATGCCCGGGATGAAGCCGCCGTACTTCCGCATGTTCTCGGCGACGTCGTCGGGATTGAAGACGATCGCCGTGTAGAAGTAGCAGAAGAAGATGATTCCGGCGACGTACAGCAGCTCGTGCAGCGGCATGCCGGGCCCGAGCTGATCGAACGCCGTCCGCCAGCCGCTGTTCGCGTCGAACATCGGCGCGAAGGTGGCCGGAAACGCCAGGATCGACGAGGCGAAGATGACCGGGATGACGCCGCCCGTGTTCACCTTCAGCGGGATGTGCGTGCTCGAGCCGCCGTACTGGCGGCGCCCGACGACCCGTTTGGCGTACTGCACCGTGACCCGCCGGTGTCCGCGTTCGACGAAGACGATCGCGGCGATCACGGCCGCCATGACCACCAGCAGGATCGCGAGCGTGAGCGGCCCGATCTGCCCGGTGCGCATCTGGTCGAGCGTGATGAACACCGCGCTCGGCAGCCCGACGACGATGCCCGCGTAGATGATGAGCGACATGCCGTTGCCGATGCCGCGCTCGGTGATCTGCTCGCCGAGCCACATGACGAACGCCGTCCCCGTCGTCAGCGTCAGCACGGTCATCAGCCGGAAGCCCCACCCGGGCGAGTACACGAGCGGCAGCCCGCCGGCGATGTCGGTGTTCCGCTCGAGGAAGATCGCGATGCCGAGCGCCTGGACCACCGCGAGACCGATCGTCCCGTAGCGGGTGTACTGCGTGATCTTGCGGCGGCCGAGCTCCCCTTCCTTCGACAGGCGCTCGAGGTACGGCCAGACCACCGTCAGGAGCTGCAGGATGATCGACGCGCTGATGTAGGGCATGATGCCCAGCGCGAAGATCGTCATCTGCGACAGGTTCTGCCCCGAGAACATGTCGTACAGCCCGAACACGCCGGTCGCCGCCTGCTGCATCAGCTGCTGCAGCGCCTCCGGGTTGATGCCCGGGGTCGGGATCTTGCTGCCGATGCGGTAGACCGCCAGGAGGCCGAGCGTGAAGAGCACGCGCTTCCGGAGGTCGGCGACGGCGAAGATGTTCTTCAGGCTTTCGAGCATGACTACGCCAGCACCTCGGTCGTGCCGCCGGCGGCGGCGATCTTCTCGGCCGCCTTGCCGCTGAACTTGTGCGCCCGCACCGTCAGCGCCTTGGACACGTCACCCCGGCCGAGCACCTTCACGCGATTCCCGCGGCTCACGAGCCCCGTCGCGGTCAGCACCTCGGGCGTGATCTCGGTGCCCGCCTCGAAGCGGTCCGAGAGCGTGTCGAGGTTCACCACGTCGAACTCCTCGCGGAACGGGTTGTGGAACCCGCGCTTCGGCACGCGCCGGTGGAGGGGCATCTGGCCCCCTTCGAAGCCGCGCTTGTGCTTGAAGCCGGAGCGCGACTTGGCCCCCTTGTGCCCGCGGCCCGCCTGCACGCCCTGGCCGGAACCCTGGCCGCGGCCGACCCGCTTCTTCGAATGCTTGGCGCCCTTCGGCGGGCGCAGATCTGAGAGATTCATGATGTAGGTTTCCGTGTAGGGGCCGCTCGCGAGCGGCCCCTGTTATTCCACGCTCACCAGATGACGGACCTTGTGGATCATGCCGCGGGTCGCATCCGTGTCGGGGAGCTCCACGCTGTGGCCGATCCGGCGGAGGCCCATGCCTTCGACGACCTTCGCCTGGTCCTTGTTGAAGCCGATCGTGCTCTTGACGAGCGTCACCTTCACGCGCTTGCCTTCGGCGCTCTTCTGCGTCTTGTCAGCCATGGGGTATCTCCCGCCGCCTACGCCGAGGCGACGGCCGGAGCCTCCTGCTCCGCTTCCTGGTCCTTGCCGCGCAGGCGGCGGATGACCGCCGGATCCTTCAGCTCGCTGAGCGCCTGAAAGGTCGCGCGCACCACGTTGTGCGGGTTCGCCGAGCCGATGGACTTGGTCAGCACGTTCTGGATGCCAGCCGATTCGACCACCGCACGGACGCCGCCGCCGGCAATGATGCCGGTGCCGTCGGGCGCCGGCTTGAGCAGCACCTGCCCGGCGCCGAAGCGCCCGAGCACCGGGTGCGGCACCGTCGTCCCCTGAAGCGGCACGCGGATCAGCGACTTTTTCGCCGCCTCGATCCCCTTCTTGATGGCCGAGGGCACTTCCTTGGCCTTGCCGACGCCGAAGCCGACGACGCCATGGCCGTCGCCGACGACCACGAGGGCGCTGAAGCTCAGGTTCTTGCCCCCCTTGACGACCTTCGTGACGCGGCTGATGTTGACGACCGTGTCCTTCAGATCCAGCTGCGAGGGATCGATCTTTTCGCGAGATTCAAACATATCGTTCCGCTTCTCAAACCCGTGTTGAACCGTGTTGCACCCGAGGCCGGGTCAGCGGCGCCCCGTGTTGGCCGGTGACCCGTGTTGCCCCGTGTGATTCCGTGGCCCGTGTTGCCCCGTGTGGGTCCGTGACCCGTGTCGCCCGTGTGAGTCCGTGGCCCGTGTTGCCCCGTGTGAGTCCGTGACCCGTGTTGCCCCGTGTGGCTCGTGGCCCGTGTTGCCCCGTGTGAGTCCGTGGCCCGTGTTCCCCGTGTGAGTCCGTGGCCCGTGTTCCCCGTGTGAGTCCGTGGCCCGTGTTGCCCCGTGTGAGTCCGTGGCCCGTGGCCCGTGGCCCGTGGCTAGAACTCCAGGCCGGCTTCGCGGGCGGCCTCGGCCACCGCGCGGACGCGTCCGTGGTAGAGGTAGCCGCCGCGGTCGAACACCACGCGCGTGATCCCCTTCTCCTTGAGCCGTTCGGCGATGGTGCGGCCGAGCACCTGCGCGCCCGCCGTGTTGCCCCCCTTCGCCTGCCCGCCGAGCTGTCCCTTGACCGCCGGCTCGGTGCTCGCGGCCGACACGATCGTCGTGCCGGACATGTCGTCGATCACCTGCGCGTAGATGTGCGACACGCTGCGGAACACCCGCAGGCGCGGCCGTTCCGCCGTGCCCGAGATCCGCTTCCGCTGCCGCAGCGAAATCCGCTTGCGTCGATCCTTCGTCGTCTTGATCTTCATGTGCGTTCCAGTGGGCGGCTCTCGAGCCGCCTCTCCGGGGCGGCGCTCGAGGCGGCCGTCAGGGGGCGCTTCCCGAAGCGCCCCTACTTCGCTCCCGTCTTCCCGGCCTTCTTCTTCAGCACTTCGCCGGTGTAGCGGACGCCCTTCTGCTTGTACGGGTCGGGCTTGCGCAGGCGGCGGATGTTGGCCGCCACCTGGCCGACCGCCTGGCGGTCGATGCCCGTGACCGTGATGTGCGTCTGCTTGTCAATCGTCACGTCGATGCCGTTCGGGATGTCGAACACCACCGGGTGCGAGTAGCCGAGTGCGAAGTGGACCTGCTTGCCCTTGAGCTCCGCGCGGTAGCCGACGCCGACGATGTCGAGCTCCTTCTTGAAGCCCTCGGTGACACCGGTCACCGCGTTGGCGACGAGGCTGCGCGCCAGGCCGTGGAACTTGCCGAGCTCGGGATCATCGCTCAGGGTCCGGGCCTGGAGGTGGTCGCCGTTCACCTCGAAGCCGATGCCCTTCGGCAGCGGCTGGCGCAGCTTGCCCTTGGGGCCCTGCACCTCGACGACGCCGGGCTGGATGTCCACCTTGACCCCCTTGGGGATCGGGATGATTTTCTTGCCGATTCGAGACATGGTCGTTTACCAGACGTTGCAGAGAACTTCGCCACCGACGCCGGCGCGCACGGCCTCGCGTCCGGTCATGACGCCGCGCGAGGTCGTGAGGATGCTCGTGCCGAGCCCGGCCAGCACCTCGGGGACGTCGTCGCGGCCGAAGTAGACGCGGCGGCCGGGGCGGCTGACCCGCTCGAGCCCCGTGATCACGCGTTCGCCGCGCGGGCCGTACTTGAGGAACACGCGGAGCTGCGCCTGGGCGCGCTCGCCCGCCTGCGGCTCGAGGACGGTGAACCCCTGGATGTATCCCTCGTTCTGGAGGATCCGGGCGATCTCGACCTTCAGGCGCGACGAGGGCATCTCGACGCGGGTGTGACGCGCAAGCGTCGCGTTGCGAATCCGCGCCAGCATGTCTGCGATGGGATCAGTCATATTCCTTAACTCTCGCTTGATAGCTTCCAGCCTGCAGCGTCCGGCCTCCCGTGCGCCCAGCTGGCGGCTGGGGCCTGGCGGCTGGCGGCTGATTTACCAGCTGCTCTTCGTCACGCCCGCGATGTCGCCCTCGTGGGCGAGCTTGCGGAAGCAGAGGCGGCAGAGCGCGAACTTCCTCATGTAGGCGCGCGGCCGGCCGCAGCGGTTGCAGCGGTTGCGCAGCCGGATCTTGAACTTCGGGGCCTTCGTTTCCTTGGCGATCTTCGCTGTCGTTGCCATAGCGTTCGTGCGTCCTACTGGTTGCGGAACGGCATGCCGAGCAGCTGCAGCAGCTTGCGCGACTCCTCGTCCGTCCTGGCGGTCGTGACCACCGAGATGTTCATGCCGCGCGCCTTGTCGACCTTCATGTAGTCGATCTCGGGAAACAGCAGCTGGTCCTTGAGGCCGAGCGTGTAGTTGCCGCGGCCGTCGAACCCCTTCGGCGACACGCCGCGGAAGTCGCGGACGCGCGGCAGCGCGACGGAGATCAGGCGGTCGAGGAACTCCCACATCCGCTCGCCGCGCAGCGTGACCATGGTGCCGATCGGCATCCCCTGGCGCACCTTGAACTGCGCGATCGACTTCTTGGCGCGGGTCACCACCGCCTTCTGGCCCGTGATCTTGCCGAGCTCGTCGACGCCGGTGTCGACGATCTTCGCGTTCTGCGTCGCTTCGCCGAGCCCCATGTTGACGACGACCTTCTCGATCTTCGGGATCGCCATCACGTTGCCGTACCCGAACTCCTTCTTCAGCGCGGGGACGACTTCCTTCTCGTACCGTTCCCTCAGGCGGCTCATTTGTCTACCACTCCCTCACACTTCCGGCAGACGCGGACCTTGCGGCCGTCTCCGAGAATCTTGCGGCCGATGCGCGTCGGCCTGCCGCACTCCGGGCAGACCAGCTGCACGTTGGACGCGTGCAGCGGCGCCTCGCGCTCGACGACCCCCCCCTTGACGTTGCGCTGGGGGTTCGCCTTCGTGTGGCGCTTGATCACGTTCACGCCCTCGACGACGACGCGGTTCTTCTCCGGCACGACGCGCATCACGCGCCCGCGCTTGCCGCGATCCTTGCCGGTCGTGACGACGACGTTGTCGTTCTTCCGAATCGGTGTTGCCAGACGGGACATTACAGAACCTCAGGAGCGAGCGAAATGATCTTCATGAAGCGGCGCTCGCGGAGCTCGCGGGCCACCGGCCCGAACACGCGGGTGCCGACCGGCTCCCCCGAGTCGTTCACGAGGACGGCCGCGTTGCGGTCGAACCGGATGTAGCTGCCGTCCTTGCGGCGCTGCTCCTTGCGCGTCCGCACGATGACCGCCTTGACGACCTGCCCCTTCTTCACGGTACCGTCGGGGGTCGCTTCCTTCACCGACGCCGTCACGATGTCGCCCAGCCGCGCATAGCGCCCGGTGGACCCGCCGATGGCGTTGATCACCGCGATCTTGCGCGCGCCGGAGTTGTCGGCGACGTCGAGAATCGATCGCATCTGCACCATGGCTAGATCTCCTTTGCCTTCTCGACGATGCTCGTCACGACCCAGCGCTTGCGGCGGCTGAGCGGACGCGCCTCGGTGATCGCCACGCGGTCACCGGTCTTCGCCTCGTTCTTCTCGTCGTGCGCCAGGAACGTCGACGTGCGGCGCTGAATCTTGCCGTAGAGCGGATCGCGCACCTTGCGCTCGATCGCGACCTTCACGGTCTTGTCCATCTTGTCGCTGACGACCACGCCAGTGACGACTGCCTTGGTAGCCATTACGCCGTCTCCTTCTCGCGCAGCACGGTCTTCACGCGCGCCAGGTCGCGGCGCAGCGCCTTCAGCTTGTGCGCCGCCTCCAGCTGCCCCATCGACTTCTGGATCCGCAGGCGGAAGAGCTGATCGTCGAGCTCCTTCACGCGCTGCCGGAGGTCGTCGACCGCCAGCTCACGCACCTCGGTCACCTTCATGACGCCTTCTCCTCGGCGAACCGCGTCGCAAACTTCGTCTTGATCGGGAGCTTGGCCGCCGCCAGGCGCATGGCCTCGCGCGCCTCCTTCTCGGGCACCCCCTCCATCTCGAACAGGATCTTGCCCGGCCGGACGACGCACACCCACTCTTCCGGCGCCCCCTTGCCCTTGCCCATGCGGGTTTCCTGCGGCTTCTTGGTGATCGGCTTGTCGGGGAACACCCGGATCCAGATCTTGCCGCCGCGCTTGACGAACCGCGTCATCGCGACGCGCGCCGCCTCGATCTGCCGCGCCGTCATCCAGCACGGCTCGAGCGCCTTCAACCCGTAGTCGCCGAACGACACGTCGGAGCCGCGCCACGCCTTGCCCGCCATGCGGCCGCGCTGCTGCTTCCGGTACTTGACCTTCTTCGGCATCAACATGATGTCAATCCCTCACGCGCGCGCCGCGCGGCGCGGCGTCCGGTAGTCCTCTTCGCGGCCGATGCGCGGCACCAGGCGCTCGCCCTTGTACAGCCACACCTTCACGCCGATCGCGCCGTAGGTCGTGAACGCCTCCGCGAACCCGTAGTCGATGTCGGCGCGCAGCGTCTGGAGGGGCAGCTGCCCGTGCAGGTACCACTCGGAGCGCGCGATCTCCGCGCCGTTCAGCCGGCCCGACACGCGCACCTTGATGCCGCGGGCGCCGAAGCGCAGCGCCGACTCGACCGCCTTGCGCATCGCCCGGCGGAACGCCACGCGCTTCTCGAGCTGCATGGCCACCGACTCGGCGATCAGCTGCGCGTCGAGCTCCGGCTTCTGGATCTCCTGGATGTTGATGAAGACCTCGCGGTTGGTCTTCTTCTGGATCTCCTGCTTCAGCTTGTCGACCTCCGTCCCCTTGCGGCCGATGATGATGCCGGGGCGCGAGGTGTGGATGTCGATCTTCAGCTTGTTGGCGGCGCGCTCGATCTCGATCTTCGAGACGCCGGCGTGCGCGAACCGCTGCTTCAGCGTGTCGCGGAGCTTCAGGTCCTCGTGGAGCAGCTTCGCGTAGTCCTTGTCGGCGAACCACCGCGAGCGCCACGTCTTGTTGAAGCCCAGGCGAAAGCCGTGCGGATGAACTTTCTGACCCATGTACTGCTTACTCCGTGGCCGCGGCTGCGCGGCTCTTCGCGGTTGTCTTCGTCGCGCCGGTCTTCTTCGCGGCGGCGCGGCCGCCCGCCTTCGCTGCGCGCTTCGGCGCCGCGCCGCGGGCGCGCTTCGGCGTCCCCTCGCCCGCCGGCGCCGCAGCGACCTTCGACGGCTTCTCGGTCACCTCCACCGTCAGGTGCGCCGTGCGCTTGACGATGCGGAACGCGCGCCCCATCGGGGCCGGGCGGATGCGCTTCTGCGACGGCCCCTGGTTCGCGTAGCAGGCGTTGACGTAGAGCCGCTCGACGTCGCCGCCGAACCCTTCCTTCTGCGTCGCGTTGGCGATCGCCGACCGCAGCACCTTCTCGATGTCGCGCGCGACCCCCTTGCGGGCGAACTTCAGCGTCGCCAGGGCCGTGTTGACGTCACGGCCGCGGATCAGGTCCATCACCAGCCCGGCCTTCTGCGCCGAGGTGCGGACGTACTTCGCTGTTGCGTGTGCCTGGACTGCCATGACTAACCCTTCGCCGGTCCGCCGACCGAGGCGGCCTTGTCGCTCTTGGTCGTGTGCCCCTTGAAGGTCCGCGTCGGCGCGAACTCTCCGAGCTTGTGCCCGACCATGTTCTCGGTGATGTACACCGGGATGAACTTCTTCCCGTTGTGCACGGCGATCGTGTGCCCCACCATCTCGGGGATGACCGTCGAGCGGCGCGACCAGGTCTTGATGACCTTCTTGTCGTTCGCGCGGTTCATCACCTCGATCTTCTCGAGGAGCGGGACGTCCACGAAGGGGCCTTTTTTCAGTGATCTCGACATATCAGTGTTCCGAACAGGCGGCTCCTGGAGAGCGACGCTGGACGGGCCGCTCGCGAGCGGCCCCTACTTCTGCCTCCGCTGCACGATGAAACGGTCCGTGGTCTTGCGGTTCCGCGTCTTGTAGCCCTTGGTCGGCATGCCCCACGGCGACACCGGGTGCCGGCCGCCGGAGGTCTTCCCCTCGCCGCCGCCGAGCGGGTGATCGACGGGGTTCATCGCGACGCCGCGGACGTGCGGGCGCTTGCCGAGCCAGCGGCTGCGGCCCGCCTTCCCGACCGACACGTTCTCGTGGTCGACGTTGCCCACCTGCCCGACGGTCGCGAAGCAATTGCTGTTGATCTTGCGGATCTCGCCCGACGGCATCTTCACCGAGGCGTAGTCCCCTTCCTTCGCCACCAGCTGCACCGAGGAGCCGGCGCTGCGCGCGATCTGCCCCCCCTTGCCGGGCTTCAGCTCCACGTTGTGGATCTGCGTGCCGAGCGGGATGTGCTTGAGCGGCAGCGCGTTGCCCGGGAGGATGTCGACGTTGTCGCCGGCGACGATCGTGTCCCCCACCTTCAGGCCGAGCGGCTGCAGGATGTAGCGCTTCTCGCCGTCGGCATAGGTGACCAGCGCGATCCGCGCCGAGCGGTTCGGGTCGTACTCGACCGTGGACACCTTCGCCGGGATGTCGCGCTTGTCGCGCTTGAAGTCGATCACCCGGTAGTTGCGCTTGTGCCCGCCGCCGCGCCACCACGAGGTGAGCTCGCCGTGGTTGTTGCGGCCACCGGTCTTCTTGAGCGGCTCGACGAGCGGACGGTACGGCTCCTGCGTGGTGATCTCGTCGAACACCTGCACCGTGTAGAAGCGCCGCGCCGGGGACGTCGGCTTGTATTTTTTGATTGGCATATCGGTGTTCCTGATCACTCCGAACTTCAAACATCAAACCCCAAGGATCCCTTTGGAGTCTGGAGTTTGGTGTTTGGAATTCTCTAGGCTCCCTCCAGGAATTCGGGGATCTTCTCGCCGTCCTTGAGCTTCACGTAGGCCTTCTTCCAGTCGGAGCGCTGCCCGATGAAGCGTCCCTGGCGCTTGAACTTGCCGTGCGCGATCGAGGTGCGGACCCCTTCGACCTTCGAGCCGAGAAGCTTCTCGACCGCGCGCTTGATGTCGATCTTCGTGGCGCCTGCCGCCACCTCGAACACCACCGTGCGATGCCCCTCGCGGGCCATCGTGGTCTTCTCGGTGATCAGGGGCCGGCGAATAACGTCCGTGAGTTTCATGACAGCGCCTCCTGCAGGCGTTCGAGGGCGTCCTTCGTGGCGATGACGTGCGCCGTGTCGATCACGTCGCGCGCCGTCACGCGCGCGCTCGGCACCACCTTCACGCCCGCCAGATTCCGCGCGGAGACGGCGAACCCGTCCTCCGGCTTGACGTCGATCAGCAGCGTCTTGCCCGTGGCGCCGAGGCGGCGCAGCAGCTCCGCCGTCCCCTTCGTCTTGCGATCGGCCGACTCGAGCTTGTCGACGACGATCAGCGCCCCTTCCTGCGCCTTCGCGGCGAGCGCCGCCCGAAGCGCCCCCTGCTTGACCTTGCGCGGCAGGGCGTACTCGTAGCTGCGGGGCTGCGGACCGAATACGGTGCCTCCCTTGCGCCAGAGCGGGTTGCGGGTCTCGCCGACGCGGGCGCGGCCGGTGCCCTTCTGCTTCCAGGGCTTCTTGCCGCTGCCGCTCACGAGCGCGCGGTTCTTCGTCGCGTGCGTGCCGCGGCGCGCCGCCGCGTTCTCCTGCACGACCGACTCCCAGATCAGGTCCGCCTTGATGCGTCCGCCGAACACGGCGTCGTTCAGCTCCAGGGCGCCGACCTTCTCGTTCTGTCCGTTGACTACGTCGAGTTTCATGGCTACTTCTTCGCCTTCTTCGCGACGGTGACCTTGCCGGCCTTCTCGACCTGCGGCTGCGGCTCGGGCTTCGCGGCGATCGCCTTCCGCACGACGACGTAGCCGCCGGGCGCGCCGGGGATCGCTCCGCGGATCACCAGGAGGTTGTTCTCGGCGTCGACCGACACGACCTTCAGGTTGCGCACGGTGACGCGGTCGCCGCCCATGCGGCCCGCTGCGCGCATGCCCTTGACGACGCGCGACGGGAACGACGAGGCGCCGATCGAGCCGGGCGCCCGGTGGAACATCGAGCCGTGCGTCGCGGCGCCGCCGCGGAAGTTGTGGCGCTTCACGACGCCCTGAAAGCCCTTGCCGCGGCTCACGCCGATCACGTCGACGCGGTCGCCGTTGGCGAACACGCTGTTCACGAGCACCTGCTCGCCGGCCTTGGGCGCCTCGGCCCCCTTCACGACCTTCAGCTCGCGGCGGATCCGGGTGGGAGGCACGCCCGCCTTCTTGTAGTGCCCGGCCTGCGGCTTGTTCGCGCGCGCCGGGCGATCCTCGACCAGCCCGACCTGCACGGCCTCGTAGCCGTCGGCCTGGGCCGTCTTGGCCTGCACGACCACGCAGGGCCCCGCCTTGATGACCGTGGCGGGGGTGACGGTGCCGTCGGCGCCGAACACCTGCGTCATCCCGACCTTTTTTCCGATGATTCCTGTAAGCATGGCTGAGTCCTGTCAACTCCACATTCCAAAGCTCCAACTCCCGAGCGTTCTCGTTGGGAGTTTGGAATTAGGAGTTTGGAGTTCTATTTGTGCTCCTTGCCGAACGCCTTGATCTCGACGTCGACGCCCGCCGGGAGATCCAGCTTCATCAGCGCATCGACGGTCTGCGGCGTCGGCTCGAAGATGTCGATCAGCCGCTTGTGGGTGCGGAGCTCGAACTGCTCGCGCGATTTCTTGTCGACGTGCGGCGAGCGCAGCACCGTCCACTTGTTCTTCTCGGTCGGGAGCGGAATCGGACCTGCCAGCCGCGCGCCCGTGCGCCTCGCCGTGTCCACGATCTCCGTCGTCGACTGGTCCAGCACCCGGTTGTCGTACGCCTTCAACCGGATCCGGATCTTGTCGCTGAAAGGTGAAGCCATGTCTCTGATCCTCGTTAACTCCCAAGCTCCAACCGCCAACTCCCCAGCTCGCCCGTGTGGGAGCTGGGAGCTGGACGTCGGGGATGGGCCCCTATCACGCCTTGCCCTGCATCCGCGCCACGACTTCGTCGCTCACGTGGCTCGGCGCCGGCTCGTACCGGTCGAAGTGCATCGAATAGCTCGCGCGTCCCTGCGTGCGCGACCGCAGGTCGGTCGCGTAGCCGAACATCTCGGAGAGCGGCACGCGCGCGTTGATGATCTGCGAGCCGCCGCGCTCGTCCTGCGAGAGGATCTGGCCGCGCTTGCTCGAGATCTGCCCCATGATGTCGCCCATGTACTCCTTGGGGACGACCACCTCGACCCGCATCACGGGCTCGAGCAGGACCGGCCTGGCCTTCTTCGCCGCGTCCTGGAACGCCATCGAGCCGGCGATCTTGAACGCCATTTCCGACGAGTCGACGTCGTGGTACGAGCCGTCGTACAGCTCGACGCGGACGTCGTCGATCGGGTAGCCGGCGAGCACACCGCGCGTGAGCGCTTCCTTGATCCCCTCGTCCACCGGCTTGATGAACTCCTTCGGGATCGCGCCGCCGACGATCTTGTTCTCGAAGACGTAGCCCGTGCCCGGCTCGCCGGGGTAGACGTGGATCTTCGCGTGGCCGTACTGGCCGCGGCCGCCGGTCTGCTTGGCGTACTTCATCTCGCCGTCGGCCGGACGGGTCAGCGTCTCCTTGTAGGCGACCTGCGGCCGGCCCACGCTCGCCTCCACGTTGAACTCGCGCTTCAGGCGGTCGACGATGATCTCGAGGTGCAGCTCGCCCATGCCGGCGATGACCGTCTGGCCCGTCTGCTGGTCGGTGGTGACGCGGAAGGTCGGGTCCTCCGCCATCAGCTTCTGGAGGCCGGCGCCGAGCTTCTCCTGGTCGGCCTTGGTCTTCGGCTCGATCGCGAGCTGGATGACCGGCTCCGGGAAGTCCATCGACTCGAGCACGACCGGGTTGCGCTCGTCGCAGATGGTGTCGCCCGTCGAGACGCTCTTGAGGCCGACGGCCGCCGCGATGTCACCCGCGTAGACTTCCTTGATCTCTTCACGCTTGTTGGCGTGCATCTGCAGCAGGCGGCCCAGGCGCTCCGTCTTCCCCTTCGTCGCGTTGTAGGCCTGCGAGCCGGCGGTCATGACGCCCGAGTAGACGCGGATGAACGTGAGCTGGCCGACGAACGGGTCGGTCATGATCTTGAACGCCAGCGCCGCGAACGGCGCGTCGTCGGACGCCGGCCGCTCCACGAGGACGTCCGGCCCCTTGTTCGGATCGAAGCCCTTGATCGCCGGGACGTCGAGGGGGGACGGCAGGAAGTCGACGACGGCGTCGAGCAGCGGCTGCACGCCCTTGTTCTTGAAGGCGGACCCGCAGATGACCGGCACGAACGCCGGCTCGGACTTGTCCCCCTCGGTGTGCACGGAGGTGATGACGCGCTTGCGCAGCGCCGCCTTGATCTCCTCTTCGGTGATCTCTTCGCCGTGCAGGTACTTCTCGAGGAGCTTGTCGTCGGCCTCGCTGACCTTCTCGATCAGCTGCTCGCGGTAGTGCTTCGCCTCGTCCATCATGTCGGCGGGGATCTCGCCGACGATGTACTCGGCGCCCATCGTCTCGTCCTTGTAGGTGATCGACTTCATCTTGATGAGGTCGATCACGCCGATGAACCGGTCCTCGGCGCCGATGGGCAGCTGGATGGCGACGGGGTTGCCCCCGAGCTTGCTGATGATCTGCTCGAACGTGCGCTTGAAGTCCGCGCCGATGCGGTCCATCTTGTTGACGAAGCAGATGCGGGGGACGCGGTACTTGTCAGCCTGGCGCCAGACGGTCTCCGACTGGGGCTCGACGCCGGCGACCGAGTCGAACACGGCGACGGCGCCGTCGAGCACGCGCAGCGACCGCTCGACTTCGGCGGTGAAGTCGACGTGGCCGGGCGTGTCGATGATGTTGATGCGGATGTCGCGCCACATGCAGGTGGTCGCGGCCGACGTGATCGTGATGCCGCGCTCCTGCTCCTGCTCCATCCAGTCCATCGTCGCGGTGCCTTCGTGCACCTCGCCGATCTTGTACGTGCGGCCGGTGTAGAACAGGATGCGCTCGGTCGTCGTCGTCTTGCCGGCATCGATGTGCGCCATGATGCCGATGTTGCGCGTCCGCTGAAGTGGTGTCTGCCTTGGCATTGCTATGTCCGTGCGGGAGCGCCCGCGAGCGGCCCCTGCGAAATCTTCCCTACCAGCGGTAGTGCGCGAACGCCTTGTTCGCTTCCGCCATCCGGTGAACGTCCTCGCGCTTCTTGACGGCGCCGCCGCGGAGGTTCGCCGCGTCCATCAGCTCGTTGCCGAGCTTCTCGACCATCGTCTTGCCGTCGCCGCGCTGCCGGGCGTAGCCCACGAGCCATCGGATGCTGAGCGAGAGGCGGCGGTTCGGGTTCACTTCGACCGGCACCTGGTAGTTCGAGCCGCCGACGCGGCGCGACTTCACTTCGAGCGCCGGCTTGACGTTCTCGACCGCCTTCTTGAACACCTTCAGCGGGTCGTCGCCGGTCTTCTCCTGGATGGAGGAGAGGGCGCCGTACATGATCCGCTCCGCGGTGCTGCGCTTGCCGTCCGACATCAGGGTGCTGATGAACTTGGTCACCAGCGCGCTGCTGTAGATCGGGTCGAGGGGAACTTCACGCTTCGGGATTTCGCGTCTACGAGGCATTTACTGAATCCTTGTCAACTCCGAGTTCCAAACTCCAGCTTCCAAACTCCCGGGACCCTGTGGAGTTTGAGGTCGAGGTCTGGAGTTGTTACGACTTCGGGCGCTTCGCGCCGTACTTCGACCGGCCCTGACGGCGGTTCGCGACGCCGACGGCGTCGAGCGTGCCGCGCACCACGTGGTACCGGACGCCCGGGAGGTCCTTCACACGGCCGCCGCGGATCAGCACCAGCGAGTGCTCCTGCAGGTTGTGGCCGACGCCCGGGATGTAGGTGGTCACCTCGATGCCGTTGGTGAGCCGGACACGCGCCACCTTGCGGAGCGCGGAGTTCGGCTTCTTCGGCGTCTGGGTGAACACGCGCACGCACACGCCCCGCTTCTGCGGGCTGTCCTGCAGCGCCGGGCTCTTGGTCTTGGTGATGACCTTCTCGCGCCCCTTCCGAACAAGCTGGCTGATCGTCGGCACAGTCGAACCACTCCAAGCGCGCGCGAATGCGCACGCGAAAACGTGAACACGCCGCCACCGGCGCGTCGCCGCGCCGTCAACGGTTCGTTGCTCGAGGCCTAGGGAGCCGCGCACGCGGTCCGGCACCTGGAGCTGACTTACCCTATAGAGTTAGTGAACGCGTCCGGAGACGCTTCGATGCGGGCGGTCTGGCGTGCCGCCGCCCGTGCTTGGTGTCTGATCCTAGATAGGGTGTCCCAGGACCGACCAGAACCTTGCAACAATAGCAGAACGCCGCGGGGCAATGCAACCCCTGGCGGCAACGCGCTTGCTAGGGCGAACCGCCAGTATGGCAGCGCAGCTATTCCGCGTCCAGCTCAGCCGCCCAGCCGCCCGCCGCCTGTACCTCACGCTCTCCTTTATCAATGGCGGCCTGACCGCCACCACCGCCGCGTTCATCGCCCTCTGGGCGCGGATGGGAGAGCTCGGGCCTGGCCTGCGGACGTTCACGCGGTACGTGCTCGTCCAGGGGCACCTGGCCACGGAGAACGTCATCGCCGCCTGGTACTCGTCGATGCTCATGCTCCTGACCGCGGCGGCGGCCGCGTTCGCCTTCGCGGCGGACAGGCGCCGAGGCGCTGGAGCGCTACGGTTCGGCTGGCTGCTGTTCGCCGCCGTCTTCATGCTCCTCTCCCTCGACGAGATCGGGTCCTTTCATGAGCGGGTCGGGATGCTGACGGGCACGGCAATATCGCAACGCGCCGTGGGCTGGGTCTACCTCCTCGGCCTGCCGATCGTCGCCGTCGGCCTCTTCATGCTCACGTTCGGCTGGATGCACGTCCGCCGCGTGCCCGCCGCCTTCTGGCTTCTCGCCGCCGGCGTCGGGATGTTCCTGCTCAACCCGGTGCTCGAGGTCTTCGAAATGGCGCTGATCCACGGCGCCGGCGCGACGCCCGGCACGTGGCAGCGCCACGTACACGACGTCCTGCTGGTGCTCGAGGAAGGAGGGCTGGAACTCTTCGGGATCCTGTGTTTTCTCGCGGCAGCGCTGACATACGTCAGCGCGACCTCTGGGGCGGCGAGCGAGTGGCGGCTCGACGAACAGCGCGCCCTCTGGCTCACGCGCGGCAGCGTCGTCGTCCTGCTGGCGGGGATCTGGGCGACCGGATGGCTCGTGACCCGGCTGCCGCCCGGCGACACGGGGATCCCCCAGCACTGGTTTCCCGCCGCCGCGCTGCTGGCGCTTGCCCTTGGAGGCATTTTCCTTGTCGGCGGCGGCGTTGACGCCGTCGCGCGCCGCCGCCTGGCGATCGTCGCCATCGCGCTGTCGGCGTTCTTCGGAGCGGGACTCCACGGGTACACGACCTGGCGAACCTACGACACGCTGCGCCTCGCGCTGAACGGTTCGCTGGCCGTGCTGTTTGCCGTGGCGGTGCGGGAGAACTGTTCGAGAACGGCGGCCGGGGTCGCCATCGCCGCGGCGCTGCTGATGGCAGCGGCGGTCACCGTACCGGGGCCGCACGTGCCCTTCACCGCGACGGCGGCGGCGGGGCTCGCGGCCGAAGCTCTTCTGCGACGCGGACGGACTGTCGCGTCGCCGTCGGAGGAGGCGGCGGCCGCAGTTCCGGCCGCCGCTCCCCCGGGCACTTACCCTAGCGTTTGATCCGGTCGCCGATGTCCTTGATCGCTTCGCCGACTTTGCGGCGTCCGCGGCCGAACCCTTCCTGCACCTCGCCGCCCGCTTCGTCGGCGACGCCCTCGTCGTGCATGCGTTCGTTATCGGTCACGTCACCGACGCCCTGCTTCACCTTCCCCTTGATCTGATCCTTACGGCCTTCCAGTTCGTCGCGATTCATGCGTTCCTCCTCAACCGCGAAGTGTTTACAAGAACCGGTGCGTCAACCGTAAAGAGAGCGGCTGCCGCAAAATGTCGCGATCCCGCCAGCCGTCACTCGGCCGTTCTTCACGCTGCGTTAGAGTGGGTCCATGGACTGGACTGCACGCGCCGTTTCAGCAGACGAAGCGGTCGCGACGATAAAAAGCGGGATGCGCGTGTTCGTGCATGGCGCCGCCGCCACGCCGACGTGCCTCATCGAAGCGCTCGCCCGCCGGACGGACCTCTCCGGCGTCACGATCTACAGCCTGCACACGACCGGCCCCGCCCCGTTCGTCGAACCCGAACACGACGGCCGGTTCTTCTCGGTGTCGCTCTTCGCGGGCGCCCCCGTGCGCCAGGCGATCAACGAAGGACGCGCCGACTTCGTCCCGGTGTTCCTCTCCGACATCCCGGCGCTCTTCCAGACGGGGCGCATCCCGCTCGACGTCGCGCTCCTCCAGCTCTCACCGCCGGACAAGCACGGCTACACGACCCTCGGCACGTCCGTCGACACCGCGCTCGCCGCCGCTCACAGCGCGCGCTACGTGATCGCCGAGATCAACGACCGGATGCCGCGGGCGCACGGGAACGCGCTCGTGCACCTGAGCCGGGTGCACGCCTTCACCCGCACGAACCATTCCCTCTACGAGCACGCGCGGACGCAGCCCACGCCCGTCGAGGATGCGATCGGCGAGCACGCGTCGGCGCTGATCCCCGACGGCGCCACGCTCCAGATGGGAATCGGCGCCATCCCAGACGCCGTCCTGCGCCGGCTCTTCGACAAGCACGACCTCGGCGTCCACACCGAGATGTTCTCCGACGGCGTCGTCGATCTCGCCGAGGCGGGGGTGATCACCAACCGGCGCAAGCGTGTCCACCCGGGGCGCATCGTCACGAGCTTCGTCATGGGGACGCAGCGCGTCTACGACTTCGTCGACGACAACGCGTTCGTCGAGTTCCACCCCTGCGACCGCACGAACGACACCGCGCTGATCCGCAAGAACGACACCGTCGCCGCGATCAACTCGGCGCTGGAGGTGGACCTCTCGGGGCAGATCTGCGCCGACTCCATCGGCTTCCGGATCTACTCCGGCATCGGCGGCCAGATGGACTTCATCCGGGGCTCCGCCCTGTCGCGCGGCGGCAAGCCGATCATCGCGCTGCCGTCCACGGCTGCCGGCGGCACCGTGTCGCGGATCACGGCGGCACTGAAACCCGGCTCCGGTGTCGTCACGACCCGCGGCCACGTCCACTGGATCGTGACGGAGTACGGCGCCGTCAATCTGTTCGGCCTGGCGCTGCGGCAGCGCGCGGAAGCGCTGATCTCGATCGCACATCCCGACTTCCGGGCCGAGCTCCGCCGGGCGGCGGCCGAGACGCGGCACTTCCTGCTGCCCGCGGGTACGACGGCGACCTGATGCCGGACATTGAGGTCTCGCGCGCGCGACACGCCGTGACGATGCAGTGCGCCGAGGCGTGAACGGCATTCTCGCCGCCCGCCTGCAGGCGGCCGGCGTCCCCGCTACCGCGTGGCGGCCGTCCCGGCCAGACCGAGCCGCCAGAGGATGAAGGCGTAGACGAAGGCGGTCTCCCGCAGCGCGTCGTAACGCCCCGAGGGCCCGCCGTGGCCCGCCCCCATGTTCACCTTCAGCAGCACGGGATTGGCGTCGGTCTTCGTCGCGCGCAGCTTCGCCACGTACTTCGCCGCCTCCCAGTACGCCACCTGGCTGTCGTTGAGCGACGTCATCACCAGCATCGCCGGATACGCTTGGGGCCGGACGTTGTCGTACGGCGAGTACTGCAGCATGTAGTCGAACACCGCCTGCTCGGCGGGATTCCCCCACTCGAGGTACTCACCCGTCGTCAGCGGCAGCGTCGCATCGAGCATCGTGTTGACGACGTCGAGAAACGGGACCTGGGCGACGACCGCCGTGAACAGGTCCGGACGCATGTTGGCGGCCGCGCCCACCAGCAGACCGCCGGCGCTGCCTCCCTGGATGACGAGCCGGTCGGGGGCGGTGTACCGGTGCTCCACCAGATACTCGGCGCAGTCGACGAAGTCGTTGAACGTGTTCATCTTCTGCATCATCCGCCCCTGCTCCCGCCACTCTTCGCCGAGCTCCCCGCCGCCCCGGACGTAGGCGATCGCGTAGACGACGCCGCGATCGAGCAGGCTCAGGCGTGCGGACGAGAACGTCGGCCCGAGCGAGATCCCGTAGGAGCCGTAGCCGTACAGCAGCAGCGGCGCCGTACCGTCGAGGGGCGTCCCGGCGCGGTACACGAGCGAGATCGGGATCTGGACGTTCGACCGGCCCGTCGCAGTGATCCGCTTCGCCTCGTACGCCGACGGATCGAAACCGCCCAGCACCTCCTGCTGCTTGAGCAGCGTCCGCTCCCGGGTGTCGAGGTCGTACTCGTAAATAGTGGGAGGCGTCACCATCGACTGGTACGAGTAGCGGATGGTCGTCGTGTCGAACTCCGGGTTGATGCCGAGCGCAATCGTGTAATCCGGCTCGTCGGTGGCGATGCGATGCGAGCGCCGGTCGCGCATGTCGATCACCCGGAGGTGCGTCAAGCCCCCTTCACGCTCGGCGATCACCAGGTGGTGCCTGAAGAACGACAGGCTCTCGATCTTCACGATCGGGTTGTGCGGGATGAAGGTCTGCCAGTTCCGCTCCGACGGATCCTCGATCGGCGCCGTCACGACCCGGAAGTTCTTCGCGCCGCGGTTCGTCGTGACGTAGAACCGCCCGTCGTAATGGTCCACGTCGTATTCGTGACCCTGCTCGCGCGGCACGAGCACGCGCGGCGCCGAGAGCGGCAGGTCGGCCGGAATGTAGCGGTACTCGCGGGAGGTCTTCGCGTGGGAGGCGAGGAAGATGATCTTCGCGTCGAGCGAACGGCCGGCGCCGAGATCGAACAGCTCGTCCGTCTCCTCGTACACGAGGTCGCTGCCGTCGCTGCCGACCGCATGCCGCCAGAAGCGATCCGACCGCTTCGAGACGGGATCCTCCGTCGTGTAGAAGATGGTGCGGTTGTCGGCGGCCCAGACGATCGAGCCGGTGCGCTCGATGCGCTCGCTCGACAGCACGCCGGTCCGCAGGTCCTTCACGAAGAGCGTGTAGTGGCGGTAGCCGGTCGTATCGAGCGAATACGCGAGCCAGTTCGCGTCGTCGCTGACCGCGAAGCCGCCGAGCGAGAGAAAGCTGTGCCCCTCGGCGAGCGCGTTGAGATCCAGCAGGATTTCCTCGGGGCCCTCCATGGTGCCGCGGCGCCGGCACATCCAGGGGTACTGCTTCCCCTCTTCGGTGCGCGAGTAGTACCAGTAGTCGCCCTTGCGCGCCGGCACGCTCAGGTCGGTCTGCTTGATGCGGCCGAGGATCTCGGCGTAGAGCGTGTCGCGCAGCTCCTGGAGCGGCGCGAGCACGGCGTCGGTGTACGCGTTTTCCGCCTCCAGATGGGCGAGCACGTCCGGATCCAGCTCCTGCCGTGTGCCGGGCGAAGCCGACGCGCGCAGCCAGGCGTAGTCGTCTGTCAGCGTGCGGCCGTGAAGGTGAGTCTGGCGCGGGAGTCTTCTCGCGACTGGCGGCTGAACATCCATCGGGTGACGGGGAAACGCTGGCGCCTCCGGCGCCACACGACGACGCGACGACACGACGTCACAACGATCTTAAACGTTTTGAATCGTCGTGCCGTCGTGTCGTCGTGTCCGGCCGAAGGCCGGCCGTTCGCCCGCTTCTCCGGTTCGCTCCAGCGCTAGCTGCCGCCCTTCTTGCGCTGTCCCCAGGTCGGCGGCGGCGGCTCGGTCATCATGCGGTCGTACGGCTTCGCCTTCAGGAGCTTCATGGCTTCCTCGACGGCGCGCTCGAGCTGCGGGTCCTTCCCGGCGATGACCTCTTTCGGCCAGTTCTCGACGTCGATGTCGGGGGCCACGCCTTCGTTCTCGATCGCCCACTTGCCGTCGCGGGTGATGAAGCCGCCGCGCGGCGCGATCATGGACCCGCCGTCGACGAACGGCGGCGTATCGGCGGTGTGCACCAGGCCGCCCCAGGTGCGCTTGCCCACGAGCGGACCGATGCCGCGGCGCTTGAACATGTACGGCATCAGGTCGCCGCCCGAGCCGGCCATCTCGTTGATGATCATCACCTTCGGCCCCCAGATGCCGGCCGAGGGGCTCGTGAACGGCACGCGGTCGCCCGCCACGTTGTTAAAGTAGCCGTCGAAATCGCGGCCGAGCACCTCGATGATGTAGTCGGCGGCCGAGCCGCCGCCGTTGAAGCGCTCGTCGATGATCGCCCCCTTCCGATCCTGCTGCGCGAAGTAGTACCGGTTGAACGACGTGTAGCCCGGCTGCCCGGTGTTCGGCACGTAGACGTAGGCGAGCTGGCCGTTCGACAGCTTGTCGACGAGGCGCCGGTTCGACTCCACCCAGGCGCGCGTACGGAGCCCCTGCTCGTTGGCGACGGGGATCACGGTCACCTGTCGTGCACCGTCCATGGAGGGGCGGTCGTTCACGGCCAGAACCGTCTGGCGGTTCGCCGTGCCATCGAGGAGCCGGTAGATGTTGTCGGGCGCCCGGAGCTCGATGCCGTTGACCGCGACGATGTAGTCGCCGACCGACACGTCGACGCCGGGCGCGGCGAGCGGCGCGCGCAGGTCGGGGTTCCACATCTCCGCGTCGTAGATGCGCGTGATCCTGTAGCGGCCGTTCTCGACGGCGAAATCGGCGCCGAGGAGGCCGCCCGGGGAATTCGGCACATCGGGCATGTCGCCGCCGCGGACGTACGAATGGCCGACGGCGAGCTCCGCGCCCATGTTGTCGAGCAGGTAGTTGAGGTCGGCGCGATGGTTCACGTACGGCAGCAGCGCGCCGTACATCTGCTTCATCGCGGGCCAGTCGGAGCCATGCGCGTTGGGGACGTACAGGTAGTCGCGCTGGTGGCGCCAGCCCTCGTTGAAGATCTGCCGGAACTCCTGCTTCGGCTCCAGGTACATCCGAAGCGTCGCGTTGAGGCGTCCCTGTCCGGCCTGGGGGGGCGTGCGGTCCGCGTCGACGAGGAACAGCCCGGCGGTGGACGCCGCGTCGCCGCCGCCGCGTCCACCGCGCCCGGCGCCGCCGCCGCCCGTGCGGTACAGCAACTTGCGTCCATCGGCGCTGACGTCGTATTCGGCGACCCCCTGGACGAACGGCGCGCTGCGGCGATCGCTCAGGCGATACCGGTGCAGCGTGCTGCCGCCTCCGGGGCCTCCGCGTCCGCCGGCGGCGCCGGCCGGCGCCTCGAGATAGAACACCGTGCCGGCGACGCCCGCCTTCAGCTCGGAGTACGCGCGATCCGGCACGCCCGGCACCGCGATGATCCGCTGCTGCAGGCCGTCGAAGTCGATCTGCACCGTCACCGGCGTCCTGGGACGCGGCGCCTGGTCACCAGCCGCCTGGTCGCCGCGCCCCTGCCCGTCGGCGGGGGCGCCTCCGGGCGCCGCACCGCGGCCCCCCGGCGTCGGCGGAGCTCCCGGACGTCCGCCTGCGGGAAGGCCCGGATCCTCGTCGCTCTCTGGCAGCAGCGGGCTCGGCTCCCCCTTCTTCAGCACCGCGAAGTACAGCGCGAAAGTCACGGGCCGGTCGTAGGACGTCATGTCGAGCCACTGCGACCGCAGGCCGTAATTCGTGGAGGCGAGGAACCACAGGTACTTGCCGCTCGCATCCCACACGGGATACATCGTGTCGGCGAGGCCGTCGGTCACCTGCTTCTTCTGGCCCGTCTCGACGTCGGCGACGAAGATCGCCCGGTAGAGCGAATTGAGCCGGCTCGCGAACGCGACGTACTTCGAGTCGGGGCTCCACGTCGGGTGCAGCGTCCGCTGCGGCACCATCCACGGATCGTTGCCGACGATCTTCGCCTGGCCGCTGGCGACGTCCATCACCCACACGTTCAGGTTGGTGTCGGTGTAGAGGAGCTTCTTCGAGTCGGGCGACCACGACGGCGTGTAGTAATAGGTGGCCTTCGGCAGCGCGATCTCCCGCGGGGGCTTCAGCCCGTCCTGCTCGGCGATCACCAGCTTGTACTCACCGGACCGGTCGCTGAACCACGACACGTACTTGCCGTCGGGCGACCACGCGGGCGCGCGCTCGGCCGACGCCGAGGAGTTGGTCAGGTTGCGCACGTCCCCCTTCTCGGCCGGGATCGTGAAGATCTCGCCCCGCGCCTCCGCCACCACGCGGCGGCCCGTCGGCGAGAGGCCGATGTTCGTCATGCGCGCCGTCACGTCTTCCCACCGCGGCATCATCCAGGGGAAGTCGCCGACCGCGCGAATCTGCACGAGCTGCGGCCGGCCGGCCCTGGGGTCGAGCGTGTGGATCTGCCCCGCCTGCTCGAACACGAGCAGCCCGGCGCCGGAGTTCAGCGTCTTCACGTCGAAGTCGGTGAATTTCGTGACCTGCGCGAGCCGCTTCGCTTTCGGTTCGTAGGACCAGACGTTGTGCACGCCGTCGCGGTCCGAGAGGAAGTAGACGGTGTCGCCGATCCACACCGGATCCTTGTCGTGCGAATCGGTCCAGGGGGGGCTCACCAGGTCGTAGGTCTTCAGGTCGACGATCCAGACGGGGCGGTTCTGCCCGCCCTTGTAGTTCCGCCGCTCCTCGTCCCACGAGTTGTTCATTCGGTACGCGATTCTCGTGCCGTCGGGGGAGATCTTCCCCTGGTAGGCGCGCGGCAGCGCCATCGGCTCCTCGACACCCCCCTCCGCGGGCACGAGCCAGAAGCGGGGGGCCGCGTTCGGCGCCCACGTGGCGCGCCCCGACGCGAAGACGATCGCCTTCCCGTCCGGCGTCCACCCCTGGACGGTGTCGCCGCCGGGGTGCCATGTCAGCCGCTTCGGCTCGCCCCCCTCGGCGGGGATCGTGTAGACGTCGGTGTTGCCCGCGTAGTCGCCGGTGAAGGCGATCGTGCGGCCGTCCGGCGAGAAGTGCGGGTTGGAGGTCGTCCCCTGGAAGCTCGTCAGCCGGCGGGCGGTGCCGCCGGCGCGCTCGACGATCCAGATGTTGTTCGCATACGCGAACGCGATGTGCGTCGAGCTGATCGCCGGCGACCGCAGCAGCCGCGTCGGCTCACCGTTCATGCGCGCGCTCAGCGCCGCCACACAGAGCACGGGCATGACGAGCCACGGAAGCGCCCGCCGTGCCAGTCGAGTGAATGAGTGCATCGCGTCGTCCTTGCTGAATGAGGGAGCCGCTGCCTACCGCGAGGCCGCTTCGGTCGTGATCCGCTTCGCCGGCTCGGCCTTCTGCGGGTGCTTCACGTACTTGTCGAGCCAGGCCGCCCAGCGCGCCCACAGGTCGAGCAGCGTTTCGCGCGATGCCGGCCCGTGGTCCTCGAGCGGATACATGTAGAGCGCCGCCGTCTTCCCCAGCCCGTTCAGCGCGTGATACAGCCGGATCGAGTTGTCGGGAGCGGTGCCGACGTTCTGGTCGGCAGACCCGTGATACATCAGCAGCGCGCCCGTGAGGTTCTGCGCGTACAGGAAGGGCGACATGCCGAGATACACGTGCGGGGCCTGCCAGAGGTCGCGGCGCTCGCTCTGGAAGCCGAGCGGCGTGAGCGTCCGGTTGTAGGCGCCGTCGCCGGCGATGCCCGCCTTGAAGAACGGCGTGTGCACCATCGCGTTCACCGTCGAGAACGCGCCGTAGCTGTGGCCGCCGATGGCCAGCCGGGTGCGGTCGGCGAAGCCGCGCCGATCGAGCTCGTCGATCACCGCCGCGAGGTTCGTGCGCAGGTCGTGCACGTAGTTGTCGTTCATCGCCCCCTGCGGGCCGACGATCGGCGAATCCGGCTCGACCACCGCGTAGCCGAGACGCGTGAAGAACTCCATCGAGCGCGTGCCGAAGTTCTGGAAGGCGTTCCGGTTGAACGTCCGGTCTGGGCGGTCGTACGACTCCTGGTCGGCGTACTCGCGCGGGTAGAACCAGAAGAGCGCCGGCGGCCTGGTGCCCGGCGTGAAGTCCTGCGGCAGGTTGACCGTGACCCGGAACTTGAAGCCGTCGGGGCGCTCGACCGTGAAGCGCTCGACGCGCATCTTCGTCAGGTCGGGCGTGACGTCCTTGTTCTGCGTGAGCTGGATCCGCTGGCCGCTCTGCACGAGGTACTGCTGCGGCACTTCCGTGGGGCTCTCGCGCGTGACGATGAAGCGGCCGGCGTCGGCGTCGAGGATCGAGGAGACCCGCTCGTAGACGTCGTTGTTGTCGCTCTCGTAGATGCGGCTCTTCGCGCCGGTCCGGATCGCGACCTTATCGATGAAGGTCTTCGGCCCGACCTCATTCGGATTCTTGTCGTAGGCCGTCCCCTGATAAAAGACGTGCTCGGAGTCGGCCGACAGCATCACGAGCCCGCCGCCCGGCGCGCCGAAGC